>JGI24517J20059_1000465_pt1 | contig 21910 bp, 20 predicted proteins | sample LinPmetageLP41_FD_20059 | JGI IMG/M metagenome (IMG submission 20059) | reverse complement strand
GCCACCGCACAAGGTAAATTATCGCGCAAACATACTCGCCCTTCAGCAACTTGGTGCGACCCATATTGTGGCTGTGAATGCGGTTGGTGGTATCCATTCTGAGATGGTTTCTGGCCGTATTGCCGTGCCGCATCAGATCGTCGATTACACCTATGGACGCGAGAATACCTTTTTTGATGGTGACTTCCGTCCTCTAGATCACATTGATCTTACGCATCCGTACGATGAAACTTTGCGCCAAGCACTTATGGTCGCCGGAAAGCAAGCGGGCTTAAGCGTCAGTGATTTTGGTGTGTATGCCGCGACGCAAGGCCCGAGGCTGGAAACTATCGCTGAGATCGTGCGTCTTGAACGTGATGGCTGTGATTTGGTTGGTATGACGGGTATGCCCGAGGCGGCTTTAGCCCGTGAGCTTAATATTCCTTACGCCAGTATTTGTTTGGTGGTGAATCCGGCAGCGGGCAAAAGTGATGGCGAAATCACCATGGACGAGATTCGTGCTGTTATTGGCACTGGGATGGGTCAGGTGCGCGACATGTTGGGCGCGTTACTGGAGAAGTTTGCCCAAAGCTAATGCTTAATTGTTGAGCTAGGCTTGAGCTAAGGCTGCCCGTATGGGTGGCCTTTTTCGTTTGCTTTGGGTCTTTATTCGCCACTATTTCAAAAGCGTGGCCATAATCAACCGTTTCTTTTCGTTCTGTAAAGTCGGTAACCGACTGTAACAAAGTGTTGCCGCTCGGAAACATCTCTCATATATTGAACACACTGTCAGGTATCGCCGGGAGGGTATTTGAGAGTAGGGCGTCCAAGGTGCTGTTGATCGCCAGTGATTAAAGATTCGATATTTATCAATAATTACTCGCCCAAAACGAAGTACGCTAAATGCATAAAAATAATAATTACCGACACTAAATTTCACCTTAATAAGAAATGTTAGTGTCTCAGATCGAGGCCTCCACATGATTGCTAAGTCGCCACGTTTGTCTTGTAAGTTTTTTGCGATTAACCAAGTGTCTGTACCTATGTTGATAGAAATGCACACCATTTTTAATAACTACTACGAGAATGCCGATCTAGATACTTTCATTTTGGATATGAGTAAAAAGTCGGGTGTGTTTGTATTAAAAGATCTAACCAATAAGCGTATCGTTGGTTTTAGTACTTGGACTGAAATGCCAATTACTTATAAAGGTGAGCAGGCAATCGGTGTATTCAGTGGTGATACCATTGTCGAGGAGGCTTACTGGGGTAATAAAGCAATGCATACTGCATTTGCATTGCAGGCGGTAAAAACAAAATTAAAAAATCGTGGCGCTAAAGTATTTTGGTTATTGATCTCTAAAGGCTACAAAACCTTTTTGTTAATGACTAATAATGTTCCTGTACATTACCCGAGCATAAATCCAGATAACCAGCGTAATGCTGATTTAAAAGAAGTCGTCGATACGTATTGTAAGGCTTTATATCCATATGCTTATGACGAAAAAAATCAGTTGTTAGATTTTGGTGATAACTACCATGCCCTAAAAAGTCACGTTGCAACTATTTCGCCGAGTATGCGTGCCGAAAATCGCAATATTCAACTGTTCGAACGCTTAAATCCTACGTGGCAGCGTGGCACAGAATTGCCATGTGTCGCTGAGATTTCACTAGATTGTATCGTTTTCTTTTTCAAGAAGCTGATGTTTGGTCGTCGTAAAGTTCGCGCAGAAAAATTCGGCAAGAGTTTGGCTTGATCTTTATCATTTGGTCGACAATGAACCTTGGGTTAGAGTGGTGCTGTTGCCACTCTAATCGAATAGGACGTCGTCATGGTTCCTCCCTCGGATACAGCCAAAAATCGCTTAATTGAAAGAATTTCGCAGTGGCGCGATGAGCGTTATCATGCTCAGCGACGCTGGAGTTTCGCTCATCACCTCGTTTTATTCGGCTCTATAATTGCCAGTGTTCTTGCTGGTACGCTGATTCAAATCAATATGACCCAGCATGCTTCTTTACTAACGACGTTAGCCGCAGTATTGACTGCTATTGCTGCGTCTGGCGGATTTGAGCGTAAGTGGAAGAGTAATCGTTTAAGCCGTAGTCGAGCAGATCGAATGCTACTCGCGCTTGATGACGATGAGGCGGATTTGCATGATGTAAGAGCGCAATTAGCTCAAGCCATTGAAAAGCATGATATGGAAGTCGTTGGCGAGAAAGACGACGTCGATGATTAATCGCCTTTCTCTATCGTTAAGTGGTATTACTCGATCGGAGTAACCTTCACCACAATACCTAGCATTGGATGGTCGAGGTAATGTAATTCGCCGCTGCGCATGCGGCGGGTTTGACGAATAGTGGATGCACGTAATGGAATGCTGTGGGGTTGAGCTTCTGATTGTTCACCGCTTGGCAGCCACTCGCCTGATTGGTCACTGCTGGGTAGTGTTAATACATCCAACGGCGATTCCGCTACATCATGGTAGTGCTGCACTAAGATATCGGTATTAAAGTGCAAATAGCGACTGCGATGCAGGCTAAATTGCCCGGTTATTTCGATATCCATGTCGCGCTTCAATTCAATATGTAGCGGGTGTGGTAGTGCCAATCCTTCTTCTTGAATCGGTTCAGCCCATACTTCATGCCATACCACTGTCATATCACTACGGTAGTTGATACGGTCGATGGCATCATTGAGTTCCGGTGCTGCTAACTCTAGTTGCTTAGCGGTTGGTACATCGGAAAAATCATATCCAGCTAGTAGCGCATTATAGCGCTGCTGGACTGCACTTGGGTTTAACCACCAAGTCATAGAGTTAATTGGGTCGATTAATGGCTCAGTCGTTGTCTCTGTTGCAAGATTTGAGTCGGTATCGCTAGCGATAGCGGCAGCCCAGTGCTCTTGCGCCATATTTGCCTCATCGAGATAGGCAACGATCATCACCTCCACGCGATACCACGGAGTTGCACAAGCCATAGAGGAGCATAACAACATGAATGTCGCGGGAAGAGCGGTACGCATTGTATTAACCACGAACTGAATCACGAATTAGGGTCCTTTTGCAGGTCGGTAAGAATCTGGTCGACGGTTTTGAATCGACTTTCGATAGTGTCCATTGGAAAGAAGAAACGCAAGGTATGTCCATCTTCAAGTCGGAAACTGGCCGAGCGTGTTTGCACTAGTTTAATCAACACAAACGGGTTGATCGAGGTTTCACTACCAAATTCGATCTTACCTTGGCTGGCAGAGGCGTCCAAACGCACGATGCCTAATGGTGTTAAACGCAATTTGAGTGATGTAACTCTAAATAGTTGCTTCGCTGGCTCTGGTAGCAAGCCAAAACGGTCGATCATCTCTACTTGCAGCTCTTTCAGCTGATGATCATCGGTCGCACTGGCGATACGTTTATACAGGGTTAAGCGGCTGTTTACATCGGGTAGATAGTCGCCTGGGATTAACGCTGGGGTATACATATTAACTTCGGCGCCATGTGGCATGGATAAGTCGACGGAAGGTTCTTTGCCCGAGCGAATGGCTTTTACGGCTTGTTCGAGCATTTCCATATAGAGAGTAAAGCCAATGGCTTCAATCTGCCCGCTCTGTTCGTCACCTAACAATTCACCCGCACCACGGATTTCCAAATCGTGGGTAGCCAGCATAAAGCCTGCGCCTAAATCTTGAGCTGCTGAAATCGCCTCTAAGCGTTTTTCCGCGTCCTTAGTAACCTTACGATCTACTGGCGTGAGTAAATACGCATAGGCTTGATGGTGAGAACGGCCAACACGTCCTCGCAACTGGTGCAGCTGCGCTAAACCAAATTTATCGGCGCGATCAATAATAATGGTGTTGGCCGATGGAATATCGATACCCGTTTCAATAATGGTGGTACATACCAACATATTGAAGCGTTTGTGGTAGAAGTCGCTCATCACGCTCTCTAGTTCGCGCTCCGACATTTGTCCATGAGCAATACCAATGCGTGCCTCAGGAATCGATTCGGCTAAATCCCGAGCTACTTTTTCGATGGTTTTTACTTCGTTGTGTAAATAATACACTTGGCCACCACGTAATATTTCACGCAGTACCGCTTCTTTAATGGTGGCGTTATCGCTTTGACGAACAAAGGTTTTAACACTTAATCGTTTCGCTGGCGGTGTGGCAATAATCGATAAATCGCGAATACTCGCCATCGCCATATTCAAAGTACGTGGAATAGGCGTTGCTGTTAACGTAAGAATATCGACTTCGGAGCGAAGCGATTTAATACGCTCTTTTTGCGTTACACCAAAGCGGTGCTCTTCATCAATAATCAATAATCCGAGATGTTCAAACTTCACATCTTTTTGTAGTAATTTATGCGTGCCGACAACGATATCGGTTTTACCTTCCACCATACGTTCAAGTGCGGCTTGGGTTTCTTTGGCGGAATTAAAGCGCGAAAGCACATCCACTTTTACTGGCCATTCAGCAAAGCGGTCAGCAAAGTTCTGATAGTGCTGCTGCGCTAGCAGGGTCGTGGGGACTAATACAGCAACCTGTTTACCACTTTGTACGGCTAAAAATGCGGCGCGCATAGCGACTTCTGTTTTACCAAAGCCCACATCGCCACACACTAGGCGATCCATAGGACGAATATCAGTCATGTCGCTAATCACGGCATCAATTGCAGTTTGCTGGTCGGGTGTTTCTTCGTATGGGAAGCCCGCGGAGAAGCGTTTGTAATCGTCATCGGGTTCGGTAAATGCAAAGCCTTTACGCGCTTGGCGACGCGCGTAAATATCCAATAACTCGGCAGCCGTATCGCGAATTTTTTCTGCTGCCTTACGCTTCGCTTGGCTCCATTTATCGGTGCCTAATTTATTTAGCGGCGCATTTTCATGTTCTGCACCGCCGTAGCGAGCGATTAAATGCAGGGCAGAAACGGGAACATATAATTTGTCGCCGTTAGCATATTCCAGTAATAGAAATTCGTTGACTTGGCCGCCAGCGTCGAGGATTTGTAGGCCCATATAACGACCAACGCCGTGATCCAAATGGACGACGGGGGCGCCTTCTTTTAATTCCGATAAATCACGAACGACTAATTCGCTATCAGTTTTCTGCTTTTGTCGGCGACGACGTTGTTGAATGCGTTGGCCAAATAATTGATTTTCGGTAACAACGAATAAATCGTCACCAATTTGTGCGCCTTGCTCTAATGGCCCAATAATTAAACCTAGCGGTTCGTCGCCGTCGATAAACTCTTGCCACTCAACGACATCTTGCGGATGAATATGAATGCGGCCTAACAGTTCGCGCAGCGCTTCACGTCTCCCGGCGGACTCGACGCAAAATAAAACCCGACCATTGGTGTTGCTCAACCAAGTTTGTAAGCGCTGCAGCGGTTGCTCTAAGCGTGAATCAACACTGACATCGGGCAGTGCTTGGGTATCGAAGTCGATAGCGCCCGAGCGTTTTGGCGCACCCTCTAAAAACCACTGAATTTGTGGGTAGTCGTTGAGTTTTTCAAATAGTTGGTTGGTCGCTAAAAATAATTCAGCGGGCGCCAGAATAGGGCGCAAGCGATCATAGCGCCGACTTTCATAGCGTTGTTCAACGTCTATACGAAATTGGCTTGCTGCTTCTTCTAAACGAGCATCGTGAATAATCAGCGTATTTTTCGGTAAATGATCAAAAATATTGCCAAGATCATCGCTAAAAAATAGTGGTAAGTAATATTCGACACCGGCTGGTGCAATACCTTGAGTGACATCGGTAAAGACGGGGCACGCTTTAGGGTCATGTTCGAAAAAATCAAACCAACGTGCTTTAAAGGTACGAATAGCGGCCGTGTTTAATGGAAACTCACGCGCAGGCAAAATACGTATGGCATCTACCTTGTCGATTGTGCGCTGGCTTTCCGGGTCGAACGTTCGCAGCGAATCAATTTCGTCATCGACGAGATCGACACGGAAAGGTAGCTCTTGGCCCATTGGATAAATATCCATAATGGCACCACGAATCGCAAATTCACCGTGCTCATAAACGGTATCGACACAGTGATAACCCGCGATTTCGAGTTGGCGACGGGTATGCTCAGGATCAAAATTACCACCGACATCTAAAACAAAACTCTGCCCTTGATAAAAGCTATTAGGTGGTAAGCGATGAAGCAGGGTAGTGACTGGAACAATGAGCACCCCTTGTTTTAGATCATGCAGTTTACTCAGTGTGGCGATGCGCTGGGAGACGATGTCTTGGTGTGGCGAGAAAACGTCGTACGGCAAGATCTCCCAATCGGGGAAATGCAGAACAGGTAGATGCGGAGCGAAGAAACGAATTTCTTCTTCAAGGCGCAAGGCGCTACCGGTATCGGTAGTAATTACCAGTGTTAGACCAGCCTGTTGCTGTGCTGCGGCGGCAATGGCTAATGCTTGGCTGGCGCCCTGCAAACTCCCCCAGAACCGACGCTCGGCAGCGCGATTATGAATTTCAGGGCTGAGTGGACTGACCATGGATGCTCCGCAGAAGGTGTAGAAAGGCGGCTAGTGTAACGAATGGCATACACACTGTTAACCAAAATGGTGATATTGGCAGTGCCAAACATTTGTGAAACTGATTGTATCTGGGCATAATGTGCCCCCGAATTTTGCCCACTGATTTTTAACGGAAGGTGAACCCGTGAGCCAAGACAAACACGACGTCTGTTTGCAGGACTGGATGGACCGTGAAGCCATCGCTGAATCTATGATTCCTCTTATCGGTACTTTGTATCGTAAGAAGAATATCGTTACTTCAATCTACGGTCGTCCGGTTGTTAACCGCTCCGTTATCGATTTGCTTAAAGCGCACCGTTTTGTGCGTCACATGGAAAAGCAAGCACTGTCAGTGCATGACACTTTCCCAGTTGTGAAAGCATTGCTGGAATTAGATGTTGCTCAAGCGCACATCGACATTGGTAAATTGGCGGTTAAGTTCGCTGCAGAGGCCAACGGTCGTGACGTTGCAGCATTTGTTGCAGATGAATTGAAAGACGTTATTGGCCATGCTGCTCCAATTTCTGAAGATCGCGATGTTGTTCTTTATGGCTTCGGCCGTATTGGTCGTTTACTCGCACGTATCATGATTGAGAAAGCGGGCGCAGGTAATAGCCTACGTTTACGTGCAATCGTGGTTCGTCGTGGTAAAGGTGATGACCTAGTTAAGCGTGCGAGCTTGCTGCGTCGTGACTCAGTACACGGTACTTTCCGTGGTACTTTGAGCATTGATCACGAAAACGAAGCCATCATTGCGAACGGTAACTACATCAAGATCATCTACGCCAATAACCCTGCTGAAATTGATTACACTCAGTACGGCATCAAAAACGCATTGGTGATTGATAACACTGGTGTATGGCGCGATCAAGCTGGCCTGTCTCAGCATCTGGAAGCGAAGGGCACTGCGCGTGTATTGCTGACTGCTCCTGGTAAAGGCGAGTTGAAGAACATCGTTTACGGTATCAACAATGGTGATATTGAAGCATCAGATAAAATTTTATCGGCGGCTTCTTGTACTACCAACGCTATTACACCTGTGTTGAAAGTTATGAACGATGCCTACGGTATTGTGAATGGTCACGTTGAAACTGTGCATTCTTATACCAATGACCAAAATTTGATTGATAACTATCATAGCGGTGATCGTCGTGGTCGCTCAGCGCCATTGAACATGGTTATCACTGAGACTGGTGCCGCTAGCGCGGTTGCCAAGGCATTGCCTGAATTGAAAGGTTTGTTAACTGGTAACGCGATTCGTGTACCAACTCCAAACGTTTCTATGGCCATTTTGTCATTGAACTTGAAGAAAGACGTTACCGTGGAAGAAGTTAATAACTATCTACGCGAACAGTCTTTGCACTCAGCGGTACAAAAGCAAATTGATTGGGTTAATTCTCCTGAAGTTGTTTCAACTGACTTCGTGGGTAATAGCCATGCAGGTATTGTGGATGCGAAAGCAACCATCGTTAACGGCAACCGCGTAAATCTGTACGTTTGGTACGATAACGAGTACGGCTACAGCCGTCAGGTTGTGCGTATTGCGCAGCAAGTGTGTGGTGTGGAATATCCTACCTATCCAGCACGTGGTTAATTTATAAACAATTAAATTAACTGAACGAATGTAAATTCGTTAATTTAAAAAAGCCGTTGCCTATGCAACGGCTTTTTTTTGTCTAAGCTTTGAACAATATTGGAAAAGGGCCACGACAAACGTCGTAATCGCGCCGTAATTGGCAGCATCACCGGTGGATTATTCGATGTGTGGTCTTTATACTTAGCGCGATTTTTTACTTGGGAAAGAAGTCCAAGTGCTTGTTTCCTGTGCAAAAAGATATTTTACGTTCCGCGAACCCAATTCGGGTCTTTGCTGTGCGTGTTTTTTTTGCATCTATCAGGAGCATTCACATTGGAACTACACGTGATTAGGCGAGGCGTATGATCAATATCAAGAAGGGTCTCGACTTACCAATCACCGGCAACCCTGAACAAACCATTACTGACGGCCCAAAGGTGACGCAAGTTGCTGTTATGGGTCCTGATTATGTGGGCATGAAGCCAACAATGGCGGTTCAGGAAGGTGATCGAGTCAAGAAAGGCCAGGTGTTATTCACCGATAAGAAGACGGAAGGGGTGCAATATACGGCTCCTGCTGCTGGTGTGGTGAAAGCCATTAACCGTGGAGCGCGTCGTGTATTTCTATCTGTTGTTATCGAACTCGATGGTGACGAAGAAGAGACCTTTACGAGTTATACGCCAGAGCAATTAAATTCTCTGGATGCGAAAGACGTTGAAGCAAACCTAGTTGCATCAGGTTTGTGGACGGCTTTGCGTACTCGACCATATTCGAAAGTACCGGCACTGGGTAGCCGTCCAAAAGCGATCTTCGTGAACGCTATGGATACCAACCCGCTAGCAGGTAACCCTGAATTGGTCATCAAAGGACAAACTGAAGCCTTTAAAAATGGCTTACGTGCGTTGCGTCGCTTAAGCGAAGGCAAGTTGTTCGTGTGCAAAGCACCAGGTGCATCCATTCCTTCTGCAGGTGTTGAGCAGACGGAAGAGTTTGCTGGTCCGCACCCTGCAGGTTTGCCGGGTACTCATATTCATTTCTTGTACGCGGCTAGTGCTAATCGCACAGTATGGACTGTGGGTTATCAAGACGTCATTGCGATCGGTAAGTTGTTTACTACAGGTAAACTATTTACCGATCGTGTGATTGCGTTAGCTGGCCCGCAAGTGAATAAGCCGCGCTTAGTTCGCACGCGATTAGGTGCTTCGCTTGCTGAAGTGACTAAAGGCGAATTGAAAGACGGTGAAAACCGCCTGATTTCAGGTTCTGTATTTGGTGGACGTACTGCGTCTGGCGAATTGAACTTCTTAGGTCGTTTTCATAACCAGGTATCGGTATTGCGCGAAGGCCGTGAGCGCCCCATGTTGCATTACTTAACACCGGGTACTAACCGTTTTTCTGTGATGCCGATCTACTTGTCAAAATTGATGAGCAAGGTATTCGACTTTACTACCACAACCAACGGTAGTGAGCGTGCCATGGTGCCGGTCGGTGCTTACGAGCGCATTATGCCTCTCGATATTTTGCCAACTCAACTGCTGCGAGCGTTGATTGTAGAAGATATGGAAAGTGCTATTGCTCTGGGTGCGCTGGAATTGGACGAAGAAGATATCGCGCTGTGCAGCTTTGTTTGCCCAGGTAAGTACGAGTACGGTCCGATTTTGCGTAAAAATCTCACCCGAATAGAAGCGGAGGGTTAATTATGGGCCTGCGTAGTATGTTAGATAGTGCCGCTCCTCACTTCGAGAAGGGTGGCAAGTTTGAAAAAATGTATCCGCTATATGAAGCGATTGATACTGGCTTATATTCACCACCGAATGTAACCAATAATACATCGCATGTGCGCGATGGTATCGACCTCAAACGCATCATGATTACTGTGTGGATGTGTACTTTCCCAGCAATGTTCTTCGGTATGTACAACATTGGTTTGCAGGCGAACGATGCCATTGCAGCGGGTGCGGGTACAGCGATGGAAGGCTGGCGTGAAATGCTAATTGCTCTTTTGGGCGGTAGCGCACACAACGCAGCCAGTATCTGGGACAATTTTGTTTACGGTGCAGCTTACTTCCTTCCTGTTTATGCCGTTACCTTCATTGTTGGTGGCTTCTGGGAAGTATTGTTCGCAACGATCCGTAAGCATGAAGTGAACGAAGGTTTCTTCGTGACCTCGGTGTTGTTCGCTCTGACTTTACCGCCAAGCATTCCATTGTGGCAGGTTGCCCTTGGTATCAGCTTTGGTGTTGTGATTGGTAAAGAAGTTTTCGGTGGAACCGGTAAAAACTTCCTGAACCCAGCCCTTACCGGTCGTGCTTTCTTGTTCTTTGCTTACCCTGCCAATATGTCAGGTAACGCGGTATGGACGGCAGCCGATGGTTATACCGGTGCAACAGCGTTAGGTATGGCAGCTGAAGGCGGCGTAGATAACGTGGTTCAAGGTGGCATCAGCTGGATGGATGCATTCCTAGGGTTTATTCCTGGTTCTATGGGTGAAGTGAGTACACTAGCCATCATGATTGGCGGTGCTGTGTTACTCATCATGAACATTGCTTCTTGGCGTATTGTTGCCGGTGTCATGATCGGTATGGTAGCGACATCATTGCTATTGAACGGTATTGGCTCTGACACAAACCCAATGTTCGCATTGCCTTGGTACTGGCACTTAGTGGTGGGTGGTTTTGCTTTTGGTATGTTTTTCATGGCGACCGATCCGGTATCGGCATCGATGACCAATAAAGCAAAGTGGTACTACGGTGGCTTGATCGGCTTTATGGTTGTGCTCATCCGCGTAATCAACCCTGCTTTCCCTGAAGGCATGATGCTAGCCATTCTGTTCGCAAACTTGTTCGCACCTTTGTTCGATCATTTTGTGGTTCAGGCAAACATGAAGCGGAGGATTGCCCGTGTCCAGTAATAACGACAGCATTCAAAAGACCTTAATTGTAGCGATCTTACTGTGCTTGGTGTGTTCCGTTATCGTGGCGGGTGCTGCGGTAGGTCTGCGCAAAGAACAGCAAGCGAACAAGCTGCTGGATAAGCAAAAAAATATTTTATCTGCAGCCGGTTTACTTCACGGTGATAAAAGTATCGCTGAACAGTTCAAGCAAGTAACGACTCGTATTGTTAACTTAGAAGCAGGCCGTTTCGCAACGGACGCAGAATTAGCTGAAATTAAAGCGGCTGGCCTTGATCCGAAAAACTTCGATCAACGTAAGTCGTCAAAAACGCCAGCTTTGTCGCGTGCACTTGATGGCAATGAAGACCCTGCCAGCATCAAGCGTTTAGAAAAATACGCAGCGGTGTACATTGTGAATAACGATACTGGTATCGAAACCATCGTATTGCCTGTTCATGGTTACGGCTTGTGGTCGACCTTGTATGGGTTTATCGCGCTGAAAGGCGATATGGACACCATCGTTGGCTTAGGTTTCTACTCACATGCTGAAACTCCAGGTTTGGGCGGTGAAGTAGACAATCCTAAGTGGAAAGCCCTCTGGGAAGGCAAAGAGCTATACGACGATCAAGGCAACGTTGCCATTACGGTTGTTAAAGGTTCAGCTGAAGCGGGTAATTCACACCAAGTAGATGGTTTGTCAGGCGCTACCTTGACCAGCCGCGGTGTTAAAAACCTAGTGCGTTTCTGGGTTGGCGACAAAGCATTCGGTAGTCTGTTAACTAAATTGAAAGAGCAGGGGGCCTGAGATGTCTGATATTAAAACTGTCCTCACGGAACCGTTATTCAGCAAAAACCCAATTGCTATCCAAATTTTGGGGATTTGTTCGGCGCTGGCAGTAACAACCAGCCTAAAAGTAACCTTGGTAATGTGTATTGCATTAACGGCGGTAACGGCATTTTCGAACTTTGGTATTGCCTTAATTCGTAACCATATTCCGAATAATATTCGTATTATCGTGCAGATGATTATCATCGCATCCTTGGTAATCGTAGTAGATCAAATTCTGAAAGCCTACGCCTATGATATTAGTAAGCAGCTATCAGTATTCGTCGGTCTAATCATTACCAATTGTATCGTGATGGGACGTGCTGAAGCGTTCGCAATGAAGAACGGTCCTGTATTGAGCTTCTTTGATGGTATCGGTAACGGTTTAGGTTATTCCGTTGTGTTAATCACAGTGGGTACTATTCGCGAATTGTTTGGTGCAGGTAAATTGTTGGGCTTCGAAATCCTACCATTGGTAACCGATGGTGGCTGGTATCAGTCTAATGGTTTGTTACTGTTACCACCGTCTGCGTTCTTTATTATCGGCGGCTTTATTTGGGTATTACGTACCGTACGTAAAGATCTAAATGAGAAAGCGGACTTCAAAATTTTGCCTAATACCGAACATTCAGGAGGCCACTAATGGAACATTATGTCAGCCTTTTAGTTAAGGCGGTTTTTGTTGAGAACATGGCACTCGCCTTCTTCTTGGGTATGTGTACTTTCTTAGCCATCTCAAAGAAAATTGAAACGGCGATTGGTTTGGGCATTGCGGTGGTTGTCGTGCAGACGATTACCGTTCCTGCCAACAATCTGATCTATACCTACTTGTTGAAAGAAGGTGCTTTGTCTTGGGCTGGTGAAGAATACGCTAGCGTTGATTTAAGCTTCTTAGGTCTGTTGACTTATATTGGTGTGATTGCAGCGATTGTTCAGATCATGGAAATGGTTTTAGACAAATACGTACCTGCTCTTTACAACGCGTTAGGTGTGTTCTTACCACTGATTACCGTTAACTGCGCCATCATGGGCGGCTCGTTATTCATGGTAGAGCGTGATTACAACTTTGCAGAAAGTACCGTTTACGGTATCGGTTCTGGCTTAGGTTGGGCACTAGCGATTGCCACATTGGCTGGTATTCGTGAAAAGTTGAAGTACAGCGATGTACCTGCTGGCCTGCAAGGCCTAGGTATTACCTTCATGACCGTCGGTCTGATGTCGCTGGGTTTCATGTCATTCTCTGGCGTATCACTGTAAGGAGTCGATTGTGGAACTTGAAATCATACTCGGCGTTGTCATGTTCACTGGGATCGTATTGGCACTAGTTGCCATCATCCTTGGTGCACGTAGCAAGCTGGTCAGCTCCGGAAAAGTAAAAATTCTGATCAACGGTGAGCGCACAGTTGAAACAGAAGCGGGCGGTAAGCTGTTGCAAACACTTGCATCTAACAACATCTTCTTGTCATCTGCTTGCGGTGGCGGTGGTACTTGCGCCCAGTGTAAGTGCATCGTGTCTTCCGGTGGTGGCGAAATGCTGCCTACTGAAGCGTCTCACTTTACTAAAGGTGATGCTCGTGAAGGCTGGCGCTTGTCTTGTCAGACTCCAGTTAAACAAGACATGGTTGTTGAAGTACCTGAAGAAGTGTTCGGTGTTAAGAAGTGGGAAACAACCGTTGTTTCTAACCCTAACGTAGCGACCTTCATTAAAGAGCTTACGTTGCAACTACCTGAAGGCGAAAGTGTAGACTTCCGTGCAGGCGGTTATGTGCAGCTTGAGTGCCCGCCATACGAGATTAATTTCTCTGATTTTGATATTGAAGAAGAATATCGTGGCGACTGGGAGCGTTTTGGCTTCTTTAACCTGAAAGCGGTTAATAAGGAAGACACCATTCGTGCTTATTCAATGGCGAACTATCCAGAAGAACGTGGTCTGGTGAAATTCAACATTCGTATCGCGACACCACCTCCGGGCACTAAAGATATCAACCCAGGCATCATGTCGAGCTATGTGTTCAACCTGAAGCCTGGCGATAAAGTGACTGTGTATGGTCCATTTGGTGAATTCTTCGCCCGTGACACCGATGCCGAAATGGTATTTGTTGGCGGTGGTGCAGGTATGGCACCAATGCGCTCGCATATCTTCGACCAGCTAAAGCGTTTGAACTCCAAGCGTAAGATCAGCTTCTGGTACGGCGCACGTTCATTGCGTGAACTGTTCTATAAAGAAGACTACGACATGTTAGCTGCAGAAAACGAGAACTTCGTTTGGCATGTTGCTATGTCTGATCCTCAACCAGAAGATAACTGGGATGGCTTAACTGGGTTTATTCACAACGTACTGTTTGAAGAGTACTTGAAGAACCACCCAGCTCCAGAAGATTGTGAGTTCTATATGTGCGGTCCGCCAATCATGAACCAATCTGTCATCAAGATGTTGCTGGATCTCGGTGTTGAGCCAGAAAACATCATGCTGGATGACTTTGGTGGTTAATCACTAGGTTCTTCAGAGAAACCGCACATTAGGTGCGGTTTTTTTTGGCCTAGAGAAAATGGAAATAGTGGTTATCCATTAATGAGTTGTGGGAATATATGCCGTGAAAGTGGGCCAGAGAAGTCAAAAATGGCGAAAACTTTACCTATTTAATGATCTCCGTCCATTATGCGAGCGGTCTTTCTTGTCAGAATACGTTATGATGACGCATGGCTGTAACAGGCCTGCGCTAAGCTGAGAATGTCTATTTTTTATACAGAGAATTCCATGAGCGAACAACATAATAAAGAAAACGCACCGATCAACTGGGTGCCGGCAATTATGTTTGCCGTCACAACACTCGGTGTTCTTACCATCGTGCCTTGGTACGGAATCACCTATGGTTACAGCACGTCTGCATGGGTTGCATACGCAGTAATCACTTGGCTAACCGGCATGAGCATCACCGGCGGTTATCATCGTCTATGGTCTCACAATAGCTATGAAGCACATCCATTACTGCGTATTTGGTACGCACTATGGGGCGCCGCAGCTCTTGAAAATACTATTTTGCACTGGTCTTCTGGCCACCGTGTTCACCATCGTCACGTTGATGACGTTGAGCTAGATCCATACTCTGCAAAACGCGGTTTTTGGTTCTCTCATATGGGTTGGATGCTACGCGAATACAAAAGCGGCATTCCTAACTTCGACAATGTCAAAAATCTAATGAAAGACCCAATTGTAATGTGGCAGTACAAGTACTACGGCCCAATCGTACTGGTTATGAACATCGGTGTGCCGTTGGCGCTCGGTTTTATATTCGGCGATGTATGGGGCATGTTACTACTGGCTGGTTTGTTGCGTATTGTGACTACTCACCACGTAACTTTCTTCATTAACTCAATTGCTCACAAGTGGGGCTCGCAGCCATACACAGATGAGAACACCGCACGTGATAACGCATTCTTCGCGTTTTTAACACACGGTGAGGGTTACCATAACTACCACCATATTTTCCAAACAGATTACCGTAATGGTATTCGTTGGTATCACTGGGACCCAACCAAGTGGTTCATCGCCGCCTGTTCATGGGTTGGTTTGACTAGCAATCTCCGCGTCGTGCCAGATTTCAAAATCGAACGCGCTAAAGTGAAAATGCAGTTTAAGCATGCCCAAGAAAAACTAGCAAAAGCTGAAAACTCAGAGAAGTGGACAGTACTGCTAGAAAAAGAATACGAAGAGTTCCGCGAAATGCTGAACGAGTGGACCGAGCTTCAATCAGAACGTTTGGACGAAACTCGTAAGCATTTACGAGAGAAGTGGGAATCCGCAGCGATTCATACGCGCTTTAAAGAACTAGATTATTCTTTGAAAATGCAGAGCAAGCGTCTGCAAGCAATGATGGCAGAAGCTCGAGTTGCTTAATTAATCGGTGCAAGCTGAGAAGAAAAAACCACGCCTCGGCGTGGTTTTTTTATGGGCGTAAAACGCATCAATGCTTAAGCGCTGACCATGTTGATTTTCCGACGATACCATCGATGATTAAACCTTTCGATTGCTGAAACGAAACGACGGCAAGTTCGGTCGCGGCACCAAAATCGCCATCAATTGAAAGCCGATAGCCTGCGGCAGCAAGTAATTTCTGTAATTCAATTACTGCGTTACCGAACGAGCCGCGTCTTAGCACCACGGTATTTCCACCTTCCTGAATAGCCACCCGAATACCTTCTAAGTTAGCTATTGCCGTTTTCGATTTTTGTAGATACTTGCGTCTATCTTCCAAACCGTTCTGGCCACCATTAACAAGCGTGGTTACCTTGATTAAATCATCGCCATCCGCAATCTCATTTATGTTGCGGCGTTTCCAATATTCGCAGGCGATTTTTAATGAGATAACAGGTTCGGCCGCAATTTCTGGATGCTCTTCTAGTGGTAAATCCAATATATCGCCTATTTTTTTATAGTTATAGCGACCCGTTAATTGAATCAAGCCACGACCCTTATAACGCTTGCCATCGCCTGCGTGTATATTGCCCAAGTCAGTTCGGCCTTCGTATGCTGCACCCGAGGCAAATTCCTCGGTCGTGCGGAAGCCCGCACACTCATGGGTTATTTGTCCCATAAAATGGGCAATGCGTAATTTGGTATTAATATCGTAAGAGTCGAGAATTGGAGCAAATACAGCGGATATTTGCCCTACAATATGCGCTTGTGCCTCCGCTTTCGATCCTGAAAAGCGAGGTGCAACGGCTAAAATAAAATTGCCATCGACGGGTATCATTCACTTGCCCTCCGTTGTAAATGATTTATTCAGTACACCGAATAAAACTATTCCAGCTAAGCAAACTACTTATTTTGATGCTTCCCATTTTTTAGCACTCACGACCACTAGGCGCAAGTGAACAGTATATTGGCTGACACGATACACAGGTCGCTGACTTATATTAAAGCCCCTATCGCTGTAATCTAATAACGCCTGTACAGACGTTGTCATAAAAAGTCGGTACTATGTCGCCATCCGTATGGGTACATATATTATGTGCTAACTCAACTACAGGAGCAGATGATGGCTAACGTTGTGATTACCGGTGCAAACCGCGGAATTGGCCTTGAATTGGCTCGTCTATATGAAGCGCGTGGCGATTCAGTTACGGCGATATGCCGTGAAGGGAATGAAGAGATTGAAGACATTGCTGATCAAGTGATTGCAGGCATTGACGTGACCGATGAAGAGAATCTTCCTAAGGTCGTGGGTATGTTGCATAAGTTGCTGGATGGCCCTGTCGATATCCTCATCAACAATGCCGGTTTGTTTACCAATGAAACGGTTGCAAATATGAGCCTAGAGGGTATTCGCCAACAAATGGAAGTGAATGCCATAGCACCGCTGAACGTTACCATGAACTTCCTGCCGCTTATGACAGAAGGTAGCAAGGTCGCGAATATTACTAGCCGCATGGGCTCAATCGCCGATAATACATCCGGCGGGTATTTTGGTTATCGCGCCTCGAAAGCAGCGCTAAACGCAATTGGTAAGAGTTTGGCAATTGATTTAAAACCCGCCGGTGTCGCAGTGGCCCAAATTCATCCGGGTTATGTACAAACGCGCATGGTCGGTTTTACCGGTGATATCACGCCGGCTGATGCCGCAGCGGGTATAGCAGCACGTATTGATGAGCTAACACTGGAGAACAGTGGTGGCTTTTGGCATTCCAATGGCCAGGCATTACCCTGGTAACAACACGTTAAGGACACATGATGGCTAAGCCTCGTATCGTTAAAAAGCAACACAGCCGCTTGTTAGGCGATTTCTTGATCGACTGTAGTCAAGATGCAGCTTGGACAGACAAACTAAAGAATCTGACGCTAGAAGGTAAGTTGGATACCGCAGTTGATGGTTTTCCTGCTGAGTTTTTAGGTTTCTGCCCAGAAGCTGAATACTTAAAACTGCAATACTGCATCGAACGCGTTGAACTGGCTGATGTGCCGCGCGCTGCTTCATGTTGGTGGCCTGTAGATGAGAATACACATTACTATGTGTGTTACCCAGCTCAGTTCCCGCAAACCACCGTATTTATGGCGATGGATTTTGACGAACACGGCGCTTGCTGCAACTAAGCACTAAGCATCTGAGTGAGGATGGTTAAATCAATGCAGCCATTGGCATTAACACCCGATGTACTCAAACAGCGTTTGCGTGAGCAACGTGATTTGTTTAATCAATCTCACTCAACCCGCCTGCATCGCGCCATCAGTTGGTGGCAGGCGGCGTTAGATCACAGCGCTGATGACGACATGCGTTTTATCGCTGCATGGATCAGTTTTAGCGCTTGTGTTGTAACCGACAGAGACAATCTAAGCCTTGCAGAACAGTCGGCATTTAACGACTTTATTGCCCGCTTAGTTGCGTTAGACAGTGACGAACGAATTTACGACTGTCTTTGGCATCAATATTCAGGCTCAGTAAAAGCCCTGATTAAAAACCCCTATGTATTTGCGCCGTTCTGGCAATCGCAACGCTCAGGTGACGAACACTGGAAATCGCTTTTCGATCAATCCTCAGTCGCTGCGTTAAACGCATTAAGCCGCCGTAAAGTACCCGAATTACTCGCCATCGTATTAGATCGCTTATGCGTACTGCACCAACAGGTAGTCAATGGCGGAGCAACCTACAAAAGCCAAGTGAATCGAGATCAAGTTATTGATGGTGGTAATTTACTACTCACATTAATGCCAATCATTATTGCCATTATGCTCGACGCCGCCGACCAAGAGTGGGGCGAACTTGCCTACCCCGTTGTCGGTAACGCTAGCTCCTAACGTCATAACATCACTTAGCGTTAGCCGTATTTAGTTATGGAATCTGTGAACTCGTCCTTTGTCCAACCCAGTACATGCATCATACACACGCCGTGTAAGGGGTAATATCATGGTCAGTAAGCAAGCATACCAAGAGCAATTGGAGGCTCGTTTGCTCGTCATGCAGACGGAAATCGACCAGCTAAAAGTAAAATTGCGACAGGCAGAACGTGCGCTAGACGAATATAAGGTCAATTTTGATTCGGACGGTGCCTTGGAGGAAATGAACGAATACTTCGAAGAAATCCGAATTACCCTTTACGACCTAAAAGCCGCAAATGATGAAGTATGGCAGCCTTTAAAGACAGGCATTGGTGAAGCGTGGAATGCGTTTAACGACAACCTAACTGATATTCATCATCGAATAAAATAGACTCACGTATCCTTCCCGTAATAAATGCAAAGCCAATGAATTTAAAGCAACCTTCTGAGTGTTGATCGAGACATCAGGTTCATTCGAAAGGAAGCTTAAAAACATACCCACATGCTCGGCACTTAACTCCGTTGGGTGCCGTAACCTATGAAAGCGGATATAAAAACGAATCCAATAGATATGCGTGTTTTATATATATGCGTGTTTTAAGGACGAATACTGTACCGATTTAAAAGCATAAACTGACGTGTACCCGTCAAGAATTTGCTCTTGGCCATCCATGACCTCCAATTGTAAAGATGTACTGGTTATTTGTACAGTATATTTTTACAAAGGCAAGGAGTTGTGGCACACTTTACAAATCGTGTTGCACGCTTTGCCAGTGGGTGATAGCTTAAACTCCACTTAAATCAGTAAGTTACCAAACTGGTTTACAAATTAGTGTGCCATACAGAACCGAAATAGTGTGCGCGCACACTTTCACAGAATGGATTGTCAATGTAATGGAATATGCCCCTTTAAAATCAATAAGTTGCGACCAAGTCGGAACTTTGTCAAGATCGGCAAAGTGTGCCGGCACACTATTATGCTGTTAGGTGAACAAAAGGACTAAACATGACCGTATACGTAATTCTTAGAATAACTGTTCACGATCCTGATAAACTAAAAGCCTATCAAAAAGTAGCCCCAGCAATCATTGAACAGTATGAGGGGACACTATTGGCGCGAGGCGGAGAGGTTGTCTCACTGGAAGGGTCTACCGATAATCGAAGAACTGTCATAATCGAGTTTCCAACGATGGAAAAGGCGAAGTCCTTTTATCGGTCTCCAGAGTACACTGATGCAATACTGCTTCGCAAAGGTGCGGCGGAGTTCGAAGTGATGGTTGTGGAAGGTCTTGCCTAAGATAGCCAAATCACCTAACACGGCGCTCCACCCGACTAAAAACCGCTACGCGGTTTTCGTCGGGTGAGCTAGGCGTTATGAATCAAGGGCGAAATTATGTACATCTTTGAAATAATAAAACCCGGTACATGGTTAGACTATGAAGATCGTGATTGGTCGTGGGAAATCGAAGGTATTTTACGCAGTTTAGAAAGTCAGTTTTATGAGGCTAACCTTGCGCTAAACATGTTTCTACACACCATACAGAGAGATCGTAATTCTCATTCACAAGAAAAGTGGGAAGCTGAATCGAACCGACGCTCTGAGATTCGACGTGAAGTTGAGGCGAAGTATGATAATCCTCACAATCACGAGTTTTGGGATGAAATTCAGTTAGAAACTGAAATAATATTTAAAAGAGAGCAGTGGCAGTCGGGAAAACTCCCTAGGGAGTTTGAGCATAACCAAGCATTCATGCATGCTCGTGCGTTCCTGTATGCGCTCGATTCTTTTGATAAATTTCTCAATGTCTTAAAAAAACAATCAAATGTTCCCGCTGTGCTAGAAGATCTTCATTCGAGGTTCGGAGACTCGTTTCCTCATTTACGTGGCGTCAGAAACAGTTCACAGCACATGGAAGACCGTTCGAGAGGTCTTGGGGCAGGAAGAAACCCGCAGCCACTCGAGCTGAAACCTATAGATAATGGGTTTATAAAAGCTGAAGGTGGCGCGCTTGTTTTAAATAGTCTGAATGGAACTAAATATGGCAATACGATGGCAGACGGACACTATGGTGAAGTTGATGTATCTCCACCATCAATGGAAGCGCTACACTCCATATTTCAAGATGTCTTAAATGCGTTCCAATGGAAGGGGTCAAAATGTCACCTGCCGAGCAATTAATTCATAACAAAAAGCTCAAAGGCGACGCCAAAAAACAGCGCGCTTTAGCTTGGCGTTAGCCGCATGGACATGTCAGTCAATTGGGATGAAAAAATGAGATTTAGAAACGAGGCATACAACGACTTAGTAAGTGATTTAATTCTCGATGCTTTTTACGTCGACAGGTCAAATAGAGGAAAAATTGCATCTATTAGACAATACGCTGAAATAGTCGTTAGAAAAATACTAGATTTACCTGAAAGTGAAATGGTTACGCTTGGAAATAGGGTAATCATTCAACAGCTGGAGCAAGTTAGTGATAACAATCAATTACTTATGCGGTCTATCGACAATGTTCGGCTTGCTGGAAATAAATGCACTCACACTCAAGAAACTGGTCAAGTAACAGAAGATGATGTTCGTGATTGCGTGGACAACTTGTTTAATATCTACGCGTGTATTTTTGTTCTTTATTTTCAGAAATACAAATTCGGCAGCAACAGTGAAGTAATGAGTGCTTTTTCAATACTACCGCCAATTATTAGATATTTGGCTCTAAATGGGCTTTATGACCATTACCCAGAAAATTTGTCTGTTATAGATAAATTGAGTCTGGTTTTGTTGAAAGCATTCGATAAAGACCAAGCAATTGAATGGGTTGAGTCTAGAAAAGAAAAACTAAATGATATGTTGCCGTACACTGAAGAGGAGATTGAGGAAATTAGAAACAAATACGGGGATTATGTAGCTCAACAGACAATAGATAACGCCCCGGATAGCATGTTCGTTTTGTGTACGGATAGAATTAATGAAGTCGATGAAATAATCAAAAGAAACGGATTGCTTTATAATAACTTCGAGCAGGCTAAACAGCTGTATTTAGACAAGGGTATATTAGATGGAGATACGGAGGAAATTAGGGAGTTTAACTCAATGATGGAGTTTCTTTATCTAGGAAGAAAAGAAGAAGAAAATCCAAACTTGGATAATATAGACTCCTATACTGTATTAAATTAGCGGCTAACAAGGCGCTGCACTCGGATAATGATCTTCCCCCGCTTTAACGGACACCAACATCTAACAGATGAGGTGTCCAATGCCAAAATATACAAAGCCAAGAAAGACGTGGCAGTACTCAAATGAATTCA
>JGI24517J20059_1000394_pt1 | contig 24797 bp, 13 predicted proteins | sample LinPmetageLP41_FD_20059 | JGI IMG/M metagenome (IMG submission 20059) | reverse complement strand
TCATTTACTTAATTTAAATTTTTACTCAAATTAAATCAATTAATTAATGACCTATCATTGTAAAAAATGAAATTGTTTATAGGTATTATACCAATTAACTTTATTAAGTGATTTATTTTTAGGCTGGAAAAACATGTTGATAGCTAGGCAAAAAATTTGCTATTTAGTTGTTCTCGCAATTGCTCCTGCATTGCTCTACCTTCTGCATCCATGCAGTCGTAAATGAGAATTTTGTAACGCAGGTAACGAGACGTTTAGCCCCGCTAAAATGATTAAATATTATTGCGGGTTGGCATTACTAGGGCGTGTAGATCTTTTAAGGTTTAATTTTCAGCAGTCTGTTTAGTATTTAGTTAAGCCTTAGGAACTTATATTTTAAATTGAGGGGGTTTAGGTGATATTAATTTTTAGTTAGGTATTGATTAGATGGAGTAATTTTAAAAATTACGCATTAATTTAAATACTTGGCTCTATTATTTAAAGCCAAGTATTTTACAGGTAGATTAGCTGTTCGCTTTTAGCTCGCTAGTAAACTGGCCTATCGCATTTACTACTTCTTGCGCACCGTTTTGTATTTCGCTCATAACATCACCAGATTCTTTAGATAATGCTAAACCGCGTTCTGCTTTTTCCTGGCCTTGCTCTATAACCGAAACCGTATTTTGAGTTTGCGAGCGGTTTCGTTGCACTACTTCTACAATTTCTTCAGTTGCTTTTGATGTACGCGACGCTAAAAGTCTAACCTCATCGGCTACCACAGCAAAGCCTCGTCCTTGCTCTCCAGCGCGTGCGGCTTCTATTGCAGCATTTAAAGCAAGTAAATTTGTTTGCTCAGCTATGCTACTAATACTTTGTACAATACTTGCTATTTGCTGCGACTGCTGATCAAGCGCCGATATTTCGCTGGCTGCTTGCTCCATATTTATTGCAAGTTCAGTCATTACTGCAACAGTGTCTTTAATTACTCCAGCGCCTTGCTCTGCTTTTTTATCTGTTTGAGTAGACGTGTTGTATGCAATTTCCGCGGCTTGCGATATAGCTATTTCTTGATTAACTTGATCAGTAATAACCGTTGCAAACTTCATAACTTTATAAAGTTCATTAGCATCATTAGAAATTGGATTGTAAGAGGCTTCAAGCCACACAATATTTCCGTATTTATCAACGCGTTTAAAACGCTCAGCTATAAACTGCCCTTCACGTAGTTTCTTCCAAAACTGTTGATACTCTTGTGAGTTAGCTTCTGCTGGCTCACAAAATGTTCGGTGGTGTTTACCAATTAATTCTTTTTCTTGGTAACCCATTGCTGCTAAAAATTGATCATTTGCTTTTAATACATGACCTTCTAAATCAAATTCAATCACCGCCATAGAGCGATAAATTGCCTTAATTGTGTCGCTTTGCTCACGAGATGCAGTAATAGTTTTGGTTAAGTCACTGCCAAATATAGAAAAATAAAGAAGCTGATCTTGCTCACCTTTCACTGGGTGTACTATTAAACGTAACCATTCTGCTTTGCCATCAAAGCGGGTAATTTGTAATGTACCACCCCAGTGGCCTTCTGCTTTAATTGCTTTTTGTAAGCTTGCAAAATCTTTTGATTGGCGAGACTGCTCAGTAATAAAATCATTAAATGGGTTATTAGTTAACGTATCTTCATCATAACCAAGCTTTTGTAAAAATAAGTCATTAGCATGGGAAATACGCCCATCGTAAAGAATATTAACAACTAACATCTCACGGTAAAGCCCTTCCCACACTTGCTGCAGTGGATAAAGCTCAGCTTTTAAAGAGGCGATTTCATTTTGTTTATTTTTAGAGAAAAACATTAATATCCTTACTCGGCCGTGTTGTTCTGTATGGATTGAAATTTGTTCAATCTAGGGGCAATTTAACCCGGTGCACGTTTTTTAACCTAGTGGGCTCGGTAGGTGTTCCTACGTTACCCTACTGCCTTACATCCATGTAGTTAATAATCCCTAAAAGAACCCTTTAGGCAGCGCATGTTTGATATTTATACTGCCATATTGCCTATTTATGGGGAATAACCACACTACATAGGCTCAGCCTTGCCTAAAACCAAATTGGTTGCTTAAAGTTCAACCACTAAAAACAACGTGCCCTGATACAATTAATATAAATTAATTTCAGTATAGAAGGTAATTACCATAACGCGATAAATAATAAGCAGTTAAAAACTAAATTAGCTATTTAGCCTTTCATATAAACCAGATGCTCTGGATACACTTTTATTCATTGCTAGTTGTAGCACTTTTTTATCTGCCACCAGCTCAAACCTATTTTTAGCACGTGTTATGCCGGTATACACTAATTGCCTGTTTATACCCATACGCGCTTGCTTAAGTGCAGGCAGCACCATTGCTGTATAGCTAAATTCAGAGCCTTGAGATTTATGTATAGTCATTACATATACTTTGTCGTGAGCGGGTAAGCGCGCGGGTGAAAATGCACGTTCATTACCTTGCTCGTCTATAAATATTGCTTTGAGTTGATTACTTTCATCGTGCATTAAAATACCAATATCACCATTAAAAAGTTTAAGCTGGTAATCGTTTTGGCTCACCATAATAGGCATACCACTATAATGACGCTGATTAGGGCTAACGGTTATTAAACCTTGCTGTTGTAGGGCTCTTTCAATACGCAAATTTAAACTATTTACACCGTAATCACCTTCGCGCACTGCAGCAAGTAATTGGTAATTAGCAAATGCACTGTGTATTTGTGCAACGCTTGCACCTTGAGCAATAAGCTCTAAGTAATTTTTATAATGGCCCGCAGCACTTTTTACGAGCTTTTCGATGGGTTTTGCTACAAAGTCGTAATCTAAAATCACATCGTTAAAGCGCCCTTCAGTACTTTCTTGCTCAACGTAATTTAAAATACCGGTGTTATTGGTGTTCACCGCAAGTGCTAGTTGACCAATGCCACTTTGTGCATCAAATCGATAACTATGCTGTAAAAATGCAATACAGTCAGCAAGTTTAAATTCACTATGTGTTTGAGTCGCTAATTTATTATTTCCATTAAAACATAACCGATTAAGCTCATCGCACCGCGCTTTTGAGTAATTAGGCGTATGCCCAAGTTCTAATCCTTGGCATAAATCACTCATTACACTGCCGGTATCAACTGAGGCTAGTTGATCTTTATCGCCTAGTAATATTAAGCGTGCATGCGCAGGCAGTGCCTCTATTAATTTGGCCATTAGCGATAAATCGACCATGCTCGCTTCGTCAATAATTAATACATCTAAGTGCAGTGGATTAGCTTTATTATGCCTAAATTTATTAGTAAACGGTTTCACGCCTAATAAACGATGAATAGTTTGAGCACTTTGAGGTATCAGCGTTTTAATATCATCTGGAATCGTTGTAAGCTTATTTTTAGCCCCTAAAATAGACTCACTTAAACGTGCTGCCGCCTTACCTGTTGGTGCCACCAGCTTAATGCTTAGCGGTGCTGTTTTATAAAGTGACTGTAAAATAGCGAGTAACTTAGTCACCGTAGTGGTTTTACCGGTGCCTGGCCCTCCGGTGATCACACTAAACCCTTTGGTTGCAGCAATAGCACACGCTACTTTTTGCCAATCAGTTTCAATTGCTGGGTTTGTCGGAAAATAAGTATTTAAAAGCGCAGCTAACACCTCGTTATTTATATTGAGCTTTCGCTCGCTCATACTTAATAGCCTTGTGGCTAATGTTTGCTCATAACCTGCTAGGCGCGCAAAATAAAGGCGCTCATTAAATAATTGCAGTGGTTTACTCTCGCCAACACTTTGATGATTTTGTAAGTAGTTATACGCGGTTTGAGCATTAAAGCCCTCTGCAAAGGGAGTTAATGTGTCGGGTATATTTCCTTCAAGTTTATTAAAATCACTTTGGCGCAAATTAAACGGGTTACTCCAATCAACATCGTTTAATGTTAAGCAGCTATGCTGACTTTGCTGCGATAAACACAGTAATAAAATAATATAAAATAATTCATTATCCGATTGTTCAAACTCATTACCGCATAGCAATTGTGCAAGCTTTATATCAACCATACGAACACGGTTTTGCGCTGTTAAATATTCAAGTAACGAAACAGTACTCACATTATTGGCTAACTGTGGCTGTGGTATTAGCTCTGCCGGATCATGTGTAAACGGCTCGTCGATGTGTGCCTCGTCAATATCATCAAACAAACCCGGTTGCTGGCTTAAATCGCTCATAGCATAGCTCCTTGGCTAAACAAGCCATCTAAAATAGTTACTTGCTCTTGCGTTAATTTTTTAAAATACACGCCTTGCCCTGCAGGCATCCCACGTAAAAAGGTGTAATAAACACCACCTAAATGGGTCTCTATTGAGTAATCACTAATGCGTTGTTTTAACAACCGGTGCAAAGCAACGGTATATATTAAATACTGTAAATGATACTGATGGCTACTCATAGCCTGATCTAGTAAGTCACTCTTATAATCAGCAGGGGTATTACCTAAGTAATTAGACTTATAATCTAAAATGTAATACTTACCTTGATAGCAAAAAATTAAATCTATAAAGCCTTTTAAGAGCCCTTTTACATTAGCAAATTCGAGTTTGCTCTGAGTAAAGCCAAAATGTTTAATAAGGATTTCGTTTAATTTGGGTGCACTTAAACTGCTCAGAGGTAAATTAAATTCCATTTCTACAAGGCAATCACTTGGCGCTAATTTACTCAAGCTTAAATCATTACTGCTGTTAGCATTTAATGGGCATTGCAACGAATCGAGTATCCACTGCTCAGTAACATCTTGCCAGCTTTCGCTAATGTGGTATTTTTCAAGCGCACGCTTTACAACCTCATCTAGGTTTTGCTCTTTATTTGTAGGGTGCTCAAGTGGGCTTGTAAAATCAATTTGCTCAAATATTTCGTGTAAACAACTACCCGGTTTTGCACCTTTAGGAAAACTGTAAGGGGAAGGTAGCTCGTCTTCTTGTGCTGCAAACTCATCCTTTTCATGATCTTCATCACTGCGCCCAGGCTCTATATGGTCGGTGTGCTTTTTAAAGCTCAGCGCACTAAAGCTAGTTGCTCGCCAGTCACGTTCAATAGTTGCCGTTACACTATTAATGCTAAGCGCTTGGGGTGAGTTTTCACTTTGTGCAAAACGTAATGTGCCCTGCTCTAACAACGTTTGTGAGGTAAATTGCTGGTAACTCATCGCTTTATTAGTAACGCAAAATTCACTTAAATGTGTACGCCATACTTGGCTGCTTGAAAGCTCAAGTCCTGAAAATAAAACATGCCCAAGTGCACTACTTTGAATAGCCAAGCGGCTGCTTTGCCCTTGCCCAATGTTATAAACGCCTAGCGAGCAAAAATGTACTGCGCGGGTAAGCGCTACATATAATAGCCGTAAGTCTTCAGCTAGGCGCTCTTGCTCTGCTTTTTGCAGTGCATCTTCGTTTTTACTTAAATCGTAAACCAATTTACCTTTATCATGATAAAGCGCTTCCTTGGTTTCGCGATAGCCACTAGCAAAAGGCATAAATACCAGTGGGTATTCAAGCCCTTTTGATGCGTGCATTGTTACAATTTTAACTAAGTTAGCATCGCTTTCTAGGCGTACTTGTACGGTTTCACCATCTTGTTGACTTACCTTTTGTGCAAACCAGCGCAGTAAACGTAAGGTGCCCTCAAGCTCAATTTGTTTTTGCTGGAGTATTTCACCTAAATGCCTAAAGTCGGTTAGCCATCGTTCTACGTTATACCCTAAACCTTGCCATTTAGCGCTTAGCTGATTGTGGCTCATTAAGCGCTCAAGCATGGCCATAGCGCCTTGTTTGTTCCAAACATGGCTAAGCTGTGCAAAAAAGTTTAAGTGGTCTTGCCATTTATTTTCATCATCGGCGAGTGCAAATATATCGTTATAACTTAAACAAAATAATGGGCCAGCAAGCACACCACGCAGTAATGACTCGTCGTACTGACCGTGTAAAGCCGTTAAAAAGTTAAGTAAATGATGGCTAAGCTCTTGGCTAAATACACTCTCTCGCGATAAGTAAACGCTAGAAATTTTGGCATCACTCAGCGCTTTTTTCATTATTTGTGCTTCTACACGGTCGCGTACTAATATACAAATGTCGGCAGCGCTTACGGGCTTATTGCCTATGCATGCTGTGCCTTGTTTTGCTTTTTCAAGCAAGGTAACAATTTTATTAGCAAAGTGGGTGGCTAAATGTGCTTGCCCCACTCCTTTGTTTGTTGGTTTGTTTTTTTCATCCGCAGCTTCATCAACAAATACGTTAAATTCAAAGGCCGTGGCTGGTTTACCATCTACTATAAATGTTTCGTCAGCTTTTTTACCTTTAGCAGCCACCGCGTTAAACGGTATAGCGTCGTTATAAATAAAGCTATTAGCGTGTTTACCAAATAAGCTATTAACGCTATTTACTATATCAGTGCTTGAGCGAAAGTTTGTACCTAGAGTAAATTGTTGCTCTGTTTGAACCGCTTCTTTTGCACCAATATAGGTAAAAATATCAGCGCCCCTAAAGCCATAAATAGCCTGCTTTGGGTCACCTATCATAGCAAGCGTAGTATTTTCTTGGCCGTATATTTTACTAAAAATACCATACTGAATCGGGTCGGTATCTTGGAACTCATCTATCATGGCAACCGGAAACAACTGCGCTATTTTTTGCGCCAGTGCATCGCCTTGCTCACCATTCAATGCGCTGTGTAAATTGGTGAGTAAATCATCTGGGGTGATCACACTTTGTTCTTGCTTGCGTTTTACTATGGCGGCTTTAACCCAGCGTGAAGCGTACTGCACTATCGCTATTTTTAAACCTTGATTTATCGTGTTATTAAGCGCAGCGAGTTCGTCAAACTGACTCAGTAATGGATGCGTAAATAATGGCTGATTTTTTTTATAATTTGCTGCATCACTTAAATTTTCGCTGCTCCATACCTCGAACGAATATTTGCTAGTGCCAAACTCAAAAAACAAATCCTCACTTGCACAAAAGGCTTCAAGCGCAGCCAAGCTTCCCTTACGAGCAGGTGTTTTAGAACCACTTAAGCCTGAGCCTTTAATCGCAGCAATAAATTCTTGATCTATTACCGCCCTTTTAAATGCAGGTACTCTATTAATGTATTCATCACGGGCTTGCCATACATCGTCTAAATTTATTTGCGGTGTAATGTGCGCATTAGCTTTATTAAGCACGCTACTTACTTGGCTAAATAACGACTCTGGGGCTGCAAATACATCTAAAATGGCATCGGTGCGTTCTTTATTGAGTGGGTATACAAACGCGCGCCAAAAATCTTTAATGGTTTCGAGCAGTATGTCGCGCTCGTCTAAAATAAACTCAAGGTTAAACGCCACACCCGATTCAAACGCATGCTGTTTTAACATTCGCTGACAAAAACCATGAATGGTAAATATGGCTGCTTCGTCCATCGATTTAGCCGCTGCATCAAGTAAATCAAACGCACGGTGTTTATCATCAACTGCGGCTATTACACCTTCGATTAACTCATCTTTTGGGTCTTGTCCAAGTAATGCATCGCGCGCAGCAATAATACGGCTGCGTACACGGTCTTTAATTTCTTGTGTAGCGGCATCGGTAAATGTCACCACTAATATTTGCTCAACACTGAGTGGCGTATTTAGCTCACCTTCTATTTGCATCCCTAATAAATAACGTAAATAAAGGCCTGTTATAGTATAGGTTTTACCAGTACCGGCGCTGGCTTCTATTAAGCTTTGCCCTATTAGCGGCATAGTTAGTGGGTTAAGCGCTTGCATGGTCACTCTCCTTTGCGTGTTCAAACAATGGTGCAAGTAACTTATCGCTCCACTTTATAAATTCTTCTTGGCAGTCATTGAGAGATTGCACTGTTAAGCGAATATAGGGGTTTTCGCCCTCGCCTCGCCCTATGTACTGCGGACTAAACTTACCCATAGCTTTGCCTATATCACCACCGCTTTTTACATACTCGTAGCCACTAACCGGAAAAAACGGTATTGGCTCTTTGCGAAGCGCTTTATATAGCTCAAACCAATCACTTAACAAGGCATCTGCATCGGCTTTGCTAATTGGCGCATAACTAATTTGCTTATCAAGCCCAAGCAGTAAAGTTTCTACATTTTGATCCATACTTTGCGCAGCTAAGTGGTATATAAAGCCTTTAATTAAATCTTTCGCTTTAATGCTGGCGCTTCGATAAAACACTTGTTTTTGCAGATAAATATGATTTAGCCAGCCTTCTATTTTGGTATTTTCTATTTGAAGAGCAACTTCAATGGGCTCACTTTTCCCGCCTTTAATTTGCTCTTTAACTTGCCCTGCAAGTGCATCTACACGATGCTCCATCCCTTCAAAAATTAAACTACCTACATTAGCCTGTGGCAGCTCACCGCGCTGTAATATTTGCTCAGTGCTCAGTGGTTGCTCGTTAATATTAGCGTCGAGTATTTCATCAAGATAAAAGTAACGGCGAAGCGCATCTAGGCTAAAGGGTTCCTCGTCTTTTGCGACTTCGTTAAATTGTGGCAGGCGTAAACCTAACGTTTGCTGATAAAAGCTCTCTTGTGCATTGCATACGCTTCTAATAAAGCTGTCTAAATCGAGTATTTCAGGAGGGGTAACGTCAAGTGCACAAACAGGTTGTACCATAATAGACTCACTCGGCAGCCAAATAGGGTTATAACTGTGATTATTTAGCTCACTACTTAGCTCATTACTTTTTAAATAATAAGCACTATTAAAGGGCTGTAAGTGTTGCTGGTTAATTAAACATGCGGGCAATTGCTTATCGCTTTCATTCGTTAACGCAAAGCTGCGGCCAATGTATTCTAAAAGCTCACTCACAAGGGTTGATGGCATACGGGGTTGGTTATCAAAACACGAACGGCCTATATAGCTCATATATAAACTATCACGAGCACTGAGTAGCGCCTCTAAAAATAAGTAACGGTCATCTAATTTACGTGAACGGTCACCTTTTTGCTTTTTAGAGTACGGCACTAAATCAAAGCCAATAGGTTGTACGTTACGCGGGTAATCAGCGTCGTTTAAACCTAGCATACACACCACTTTAAACGGTACTGCGCGCATTGGCATTAAGGTACAAAAGTTTACCTGGCCGACTAAAAACCGCTGCCCTACGCCTTTTTCTTGAATGTCTTGTTTGATTAAGTAACTTACAATGCGCTGCGACACAGCTTGGCTGTAATCGCCGTTATCGTGATGCTTTTGTAACTCTTCAAGTACTTTTTGTAGTACTAATAAATCCCAACTATCGTCACTTTCACTTTCGTATATAGCGTTTAATAACTCGCTTAAAATAAGCGCTTTATTAGTCAGAGTGTCGTCAGGTGTTAGTTGCTCTTTAAAGTTTTGCAGCACATCAATAAAATCCACCAGCTTATTAAGCGTATCAAGTGCCATGCCTTCTACTTCATCGGAGCTATAAATACCATTAAACGGGCATTGTTCGTCGCGCTGCGCTATGCCAAGCAATAAGCGGTTAAGCCCGTGCTGCCAAGTATTTAAATCGATTGCCGGTAAGTCAAAGCTACTTTTATGCTCAGCATTTATACCCCATTTTACGCCCACTCGCTCAAGCCAGTATTGAATTTGCTCGTACTCGTGCGCTTCAAGGCCAAATTTTTCGGCAATTTGCGTTACTTGCAGTAAATCAAGAATATCCGACACGCCAAAGCGCGAAAACGGTAAGTTAGCTAAGCTAGCAAACGAGCTAAGCACGGGTTTTTCTTGCTCTATGGCTAAATCAGCCAAGGCATACGGGATATATCGGCTGCCTTGTGCGCCACCAAAAACGGCCTCAATATAGGGGCTGTATGTGCCAACATCGGGCATCATTACAATAATGTCTTTTGGAGTAAGCGCCGGGTTTTGATTAAACAAATTAAGTAAGTAGTCGTGCAGACGCTCAACTTCTCTAAGGGGGGTATGGCAATCGCTAAGGGTAATACTGGTATCGTTTGCGCTTATTGGTAGTTTGCCTTCATCATTTATAAACCACTCTTTGTTATCGGTAAGAGACTCCCCCTTAAACGCAAGTTGGTAAATTTCACTTTGAACTTGCCCAAGTAACGTGTCGTCAAATACGTCTATAAAGCCATCTATCCATCGGGCATCCAGTTGTACTAGTTGCTCAAAGTAATCACGCCCTAACTTACCCCACGACGATAAAAGCGGGTTACCTATAAAGTAGTATTCTTCGTCAGGGTTAGTTTGTTTTTTTTGCTGAGCTTCTATAAGCGGCATTTTAGCGTACTTTGCTGCTATCTTTGCAGCGGTTTTTTCATCTATTATATCGCCCCAATAATGCTCACTAGGGTTAAAAAAGAATAAAAACACGTCTGTTTTTTTACTCAGCGCTTCAAATACTTCAAGCTGAGAACTGGCAATCGCCGATATACCAAATAAGCTAATGCGCTTAGGTAATAAGCTATCATCCATAGTCTCAAGTGCTGCAAGTAACTGCCCTTGCATATTAGCGCGGTGAAATTGGCTTTGCCCAAGCTCTTTGCTTAGTTTTACAATGCGTCGCCATAAGTCGCTCTGCCATGGCGCAATGTTTACATCTACATCCTCAAGTTCATCTTTGCCGCTATCCCAGGTGGCAATCCAATGTGGGCGGTACATTAAATATTGGTCATACACATCGGCAATTTTTTCGCACAGCGCAAACGTTTTTTGCCCGTCTATATCGCCCTCTAAATAGGTTTTTAGCGGCAAATAAAGTGGCTCATCAATACAGTTAGGTAGTATTGCAAATAATTTCCAAGCAAGGTTAGGCTTATTAAATGCAGACTCTTTGGGTACATTTGGCAGTAATTGTTGATACAACTGCCAAATAAAACTCGATGGCAGCGGAAAATCAACCTGCGCAGCTATCCCCAAATGTTCACTTAAACCAATTTTTAACCACTGCGACATACCCGGCGATTGCACCAGTACCACTTCTTTATCGAAAGGGCTTTGCAATGGGCTTACTTTTAACAGCTTATGAAACTGCGCTTGCAGCGCTTCCATACGGTTTGATTGGATAATATTGAGCATACGCGACTTACCTTACTTGAGATAAAACCAGTGTAAGATATTTTCAATTATAGGGGTAGCGCAATCAGTAAATTGGCACTAATAAATCAGCGAGTTAGCAATGAGTTTAAACGCACAGTATTAGTTTTAAACACTGTGCGTTTGTTATTTGTATAGTGCTTTTATTTATAAGGGCTAATGCTTGATAAGCTAAATTCATTTTGCATTATAACTTTGCCATCTATTCCTTTAAGTTTAAGTGAAATAGCAGGGTCGGCTTGTTGCCAGTCTATGCTTAAATCGCCGTAATTTACATTATGGGTAAAATTACCCACCCGGTGTTTATTTGGGCTTACGTCTTTCCATTTTTCAGTTAAGCCTGAGCTGGTCATTTCTATTAATGGGTAATCAAGATTCTGCTGATACTTTGATATTTCACCCCAGTGCGTATCGCCACTGATGATAACGACGCCATTTACTTTATGCTTTTTAATTAGTGCAAATAAACGGTTGCGATCATCTGGAAAGTTAGCCCACGACTCCCACCCTGTAAAATCAGGTAGTAACTGTAAGCTTGAGGCAATAAGCTTTATAGTCGCTGGCTTTTTTAGCTCTTGCTCAAGCCATTGCCACTGCGCCTCGCCAAGCATTGATGCGCCTTTAACCTCTGTTGGGCTATATGGGCCTTGGTTATTCAATTTACGTTTTGTGTAATATTCAAGCTCGCTTACAGGGTTAAGCGCATCACGGTTCCAGCGTAAGTCAGGCATAATAACATGCAACGTTTGCTTGCCTTCGCCATACATGTAAGAGGTGTAAATACCATCAGCGCGTGTCCGGCGCTCAGAATTAGCAGGCTCTTCCCAAAAATTAAGCATGATTTGGCGAGATTGCTCTTTATGCGGGTATTCTTTACCTGCGTCGTTTTGAGCAAAATCGTGATCATCCCACATAGCAATTATGGGCGTTTGTTCTTTAAGCGCTTTAAAACCAGGCTTTGCGCCTAATTTTTGATATTTATTGGCAAGCACTGCCATGTCGTTGGTGTCGCCGTAAATGTTGTCACCCAAAAATATAAATAAATCACCCTGCTCTTTATTAATGGTATTAAATATCGAAATGTCTTTATCTTGATGCCCACACGAGCCAAATAAAATTTTAGACGGTGCAGCCATACTGTTAGCGCTAAACACAAAACTTAAGGCAACTGCAGTGCATAGAATAGGTTTTAATAAGTGCTTCATTTTAAAATCTCGTTACAGCCATACATTAGTTTTAACCTATGGCTATTAATAAAAAAGCCCATCAATGATGGGCTTAAAACGGGTTTATTGGTTTAAAACGTTGCAGTTAACGTAACCGCTGCTGTGCGTGGCGCACCAATAAAGTAAGTAGTGCCATTGCCCGTACCGCCCGCTAAGTAACTTTTATCAGTAATGTTATAAACCACAAAAGCAATATCCACAGCTTTAAATGGCCCTGCATTTACATCAGCTGAGTAACCGGCATTTAAATCAATCACAGTGTAGCCATCAACATCTGCGCGCTCACCAGTGTATTTAGCCGATAGCCCAAAACGAAAATCGCCGCTAAAGTAATCGGTTGATAGCACAAATAAGTCATCTACTGAGTCTATTACTTTTTCACCAGCTTCAAACCCGGGTGCATCGCCTTTGTACTCTGAGTCATTATTCGTGTACGAGCTGTATACGCTCCACTGCGCGTTAAGCATATAACTTGCCGCTAGCTCTAAACCTTGCGATTCAATGCCGCCTACATTTAAGTAAGAGCCATTCGTACCTATGGTGTAATCAATACCGCCAGTATCGCTACCCGGTGCTATAAAAGTTATGCGGTTATCAAATTCGATTGAGTACGCTGTTGCCGTGAGTTTTAGCGCGTCGTTTTGATAGCGTACACCTAGGTCAATGTTTTCAGCGGTTTCTGGCTCAATCGCTGATAAATCGGAGCTATCGCGCTCAAGTACACCGTCTTTTATGGCAGCAAAGTTTTCACTGTAACTGGCAAATAACTCGGTTGAATTATTTAATTGATACAAAATACCGCCACTAAATAACACGTCAGAGTCGCTATTAACTTTAGCTGTTGTCGCATTTTGATAATGGTCATACTTTTCAATATCAACAAGGTACTTTTTAACACCTAAGTTAAGCGTAAAATCGCCAAGCGCCATTGAATCTTGCGCGTACCATTTTAGCGTATCGGTCTCAAACGTGTTTTTATACTGTGTCCAGTATGGCGTGCTGTCAAAATGGTGGTAAATGCTAGCATTAATCACTTTATGCCAATCGCGTGATTCATCACGGTCGCTTTGCTCATACCAAAAGCCAGCTTCTATATCGTGCATGCCAAAGGTAGCTTGGTAGTTAGCTGTTACACCTAGGCGGTCTTTTTTGTAATGTGTATGGCGGTACGACATAACAGGAGTCGCGGTATTATCGTAACACGCCGGGTTTAAACCAGGGCCAGACTCCCATGGCCAACTTAAGCTAGCAGTACAGCCCTCATTTGGCGCAAGTGCATTGCCATCGCTGTCTACAAAACCATAAGAGCCAGCATTAGTGCCGCCCTCAGTAGTTGGGTTGCCGTTTTCATCTACTGGGGTCGTTAAATAAGGGGGGATCCAATCGCCTCGTCCAGAATTTTTATGATAATAAGGACTCACAGTAATAAGCGATGTTGGCGAAAGCGCATATTCAAACTTTAAATACGCTAATGTATTTTCACGAAGTGTACCCCAGCCCTCGGCAAACATTTGGTCGTAATGCGGTACGCCTGTCCAGTTCCACGTTAGCTGATCCCACTCTGGTGTTTGTTCAAATTGCTCAAGGCTTACGCTGTTGTAGTTGGTCTCGCTTACATCATCGTAAGATAAACGCCCTGTAATGGTTAAATCTGTAAGCGTTGTTACAAATTTAAGCTCCGCGTGTTGGTTGTCTTTCCCTCCATTACTGCCCGAGCCAATCCAGCGGCTGGTATCAGTTTGCGAGTAACTTACATACGCTTGTGTATTGTCAAAAATAGTGCCGGTTTCGTGCTTAACATAATAACGGGTGGCATCATGGCTGCCTGAGGTATAAGCAAATTTAGTGCTTTTATCAAGGCTTGGCGCTTTACTTACAAAGTTAAATGTACCGCCTAGCGCTTCAAGCGAGGCCGACTTAATATCAGAAGTGCCTTGCCCTACTTCTACGGTAGCTAAGTTTTCGGTTTCTAGGTAGCGGTTAGCTTTAGCACCCCCGCCGTAATTTGAGCCACCATTAGGAATACCATCAACGGTCATCCCTAATTGCTGCTGGTTTGAGTCAATACTAAAACCGCGCATAGTAATGGTTGTAGACCAATCATCGCCACCAAATGCATCGCCTTCATTTATGCTAATGCCAGGTAAGTTATCGATTACCGATAACACACTCGAAACTGTTGTTTGTTGATCAAGCATTGCAGGTTCAATCACATTATTTGCGTAACTGGTTGGTTTGGCAGTAACGGTAATTTCTTCTATTTCGTTGTCGTTAGCATAAGCGGCTGATGATACAGCCATAGCAATTGCCATACTCAAAACTGATTTATTTGTTAAAGCGTACATTGTTGTCCCGTTTGATTTTAATTATAAAAAGTAATTATGAAAGCGGGCACAGTATGATTTTGAAATATGACAACAAAAATGAAGTTTATTGACAGAGTTGTTAAAAAATTGTGGGAGTTTTATGGCTTAATTATGTCGTGGATATGTCAGCCTAGAACTTAAATCCTAGGCTGTATTATTTAAAACTAAACTATTTTAAATCAGTTTAGCAAGCATTTCGTCGTTATAAGCAACAAGCTCTTCGTTGTTTGCAACTTTGCTAATGTAGTCTGGATTAGCAATAAGTGGGCGACCAATGGCGATTAAATCAAACTTAGCATCGTTAATCGCCTCTTTTGCAGTTTCAAAGCTATAACTACCTACGCCAACTAACGTACCTTGGTACCCTGCTCTTAAAAATTCAGATGTTGTTTTGCCTTCTAAAGAGTCAAAACGCGTGCTGTCGTCAAATATACCGCCGTGTAAATACGCTAGGTCTCTTTTTTCAAGCTCTGGTAGTAGGTAATCGAATACGGCTTTATCGCGGCTATCTTCGCTCATGTTAAAATAAGCGCCTGGAGTTAACCTCAATGCAGTGCGCTCATTACCCACTGCCGATATAACAGCATCCGTTACTTCTAGAGCAAAACGCGACATATTCTTAGGTGTTTGGCCATATTCATCTTCACGTACATTGGCTGCATAATGTAAAAATTGGTCAATTAAGTAACCATTTGCACCGTGAATTTCTACGCCATCAAAGCCTGCTTCCATTGCGTTTTCGGCCGCTTTAGCAAAATCTGCAACCAGCGATTTAATATCGTCAGTTGTTGCAGCTTTTGGCGTAATATAAGTAAGCTCACGCATACGTGGTACTGAGCCTTCCACGCCAATTGCCGAAGGCGCCAATACATCGCCATCAAAAAAGTGAGGATGCGCAACACGGCCAACATGCCAAAGTTGTGCAAACATTTTTCCGCCATTGGCATGCACTGCGTCAGTTACTTTCTTCCAACCTTGAATTTGCTCACTGGTAAATAGCCCCGGTGTATTTGGGTAACCTTGCGCATCTGGGCGAATAATAGTGGCTTCGCTAATAATTAAACCTGTTTGTGCGCGGCGTGCATAATATTCAACCATGTCTTGAGTAGGCACTAAATTATCATCGGCCATACAACGTGTTAAAGGCGCCATAAGTACACGGTTTTGAAGCTCAAGTGTGTCGTTTAATTTAAACGGTGAAAGTAAATCAGTAGTCATTCTTTTCAATCCTTATTTAAAGTATGTGTATGAGATGAGGTCTTTTTAAATACATTCAAGAGTAATTTTGAATGATCGCTCAAATTTATGAGGACTTATACTGATCAATACTAAAATTAGATCTGCGAGGATGAAATTAAATAGTAACTTTTCAACACTCTGTCATATAACTCGATATACTTGTACGCTATACATTAATAATCGATAGCAACTAGAGTGAGCCAATCATGACGAGCGAAAATGCAACCGAACAACAAGCAGTAATTTTAGGCCTTGGGGCAAAAAAGCGACTCGCGTTTATGTTCGAAACCGTGCAGCAATACAAGCAAGTGTGGATTTTAAATGATGACGATGGCTGCGTTATGCTTACCAACGAAGACGACGATTGCGTACCTGTGTGGCCAACGCGCGAATTTGCCCAGGCATGGGCCACAGGTGAATGGGAAGGCTGTACACCAAAAGCAATCCCAACTGTAGATTGGTTTAGCCGCTGGACACCCGGACTTGAAGAGGACGACTTACTTATCGCTGTATTCCCAACCGAGGAAGACGACGGCACTATTTTATTTCCTGATGAATTTGAAAAACAGCTAAAAGCACCAAAGAAAAAGTACTAAGTAACTAGGGCGTGTTGATGTTTGCGGATTGAAATTTGTTCAATCTAGGGGCGATTAAATCGCGGCGCGAGGTTTGTAACCTAGTGGGCTCGGTAACTGCTCCTACGTTACCCTACTGGCTTACATCCATGTAAGAATAAGTAAAAACCGAGCAACAAAGAGTTTATTGCCCCTAGGAAGAACCCGAAGGGCAGCGCATGTTTAGCATTTATGCTGCGTTATCGCCTATTTGTGTGGAATAACCACACTTCATAGGCTCTGCCTTGCCTAAAAACCAAACACACTGCTGCAAATTCAACCATCAAAGATCAACACGCCCTAGCATAACTTTAATTAGTTTATAAACGCGGCTTTAAAATAGCCGCGTTTTTTATATCTGCTTTCTAAAATTTAAATAAGCAAAAGTTATAGCCTTAGCATCTTCTATTTGCGGGTAGTGCCCAAGTTCAACAAACCCTTGTACGCGCGCATTTGGTACTTTCTTTTTATAGTGCTCAAGCATGTGTTTGCCTGATATTGGGTCTTGCTCACCAGCAATAAACGTAACCGGTATATCGCTATTAATAATGGCTCCAACCCAGCGCTGCTCGTTTTGTTTTCGCTGTGTAATATATTTAATTAGCATGGGCATAACACGTAAACCATTGTTATATATTAACAACGCCCAAAGCGTATCAATTACCAAAGGGACTGGTGGCGTGTTTTTACCAAAAATAGTGGTTAAGTTTTTAACAAACTTTTGTTTGCTCATTAGCTTAGGTACTATCCAGCCAAGTTTTGAAAGTAGCAGCTTTTGTATAAATAAGGGTTTATGTACGTGTGGAAATAGCCCGCCATTTAAAAAGCACACACTGTGTATGCGTATTTCACTTTTGGTAGCAACTTGTCTTGCTAATAGCTCTTGCGCCACGGTATCACCATAATCGTGGGCTAGTATGTGTACATCGGTAATATTTAAACGCTTTAAAAATTGCGTGTATAAATCAGCCTGCTCTGTAATTTTATAAGGTGCGTTTATTGGTTTATCCGAAAGCCCAAAACCCAGCATATCAAGTGTTACTAAAAAGTAGTGTTTACTGAGTTCATCCCACATACCTTCCCAGTCCCAGCTAGCACTTGGAAAGCCATGAATTAAAAGTAGCGCGGGGTTATTTGCATCCCCCGCTGTTTTAGTAAAAATTTGATTGGCATTTATATCAATAAACTGCCCGTTTGTTTGCCACTGCGAAAGCGTATACATAGGCTGCTACCCATTAATTTTTATTATTGTAATGGTTAGTTTTATCACAAGAGCTACACACAGAGGTAGGGTGTTTTGATCTTTGTAGGTTGAAATTCGTTCAATTTAGGGGCGATTAAATAGCGGCACAAGGTTTGTAATCTAGTAGGTTCGGTAACTGCTCCTACGTTATCCTACTGGCTTACATCCCGTAAGAATAAGTAAAAGCCGAGCAAAGCTTCCGCGTCTTGCTCACGCCCTAATATAACTAATTCATAAAATTCGCATTGGTTTGTTAAAAGTAATTTTAAAATTTAATAGTGTAATCCATATATACTCGATGATCGGCCCTGTCACCTTTAACACCATCAACACTGCCTGTTTTTTCGGTTGTGTAATCTAAAAACAACCAACGTAAGCTTAAGCCTTTTATTGCCTCAACTTTATAACGAGTATCTACAGCCCAGTATTTTTCATCGGCCGTACCACCTGCTTTACCAAGGGCTGAATTTTCTGCATCACTACCGCTTGTGTAATAAAACTTAGTGGTTAAACCCGATGTAACGGCTTTTAAATTAATACCTATACGCGCCTGCCAGGTTACTTCGTTTTGGTTTGTTAAATCGGCACCAATTAATGATCGTGTAGGAAATGGATTAGTACCGTGATCGCCACTAAAGTTATCTTCTATCCATGCATCGCTTACCTTGGTAAACGCCGCACCCAATGTCCAAATACCTTTTTTCCAGTTAGCATCTAAATAATAAGCAAATCCATCATTTTCACTTTGAGTTAAACCAGTAATTGCGTCAGATACATCTTCATCATCTAAATCGCCTCCTTCTGCGCCGGTTACAAACAAATCACCGTCGTCTTTTGAAGTAAACACGCCGCTTGAAAGTGTTAACTTGCTTTGCTCAAGTTTAATATCGTAACTGGCTGTTAAACCCATTTTACTTAGGTAGTCGTGAGAGTTTAAATATTCAGCGTCAATTTTAAGTGCATTTTTTTTGTAACTTGCGCCTACACCCCAAATTACACTTATAGCGCCATTGTGAGATTGATCGGTTGAAAAATCTTCCCATTTGTCATCGTGGCGGCGGCTCCATTTATCGTATGCGAAGCCGTATACTTTGGTATTGCCCATTTTGTAATCGCCAACTACACCTCTAAAGGTATTTGGGATAGCACGGCTGCCTGAACTTTTTAAAAACATGCTTTTTGTTTTTTGCCCACCTATTTTAACATGGCCTTTGTCACCTAATTTAAAATCAATAAAGTATTGGCCAAATTTAGAAAAGCTATCGTCTACACCGCCTTTTTCATCCCCTGCAGGTAAAATATTATTTTGCGCGCTACCGGTTGAGTTGTAATTGAGCACGGTATAGTTAGACACTCCAAAGCTAATTAAGTCATTAAAATAGCCCGACTGATAATTGAGCTCTATACCTTGTGCAAAGGTTGAATCGTCACTGGCGTCGTTATCGTAATCGCGGTCAAAATAAATTGACCTTAATTTAATATTAAATTCGTCTTGCTCAGTAAGTCCATTAATAGAAGCATACGAAGGAATTGAAACACAAATTAACACCACACCTGTTATTGCAAATATTCTCGAAAACTGTTGAGCCATATTTATCTCCGCTACCTTGTTTTAATTACGGTTTTATATTGCTCTAAAGCAACTAATCTTTTACTCATACGCCAAGCTAGCACCAAAATAACTATAGATTACTTTCTCAAGAATTAGACATTTAACAATGTTTTTTGCATAAATTATCTGTACAAGTTAGAAGATTAGGCTCTACACATACTTTTAAGCGTACGTAATCATCATCAACGTATCCCGAAACATAACAAAAAATGCGTCTAAAATTACGGGCTTCGTGACTCTTTAAATATCAGAAATATAATTTATAAATAACTTAATACATATAAATTACTTACAGAAATAAATCAGCGCCAAGCTCCTATTAAATATATAGTTATTAATTACGAACAAAGTTGTATCCTTTCTAAAAAGTGCTATATTTATCACGGTATTAAAATAGAAACACACCTACTGCGACTCATAAAAAAGGATTGATTAATGACTCAAGCACGGCCGGTTAATAAAGGGTTATTAATCTCATTGCTTCCTCACGTCATTTTATTAGTTGCGGGCATCATACTTACCTACTTTGCTCATATTAAACATCAAGAAGCTTTAAACAATAAGATAAACAATGCACTTGATAACCGCCTCTCCTCGCTTTCTACAGGTATTAACAGTAGGCTCGATTTGTATCAATATGGGCTATTTGGTTTAAAGGGCTTTGTACATGGTATAGGTGCAAATAACCTAAACTATCAAGCCATATTTAACTATTCTGGTAGTCGTAACTACGCTAAAGAATTCCCTGGAGCTAATGGTATTGGCTTTATAAAGAAAGTTGGCGTTGAGCAATTAAATCAATTTTTAAGCGATGCAAAAAACGATAGACCCGATCAAACATTTAATTTAAATACACTCGTAGCATCTAGTGATGAGCATTTTATAATTCAATATATTTTTCCTGAGCAAAAAAATATACAAGCAATTGGGTTAGATATTGGATCAGAGAGAATGCGCAAACAAGCAGCACTCAATGCTGCCTTAAATAATACAGCCCAATTAACGGCACCACTAACTTTAGTACAAGCAGATAAACTCTCCCATCAAGGCTTTTTAATATTAGTGCCAATATATAAAACCATTACTATTTCTGATAATAAAAAACAGCGACTTAATGAGCTTTTAGGTTGGGCATATTCTCCGTTATTAATCGATAAAATTTTAGACTCACTTGCACATCTTGATGAAAATCAACTAACGATAAGTGATATAAATAACAATACTGAGACTGATTTTTTTAGTTACGGCATAAAAAGCGAAACTAACCATTATCAATTAACTAAAATAATAAAATTGATGGGTAGAACGTGGAAAATTACCATTAATGCCTCAGATGCCTTTATTTATAATCTTCATCTTCCTAATCGTTATCAAGCCATTGTTAATGGCTCTTTTGCCACTATTGGCTGTATGTTTATCGCTTTTTTAATGCAATTGTTTATTTTTAGAAGAAGCCAAAGAATTAAAAGAAAAGCGCTTCAGGCTAAAAAAAATAAGCTCGCATTACAGCAAGCCAATTTGAAATTAGAAAGCGAAGTTAAACAACGTACGCAAGAAATAGCCGATATGAGTATGTTACAGCGCAGTATTGTAAACAGCACTAGCTACTCAATTATTGCAACCGACTTACAAGGGGTTATTACTTTATTTAACCCTGCAGCGGAGAAATTATTAGGTTATAAAGCCGATGATATTATTGGCATTCAAAGCCCAAGTATTTTTCATTTAAAAGAAGAGGTTGTAAATAAAGCAAGGTTGCTCACAAAAGAGTTAAACCACCCCGTTACCCCTGGTATTGAAGTACTAACAATTAAAGCAACATCAACCACTCCAGATATTAACCAATGGACATACGTCACCCAAAATGGGCAACACATACAAGTTAATTTAAGTGTTACTTCTTTATTAAATAACGAAGACGATACCGTTGGCTATTTAGGTATTGCGTATGATTTAACTGAGCAAATTGACCACGAGCAAGCGCTCGGTCACGCAAAAGAACTTGCTGAACAAGCATCGCAGGCTAAGTCTGAATTTTTAGCAAACATGAGCCACGAAATACGAACCCCCATGAACGGTATACTTGGCACATTACAACTATTACAAGAACAACCGCTTAATGAAAAATCAAAAGAGTATTTAAAAAAATCACTGTATTCAACTCGAGCGCTTACCACCATTATTAATGATATTCTTGATTTTTCTAAAATTGAGGCAGGTAAATTATCTCTCGAGCATAAGCCTTTTGATTTATTTGAACTTATTCATCATTTAGAGTCTGATTTAGCCCTACAAGCACACGATAAAAACATATACCTTAAATTTGAAATTAATATTAAACATAAATTCTGGATTGGCGACCCTGTTAGATTAAGACAAATATTTTTAAATTTAATTTCCAACGCAATTAAGTTCACCTCACAAGGCGGTGTAACGATAAGCTTTAACTTAACGGATGAAAAAAGAATATGTTGCAAGGTCTCAGACACAGGTATAGGAATATCAGAGCAAGCAATTGAACGCTTATTTGAGCGCTTTGAACAAGCAGAAAAATCAACCACTCGTGAATATGGCGGCACTGGCCTTGGTTTACCTATCACTAAATCGTTAATCAGTTTAATGCATGGCGAAATAAAAGTATTAAGCCAGTTAGGTTCTGGTAGCCAGTTTTACGTCTACCTACCTTTAGAGCAAGCTAAAGTAGACGAAAGCGAATTAAAAACAAGCAGTGCAGAATTTCCTGACTTATCAGAAAAAATTATTTTATTAGCAGAAGATAATAAAATAAACCAACTAGTAGCCTCAGCCATGCTTGAACCTACTAAAGCAACAGTTGTAATAGCCAACAACGGCTTAGAAGCAATTGCACTGTACAAGTCGCATAAGCCCGACATTATTTTTATGGATATACAAATGCCTAAAATGGACGGACTTGAAGCGTGTAAACAAATTAAAGTACTTGATAGTGAGCAAGTTGTTATTGCATTAACTGCGAATGTGTTTACAGAACAAAAAGAAATATACAAACAATTATTTGATGGCTATGTGTCGAAGCCAATAGAAAAACATGAACTTATTGCCATTTTATCAACTCTTGATTTAGTCGATAGTTAATTTAGGCATTAAAAAACCCAGTTAATACATCTTGCGATATAAATAACTGGGTTCTTAGAATAATGGTGGGAGAGAGGGATTCATAGAAAACCAATAAACCATTGTTTATAAAAAACAATACCTTTAAAAATAAAATAAAGGAATACTAATAGGTATACTAAAAGCTATTTATCTTTAAAAATGAGGGCGTTCAGAATTCTGTGTCAGCCTAAGTTGCTAAATATCTAGCACACCATCTAACCTACCTTCGAAGTGGATGGCCAATTGCGACAATGTCAGATTCCAATTATGGATTGGCATTGTCCATTTCTTCGAGGCATTCAATATGCCTGCATACAATAATTTCATCAAGCTGTTTTCATTAGGGAATGCTCCCTTAGTCTTGGTGAGTCGTCTAAACTGACGATGTACAGCTTCAATTGCATTTGTGGTATAAATAGCTTTTCGCACGTAATCTGGATACTTGAAGTAAACCGACAGATTGCCCCACTTTCGACGCCAAGACTCGATAACGATAGGGTATAACTTGCCCCATTTGGCATCTAATTCGGCGAGAGCGGCTTCTGCTGCATCTTTAGTGGCTGCCTTATAAACGGGTTTCAAGTCAGCCATAAACTCTTTTTGGTGCTTTGAAGCAACATACTTCATCGAATTACGAATTTGATGAATAACGCACTCCTGCACTTCGGCGTCAGGATAGATTGTTGCTATTGCTTCAGGGAAGCCTTTTAGTCCATCAACACAGGCAATTAAAATATCGGATACACCACGATTATGTAAATCTGTTAATACTGATAGCCAATAGTTAGCCCCTTCACTTTCAGAGATATATAAACCAAGTAACTCTTTGCGGCCCTCGATATTGACACCTAGTACGGTATAAATAGCCTTACTCACGTAGCGCCCATTTTCTTTAATCTTATAATGAATAGCATCAAGCCAGATAAACGGGTAAAGCGTGTCTAAGCTGCGCGCTTGCCATGCTTTAAGCTCTGGTATCAGTTGGTCTGTTACGGCAGTGATGGTGGCCTCTGATACCTCAACGCCATACATATCCTGTATGTGGCCTCGAATATCTCGGTAGCTCATACCTAAAGCAAACATAGATAGGATTTTCTCATCAATTTCAGGCGTTAACTTGGTTTGGTTCTTTTTAACAAGCTGAGGTTCAAACGAACCTGAACGATCTCTGGGCGTTTCAAGTTCGAATTGACCTATGGATGACTTAACTGTTTTTTTGGTTGAACCATTTTTACGGTTAACTTGGGTCTCAGATTCTAAATGCTGCTCTAATTCAGCTTTAAGAGCCGCTTCGGTGAGTTGTTTAATTAATGGTGTTAGAACACCGTCTTCGCCAGTAAGGCCTTTACCAGCTTGAAGTTCAGCTAATGCTTTGTTGAAGTCGAAAGATTGAGTCATGTGTCACTCCTGTTTTCTTAATAATACTGAAATGACACAGATTTCTAAACACTACCTTAAAAATAACCATGACTGCCACAAAATTCTGAACACCCTCAACGCCCTCGCTGAGCTTGCTCTACCCTTCCCAAGCATCTAATAACCTAGTAACCTTAGCATCTATAGATGATATGTCTTCCTTCATAGCTTTAATCTCACTGATATCATCAAAAGTTCTCTTTTTAAGTTCGTATTGCTCTTGCACTTTTGTATCTTTAGAAATCAACTTAGGATTTTTCCTAGCGTAATTTATTAGCTTTTCAATATATTTAGATTGGGATATTTCATCCGCATCACTAAGCGCCTTTAGTTTATCACGCGCTGATCTAGACACCTCCAGCTGAAGTTTACACACTTTATTAGATGTATTTTTTAAGCCTCTTTCATAGCTTTTCCATGCTTTATAGAGCTTATCAAGGTTAACTTTTTGACTATCTTGATTATCACTTATACGTTTTATTTCATCTCTAATAAAGCTATCTAATGTGGCATCTGGAAATTTAAAATAATTACTGTAACTGTCATACCGGCATGCTAGCCAGTTACGCAAGTCTTCGTTATCTTCCTTGACCCAAGTCAAAATTTTCTTGTTATAAATCCAACCTGTCATTAGTTCTTCCTTGTGTTTGGTGTTTGTAGATTTCATCCAAGACAATAATTTAATACCTATTAGTTAGCAAATATTTCTTTGAATTTTTGCATTTCAATTAGAATCTAACTTAAACATCAATTAGCGTTTAAATACGCACTAGTTAGTGACTTACTATAACTCGAATTAAACACTAATTAGATGTTTTATTTATTTAATAAAATAATAC
>JGI24517J20059_1000382_pt1 | contig 25191 bp, 23 predicted proteins | sample LinPmetageLP41_FD_20059 | JGI IMG/M metagenome (IMG submission 20059) | reverse complement strand
AAGCTTAAGACAACTCGACGCCACAGGGCGCTCATTCCACATCCATGAAGACTGCAGCGAAGCGTCGGAACTGGTCCAGATGTCGATAGCAGATGGTAAAGACGATCATCCAATCGACGGTTTCGTAGTTATGAACCACGATATTGCGAAAACCAACGGATTTCCTCATGTCGTCGGCCAGGTCGTGCGTAATGACTCCTCTCTCCGCCAACACCTCGAAGCTTTGCCCCATCGTGATCGGCGAAGTGAGTTCATGGTGCTCAGCGATCCAGTGGGACGCAATATCAACGCAAAGCTGAATCGCTCGTGTCAGATTCAGTGTCAGTATGTCTTGTGCGTCAAGATCGGCCTGCAGAGCGGCAGCGCTGTTGGGGCAACGCTCTTCGAGACGCACGACGCAGCGTCTTAGAGACTCGAGTTTCTGATTGATCAGGGCTTGATCCATGCTTTTTGCCTGGCTTTGAGAATTCTGCGTTGCAGCGGCACGAAATCCTCGTTGTCGATGATGTTGCGATAAATGATCTTGGCCCAGGCGTTGTCACTACCCAGTAAACGCCGCCCTTTGGTCACGATCTGCGTCAGCAACGGTTGCCCTGCCGTCTTCAAGTCAATGAGGTCGACCGGGCGGTCCAGTGCCAATGCCAGGGTTTCGATCATGGCGATTTTCTGCTCGGGCGTCAGCGGTCTGCCAACATCAACGGCCAGATCGAGATCGCTATCCGGCCGTCCAGTGCCTTGTGCCAAAGAACCGAACAGCACGAGTTGTTCTATTTCCGTAAAGCCTGACAGCGCCTGCACGATACGCTGACCAAGCGCAGCAATATTTTCAGGATCATTTTTCATGCTGACTCTCGATGGAGCTCCGATATCTCTATGATGACCTTTCGATCGTCCGCCAATGTTCGAGATGCTTTCATTGAGCCCATTAGTGTGCACGGATTTGCCAACAGTGCGTGCACGGTTTCGTCAACGCTCACTTCTTGGTCGGCTCGCCACAATCCGAAAGAAGGATTGCGACCTTTTCTTGCAGACATCCCTACCTTTTGACAGCTGCCCGATCAGCTCGCGCGTCGCCAACGAGGGGACTCTCGCCGATACCTGCACGCGGGTAAGTGCTAAGTCGGTGATTACTTATTCTAGTGTGTGCTTTGGAAGCAAACATCGCAATTCCGCCGAGAATCCGTTGGCTCCCTCGCGCCTCGCCTGTTTAGCTCATACGCTAAGAACATTTAATGACTCAGGTTGCGTCACCCGATCCTGAGCCAGATTAATAGTGATACCGGCACTGTACGATGATGATCGCATGCTCGGTCGGCTTGTAGACCAAGCGATGCTCCCGATCAATGCGCCTTGACCAGTAGCCGGACCAGCCGTGCCGCAATGACTCGGGGTCGCCAAGGCCGTCGAACGGCTGCCGCTGAATGTCCTTGATCAGCGTATTGATTCGTTTCAGCGTCTTTTTGTCTCTGCTCTGCCAGTAAAGATAGTCTTCCCATGCCTTTTCGGCCCAGGTGAGCATCATTCTTCAATCAACCCACGCACCTTGGCCCGTCCGCCCTCGGCTTCGGCAATTGCCTGGCTCAACCGCTCGGCATTTTTGGGACTAGCCATCAAATAGGCGGTTTCTTCGTAGGATTTGAAGTCTTCCACCGACATGACAATGGCCGGCTTGCCATTCTGACGAGTAATCAGAATGGGCGTGTGATCATCGTTGACCTTATCCAGCGTCTTGGCCAGCTGGCTGCGAAAAGTTGAATAACTCAGAGTATCCATTAGGGCCATCTCGTTGGCTCATAAGTACGTATAAATGTACATGTACAACTATACGTACGCAAGGAGCAACATGATCTCAGAAAACGAACACTGATAGACATGTACGCCTGATAGATGTACATTTTCAATGTACTTCGCGCCATTCCCACACTGAGGATCGTCTCAGAGCCCTCGCTCCAGGAGGATACGATGCTGACTGCATACCCCCACGATGACGCTGGCAATGAGCAGGAGCGCAATTCCGAGCGTTTCGCCTTCCGTACGGCTCCGCGCATCAAGCAGGCGATCGAACGCGCTGCGGCCTTGTGTGGTCAGGACATGTCCTCCTTCGTACTGGCCGCAGCCTACGAACGCGCTCTGGAGACGATTCAGGCGCACGAGGTAACCCATCTGACAGCTGACGACCACCACGCTTTCTTCGACGCCCTGGAGAGCCCGCCGGCACCCAACGACAAACTGCGTGCGGCCTTTGTGCACCACAGGGAGACGGTGGTGAAGCACTGATGCCGTCAGCGGTTGTCATCGAGCCGCTCGGCAAGGCCAAACATGATCGAGCGGCTTTCTCGTCTGGCGTCCCCCAAGTAGATCGATACCTGAAAGAGACGGCTAGCCGCTTGATGAAAGGCGGTACGGCCAAGGTGTTCGTCATGGTGGACCCGCAGCGATCTGAGAAGATACTGGGGTTCTATTCGATCAACGCGCATAGCGTGCAGAGCGGTGACTTGCCCAAGCGTTACCAGCGCTTTGCGCTAAGCGACGGCAGCATACCGGCCGCCTTCATCGGCATGATCGGTGTTTTTCAGGCTGCCCAGGGTCAGGGTATCGGCAGCCGGCTACTGATCGATGCCCTAAACGGGGCCTACCTGGCCTCTTTACGGGTGGGCACAGCCATGGTGTTGCTGGACATTCTGGATTGCGGCAATCCTGTGAACGTGGCCCGGCGACAACAGCTGTATACCGGGTTTGGTTTTCAGCCCCTGCCGTCCGACCCTTTGCGGATGTTCATCCCGATGGGCACAATCGCCGAGCTTCAGCCTCAATGAGCCGACGAATTCAGAATCCCCCATATCAGCTCCCGATCTCTACGTGGCGGCCATCCAAGCGCTCGAAATAGCTGGTCACACCCCAAGCGAATGACAAGGCTGACTCAATGCGTGCACGATCTCGTCGACGCTCATGGGTTTGTCATTTCTCCAGAGCCCACAGACGGGGTTGCGGCCTTGTCGCTCGGATTGGACATCGTGATTCGTTAAATTTTTATCATTCCAAGGCGGCATCACGGCACTCGGTTTACCTCTATAGATAACGATGATCTTTCCTGGCGCGCAAAACACGATTCGGGTCGCTCATCGACTTGCACCCGATCCTGAGTACGCGCACCATTTACCGCCCTGATTATCCTATTTAACGATAAGCTTATTACTTAACAGGAGCCTGACGACACGATGAGCCTTTGGCGCCAACTGAGGGGAACCGACACGCGAGAGCAGATTCACTTCCGTGCCCGTCTGGCACGCTATTTTCCGATCGTCAGTTGGGCGCCCTATTACAACCGCCATCTCCTCAACGAGGATCTGATGGCCTCGGTCATCGTTACGCTGATGGTGATTCCCCAGGCGCTGGCCTACGCCATTCTCGCCGGACTGCCGGCGATCACCGGCCTCTACGCCAGCATGCTGCCGCTGATTCTCTACTCGATCTTCGGTACCAGCCGCACGCTGGCCGTGGGGCCGATGGCAATCGTCTCGTTAATGACGGCCGCCGCGCTGTCTCCGCTGTTCGCCAGTGGCAGCGTGGCCTACAGTCAAGCCGCGGTGACTCTCGCCCTGCTCTCGGGCCTGATTCTGGTCGTCATGGGGCTATTGAGACTGGGGTTCTTTGCCAACTTTCTCAGCCATCCGGTGGTTTCCGGCCTGCTCACCGCTTCCGGCGTACTGATTGCCGCCAGTCAGTTCGCGAATCTGATCGGCATCGGCGGTTCGGGATTCACCCTGATCGATCAGCTCGCCCATTTGCTGGCCCATCTGGATGGCCTGCACTGGCCGACGCTTGTACTCGGTCTATCCGCGCTGGTGTTTTTGCTGCTGATGCGCCGCGCGGGTCCTGTGTTGCAAAAGATCGGCTTGAGCACCGGTGTCGCGACCTTCGTCGTGCGCTTGGGGCCAATCATGGCCGTCGCGATCACGACGTTGATTTCCTGGACGCTGAATCTTCCGGCCTACGGTGTCGATGTCGTCGGCAATATTCCCGCGCACTTGCCGCCGCTGAGCCTGCCGTCGTTCGAGCCGGGGCTGTTGCGCGATCTACTGCTGCCCGCGTTTCTGATCAGCGTGGTCGGGTTCATCGAGTCGGTCTCGTTGGCGCAGATGCTGGCCGCGCGTCGGCGCGAGCGGATCTCGCCGGATCAGGAGCTGGTCGGCCTGGGCGCTGCCAATCTCGCCGCCGCCTTCACCTCCGGCATGCCGGTGACGGGCAGCCTGTCACGCACGGTGATCAATTTCGATGCCGGTGCACGCACGCCCGCCGCCGGGGCATTCGCCGCCATGGGCGTGGGGTTGGTAATCCTGTTTCTGACCTCGCTGATCGCTTACCTGCCGATCGCGACCCTGGCCGCCAGCATCATCGTTTCGGCGATGACGCTAGTCGATCTGCCCGGTCTCAAGCGCACTTGGCATTATTCGCGTAGCGATTTCTCCGCGATGCTGATCACGATCGTACTGACGTTCGTCGAGGGTGTGGAAGCTGGGGTCATGGCCGGGGTCGGCGTGTCGCTGGCGCTCTATCTCTATCGCACCAGTCGGCCTCACACGGCGGAAGTCGGCCGGCTGCCGGGCACCGAGCACTTTCGGAACATTCAGCGCCATGAGGCGGAGGTCGACGACGAAATCGCCCTGCTGCGCGTGGATGAGAGCCTCTACTTTGCTAACGCTCGCTATCTGGAGGATACCGTTTACGGGTTGCTGGCCGACCGTGCCAACATGAAGCACCTGGTGTTGATATGCTCGGCGGTCAATCTAATCGACGCTTCGGCATTGGAGAGCCTGGAGGCGATCAATTCTCGCCTGCGAGACTCACAGGTCACCCTGCACCTGGCCGAGGTCAAGGGGCCGGTCATGGACAGACTCAGCAAGAGTGACTTCCTGGAACACCTGACCGGCGAGTCTTATCTCAGCACCTTTTCGGCCTGGACCGAACTTCGTCACCGGCTCGATGACGAACGTGCGGCGCTTCTGGCAGCCACCGATGCAGAGGCCAAGTCAAACACCTCAGACAGTTGATACGGTCTGACGATCACCGTGCTGACGGCGCATGATCGGAAGAATGTCGTAACAGGCGGCGAGGTTGTAACAGTCGGTTTTGGGAGCCGGGCTTTTCTCCCGAGAATAGCGACGGTTGTCCGATGTCAAAATGCGGTACCAGGCGCCGTGCTCGTGATCGATCATGTGCTGCCAGCAGTAATTGGCGATCTTGTCGTACCAACGCCAGTAGCGCGCCTCCCCCGTCAGATCGCCGAGTATCGCGGCGGCGGCCAGACCCTCGGCCTGCACCCAGTACACCTTGTCGCGATTGAGAAACCGGCGATTGAAATCCACGCCATAGACCAGCCCACCATGTTGGCTATCCCACCCCGTCTCGGCCGCCTCGATGAACAGCCGCTTGGCCGTGGGGGTCAGCCAGGTTTCCGAGGGATAATGGCGCGAAAGCACCACCATCAGCTTGGCCCAAGCGATCTGGTGCCCGATCTGAAAGCCCCATGGTCGAAACAGATCATCGGGCTGATCGCGGTGGTAGTCGAAATCGATATGCCAATCGCGATCGTAGTGCTCCCACAGCCAGCCATCCCCCATCGGTGCGAGCTTGTGCCACAGCGTTCGCGCGATGTTCAGTGCCCGATCCAGAAAGGCGTTGTCGCCGGTCGTCTCGTGGGCGGCAATCAACGCTTCGCAGCTGCGCAGGTTGGTGTTCTGGCCGCGGTAGCCATTCAACTGCCAGTGTTCATCGGCTTCATCGGCATATAGCTGCCAATGTGGCTCGAAAAAGCGCTTGGTTTGCAAGGCATGAACGCGGTCGAGTCCGGCTCTGGCTTCGGTAATTCCTGCCTTCAGGGCCGTGGCATAGGCCAGCAGCACGGTGGCCAACCCGTAACAGCGATGGGTGGGGTCGTCGGGTTTGCCGTGATCCAGCGTCCAGGCGTAGCCCTGGGTACGGGTCTGATAATGCCCATCCTCGATGAACTTCAGTCCATGACGAGCCCATCTCAGCGCTTCGGGCGCGCCGGTATGGATTGCGGAGCGCGCGTAGATGATCACGTAGCCGGCACTGGAAACCAGATGCCGATGGTGGCGATTGTAGAGGTGCCCATCGTCGGTGAAATAGTGATAGAACCCGGCCTGAGGATCGATACAGCGCGGATGATAGAACGCCATGGTTCTGGCGATGTGCTGTTCGATCTGGTGCGGCGTGGTCAGTGGCATGGCGGCCTCCCCGGGAAACGAAGGCGTTGAGGGCCTCGCTGTCATTCTGCGCGGTCGCCAATAGCCCTACAATCCGCCACTGGTCGAACGTTACCGGCTACTGGACGCACTTCCCCTGGCATCGATATTCTCGTTCAATATCGACAATTCCTCAGAATGGCTATTCGCATGACCATCGACGCCAGCCAATCCCAGACCGCACTCGAAGCCTACCGTCACCTCAAGCGAGACATCGTGCGCGGCAACTACGCACCCACGGAAAAGCTGGCAATGAGCCATCTAAAGAGCCGTTATGGGATCGGAGTCGGTCCCTTGCGCGAGGCGTTGACCCGCTTGATCGGCGAGCATCTGGTCACGGGCATCAGCCAGCGCGGCTATCGCGTGGCACCGATGTCGATCGCCGAGCTCGACGCGATCTACGACGCCCGTGCGGAACTCGAAGGCCTGCTGATACGACTGGCGATCGAACGCGGCGACGACGAGTGGGAAGCGACGATCCTCGCTCGCGCCCACACCCTGGGCAAGATCGACAAGGTGCAGGACGGTGATGAAATGCTCGAACGCTGGGATACGCGGCACCAGGCGTTGCACGATGCCATGGTTGCCGGCTGCGACTGTGTGCCGTTATTGCAGTCGCGTGCCGCGCTGTTCGATCAGGCCCAACGCTATCGTCATCTGTGGCTACGCCAGACCGTCTTTTCCGAACAGGCGCTCGCCGACAAGCAGCGCGAACATCAGACGCTGCTCGATACGATCCTGTCCCGCGACGCTGCCGTCGCCAGCCGGCTGATGCGCGAACATCTGATGACGCCGGTACCGATCATTCGGGAACGACTCCAAGACCAAGGCTGGGTCTAGACGCCCTCGTCTATACTTCAAGTCAGGGAATTGCACCGCTTCGACGCAGACCTGCCAGCGCCTCGGCGTTCAACGCCAGCCACTCGTGCAGCACGCTTTCCGTGTGCTCGCCCAGGCGCGGCGGCGATTGTTGCGATGTCATCCGCTGACCATCCAGCGTGATCGGATTGCCCACCAGCGTCGCGCGGCGGCCGTCGCTTGCGGTTCGCTCCACCGCCATTTCGCGGTGACGCACCTGAGGGTCGTCGAAAACCTGATCGAGCGTATTGATGGGGCCGCAGGGCACGCCGTGAACTTCCAGCACCTCAAGCCACTCGTCGCGTGGCCGGGCGATCAAGCGTTCGCTCAATAGTGCGATCAGGAGATCACGATGGGCGACCCGCTGCGCGTTGGTGACGAAACGTGGATCCACCGCCCACTCGGCTTCGCCCAGCGCTTCGCAGAGATGCCGAAACTGGCTGTCGTTGCCCACGGTCACGATGAGGTGGCCATCGGCTGCAGCGAAAGCCTGATACGGCACGATATTGGGGTGCGCGTTGCCCATGCGTTGCGGCGTCTGTCCGCTGGTCAGATAGTTGAGCGCCTGATTGGCAAGCACGCCGACTTGAACATCTAGCAACGCCATGTCGATATAGCCGCCCTCGCCGGTCGTATCCCGGCGGCGCAGTGCTGCCAGAATCGCGTTGGCCGCGTAAAGCCCAGTGAAGATATCGGTAATCGCCACGCCCACCTTCATCGGCTCGCCGCCGCGCTCGTCGGGTTCACCGGTCAGGCTCATCAGCCCGCCCATGCCCTGAATCAGGAAGTCATAACCGGCGCGGCCGGCATAGGGGCCGTCCTGGCCGAAACCGGTGATCGAACAGTAGATCAGATCCGGCTTGAGTCGCTTGAGGCTGGCGTAGTCGAGCCCGTAGGCAGCCAGTCCACCGACCTTGAAGTTCTCGATCACGACATCGGCCTTCGTCGCCAACTGACGGACGAGATCCTGCCCCGTCGCGGTCGAGAGATCGATGGCGACCGAACGCTTGCCGCGATTGGCGCTGAGAAAATAGGCGGATTCTTTCGTTTCGGTACCCGACCCAGCCTTTGTCTCGGCACCCGCCCCCGTGCCGGTGCCCTCGAGCCACGGCGGGCCCCAGGCGCGGGTATCGTCGCCGCGCCCCGGCCTCTCGACCTTGATCACCTCGGCACCGAGATCCGCCAACTGCTGCGTGCACCAAGGGCCGGCCAGTACCCGTGACAGATCCAGTACCTTGAGGCCCGCCAATGGTTGGGCGACTTCGCTCATCGCGCTCATCCAAAGGCCTGGATGCCGGTCTGGGCACGGCCCAGAATCAAGGCGTGGACATCGTGCGTGCCCTCGTAGGTATTGACCGTTTCCAGATTGATCATGTGGCGGATCACGCCGAACTCCAGCGAGATCCCGTTGCCGCCGTGCATGTCCCGTGCGACGCGAGCGATATCGAGCGCCTTGCCACAGTGATTGCGTTTGATCAGCGAGATCATTTCCGGCGTGGCCTGACCTTCGTCGAGCAGGCGTCCGACGCGCAGGCACGCCTGCAGGCCCAGCGCAATCTCGGTCTGCATATCGGCCAGTTTGACCTGAACCAGCTGAGTGGCGGCGAGCGGCCGCCCGAACTGCTGACGGTCCAGCGTGTACTGACGCGCAGCATGCCAGCAGAATTCCGCCGCGCCCATGGTGCCCCAACTGATGCCGTAGCGCGCCTTGTTGAGACAGCCGAAGGGGCCGCCAAGTCCGGAGGCGCCGGGTAATAGCGCGTCTTCCGACACGAAGACGTCATCCAGCACGATCTCGCCGGTCACCGAGGCACGCAACGAGGCTTTGGCCTGAATGGTCGGCGTCGAGAACCCCTCGGCGCCGCGCTCGACCAGAAAGCCCTTGATCTTGTCTTCGTGGGCATCGGATTTGGCCCACACCACGGCCACATCGGCAATGGGGCTGTTGGTGATCCACATCTTCTGGCCGCTGAGGCGATAGCCACCTTCGACCTTCTTCGCTCGCGTCTGCAGGCTGCCGGGGTCGGAGCCCGCATTGGGCTCGGTGAGGCCGAAACAGCCCACCATCTCGCCGCTCGCCAATTCGGGCAGATAACGCTGTTTCTGGGCCTCGGTGCCGTAGGCCTCGATCGGATACATCACCAATGAGGACTGCACGCTCATCGCCGAACGGTAGCCGGAATCGACCCGCTCGACTTCGCGCGCGATCAGTCCATAAGCCACGTGATTGGCACCCGCCCCGCCGTAGGCTTCGGAAACCGTCGCTCCCAGCAAACCGAGCCCGCCCATTTCTCGCAGGATCTCGCGGTCGAAGTTGTCTTTCTCGAAGGCCTCGAGCACTCGCGGCTGCAGGCGTTCCTGACAATAGTCGCGGGCCAGTTGCTGAATCTGGCGCTCTTCGTTGCTGAGCTGCTGATCGAACAGAAAGGGATCGTCCCACTGGAAACCGGACATGGCTGGTACTCCTGGCTTGTCGATGCGATCGATAAAAGAATGATCACGGTAGCGTCATCCATAATGTCGACGCTATTGGCAAAATGTCTACATTTTTTTGAGCAAGTCATCGAAGCGGGTTGAATTCGCGCAAGTGGACAAATAAACTATAAAAATACGGTTAAAGTGTTCACTTATGAAACTACATACCGCACGCGATCGATTGGATCAGTGGGATAAGCGAGGCCGGAGCGTTTACACCCTAGGTGATCTGGCAAAAATCTTTCCCGAAGACAGTCCCAAAGCGTTGCAGGAAGGCGTCAGTCGACTTCGACGACTCGACGTGCTCGAGGGTGTTCAAAAGGGTATTTACGTTTATACGCCTTCAAGACAGACCAAAGCCAACAGACTCGAAGAGATCGCCAAGGCCATGCGGCGTGGCGAGTATAGCTATATCAGTCTGGAGTCAGCGTTGTCGGCTTATGGCGTTATCTCACAGATCCCCGTCGAACGACTCACGGTCATGACTACGGGGCGTAAAGGTACCTACCGAACCCCTTACGGAACGATCGAATTCACTCATACCAAACGCGCCGTTCCAGAACTGCTCCTCAGGATGCGCGATATCGGTCGCCCCTTGAAAGTCGCCACGCCTGAAGCGGCATGGGCCGACCTCAAACGTGTGGGTCGCAATATTCATCTGGTAGATATCGAGGCACTCCATGAAGCGCATTGAACCAGCGGACTTCGCTGCCCTTGTCGATCTGGCGATGGAAGACGCCAACCGTCGCGCCATGAGGCCCGTGATCGAGAAAGAACTGCTGCACTTCGATATTCTCTTCGCGCTTGATCGTGAACGGCTCCTTGATGGGCTGACTTTTCAGGGCGGGACTTCGTTACGGCTTTGCTATGGTGCGCCACGCTTTAGCGTGGATCTCGACTTCGCAGGCGGCCGAGATTTCACGGGCAAGGAGGCTACCGACATCAAAACCTGTCTGGAAGATTATATCGGTAGGCGCTACCAGTTGGCGGTCTCGGTCAAACAGCCCAAGGTACTTCGCGAAGATCCACGATACGCGGAAGTGACAGTCGACAAGTGGCAGGTGTCCGTTACCACCGCGCCTGCCCGTCCGGATATTGCCACTCAGAAAATCAAACTGGAGATCGCCAACGTTGCGGCGTACACGCGCCAGGCGCAGGGTCTCCAGTTCCATTACCCGTTCCTGCCGGATGGATATAGCGACCTTCTGATTCTGACAGAAAGCCTCGACGAGATCATGGCCGACAAGCTCGTCTCACTCGTCAACACACAGCGCTACGTTCGCAATAGGGATATCTGGGATATCCAGTGGCTCAAACAACAGGGCGCACGTCTGGACATCGAACTGGTCAAACACAAGCTGACGGATTACCGCGTGGAAGCGTACGTCACCAAGACACGTGCGCTAATCGAACGACTCCCCTCCCTCGTTCATGGTGCTGGTTTCCAGCAGGAGATGGAGCGTTTCTTACCCGCAGACACGCTCGAGCGCACGCTCCATGATTCGCGGTTCGCCGATTATCTGGCCCGGGAGGTCAGCGCCACGTTTACGGATGTCGTCGATGCCATCGAAGGCTTGGAAGGCCCAGCCCCGGAGTTCCGGCTCTAAGCGTCTATGCTGGCCTTTGATGCAAAGGAACAGCGTCAGACCAACTCGCTACCCTGTTTCGAACACATCATGTCGCACGCACAGATATTATTCTGAAGGTGTTGGTTTTTTCCCCGCCAGGCTCCGATGCGCGGCGTGCCGAGGATCTTCGTGCAGCAGTTGACGCGTCACACCATTGGTCCAACCGAAACCATCCTGGAGCGGATATTCGCCACCCCCGCCGCCGAACGCGCCCGACTGGGTCGGAGTCAGAGTATATTTCTCGACCAGCTTGCTCTCGCTCTCGTAGAGATTGCCGACCGTCATCAGCCAACGGTGCGCGATATCCCGCGCTAGGGTCATCTCGCCATAGCGGGCGAGCCCACGCATCGCCAACCATTGCAGCGGTGCCCAGCCGTTGGGGCGGTCCCACTGCTGGCCGCTGAAAACCTCGGTGGTGGCGATCCCTCCGGGAACAAGCAGCCGGGCCCGGATCACCTCGGCGATACGCTGCGCCTGCTCGTGACTGGCGAGGCCGACATACAGCGGTGCCACTGTCGCTGCGGTTAGCGCCGTGCGTGGCTGATCACGCTGCCAATCGAAGTCAAAAAAGGCGCCGATACGCTCGTCCCACAGCAACCGATTGATGGCGTCCCGGCGGGTTTCCATCTTGTGCTGGAAACGCTCGGCGGTCTCGACATCACCGTTCTCCGCGCTCAGCCGCGCGATCTGCGCTTCGAGCTTGAACAGGAAACTGTTGAGATCGATGGGCAACAGCGCCGTGGTGCGGATACTCGACAGCTGCTTCACGTCGTCGAGCCAACGGGAGCTAAAATCCCAGCCCGACGCCGCGCCTGCACGCAGATCGCGATAAACCTCCGTTGCCGGCCGTGCCGTCTGCTGCGCCGTCAGGACATCTTCGAGATAGGCTTCCTCGCGCGGCGTGTCGCGTTCGTCCCAGTAGCGATTGAGCAAGGTGCCGTCGTTCAAGCGGACACAGTGGCGGTGCGCTTCACCGCAACGCAGCGTGTCGGCACCCGCCATCCAGTAGGCATATTCCTTGCGCAGCTGCGGCAGGTAATCGCGAGCGTGTCTGACGCCGTGATGCTCGAATAAATCGACCATCAGCGCGAATACCGGTGGTTGTGAACGGCTGAGGTAGTAGGTGCGATTGCCGTTGGGCACATGCCCGTAGGTGTCGATCAGGTAGGCGAAATTATCGCCCATGGCGCGCAGCAAATGGGGTCGGCCGCTCTCGGCCAGGCCGAGCATGGTGAAATACGAATCCCAGTAATACAGCTCGCTGAAGCGCCCGCCCGGCACCACGTAGGCATAGGGCAACGGCAGCAGCGAGGAGTAACGAGGGTGCTGGCGCGGCTGGCGGGTGAGAACGTCCCACAGACCATCGATATGGACCATCAGCGACTGATTCGGCGGCGAGACGTAATCGCGGGTCGGCACATCTTCGTGAATGAAATGCTCGTGCACGAAGGCGGTGAGGTCGAATCCCGGCGTATCCTTACATGCGCGGTAGGCAGCAAGAATCGCCTCGGGTGCCTGGCGCGGCACGCAGTCGACAAAGGTCTTACTGTCAGCGAAGACCCGGCGAGATTGCACATCGACGAAAAGCTCCGCATAGCGTTCGGCGGGCGTCAGCGTGTCGGCGGGTTCGACGGAGCTCACCTGCGCCTGAGTATCGATATTGTGAGTATCGGTCGTGAACGTATCGGGATCATCGCTGGCATGATCCCCTGGCTGAGCGTCCGGCTTCATGCAATGGCTCCCTCTGGCTGATTCTCTCTGGATGAGGCGACGGTTGAGCCCATCTTGAAGCAAAGGGATGGCATCAGACCAGCTCGCTGCCCTGCTCGCCTGACATCAGCTGCCAACACAGATCGCAGGTCGGCAGCGCTTGACGATCATGCCCCAACAGGAGTGCTGTGCGGCCAGCCAGCCAAGCGTCCAGCATCGTCTTGAGCATCGCAGCCGTGCTGGCGTCCAAGCCACTCAAGGGTTCGTCGAGAATCACCAGCGGTGAGTTGCGCAGTATCACGCGAGCCAGCGCGATGCGTCTGGCCTGACCACCGGAAACCTGACGCCCTTGCTCGCCGACCCAGGTCTCCAATCCAGCCGGCAGCGCCTCCGCCCAGCGCTTGAGTTCGACCCGCTCAAGAACATTCCAGAGCTCGGCGTCGCTGGCGTCAGGATCACCCATGCGCAGGTTGGCCGCTAGCGTGTCATGAAACAGCTCGCTGCGCTGGGTGAGATAGCCGATTCTTGTCCTCAGCGAATCCGGAGCGAGTGCGGCGATATTCTGGTGATTGAATTCGACATGCCCGCCCTGGGGGTCGAAGGCCCTGACCGCCAGTTGGGCCAGTGTCGACTTGCCGATTCCCGAGGCGCCGATGATGCCGATACGCTGGCCGGGTTCGATGGATAGATTCAGGTCGCTGAACACGACACGCGTGTCGTGAACGACTTCGAGGTTGCGATAGACCAGCGACGGTGCGGCGCCGCTCGAGGTCGATGGCTCGTCTTTCACCGACGTGCCGGTCAGCGGCGTCTTCAACGCGGCCTGGGCGTTGAGCCGCTCGGCCGCCCTGACGGTCGCACCCAGTTGCGTGAACGCCATGGGTAGATTCGCCAGACCCTCGCTCACGCCTAGCGTCCCTAGCGCCAGCATGACCATCACCGGGCCACTTACGTCGCCCCCACGAAACGCCGTCAGCCCCAACAGCAGCACCGCCAATGTCGCCAGTTGAATGCCCAGCGTGACCACGAGATTACCCGTCGCCGTGCGCCGGCCAAGCTGGCGTTGATCATCGAGTAGCGCTTGCTCTTCCCGATGCCAATGCGCGCGATGGACATCGAGGGCCTGATACGCGCTCAGCTCCGCCAGCCCCTCGATCTGCTCGATCGCCCGCATGCGGAGCCGTTCCTGGCGATCGACCCGACGATGACTGGCTTGCCATCCCCACCACGCACAGCCGACCGTGGCCATCAGCCCTAGCGGCAGCAGAATGGACAGTAACACTAGCCCGGCGACGGGCAGAAACACGGTCGCAAAGGCCGCGAACGCCAGGATGCTGATCAACGCTACCAGCGGCGGTGCCAGCAGCCGTAGATAGAGATTGTCGAGCGTGTCGATGTCCGCCGTCAGTCGATTGAGCCACTGCGAGGCGCGAGCCCGCGACAACGTGCGAGCATCCAGTGCGACTAGCCCCTTGAACACGCGCGCGCGAAGATCGGCCAGCAGCCGCAATATCGTATCGTGATTATAGAGTCGCTCCAGGTAGCGGCTGGCAGTCCGCGAGACGGCGAAGAATCGAATGCCGCCCCCCGGCGTGAAGACATCCAGATAGCCGGAAGCACTAGCGGCCGCAATGGCGGTCGCGGTAATGAACCAGCCGGACAGTGACAATAGCCCCAAGGCGCTGAGCAACGTGGCAAGCATCAGCATCGCGCCGAGCAGCAGACGCCCTCGGCGTTCGGCCAGAACGCCGAGCCACGGCCGCAGCGCCATTAATGCGTTCATGAGTACTGCTCGCGGAAGTAAGTCGGACGCTCGACTGGCAACAATCGACCTTGTTCTATCACGAAGACGCGCCCGGCCATCGCCATGATCGCCGGGTGATGGGTGGCAACGATCAGGGTGCGCCCGCTCACCGCCAGCTGCGTCAGCCTAGCGATTACATCGCGTTCGGTCTCGGGGTCCAGCGCTGCCGTCGGCTCGTCCAGCAATACCAATGTAGCCGGCGAGAGAAACACCCGCGCCAGCGCCAGCCGCTGTGCTTCGCCGCCGGAGAGCCCGACGCCGCGTTCACCCAGCGGCGTGTCCAGCTCCGCCGGTGTCGAAGAGAGCCATCGTCCCAGCCCCGCCTGATTCAGTGCATGACGAAGCCCCTCGTCGCTCGCGGCCGGGGCGACCAGACGCAGATTCTCGGCCAGCGAGCCCTGAATAATCAGCGGACGCTGATCGAGCCAGGCAATGGCGGGCTCGCGCTGAACGTGCACCGCCCCCGCGCTCGGCGCGATGAACCCGGCGATCAGCTGCAGCAGGCTGGACTTGCCGCTGCCCGAGGGCCCGATCAACGCCACCACTTCGCCGGCATCGACGTCGAGCGCGAGCGGCCCGAGAATTCGCTCCCGACCCGCATGGCGAAGTTCGACGTCCACGAGGCGTACAGCGCCCGGCGCGAGTTCGACCGCATCGCTATCCATGCTTCGGGATCGCTTGTCGTGGACCGCGCCAGTCGTCGCTGCTGTATCGGGATTATCGACCTCATCGTCGAGCAGTGCCACCAGGCCTTCCGCGGCCCCCAGTGCCGAGGCACGGTCATGATAGTGCTGCGACAGCGTACGCAGCGGCTGGAAGAACTCCGGCGCCAGCAGCAGGATGAACAGGCCGCTGAACAAATCAAGCTGCTCCGCCGGGCCATACTGGATATAACCCAGCAGGCCGAAGCCGATATAGATGGCGATGACCGCCACCGAGACGGCGGCGAAAAATTCGAGTACCGCCGATGACAGAAACGCCATCCGCAGCGTCTTGAGACTGCGACGGCGATAGTCGTGGGCGACCTCGCTGACTTCCTCGACGCTGCGCTCGGCCAGGCCGAAGAGTTGAAGCGTCGCGATCCCGCGCACGCGATCGAGAAAGTGTCCGGAGAGCCGGGTAACGGCTTGGAACTGTGCTTCGTTGAGGCGCTGGGCCCCCATCCCGATCAGCGCCATGAACAGCGGGATCAACGGCGCCGCGATCAGCAGCCAGATCGCCGCCAGCCAGTTGAGCCAGAACACCACGACGAGATAGATCAGGGGAATGGCCGCCGCCAGTATCATCTGGGGCAGAAAGCGCGAGTAGTAACCTTCCAGCGATTCGACCTGATCCACCAGTTGGCTGGCGATGCCGGCACTATGCCGGGAAGCCAGACGCACCGGGCCCAATTGCTGCAGGCGGGCCAGCAGACGCGAGCGCACCTGCTGCTTGACCCGCAGGCCGCACTCCTGGCCGCAGACTTCCTGCCCCCATTGCGCCAGGGCGCGAACGATGATGGCGGCCACGATCGTCACCACGCCGACAGCCACGTCTTCAAGGGCGGCCTGCCTCGTCACCACCCGGTCGACGAGCCAGGCCAAAGCGCCCATCTGAATCAGGGTGGCGACACCGGCAAGCAGCCCGCAGCCGACTGCACCGCGATACCACGGCCGCACATCACCCGCCTGCTGCTTCAACCACGCCCGCGAATGGCTCGCGCCTGACGAATTCGAGGATCGCCTCGCAGCGCTCAATGGTAGCCCTCACCCACGCGAACCTTGCCGCGGAAGACCCAGTAGGACCAGGCGGTATACGTGAGGATGATCGGAATGACGAAAAGCACGCCGATCAGCAGAAACAACTGCGATTCCGGCGCGGATGCCGCGTCCCAAAGCGTGAATTTCGGCGGCACCACGTAGGGCCAGCGGCTGACCAGCAACCCGAGGTAGGTAAAAACGAACATGCCCATGGTCAGCAGGAACGGCATGACCTCGCGACCCGCCTTGATGCTGCGGTAGATGCCGAACGCGCAGGCCAGCGCCAAGGCGGGCAGAATCCAGATGATCTGGATATGGCCGAACCAGCGCTCGCGCACGCCGTCATCGATGAACGGTGTCCAGATACCCACGACGGCGAAGATCGCCAGCACGCCGAACAGCAGCCCGGGAATCAGACGCCGCGCCCACTGATTGATATGCCCTTCCGACTTCATGACCAGCCAGGTGGCGCCGAGCAGCGCGTAGCCCGCCATCATGCCGAACCCGGTCAGCACGCTGAACGGCGTCAGCCAGTCGAGGGCACCGCCGGCGTAGACTCGACCTTCGGTGATGAACCCTTGGATGTAGGCACCAACCACGCAACCCTGAGCAAAGGTCGCGACCGCCGAACCGCCGGCGAAAGAGAGATTCCACCAGCGCTTGTGGCGCGAGGACTTGAAACGGAACTCGAACGCCACGCCGCGAAAGATCAGTCCGGCCAGCATCAGGAACACACCGATGTAGAGCGCGGGCAGCAGGATCGTGTAGACCAGCGGAAACGCCGCCAGCAGCCCTGCGCCCCCGAGCACCAGCCAGGTCTCGTTGCCGTCCCAGATCGGCGCGACGGAGTTCATCATCACATCGCGGGAGTCCTCGTCGGGCGCAAACGGAAACAGGATGCCCAGGCCGAGGTCGAAGCCATCCATGAGCACGTACATGATGATGCTGAAGGCGATGATAATCGCCCAGATAATCGAGAGATCGATATTCGCCATGGTGTTAACCCCTGCTCGTCGGGTTTTCTTTGTCGAAACTGACGTGCGTCGCGGAAAGCGGACGCATCGGACGTTCGATCTCTTCGATCTGATCTTCCATGCCGTGATCGACCACGCGAGTCAGGTAGTAGATGCCCGCCGCGAAAATCACCGCATAAACCGCGATGTAGCCCAGCAACGTGAACAGTGCCATGCCGCCGGTGAGCGACGGCGTCAGCCCTTCGGCCTGCGTGATATATCCGTAGACGATCCAGGGCGCCCGTCCCGTCTCGGTCACCACCCATCCGGCAATGACGGCGATGAATGGCGAAACGGTCATGAACTGCAAGCCGCGCAGAAATATCCTCGAGGTGTAGAGTCGCCCACCGGGCCGCAGTAACAAACCCGCGATAGCGAAGCCGATCATCAATATCCCGAGCCCCACCATGATGCGAAAGCCGAAGAACGGAAACCACACTGGTGGTTGCTCATCGACCGGCGTATCTCGCAGTCCCGGCACCGTGCCGTTGATGTCGTGTGTCAGGATCAGACTGGCCAGTTTGGGGATGGCGATTTCGAAACGATTGCTCTGCGTTTCTTTATCCGGAATCGCGAATACCAGCAGCGGCACCCCGGAACCCGTCTCCCAGTTGCCCTCCATCGCGGCAATTTTCGTCGGTTGGTACTCGAGCGTATTCAGCCCGTGCTCGTCACCAACGAAAGCCTGCAGCGGTGCAATGATCAGCAGCAGCCACATCGTCATCGACAACGCCTTGCGATTGGCTTCGACTTCTCGCCCTCGCACCAGATACCAGGCGCTGACACCGCACACCACGAAACCGCCGGTCAGGAAAGACGCCAGGGCCATGTGTGTGAATCGATAGGGAAAGGAGGGGTTGAAAATCGCATCGGTCCAGGACGTGACGAAAACTTGCCCATCCCGGAAATCGACGCCGTCCGGCGTGTGCAGCCAGCTATTGGACGCGAGTATCCAGAAAGCCGAAATGAAAGTCCCCACGGCAACCATAATCGCCGCAAACAGGTGCAATCCGGCCGGAACCTTGTGACGACCGAAAAGCAGGACGCCGAGAAAGCCGGCTTCGAGGAAGAAAGCCGTTACCACCTCGTAGCTGAGCAATGGACCGATGAAGTTCGAGGCCGCCTGGGAGAAGTTGCTCCAATTGGTGCCGAACTGGAACGCCATGACGATACCGGAAACGACACCCATGCCAAATACTACCGCAAAGATCTTGGTCCAGAAAATCGACAAGCGCTCCCAGATTGGATTGCCTGTCGCCACGAACAAACCCTGCAGCAAAGCAACATAGGAGGCCAAACCAATGGTAAAAACCGGAAAGATGGCGTGAAACGACACCACGAACGCGAATTGAATTCGCGACAGTATTAGCGGATCCAGCTCCATATCACACTCCTTCAGCGGCCAACTATCTCTCAGCGCAGGTGTTGTTTCGTACAGCTAACTCTATCCAGGCACTTCTCGACGGCAGGCAACGAAACACTCTTGGCGAAACACTTCTGGTAAGGCCAGGGCAAATCACGCCGTCGACCCGGTGGGTCAATCGAAACTCATCGTCGATAACCATATTAGAGAATTCAGCGACATGACTTACCGTGTCTCGTTGTCGCAGCCATTCCCTGACACTATAAATTACGGTTCCCAGTCTCTATTTTGTCTTTGCTCATACCCTAGGCAAGGCCGCGCCACAGCGCCAATATTGACGTTAAAGAATGACACATTCTTATCGGAACCAGATGGCAGGTAAGGATAGCGCTGCGACAATTTGCCAGCCTGCGAAGAGAAGAACCGAGGTCTCCGATCCATTTCCTTCGCATCCAGATCTTCGCTCCAAGGCTTTCGTCAAATAGTCATACAAAGTTAATTCGCGTAAGGTCCTAATGGCTATCAGGCTATTTGATTCTTCCTCACGCTTATTCATCTTCGCGAGGCGCCTCGTGACCGACCCCGCCACTTCGACGTCCAAATCCAATGCGGTGTCCGCTACGCAAACTCCCCCGGCACGTTTGGTGCCGGCGCTATGGATGCTGGTTCTCATCACGCTGGCTGGCACGCTGGCCATGCATATTTTCGTACCGGCGTTGCCTGTCGCTGGCGAGGCCCTGCAGGCCGACAACGCCCAGATGCAATTGACCATCAGTCTCTACATTCTGGGTCTGGCAATCGGCCAACTCTTCTACGGGCCGCTGTCGGATGCCCTGGGTAGAAGACCCGCGCTGATGCTGGGCATGCTGATCTATAGCGTCGCGGGGGTCGTGGCCTGGCAAGCGCAGAGCATCGAGACATTGATCACGGCGCGGTTCTTTCAGGCATTCGGTGGATGCGCCGGGCTGGCGCTGGGGCGCGCCATGGTCCGCGACACTGCTGCGCCGGACCGCGCCGTGCAGCGGCTGGCGGTGCTCAATCTGGTCGTGGCTATCGGGCCTGCCATGGCACCGCTGGTCGGCAGTCTGCTGACCACCACGCTGGGTTGGCGTACCGTGTTGCTAGCGCTATGCCTGATGGGCATAGGCAATCTGCTGTTCGTCTGGCGGCTGATGCCGGAGACCGCGCAAGCCACCGGACGTGTCAACCTGCCCCATCTGGCCCACGAATACCGCACGTTGCTGCGCTCGCCGGCCTTTATCGGTTACGCGATCGGCGGCGGCTGTGTCACCACGGCGATGTTTGCCTTCGTGGCCTCGGCCCCTTTCATCTTCGTCGAACAGCTGGGCAAACCGGCAAGCCACGTGGCGTATTATCTTTCCCTGTTGATCCTGAGCATCTCGCTGGGCAACTTCATCACCAATCGCACCATCCATCGCATCGGCCTGGTTCGGCTGATGCTGTCGGCAAGTCTGCTGAGCCTGGCCGGGGGTATCTCGATGCTGGTCATCGTGCTCGCCGGCTGGGCGTCCGTCGCCACCCTGGAAGCGGCGATGCTGTTGTTCACGTTTGGCGTAGGCATGACCGGGCCAACGGCGCTGACGCTGGCCGTCGGTATCAATCCCAAGGTCGTGGGGTCGGCCGCCGGCCTTTACGGATTCGCTCAGATGGGCATCGGCGCGATATGCACCGCCCTGGCCGGACTGGGCGACAATCCGGCCCTGGCAACGGCGATCGTGCTGGCCACGGCCGCCGTCATCGGGCAGATTGCGCTAAGAACCGCGCTGCGATTCGATCGCCAGGCCCATCATTGATCGGGCCTACCACGCCGGTGGGACATCTCGAGTAGCGCCACACCCTTCGCGCGCCTGATGCGTTTGTCTAAAGGAGCGTGCCATCCTTCTTCGATAATGTAGGCATACCACAACAACACAGCGTGGGCGTGGTCCGTTCCATGCTCGCCATAACAATCAAGGAACACACATGAACGCTATCTGGATCGCCCTGTTTGGCACCGTGTGTTTCGCGATGGGCTATCGCTTCTATTCGAAGTTCATTGCCGAACGCATTTACCGACTCGACGCCGATTTCCAAACCCCGGCGCACACCTATCGTGACGGCGTCGACTACGTGCCCACCAACAAGTGGATTCTCTGGGGCCACCATTTCACCTCGGTGGCTGGCGCAGCGCCCATCGTGGGTCCCGCCATCGCGATCTATTGGGGCTGGTTGCCGGCCATCCTGTGGGTCGTGCTGGGCACCGTCTTCGCCGCCGGGGTGCATGACTTCGGCGCGGTAGTGCTGTCCAACCGCCACAAGGGCCACTCGATCGGCACGCTAGCCAACCGGCTGATCGGGCAACGAGCCAAATTGCTGTTTTTGTTCATCATCTTGATTCTGGTATTGATGGTCAACGCGGTCTTCGCCTGGGTCATTGCCAAGCTGTTCATCACCTTCCCGGCCAGTGTGCTGTCGGTCTTCATCCAGATTCCACTCGCCGTGTGGATCGGCTATCGCGTCTACCGTCATTCGGGCTCGATGCTGCTGCCGTCGGTGATCGCTCTGGCCGTGATGTACGGTGCGGTGCTGCTGGCCAGCGAAGTGCCCATGCTGCAGTTCGACCTCGTGAGCTGGTTCGGTGGCCCCGAGGCGTCGGTCGTCGGCGGCTTCAACGGCACCTCGATGGCCTTTCTGGTGTGGATCGTGGTGTTGATGGTGTACGTCTACATCGCCTCGACGCTCCCCGTCTGGAAGTTGCTGCAACCGCGCGACTACATCAATTCGCATCAGTTGGTGGTCGGCTTGGCGCTGCTTTATCTGGGGCTGCTCTTCGGCGCGCCGGAAATGACCGCCCCCAGCATCAATGGCGAAGCGGACATCAGTTGGTATCCGTTGCTGTTCATTACCATCGCCTGCGGGGCAATCTCCGGCTTCCATGGCCTGGTCGCCTCGGGCACCACGTCCAAGCAGCTCGACAAGGAGACCGACGCGCGCTTCATCGGCTATGGCGGCGCCCTGGGCGAAGGCATGCTGGCGATGATCGCGATCATCGCGGTGGGCACCCTGTTCGCCTCCGGTGCCGATTTCACCGCGACCTACTCGAGCTTTTCCGCGGCCGGCTCCAACGGCCTGGGCTCATTCGTGCGGGGCGCCGGGCAGCTCGCCGGTAATCTCGGCATTCCCGAGAACGTGGGATCGACTCTGATCGCGGTAATCGTGGTGAGCTTCGCCGCCACCACGCTGGATACCGCCGTGCGCCTGATGCGTTACATCATCGCCGAGCTGGGCAATGAGTACGGCATGCCGGTGATCGCTCACAAACACGTCGCGACCAGCATCGCCGTCATCACCAGCGCCGCGTTGGTCATCCTGCCCGAAGCACGTCGCGACCAGCATCGCCGTCATCACCAGCGCCGCGTTGGTCATCCTGCCCGAGGGCCCCAACGGCTTTGGCTCGGGTGGTTACCTGCTGTGGCCGTTGTTCGGCACCAGCAACCAGTTGCTGGCCGGCATTACGCTGATGCTGGTCTCGGTATGGCTCAAACGCCAAGGCCGCCCGGTGATCTTCACCCTGGCACCCATGCTGTTCCTGCTGGTCATGACGTTGTGGGCCATGGGACAACAGGTGATTTTCACCTGGTCGGGTTTCGGCGATGCCGACCGCAACTGGTTGTTGTTCACCTTCGGCAGCCTGATCCTGGTATTCACGCTGTGGATTCTGCTCGAGGCGTCGCGCAGCTTCCGCCAGAGCGACACCGATGCACGGCGCCAATCGCTGAGTTCCGATGAGCCGCACTGACGACGACGGTTCCGTGATCGCCTTGTGGCGGTCACGGTTACGCCGCGCGATCCAGGGTTACGACGCGGTCCTGAGCTTGCCGCATCGGCGCGAAATCGCCCGGGAGCTGCAGGATGAGGAGGACCTCTTCATGCTGCTGTGCTTCTGCGACATGATGGGGATTCCCAATCCCGCCAGCGACATGACCCTGGAGCTCTACCCGCACATGCTCGACCGCTTCCACGAGTGGCACAAACGCCAGGGAATGCCGCGTTCGCCCCTGGCGGGCTTTCGCTGCTGCTAGGCGGGCATATCCAACAAGGAATTCCCCATGGCCAAAAGCCTTTTCTTCGGCGGCAAGGGCGGTGTCGGCAAGACCAGCTGCGCTACCGCTTACGCGCTGAGCTGCGCGGCGGCCGGCTGGCGTACCTTACTGGTCTCCACCGACCCGGCGCACAACCTGGCCGATCTGTTCGGACGCGCGCCGGGGCCGACGCCAACGCGCATGCAGGCCGATCTCGACGTCGTCGAACTCGACCCCGACCATGAAACGCAACGCTACCTGGAACAGGTCAAGGCCACGCTTCGCCCTCTGGTCAGCGGCGAGCGTAGCGCGACGGTGTTTCGCCAGCTCGACCTGGCGCGGCACGCACCCGGTACCGAGGAAGCCGCCCTGTTCGATGCCTTGGTCGGTCTGTTGCTGGATACCGGCGAGGATTACGATCGGCTGATCTTCGACACCGCACCCGGCGGGCACACGGTACGCCTGCTGGCGCTCCCCGAGATCATGGGCGCCTGGGTGGATGGGTTGATGCAACGCCGGCGCAAGGTGCGCAGCGACTACAAGGCATGGCTCGGCGACGGCGAGGTCGTCGACGACCCCATCCAAGAAACCTTGATGCGTCGCCGCGGGCGCCTCGCCGCTGCCCGCGAGCACTTGTCCTGCCCCGTGCATTCGGCGGTGATCCTGGTCGCCAATCCGGAACGCTTGTCGGCGCTGGAAACCGCGCGCACCCGCGAGCTACTCGAGAGCCATGGCCTGCACGTCGGCGCCGTGGTCATCAACAAGTGCCTGCCCACCGAGGTCGACAGTCAATGGCTCGCCAACTGGCGCAAGGAGCAACGCCCCTGGATCGAGCATCTCGAAGCGTCCTTCCCCGACCGCGAGCGAATACGCATTGACCACCAGTCCCATGCGCCTGCTTCCTACGAAGACCTGACGCCTCTCCAGGAAGCGCTGGGTGGGCTGGCCCCTTGGCACGCTCACGCCTGAAAGGCAGGCCGCTAATGTCGATCCATCTACCGCGTGCCAATCACGCTGTAGATCAGCCATGCGGTGTAGGCCACGAAACTGGCGAGCAGCAGAGCGCCCTCCAGACGATTGATGCGCCCCTGCCCTTTGAGCCCGATACCGAATACCAGCAATACCAGGGTCAGCGCGGCCATCACCGGCCAGTCCCGAACCAGCACTTCCGGATCGACGCCGATGGGTTGAATCACGCCAGCCAGCCCGACCACCGCCAGCGTGTTGAACAGGTTGGAGCCGACCACGTTGCCGATCACCAGATCATGTTCGTTCTTGCGCACCGCGCTGATGGAAGAAGCCAGTTCCGGCAAGGACGTGCCGATGGCCACCACGGTCAGACCGATGACCAGATCGCTGACGCCGAACGCCTCGGCGATCGTCACGGCTCCCCACACCAGAAAGCGCGAGCTGACGATCAGCAGCACCAGCCCGATCGACGTCCAGACCGCGCTGCGCTTGAGCGACATGTCTTGTCCTGCGGCATCGGCTTCGACGTCGGTCTGCAAGACATCATTGGTCACCGGGCGTCGCGAGCGCCAGATGCTGTAGCCAAGAAATCCGAACAGCAGTACCAGCAAGACAATGGCATCGCCCCGCGAGATTACACCGTCGTAGAGGCACCAGAGCGAGATCAGCGTCATCACGCCGAGTACCGGCAGTTCCTGGCGTATCACTTGAGAGTGCACCGTCAGTGGGCTGATCAACGCCACCAGACCCACGATCAGAGCGATATTGGCAATGTTCGAGCCATAGGCATTCCCCAGCGCCAGGCCGGGATTGCCCTGCACAGCCGCCAGCGCTGAAACCATCAATTCGGGCGCGGAGGTTCCGAAGCCGATCACCACCATGCCAATCAACAGCGGTGGCAGCCCCAGATGGCGGGCGGTGGCGGCAGCACCGTCCACGAAACGATCAGCACTCCAGACCAACACGACTAGGCCGGCCACAATGGCCGCAAGCGCCATCCACACGTTAGGTTCTCCTTGTTTCTCTCTGCGACAGCGACGAAAGTTGGCGGTATGTCAGCAATTGTACTTCTTCGGCAAAGGTGGCATCACCGACTATAGTGTCCAAGCGACTGAACTATCTTTGCCGAACTATCTTGCTGAACTATTTTGCCGAACTATCTCGCTGAACTATCGTATATTTTCAATGATATTGACGGCGTTACAAACCCTCATCTACAAACATGCACGGACGTATGTATTCGCGTAACATTGCAGATTCCGCAGTATGCCGCTGCCCTATTTT
>JGI24517J20059_1000379_pt1 | contig 25445 bp, 25 predicted proteins | sample LinPmetageLP41_FD_20059 | JGI IMG/M metagenome (IMG submission 20059) | reverse complement strand
GTCTTGAAAATCTTCTGAATGCCACCGAGTACCTTGAGCCCCAAGCCGCCGAACTCCGGCCCCCGATGATCGATGGTGGGAAGGCTCATGGCTCGCAGAATGCGATCCGGCACGGGTGAGGGGCCGGGAATCTGCAGAAAATGGCGGCCCGAGGGATGTTGGTCGAGAGTGAACATGGCGGCGTCTCCAGGAGTGAGGTTTGAACATCCTCACATTGTTTTTTGCATTCATTACGCAATATGCCTAATAATCGTGCGCTGACAAACCACGACATAAGTCGCAAGGCGACGAGCATGACTTTATTGAAGGTTCTCAGAAGCCGGCACCCGGCTATCCGGTTAGCGATGCAATCCGCTAGGCGATGTGGCCAGCCTCGAGATCTTGAGATAGAAAGAAGAGAAAACGGAACAGGGTTCAATGCATGCAGACCACCGATGACACAGCTGTCGATAGCGCCGCCCGGCCCCTTCGCATTCAGCGCGCCGCACTGCACGACAGGATCGTGGAGCGCCTGCATGTTCTGATCACCGAGGGCGAGCTGGCGCCCGGCGAGCGTATCAACGAACGCGAACTGGCCAATCGACTGGAAGTCTCACGCACTCCCTTGAGAGAAGCGTTACGCGTGCTGGCCGCCGAGAAACTGGTCACGATATCCCCCAACTACGGGGCGACCGTGACACGAATGACGCGCCAGGAGATAAGCGACACCTTCGAGCTGATGAGCGCGCTGGAGCGTTTTTCGGGCGAGCTGGCTTGCCAACGCATCACCGAGGAGGAGTTGGCCGAGGTTCGCGATGCCCACGAGACGATGCTGACCCATTGGCAGCGTCAGGACCTTCCGGAGTATTACCATGCCAATCAGCGCATTCACGACCTGATCAATCGTGCGGCCCGCAACGATGCGCTGCGCCAGACCTATCTGTCGCTCAACCGGCGTCTTCACCCGCTGAGACTCTCCTCCAACCGGTCGGAAGCCAAGTGGCGCAAGGCGGTAGAAGAGCACCGCGAAATGATGGCCGCGCTGGAAGCCCGCGATGGTTCAGGGCTCGGCGCGCTGATGGAGCGTCACCTGCTGGAGAAGCGCGACGCCGTGCTGGCCGACTGGGAGGATGATTGAACAGGACGACTAGACGACTAAACGGGACGAGCGAATCACTCGAGCCGTTGAAGAAAGGCGGTGCCACCGAGATTGCGCATCTGGCGTTGAATCCAGGCCGCACGCTGCTGAACGTACGCGGAAGGCCGGGAGGCACTCCAGCCGCGCGGATTGGGCAGAATCGCGGCGAGCCGGCTGGCCTGCGAGACACTGAGGTTGGCCGCCGACGTGCCGAAATAGTGCTGCGCCGCCGCCTCCAGCCCGAACACGCCGGTATCCCACTCGGCGATGTTGAGATAAACCTCGAGAATGCGCTGCTTGGGCCACAGCGCTTCGAGCAGCACCGTGAACCAGACTTCCAGGCCCTTGCGGATCCAGCTGCGCCCGGTCCACAGGAAAAGATTGCGGGCCGTCTGCTGGCTCAACGTACTCGCTCCGCGAAGGTTGCCTCCGTCCGACCACTGAGTCAGCGAGCGCTTGATCTGGGCCACATCGAAGCCCCAGTGATCCGGGAAGCGTTGATCCTCCCCCGCCATCACCGCCACCTTGGCATTGTCGGAAAGCCTGGACCACGGTTCCCACTGCTGTTCGATGACCAGATTGTCGCCTTGAAACCACGAGCCCACCTTGCGCTCGACCATCACCATCGAGCCGAATACCGGCACGAAGCGAAATACCAGCACAAAGAGTACCGATAGCCCGACGAAAGCGCCCATGGCGATCAGCAAATAGCGGATGAACGTGCGCAGCCAACCGGAAGGCATGGACGAGAGCTCATGGTCGAAAGAACGGAAGCCTAGTATAACAAGGGCTTGGCGGGAGTGGGCTTATCGGCTCATCGTTGGTCGAGGCAGGGACTGTGGCTAAGGCCTATTGCTAAGGTCCATCGCCAAGGTCCATCGCCAAGGTCCATCGACAAGATCCATCGCCAAGGTCTATTTCCAAGATCCATCGTTAAGGTCTATTGCTAAGATCCATCGACAAGGAAAGCGTTATGCACATCGAAGACTTCATCCGTGAATTCAGCCCGGCCGACGGTGGCGATGAATCGCTGCCAGCGCGCCGCCGCGCGTATGAGGCCCTGCACGCGCGGCGGCGAGTCGCCGATCCGGCTGGCATGCAGATCGTCGACGAGCGTCTGGCCGGTGTCGCTGTGCGGCGCTTCCGCCCCGCTCGAACCCTCGCCGGCAGCGTGGTCTTCCTGCACGGAGGCGGCTGGAACCTGGGCTCGGTGAATAGCCATCACGGCATTACCGCGAATCTGGCCGAACGCCTGCAGCGCGAAGTGGTCAGTGTCGACTACCGGCTGCTACCCAAAGCGAGCTATGCCGAGGCGCTGGCCGACTGCCAGGCCGTCGTCGGAGCGCTCGGCCCCGTTGCGGTCGTGGGTGACAGCGCCGGCGGCCGATTGGCGATCGACGTCGCCCACACCAGTGAATGGCAGGGATTGCTCGGCCTGATTTACCCGGTCATCGGCACGCCGACGACCGAGACGCTGGGAGACGATGCACCGCTGATGAGCCGAGCAAAAATTATAGCGATTTGGGAAATGGCCGCGCCGCACGTGCCCGACATCCCGGCCGATCGGCCTCCGACCCTGGCTATCGAGGCGCTGTCTGCCGAGCGCGATCCGCTGACCCGACCACTGGAGCGCGCCATCCTGGCCTGGCGAGAAGCGGGCGCTGCGGTCGGATACCGCCGTGCACCCGGCATGGTGCACGGCACGCTTCATGGCCACGCCGAGCTGTCGGCAATGCAGACCGCCTGGCAAGACTTCTGCCAGGCGCTGGCACGACGGCTCGATAGCGAACCCTAGATCGCCCCAGCGTTCAGCGATCTAGGTATTCAGCTACCAAACGATACTGTGATCGGCGCTTTCTCAGCGCTTGGCGTGCAGTCGTTCAGCGTGATAACGCAGGTGCTCGTCGATGAAGGTGGCGACGAAGAAATAGCCATGGTCATAGCCGGGATGGCGACGCAGGGTCAGCGGGTGATCATGCTCCGCGCAGACCGCTTCCAACCGCTCGGGCTTGAGCTGTTCTTCGAGGAAGTTATCCGCCTCGCCCTGATCGATGAACAGCGGTTGACGCGATGACCCCTTGGCGACGAGCTCGCAGGCGTCGTACTGGGTGCGCAGGCCGACATCGTCGCCCAGATAGTTCTCGAAGGCCTTCTGCCCCCAGGGCACCTGGGTCGGATTGACGATCGGCGCGAACGCCGATACCGCGGCGTAACGACCCGGCTGGCGCAGCGCCAGCACCAGCGCGCCGTGGCCGCCCATGGAGTGGCCGCTGATCGATTCACGCCCGTTGACCGGGAAATGCAGTCGCACAACCGAAGGCAGCTCCTCGGTGACGTAATCGTACATTCGATAATGCTTGGACCAGGGCTCCCGCTTGGCGTTCAAATAGAAGCCGGCGCCGGAGCCGAAGTCGTAGCTGTCGTGTTCCCCGGGCAGGTCCAGGCCCCGCGGACTGGTGTCCGGACACACGATCGCGATACCCAGCTCGGCTGCGGTTTTCTGCGCGCCGGCCTTCTGCATGAAATTCTCGTCGTTGGAGGTCAGCCCCGACAGCCACCACATCAGCGGTACCCGTCCCTCTTCGGCCTGAGGCGGCAGATAGATCGCGAAAATCATGTCGCAATCCAGCGCCCGGGAGTAATGCTTGTAGCGCTTGACCCAGCCACCAAAACTTTTGGTAGCCGAGACCAGCTCCAGCTGTTCGCTCATCGACATGATGTTCTCCTTTCCAATAGCGCCCCGACACCGGCGCCAGAGCTACTCTCCATAGCGCTCCGAGGCCGGCGTAGCTCTTAGTTTTTCGCGCGGCTTCGGGCGCCTATAAATCGAGGCGCGATAAATCAAACGCTCTTCGCGCGGCTTCGGGCGCGTGTCAAAAGTGCAGCACAGTGCGAATGCTCTTGCCCGCATGCAGCAGCTCGAAGGCTTCGTTGATCTGATCGAACGGCATGTCATGGGTCACGAACTCGTCGATCTTGATCTCGCCGTCCATGTAGCGCTGGACATAGCCCGGCAGCTCGGTGCGGCCCTTGACGCCACCGAAGGCGGAGCCTTTCCAGACCCGACCGGTGACTAGCTGGAACGGGCGTGTGGAGATCTCTTCACCGGCGCCGGCGACACCGATGATGATCGACTCGCCCCAGCCCTTGTGACAGCACTCCAGTGCCGAGCGCATCACGTTGACGTTGCCGATACATTCGAACGAGTAATCGACGCCGCCGTCGGTCAGATCGACGATCACCTGCTGGATCGGGTCCGAGTAATCCTTGGGATTGACGAATTCAGTGGCACCGAACTGACGCGCCAGCTCGAACTTGTCCGGGTTGACGTCGATCGCGATGATGCGCGAGGCCTTGGCCATCTGCGCGCCCTGGATCACCGCCAGGCCGATCGCGCCCAGCCCGAACACGGCCACGGTCGCGCCCGGCTCCACCTTGGCCGTATTCAGCACGGCACCGATACCGGTGGTGACGCCGCAGCCGAGCAGACAGATCTTGTCCAATGGCGCTTCCTTCGACACCTTGGCCAGCGAGACTTCCGGCAGCACGGTGTACTCGGAGAAGGTCGAGGTGCCCATGTAATGGTGCAGCGAAGTACCGTCTTTCGAGAAACGGGTGGTACCGTCCGGCATTAACCCCTTGCCCTGGGTCGCGCGGACGGCGCTGCACAGGTTGGTCTTGCCGGACAGACAGAACTTGCATTTGCCGCACTCGGCGGTATAGAGCGGAATGACGTGATCGCCGGGTTTCAAGCCGGTAACGCCCTCGCCCACCTCCTCGACGATGCCGGCACCTTCATGGCCAAGCACCGAAGGGAACAGACCTTCGGGGTCCTTGCCGGAAAGCGTGAAGGCGTCGGTATGACAGACGCTGGTAGCGACGATGCGCACCATCACCTCGCCCGCCTTGGGGCCCTCGACATCGATCTCTTCCAGCGAGAGCGGCTTGCCTGCCTCCCAGGCGACTGCGGCACGAGATTTCATCAGCTTGTCTCCATTTGAACGTAAAGGGTTGGACTTCGAGGATCGTTTGTCGTTCGTTCGATTGATGACAAGACGAACGATTTTGACTCACTGGGTGTTTATCGGTGGCTAGCCCGTGAGAAACGCATTGACGATATCGCCTCAATAATCGAAGAAGTGATCGACGCCATCATTGAGATAGGCGCCACCAAATTCCGCTTCGCGAGCCAGAGCATCAGGGTCGAGCAACTCGATGCGTTGACGCGAACGCAGCAACAAGCCTTCCTCGCGAAACGCGGTCAGCGTACGGCTGACATGAACCGACGACAGTCCCAAGGCATCACCCAGATGCTGCTGGGATAACGGCAGACGAATACTGTTGCCCTCGCGCGCCTTGGTGCGACCCAGCCGCACGTACATCTCGTAGATCAGATGAGCCAGACGTTGACGTGCGCTGCGCCGCGCCAGATTGACGAGACGTTCGGTCAGCAGTGCCTGTTGATGAGATGAGATGGCGAAAAAGATCGTCGATAGTCGCAGGGATTCGCGGAATACGTTGATCAAACGCCGATGAGGGAAGTGGCAGACAATCCCATCTTCCAGCATGGCAACGCCGGTGAGACGTTCCTTGAAGGCGAATTCTCTGAGGCCGATGATGTCACCGGGCAGATAGATTTCCAGAATCTGTCTCGAACCATCTTCCATATGGCGAAAGGAGTAGGCCCAGCCCTTGCTGAGGGTACAGAATTCGCGCGCGGCATCCCCTTCCTGCCAAAGAACCTGATCGGCCTCGACCTCGGTCGGACTTTGTTCCAGATCGGCCAACAATCCCTCTTCGTTCCTTGACAGCTCACCGTAGTGTTCAAAATGACGGACAATACAACTGCCTTGGCTCATACCCTGCCCTTGTTCGTGCTTTTTAGCGACCGCGTGTCACCTTCTTCGAGGAGATCGATATTGTCACAACCAGCCACGATTGTCGTTACCGCGCTTAAGGGTTTACCTCGCTCAGCACTCGATCGTATTGACGGCCAATCCACCACGCGAGGTTTCCTTGTATTTATCCTGCATGTCGCGCCCCGTGTCGCGCATGGTACGAATCACCTTGTCGAGCGAGACGAAATGCTCGCCATCACCACAGAGCGCCATCTGCGCGGCGTTGATCGCCTTGACCGAGGCGATGGCATTACGCTCGATACAGGGCACCTGAACCAGCCCGGCAATGGGGTCGCAGGTCAGCCCCAGATTGTGTTCGAGCCCGATTTCGGCGGCATTTTCGACCTGGGCCGCGCTACCGCCCATCAGCTCCGCCAGCCCGGCGGCAGCCATCGCGCAGGCCGAGCCGACTTCGCCCTGGCACCCGACTTCGGCACCGGATATCGAGGCGTTGGTCTTGCATAGAATGCCGATCGCGCCAGCCGTCAACAGAAACCGCACGACGTCCTTCTCGCAGGCGCCCGGCTGGAATTTCATATAGTAGTGCAGTACTGCCGGAACGATACCCGCCGCCCCATTGGTCGGCGCGGTGACCATACGACGTCCGGCGGCATTCTCCTCGTTGACGGCCAGCGCGAACAAGTTGACCCAGTCCATCGCCGAAAAGGTGCTCGCGATCAGACTCTTTTCCCCGGTCAACGCGATCAGGCGCCGATGTAGCGCCGGCGCCCGGCGCCTGACGTTGAGCCCACCCGGCAGTACGCCCTGTTGCTCCAGGCCACTGTCGACACATGCCTTCATCGCCAGCCAGATTCGCCACAGGCCGTCGCGAATGTCCGATTCGCTGCGCCAGACCTGCTCGTTGGCCAGCATTACATCGCTGATGGAAAGCTCCTCGCGGCGACAGATGTTCAACAGCTCGACGGCATTCTTGAACGGATACGGCAGCGTCACCGTAGGCGTGAGCGCATCGATGCGGGCGGCTTGAGCGGCCTGCTCGGAATCGACGACGAAACCGCCGCCAATCGAATAGTAGGTGTTTTCGTAAACGACTCCATGTGGATCCTGGGCGCTCAGCTTCAATGCGTTGGTGTGATAGTCGAGAATCTCATCGCACCACTGAATATCTCGTGTCGCATCAAACGCGACGCTGTGAACACCGGCTAGCTTGAGCTCACCGTTGCGCGACAGAGCGCTCAGCCTGAGTGCCAGCGCGTCCGGGTCGACGCTGGACGGCTGCTCCCCCATCAGACCGCCCAACACGGCGCTATCCGTGTTGTGTCCTCGACCGGTCGCGGACAACGAACCATATAGAGTCATCGAGACTCGCGTAACGGCCGGCAGCAGCTCGCGCTGACGCAGCGTCGCGACGAAATCATGGGCCGCCTGCATCGGCCCGACCGTATGCGAGCTGGAAGGCCCGATACCGATCTTGAACAGATCGAACACGCTGAAAGCCATGGCGCCACCTCTGATGTCGGTCCGACGCCTGAACCGTCGCTCTCGGAACAGGCGTTTTCGGACTAGACGTACGATATAGTTTGACTTCAGTGTGCTCGCCGTATATTGCAGACACAATCGATAAAAACTGCCAAATCCTATAGCCTGACTAAACCTATAGCCTGACTAAATCATGATCCCATCGCTCAATGCCCAGACCCACGCCTGGCTGAAAGTCTTCGCCATCAGCGCTCGCCACCTGTCGTTCACCCGGGCGGCAGAAGAGCTTCACGTCACTACCGGCGCGGTCAGCCAGCAGATCAAACAGCTCGAAGATCGTCTGGGATTTCGCCTGTTCCGGCGACTGCCGCGCCAGTTGGCACTGACGGAGGAGGGAGAACGCCTGGCCCGTGTGGTCGCCCAGGCTTACGATGCCGTCGGGCTGGAGGTCGACCGACTGCGCGGCGGCGTCATGAGCGGCGTGCTGCGGCTGCGTTGCCTGCCGTCGTTCCTGGCCAAGTGGCTGATGCCGAGACTACCGCGGTTGCAGGCGCGCTTCCCCGATATCGACCTGCATATCAGCGCCGAAGACAGCAATCTGTCACTGCTCGACGGTGGCTACGATATCGCCATCGATCTCAACGACGGCCACTATCAGGGCCTTCAGACCACGCCACTGATCGATGAGAAGATCTTCGCCGTCTGCTCGCCGCAGCTACTCAGGCGTCGTCCTCCGCTCACCTCCCCGGAGGCGCTCGGCTACTATCCGCTGTTGCACGACGTGACGGCCTGGCGCGGCAGTCATGATTACGCCGAATGGGAGCACTACCTGCACGCCATTGGTGGAGATCGAGTCAACGTGCGTCGGGGCTACACGTTCAACCGTAATCAATTGACCGTGGAGGCCGCGATCGCCGGCATGGGCGTGGCGATCGCTCGCCGGACCCTGATCGGCGACGAGCTTGCCAGCGGGCGTCTGATCGCGCCGTTCGCCGGTTCGGTGGCGACCGGCAAACGTTATGGACTGGTCTACCAGCAGGGCGCGCTGGACGACCGTCGGGTACGAGCGGTGCACGACTGGCTGGAAGAGGAAGCGCGACGGTCGCAGGAACTCGCCGCGCCAGAGAACGTCGATTGAGCTAGCGAATGACCCCCCGCTCGCGCAGCGCTGCCACGCGATCGCCCTCGATACCCAGTGTCGCCAATACCTCTTCGGTATGTTGAGCAAAAATTGGTGCCGGCCGTCGAATCTGGGCCGGTGTTGCCGAAAGCTTGCTGGCAAAACCGATAGTCTGCATTCGCCCGATCACGGGGTGATCCAGCTCCTGAACCATGCCCCGTTCGCGATAGTGAGGATCATCCATTGCCTGGGCAAAATCATTGATCGGCCCGGCCGGCACGCCGGCTTCGTCGCACCGGGCCAGCCATTCGTGCATGTCCATCGTGCTCATCAACCCCTCCAGCAAGGCCTCCAGCGCGTCGACGTTCTGCCCTCGATCGCTATTGGTGACGAAGCGAGGGTCCTGGGTCAGCTCGGGACGCGCCAGCACGTCATTGCAGAATCGCTCCCAGGTACGCTGGTTCGCGCATCCCAGCATGATGAAACCGTCGCGAACCTTGACTGCCTGATACGGCGCGGAAACACGATGCCGCCAGCCGGTCGGCTGCGGAACGCGTCCCTCGGCAAAGTACGCCGCCGCCTCCCAGGTGAACCAGGGCAGGCCGCACTCGGCAATCGCTACATCGACCAGTTGGCCTTCGCCCGTCTTCTGCTTGTGAATGTACGCCGCCAGTATCGAGTAGATCGCGGTAATCCCCGCGCCGATATCGTAGACCGCAACGCCGGTCTTCAACGGCCGCCGGCCCGGCTCGCCGGTCATCGACATCAGCCCGGTCATGCCTTGGGCGACCAGATCGAATCCGCCCTTGCGCCGATATGGCCCCGTCTGGCCGTAACCGGATATCGAACAGTAGACCAGCCCGGGATTGATGCCCTTCAAGGTCTCGTAGTCGATCTTCAGCGACTGGGTCACTCCGGGGCGGTAGTTCTCGACCACGACGTCCACTTCCCGCGCCAACTGGTAGAACAGCTCCAGCCCGTCAGGTTCCTTGAGATTGAGCGAGATACTGCGCTTGTTACGATTGATCTGCGCGAAGCAGGTGGATTCATCGTTGACGTAGGGGCCCATCTGGCGACTGTCGTCGCCGCCGTTGGTCTTCTCGACCTTGATCACGTCCGCGCCCATGTCGCCCAGCACCATGGTGCAGTACGGGCCCGCCATGATCTGCGAGATGTCGAGTACCTTCATGCCTTCCAGCGGTAACATGGCGATTCTCCCTGCCAAGCTCAGAAATGGCGAATAAAGTGATCGATGAACGCATGCGCTCCCGCCGTGGGCTCGACAACGAGTCCACGCCCTCTATTCGATGAAGTGAGGTGGCGTCAGTTAAGGTCTAGCGGCCTTGCCAGGTGTACGGCGTCTTGTCGACGAAGCGTCCGACTGCACCACGAAAGTCTTCACTGGTGTAGCAGAGCGCGATCAGATCATCGCCGGCTTCAGGGTCGGGACGGCGCTGGTCCAGGATTCGATTGATGCAGGTTTTCGTTGCCCGCATCGTCAGCGGCGCATGACCCGCCAGTTTTTCCGCCAGGGCTTGAGCGGCTTCGTCGAGCCCGTCGCTGTCGATGACGGCATCGACCAGCCCAACCGCCAACGCCTCGTCGATCTCGATCATCTTCGCCAGCATCAGCACCCGCTTGGTCCTTGCGATACCGAGCAGATCGACCAGCCGCGACACGTTGGTGATCGACATGCAGTTGCCCAACGTCCTGGCGATGGGAATCCCGAACTTGAAGGCGCTATTGGCGTAGCGGAAATCGCAGGCCATCGCGATGGCTGCGCCACCACCGACGCAGTAGCCGTCGATCAATGCGACCGTCGGCGTCGTCAGTCGCTCGATTCCGCCGATTACCTGATCGATACGGCGTTCGTAGTCGATGCCGTCGCGGCGCTCGCGGAAGCCGGCGAACTGCTTGATGTCGGTGCCCGCGACGAACGCCTCCCCGCCCTCGCCGCGGAAGGCGATCAACTGGATCTCCTCGTCATCGTCGAACTGCTGACAGGCCTGGGTCATGGTCTCATACATGTGCCAGGTCATGGCGTTGCGGGCCTCGGGCCGGTTGAACCGAATCCAACCAATCGCGCCCTCCTGGTAACAGCGGATCTCCTCATCCTGAAGCATGGTATCGATTCTCCTGGTCGGTTCTATTGATCGGTGCCCTTGATCAGTTCTCTTGAGCGATTCTGGTGATCGACGACTGGTCGATGTCGGATATCAACTGCCATAGATCAGATGCACCAGCAGTAGCGCAAAGTCAGGCACGTAAGTGTTGAAGATCAACACGATGAACAGCACACCCAGGAACCACAGGTTGGTTCTCGAGGTGCGCCAGATATCCGCCTTGGCGATCGAGCACGAGGCGATCAGAACGCTGGCCACCGGCGGTGTCTGCTGACCAATCGCCAGATTGAGCGTGACGATCAGGCCAAAGTGCAGCGGATCGATACCCACCTGGATGATCAGTGGCAACACGATCGGCACCACCAGAATGATCGCCGCTGCCGAATGCAGGAAAATACCGAGAATCAGGAAGATGACATTGAGCAGCGCGAGGATGACGTACTTGTTGTCGGTCATGCCGCTGATCGAATTGGCCAACTGTTGCGGTAGCTGGGATTCGGTGAGGTAGAGCCCGACCAGCGCGGAGCTCGCAACCAGCAGCATCACCACGGCGGTCTGGATACCGGCATCGAGACACGACTTCCACAGGGTTTTCAGGGTGAATTCCCGGTAGATCACCGCACTGATGAAGATCGCCACCACCACCGCCAGCGCCGCGCCTTCGGTCGCGGTAACGATACCGCCGAAGATGCCGCCTAGAATGATGACCGGGATCATCAGCGCCCAGATCGCCTCCTTGAAGGATTTCCAGACCCGGCTGGCCTGAAAGCGCCCCTCGGAGGGAAAGTTGTGCTTGCGCGCCAGGAAATAGCAGGCGATGGCAAGGCCTAGAGCGCCCAGCAGACCCGGAAAGATGCCGGCGACGAACATCTTGACCACCGACTCTCCCGACATTACCGCATACAGAATCATCGGGATCGATGGCGGCAGGATGATCGCCAGACTGGCGGCGGATGACGAGATCGCCGCGGCGAACTCCTTCGAGTAGCCACGACTCTTCATCGCCGGAATCAACAGGCTGCCCAGCGCGGAGACGCCGGCTACTGCGGAGCCGGATATCTCGGCAAAAAAGATCGAGGAGCCGATGGTCACCATCGCCAGCCCGCCCTTGACGAAGCCGACCAGTGACGAGGCGAAGTCGATCAAGCGCCGCGAGATACTCGAGGCATTCATGATCGCCCCGGCCAGAATGAATAGCGGGATCGCAATCAGCGGAAAACTGGTCGCACCCTCGAACATCGTCAGTCCGATATTGGGCAGTGCGTAGACGCCGTAACTGGCGTATACCGCAACGGCACCGACCAGACCCAGGGCGATGGCGATCGGCACGTTGAGCACGATCAGCAGCAGCAGCCCGACGAACATCAGCGTGAGAATCATCGCGCCGCACTCCCTGCGTTAGCCCTTGTATCAGCCCCTGCATCAGTTTCGGCATCGCTCTGACTGGCCATGTTCGGACTGAGCCCGATCTCTTCCAACTCGTGATCGACGAAGCCCTCGCCGCGCGCCTGGCGAATGATCTCCGGTAACCGCAGCAGCTCCGCGATGATGAACAGCACTGAGGCAATCGGCAGTGCCGACTGGGTGAACTGCAGTGAAACGCTGGTCAGACTGATCATGGTGGAGCCCGCGAGGATATCAACGACCTGCCAACCGGTCGCCGCGAGCAACACGAAGAACGCAATCGTCACGGCCTCACCCAGCAACGCGATGGGCAGCCGTAGCCGCGGCGGAAACGCATTGACGATGCTCGGACAAGCAATGTGTGCGCCCTTGGAAGCGGCCAGCGCCGCCCCGTAATAGGTCAGCCACGCCAGGCTGATCGAAGCCGCTTCGTCATACCAGCTAAAGGGCGACCCCACCAGGCGCGAGAGAAAACCGACGATGACGATGCCCGCCAGCAACATCATGTTGATGACCACGATGATCTCCAGCAGGCGGTTGAAGCCATCGCGAAAGGTACTGAGGCTTTTCATGAACGACTCCTTCATCCGCAGCCGGCCGAGCCCGAGTCATCGAGCTCGACCGTGCGTCTCGGTTAACTGTCGGATTGCAGTTCACGTACCTTGTCGAGCATCTCCTGGCCGCCGTCGACGTCCTTGATGAACTTGTCGTAGACCGGCTTGGAAGCATCGATGAAGGCCTGACGATCGACCTTGTTGATCTGGAGCCCGGCATCGCGCATCTTGGCGAGCGTCTCGTCGTCGAGCTTCGCCCCCTGCTCGAGCGCATAAGGCTCCATCTCGACAGCGGTCTGCTGGAGCACGTCACGCACGTGCTGGGGCAGTCGATTCCAGCTCATCCCGGCGGTAACGTAGGCCGGGGTATAGATATGACTGGAAAGAGACAGATATTTCTGCACTTCCTGCAGGCGCGAGGCATAGGTCTGGACCAGCGGGTTTTCCTGTCCATCCATGGCGCCCGTCTGTAGCGCAACGAACACCTCGGATAGCGCCATCGGCGAAGGGTTGGCGCCGTAGCTCTTGAACATCTCGACCCGCCAGACGCCCTTGGGGACACGCAACTTGATACCGGAAAGATCGGCTGGCGTGTTGATCGGACGCACGTTGTTGGTGATCTGACGGAAGCCGTTTTCCCACACGCCGATGATGCGATAACCCCGGCTCTCGGCGACCGGATAGAGCTGCGGACGTACCACCTCGTCGCGCACCTTGGCCATATGCTCACGATCGGCAATGAGATACGGCATTTCGAACAGGGCAAACTGCGGCGCGACGCTGCTCATGACGGTCGAGGGCAAAGCCAGATCGACCGTCCCCAGTTTGAGTTTCTTCAACAGTTCCGAATCACCACCCAACTGACTCGAGCCATAGACGACCACCTTGGCTTCACCGGCCAGCTTCTCATTGGCGCGCTTGGCGAACTCCTCCGACACATTGGCGAACAGCGAGCCCGGCTCACCGACATGGCCAAACTTGACCTGAATTTCCTGAGCACTGGCGTGGTTGACACCGGCCATCAGCGCGAGCGCCAACAGGCCTGCTTTGAGACTTTTCATCACTGGCGTCCTTCCGTCTTTTTATATTGGCTCGCCTGAACGATGGACCGGAAAAGATCACTGAGCTTTTCACAACGCCCCGGCCGCTACCCCACAGTGCGAGCACCCTGGGATCTTGCCAGCGAATTATGAATTCATAATTCAATTTAACCAATCCGCCATTTGTCTATTGGCGTAAAGTCTCAGGACTATGCGTTTAAAATTAGCCATTTATTACAGACAGAAAGGAGTCAGACGCACCAACGCAATGAATTCATTTTAGTTTTTAGCAAATGCTTGGCCGCGTCTGATCGTCATCGATCACGCCACTCGCCGCGGCGACGGCGAGCTTGTGTCGCAAGTGCTCGCGCAGAATGGCACCCAAACGTTCACCATCGCGAACCAGCAGACATTCGATCATCGCTTCATGATCGGCAACGGCCTGATCCCAGTACTCGTCGATCATCCGGGTGGAGTAGCGTACCCGCTGAATGCGATAGTTCAGGCTGCTGTAGGTGTCCCGCAGGGTATCGTTGCGAGCGGCAAGCATGATCGCATCGTGAATACGCTGATTGAGCTCGAAATACGGTCGAATCTCTCCGCGCTTGTAGTGCGCCATCATCTGATAGTGAAGCGCCTGGATATCGGCCACCTCCTCCTCGGTGATGTAGCGGCATGCCAGCTCGCCGGAAAGACCCTCCAACGCTCCCATCACGCTGTAGGTCTCCTCCAGCATCTGACGCGTCAAACGCATGACACGTGCGCCCCGATTCGGCAGAAGCTCGACCATCCCCTCGGACGCCAATACCTTGAGCGCCTCTCGCAGCGGCGTCCGGGAAATGCCGAACTGCTCGCATAGCTGCTTTTCTGGAACACGGATGCCGGGAAGCAGGCTTCCCTCGTTGATCATGTCGCGAATGCGGGCAGCAGCCTCGCCGTACAGGGTATTTTGCTGGATCTTGATCATGAGACACTCATAACTGGTTCAATCTTTCCATTCTCCCAATGGCGCATGGATGACGCCACCAAAAATGAATTATGAATACAAAAATAACACAAGGAATACGATCATGACTCGCAATGTCTATCTGACTCGTCGGACACTCTCGCTGAAACAAGCCCGCGCTATCATCGACGCGACCCTGGCTCATGCAGAAGCGCATGAGCTGAATCCTCTTACTGTCACGGTCATGGATATCAGCGGATGCCCGATCAGCTGCGACAGCGGACGGTTGCGCGGTCTTGCGGTTGGCGGTCTCGGAGGGTAAAGCCAAGGCGGCCCTGGGCTACGGGGTTTCCAGCGGCAAGATCGGTGAGCGCAATCACGACCGCCCCGCCTTTCTGGCGTCGGTTGCCTCGGCTTCCTGGGGTGAGTTCATCCCCGTCGCTGGCGGCGTGCTGATTCTCGACGAACAGGATCAGGTCATCGGCGCTGTCGGGGTCAGCGGCGATAGCTCCGCCAATGATGAACGAGCGGCCATTGCCGGCATCGAGGTTGCCAGGCTCCGAGTCGGAATAGCGCCAGAAAATTGAGCTGATCTTGAAAAGCCATCGAAACAGCGTTGCTCGAACGCCTGCGCGCTAACGCAGGAGCGCAATAACGCAGGAGCCGCCGTTTCTGCGATCAGAAACAGCGGCTCTTTTCGACAATGAAGAAGGATGACTCAGGGCATCCAAGACGATCAGTTGTTGGTCACCTTGGGCGGTTCAATCTCCAGCTTCTGTGCAGCGATGACGGCCTGGGTACGGGAGTGAACTCCCAACTTGCGCAGTATGGCCGTCACGTGGGCCTTGATCGTCGCTTCCGACACATTGAGTTCGTAGGCGATCTGCTTGTTGAGCAGCCCTTCCGTCAACATGTTGAGCACGCGGAACTGCTGTGGCGTCAATGAAGCGATCGCTTCCGCGAAACGGGCGTCCTCCGGGCTGGCATCGCCCATGGCATCGGCCAGATACTGCGGCAACCAGACCTCCCCCTTGAGCACTTCACCGATCGCTTCGGCAATGGTATCGAGAGAGGCGGACTTGGGAATGAAGCCAGATGCCCCGTAATCAATGGCACGGCGGACCACGTCGATCTCCTCGCTGCCGGATACCACGGTCACCGGAATGTCCGGCATCTGCCCACGAAGCTGAATCAGCCCCGAAAAGCCGTGGGCACCCGGCATGTGAAGATCGAGCAGGATCAAGTCAGCATCGGGGTGTCGAGTCACGACTTCTGCCGTTGCCTCCATACTATCCGCTTCGACGATCTCCGCTTGTGGCGAAACCTGCCGCAATGCCTGATTGAGTGCCGCCCGGAAGAGTGGGTGGTCATCGGCTACGATGAATTTCTGGGCAAAAGCCATTGATTCTCCTCCGGCGCTGTCGGAATAGATAACGAGTCAGTCGGTTCACTATCGCCATTTAGAAAATTTGATTCAACTAATGGTTAACGGCATGTTACCCCATGCGAACATGGAATCCCAAGCTTCAAGTCAATAGCGCGAAAATCCTATAAAAAATGCTGGATAAACCCGCACCATAAGAGCAAAAAAAGTTCGGTCGTCTCGGAAAGCTGGCGTACTTCCCTCCCATTGGAGCGGCACGAAAAGTACCGGGAGGAAAGCCTCTTTCAAGACGGCCGAACGATAATCGACGGTCAAAACAGGATTAATGACAATCCAAATTGACCAGTCATATAGTTGTTACATTTACCCCAGGTGCGCATTCGATTCGATACGTTAGAGACCTCGATTCAAGGACGCAAATAGCGGTTTTCTATCAGATCCTCGACCACACTGGGATCAGCCAGCGTCGACGTATCACCCAGACCATCACACTCGTCGGCGGCGATCTTGCGTAGAATCCGGCGCATGATTTTACCCGAGCGGGTCTTCGGTAGCCCTGGCGCCCATTGAATCACATCGGGCGTGGCAATCGGACCGATATCCTTGCGCACCCATTGCTTGAGTTCCTGCTTCAACTCGTCGCTGGATTCGACATCATCATTGAGCGTGACATAGACATAAATGCCCTGGCCTTTAATATCATGCGGATACCCCACAACTGCCGCTTCGGCGACGGCTTGATGAGCAACCAGCGAAGATTCGATTTCAGCCGTACCCATGCGATGACCGGAAACATTCAGAACATCATCGATCCGTCCGGTAATCCAGTAATCGCCATCGGCATCGCGGCGGCAACCATCACCGGTAAAGTAGACCCCTTCGTAGGTCGTGAAATAGGTCTGAACAAAGCGTTCATGATTATTCCAAATGGAACGAGCCTGTCCCGGCCAGGAATCGAGAATTACCAGGTTGCCATCGGCGGCGCCCTCCAACCGGTTGCCGTCGTTGTCGAATAGCGCCGGCTGCACACCGAAGAATGGCTGAGTCGCGCAGCCTGGCTTCAGCGTCGTTGCCCCGGGTAGCGGCGTGATCATGTGCCCACCGGTTTCGGTCTGCCACCAGGTGTCCACGATCGGACAACGCGAATTGCCAATGACCCGATGGAACCAGTCCCAGGCCTCGGGATTGATCGGCTCACCGACGGAGCCAAGAATACGCAACGACGAGCGCTGGCTGTCGTCCATGATGTGATCACCATGCGCCATCAGCGCGCGGATAGCCGTCGGTGACGTGTAGAGGATCGCGACGTCATGCTTGTCGATGATCTGGCCGATGCGTCCATGGGTCGGATAGGTCGGCACCCCTTCGAACATCAGCGTGGTGGCGCCGTTGGCCAAGGGCCCATAGACAATGTAGCTATGCCCGGTGACCCAGCCGACATCGGCTGCGCACCAGTAAACTTCACCATCGTGATAATCGAAAACCCAACGATGCGTCAGGGCGGCATAGAGCAGATAGCCACCGGAGGTATGCTCCAACCCTTTGGGCATTCCCGTCGAGCCGGACGTGTAGAGGATGAATAGCGGGTCCTCGGCATTCATGGTCTCGGCAGGACAGTCGGTGGACTGGGGATCGACGACGTCATCAAACCAGCGGTCGCGGCCCTCGTGCCATTCAATGCTGCCACCCGTGCGCTTGACCACCAGCACGGTTTCGACCACATCGGTACCGTCCCGGGTCAATGCGGCATCGACGTTGCTCTTGAGCGGCACCTGCTTGCCGCCGCGCACTGATTCATCGGCAGTGATAACGATACGAGACTGGGAGTCGACGATGCGCCCCGCCAGCGCATCCGGAGAAAACCCACCGAAGACTACCGAGTGGACCGCACCGATACGTGCGCAGGCGAGCATTGCCATGGCCGCTTCGGGCACCATCGGCATATACAACGTTACCGTATCACCCTTGCCGATCCCCAGTGACTTGAGACCGTTGGCGAGCTGGGACACCCGCTGGTGCAGCTCGCGATACGTGATGATCTTGTGATCGGCGGGATCGTCACCTTCCCAGATGATAGCAGCCTGATCGCCCCGCGATTCCAGGTGGCGATCCAGGCAGTTATAGGCGACGTTGAGCTCGCCATCCTCGAACCAGCGAATATCGACGTTGTCGGAGGCAAACGACGTGTTCTTGATGGTAGCGGGTTTCTTGCTCCAGCTCAGACTCTCGGCCTGTTCACGCCAGAAGCTCTCGGGGTCTTCGACGGACTGACGATAGAGTGTCTCGTATTGTTCTCGATCGATCCAGGCATTGGCTGCCACGCGCTCATCGACGGGATATACGCGCTGTTTTTCGCTCATGCTCCTGCCTCCCTACGGTCGTGTTCGGATCGTTGCTATTGGCTCGGCAACAAGGCATCAGTTCGTGAAAGCCTAACCGACTCAATGCAATAGACCACTGAGTTCAGTCGGTCAGCATATAACGATGGCCCCCGCGACCCCCTATTAGACCTTCGTCTCAGCTCTATTCCCGATAAACGACATGACAGCAATTTCATCGACGATAGACGCCTCGCTGGCCGTCAACTTCGAAGATCGACGCTCGGGGTCATTCGGCAATTTCGCGGTAGGCAAACCTCAAGGTCGACCGGCAGTAGCGACATCGATATCGGGCACCTTTCGCGGCCTGTGAATGGCGCCGACCGGTAAACCGATGCGGGGTCTCGCAGCGACAGCGATAGAGATACGGCGCTGGGCTGGCGCGAGCGATGTCGAAACGATGCGTGACGATCGGTTTCAACCCATAGAGCTTGCGCATCACCGCCTGCCATTCTCGACCATGAGGACGCGCCCGCGCCCCTTCCTCGAGATGGAAGACCAGCCAATGCGCCATCTCATGGGGCACGATCTCATCCATGAAGGCTTGTCGATTCTCCCGCAGCAGGGTCCAGTTGAAGCGCAAACCGCCACGCTGATAATGCGCCTGCCCGGCGCTACGGCCGCGCAGATCGAACCAGATTCGAGGTCGCGGCAAATCAGGATGCACGTCCCGCGCGAGCTGCCAGGCCGCCTCGGCCCGTTCGATGAGCTGGCTTTCGAGAGCCGCTTCATCAAGCGCGTCCAGCGTCTGAGCGTCGCTTTCGCCAAGGGCGGGGGATAAAGGGGAAGAACGCAGGTCGGTCATGGGATGATAGAATGCCGATACCGACACCGGGCGTCCAGCCCTGACGTCTGCCATCGATTTCCATTGGCCATCCGGAGAGCCGCATGTCTGAACTCGAGCCTGAACTCTCGTCCGAACGCTCGGATGACACAATCGAGAGCCAGCCACCATTGGCCGATGAAGCGCTGGCACGTCTCGATGACTATCTGGCCTCCGAGCGCCTCGGCGAAGACGCGCCGGACATGATTGGCGCCCACGGTTATCTGGTTGCGCTGGCGGTCTCTCCGCGGGAGATCGATCCCGAGCAATGGATCGCCGAGCTGTTCGAGGGCGAACCACCGTTCGACAACCCCGCCGAACGCGAGGAGATCCTGGGCCTGCTGGCAAGCCTCAAGACCAATGCCGGCAGCATTCTGGAACGCGGACATCAGGTCGAGCTGCCTTTCGATACCGAGCTTGATGAAGACGGTGACATGGTCGCCGCCATCGAAGATTGGTGTGCCGGTTTCATGCAGGGCGTTTTTCTCGACGAAGCAACCTGGTTCTCCCAGGATGAAGCCCACGTTGCCGCCCTGTTGCTTCCCTTCATGGCGCTTTCCGGGCTGTTCGATGACGAGCCGGATATCGCGGAAATGGTCGCCGAAGAGAGCCAGTTTGCCGCTCTGGCAGGCCAGCTTGCAGAATTGATCCTGGATCTCTACCTGCATTTTCGGGTCCCGACGGAGCCATACCAAGGCAAGGGGAAACATAAGGGTAACGGCAAGGGCAAGCCGGGTTCCGGGAAGGCTACATCGAGTCAGCGACGCGGTCGCTAGCGCTAGAAGATCCAACGACAGTGCATGCCGCCGCGCTACTTGAGCCGCGTCGCCCAGGCATTGAGCGTGCCGAACAGCCACTCGCGCGCGCGTTGCCACCACGCGCGCCGGGCCCAGCTAGCGGCATCGATACGCTGGCTGGCGGCGAAATTGCGCTCGAAAAGCTGGGCGACCTCGGCAGCAAAACCGGCATCATCGATCTCCTGGTTGGCCTCCAGATTCCACTGCAGACTCCAGTGATCAAAGTTGCACGATCCCAGCGACACCCAGTCGTCGACGACACTGAATTTGGCGTGAATGAACGTAGGCTGGAATTCGTAGATCTTGACACCTGCCTTGAGCAACCGATTGTAGAATCGCTGGCCGGCGTAGCGGATCCCCGGATGGTCGTGATGCCCTCCCGCCAGCAGTAGGCGCACATCGATGCCGCGGCGCGCCGCACGAGCCAGCGCCCGGCGCAGGCTCAGGGTCGGCACGAAGTAAGGCGTACACAGCCAGAGCCGGCGATCGGCGGTGCCAATGCGACCCTGCAACGAGACGCGAATGGCCTGATAGCGATGACCCCGCCCCCAGATGGCTCTTCCTCGCATCCCCCCGGCGAATGGCTCAGGCGTCGCGTGCCGCGGTAATTCGTGGGTTACTCGCGACAAGCGCGTTCTCGTTCTTCCTCCTCGCGTCAGGGGGGAATCCCAGACCTGGGCGAACAGCCGCATCCAGTCCTCGACCACCGGCCCCTGCACGCGCACCGCAACCTCATACCAGGCATCGACGAACTCGTCGACGATGCCGAAGCCGCCGGTAAACGCAGTGATACCGTCGACGACAACGAGCTTGCGGTGATCACGCATCAGATTACCGCCCAGCCGCGTCATCGATAGCGGATTGAAAAACCGCAGTTCGATGCCACCGTCTCGTAGCCGCTGCCGATCGCTCCGCGATAGCCCCATGCTGCCCACGCCATCGAGCATCAGCTTGACTTCGACGCCGCGAGACGCTGCCGCGCTCAAAATACCAATGAAGCGTTCGGCCAGTTCGCCTGACTCCATCAGGTAGAGCTCGATCCATAGATGCCGCTGCGCACCATCGATGGCTTCGCGCATCGCCGGCCAGAACCGCTTGCCTTCCGGCAACAGTTCGAACTGGTTGCCATCCTTCCATATCGCTTGCATGAACCGCCTGCCTCCTGTGTCGATCCCGATTGACGCACGTTTACGAGCTCGACGGAAGTCCATTGCAAAGTGCTGGTGTCGCGACATCAGTGCGCGGTAGCGATATCGCTATGCTCGAGGATCTGGAAGGGAAACTGCATCGGGATAGACGTTCACGGGGCATCGATGTCTGGTCCGTATGACGTGCCGGGCGATGTCATCTCTCGATGGCGCTTGATCCGGACCATCACAGGGTCAAGTGATCTGTTTGGCGGCCTCGTGCCGACGCTTGAGCTCGTAGATCATCGCCAGGCCAACCGTAAACAGGATCATCATAGACGGTCAGCGTGGTGTCGTAACCGGCGACGAACAGCGTGGTGTTGTAATTCTCCAGCGACTGCAGGAACGCCAGCACCGCCGCTGACAGAATCGCGGGCTTGAGATAAGGCAACAGCACCCGCCGGAAAGCCTGCCACTGGCTGGCGCCGAGATCCAGGGCCGCCCGCTCCAAGGTGCGATCGAAACGCTGCAGCCGAGCCGCCACCATCAACATGACGTAGGCCGCGATAAACGCACTCTGGGCGATGACCGTCAACCCGATGCCACCATTGACACCCCAGTTACGCCAGAAGATCAGCGTCGAAATGCCGATGATTACGCCCGGCGTCAACAATGGCGACAGGATCAGCGCATAGATGAAGGACTTGCCCCGGCCGTCGACCGTGGTCAGAAACAGGGCGCTGGCGATGCCGATGGGAAGCGCCAGACACAACACGCCGACGGCCACCAGCAGGCTATTGACCAGCGAATCCCACATGCCGCCGTCGGCCCATAGCGCCGAAAACCACTGCAGCGTGGTGCCGGTCCAGGGCGTAACGGTCGGAAAACGGCTCTCGTTGAACGTGGCCGCCGCCATGATCGCCAGTGGCAGGAACAGGTAAACGAAGAACACCAGCAGGTAGACCTTGAGCGCCCAGGAGAAGAATCGCGAAGAACTCATGAAGTGCCTTCCTATTTGGCATGGTCTACTTGGCTATGTCGCCGAGACCGACCTTGAAAACCCGCATGATGAGCGTGACAAAGACGATGCAAAGGACCAGCAGCAGGAACGCGTAAGCTGCACCCTGGTTCCAGTCTCCGCCCTCGAAAAACCAGTTGTAGATGATCTGGGTAAACCAGCGGCTACCCGGCGAGCCCAGCAATGAAGGCACCGCATAGCTGCCGGCGGCCAGCATGAAGGTCATGATGCAGCCCGTGGCAATACCCGGCTTGGCATGAGGAATGACGATACGCCGGTGGGTTCGTCCCCAGCCCGCGCCCAGGTCTCGCGCAGCCCGAATCTGGTTGGCATCGAGACTCTCGATGGCGTTGTAGAGTGGAAACACCATGAACAGGATATAGGCGTAGACCATACCGACCAGCACGCCGGTATCCCCATTGAGGAAACGGATAGGCCGATCGATCCAACCCAGCGCGAGTAACAACTCGTTGAGCGGGCCACGAAAGGCAAAGATGATATACCAGGCAAAGGTACGCAGAATCTCGTTGATCCAGAACGGAATGATCAGCAGCAGCAGACACAGCGCCGCCTGGCTCGGCGTTGCGACCTTGGCCAGATAGTAGGCCAGTGGATAGCTGACGATGAACGTCAACCCGGTGACCAGAACGCTCGACCAGATCGTCTTGAAGAAGATGGCGAGATGAATGTCATTATTGAAGAAGGTGGCGTAGTTGGTCAGCGACCAGACGTCCTTTACCCCGCCACGCTCGGCCGGCAGCAGCGAAGGGTGAAACGAATAGTCGATCATCTGCCATTGCGGCAACAGCACCATCACGATCAGCCAGATTCCCATCAGCGAGATGATGGCCATGGTCAGCGGAACACCGAAACGGTTACGCAGTTGCTGCCACATCGGCGACCTCCTCGTTCATCGACTCGCGCCCGGCGTCCGCCAGCACGAATGCCTGGCGAGGCGAATAGTCAAGACGGCAGGCGTTGCCCACGACAAGCGGTGCCTCGATATCCGCTCCGCCTGCCATGTAAGGCACATGCGCCCGAATTGTCGGCCCCTGGTCCAGCGCAATTTCCAGGGTCAGCCATGCCCCTTCGAAATGTTCGGTCTGGATCACCCCGCTTAGCGGTAGGCGCTGATCGTCGGCGCGCCCCACGCGCCACTGCTCGGGGCGGATATAGAGCGTCGCCTCGTCGCCGGGCTCGAGCGGCGTCGTGGAACGGCCGGTCAACGCTGTCGGCAACCCCACATCCAGCGTTGCGAGTTCGCCATCCATCGCCGTGACGCGCCCCGGAAAGCGATTGTTCTCGCCCACGAAATTGGCCACGAAATCGGTCTGCGGCTGGCGATACAGCGTCATCGGATCGGCTACCTGCTGAATCCGCCCTTCTGACATCACGGCAACCCGATCGGACATCGTCAACGCTTCGCCCTGATCGTGGGTAATATAGATGAAGGTGATGCCTGTCTTGCGCTGAATCGCCTTGAGTTCGATCCGCATATGCTGGCGCAGCTTGAGATCCAGCGCCGACAGCGGCTCATCCAGCAGCAGCACGCGCGGTTCCACGGCCAATGCCCGCGCGATCGCAATCCGCTGCTTCTGCCCGCCGGAGAGTTCGACGACCGGTTTGTCGCCACTACCGGTCAACGCCACCAGCTCGAGCAATTCATCGGCTCTTTGACGACGCTGTTGCCGATCGATCCCCCGCACCTCGAGCCCGAACTCGATGTTCTGGTAAACGCTCATCAGCGGAAAAAGCGCCAGATTCTGGAAGATCATCGCCGTCGGCCGGCGATTGACCGGCACCCGGGTCATGTCGGTACCGCCGATGGCCACGCTGCCTTCGCTGGGGGTCAGAAACCCGCTGATCATGTTCAGCAGCGTGGTCTTGCCGCAACCGGAAGGACCGAGAAAGCTGAAGAACTCGCCGGACTCGATTTCCAGCGAGGTCGGCTGAATCGCCGTGAAGTCGCCAAATCGCATGGCGACCTGACTCAGGGATACGCGACCGTCCATGGCGTCCTCTTCGAATGAAGTCGATAGCGGATATCGACCGGCCCTAGGAAAAACCCCGCGTCATTGAACACGGGGTATCGTTCGGCGAGCGCCACGATCATGCCGACAGGTAACGGTCCTGATACTCGTTGCGCAGCGCGACGTACCAAGGGTCCTGTACCGGCCACCACCACAGATTGTCCAGATCCTGTTGGGTGTAGGAATTCTTGAAGAACTGCCGACTCGCTTCCGGCAGCAGGTCTTCCGCGCCGACAGCGGTGGAGTTGTAGCCGGTGGACTTGACGAACATCGCCCCGGCTTCGGGGGTGTAGTACCAGTTGATCAGCTCGTAAACCGCATCGACGTTGCGGGCGTTCTGAGGAATTACGAAGCCTTCCATCCAGGCCAGGGCGCCTTCCCTGGGGGCACCGAAAGCGATCGGCTCGCCCTCGCTCTGCAGCCGAAAGGCGGTGCTGTCCCAGGTCTGGCCGATCAACGCGCCATTGGTGCGAAAAGCCCCCTGGGCCTCGTTTTCGGTCGACCAGAACTGGATGACCATGTCCTTGTGCTTGAGCGCCTCGTCCAGAATGACATCGAAGTTGGCGCGCATCGCCTCTTCCGTCTTGAACGACTCCAGCAGCGGCCGCGGCAGCTTGCCCTGCGCTTCCAGCCAGAGTCCGATGCCGACCAGCGCGGAGTGGGCGCGCACCGTGACCCCGGCGCCGATATCGGGATTCCACAGGTCGGCGTAGCTCAGTTGGGAACGGTCGATATCGGTATAGCGGGTGTTGTAGGCGATCGCTTCAGTGCCCCAATCGGACGGCGCGAAATAGCGCTTGTCATCGATCACCCCTCCGACCTCGGAGCCTTTCATCGCGGTATCCAGACAGCCATCCCAGTGAATCCGCGACGTATCCAGCGGCTGGATCAGTTGATAGTCGAGATAGCCAGGCACGCGGTCCACGGTGGGCATGATGATATCGAAGCCTGAGCCATCGGTGGCCCGCAGCGAATTCATCAGCTCGTCGTTGGTGCCATAGGGGGTAAAGGTCGCCTTGATCCCGGTCTTGGCGGTGAAATCCGCCAGCATTTCATCGCTGAAATAACCCGCCCAGGCGTAGATCCGCAGTGTCTGATCCTGCGCCCAGGCGCGATTGATATAAAACGGTACCGAAGCAGCGGCACCGACGGCCGCAGCGCCCTGCAAGAAACGACGACGGGAAAAGGTCATCGAAGGTCTCCTGTTGTTTGCCGATTCTCCGTCCGGATTCACTATCCCGGTCGG
>JGI24517J20059_1000352_pt1 | contig 27127 bp, 22 predicted proteins | sample LinPmetageLP41_FD_20059 | JGI IMG/M metagenome (IMG submission 20059) | reverse complement strand
GAAGTGCCGGGCGTGCTGGGACATCAGTCGTCGGCCAGCGAAGATTCGTTTGCCGATGGCCTGCTGGATTGCCCGCACTATACGCGGCCCGAAGTGATCGATGGTCATCGGGTGCCGGACGTGCTGCTCAGTGGTAATCACGAGTGGATTCGCCGCTGGCGACTGAAGCAATCTCTCGGTCGCACTTGGCTCAGGCGTCCGGATCTGTTGGAGAGCCGAACGTTGGATCGCGAGCAGCGCAATTTGCTCGATGAATTCATCGATGAACACGTCGCAGGAAGCCCTTCCTCCCGCGACGGCGGTGCATGAGGCGATAGCTCTTCGAAAGGCATGAACTTCGAAAGGCATGAACTTCGAAAGGCATGAACTTCGAAAGCATGACCGTCGACATGCGTCACCCACGAGTCCGATTCCGCCCCGACCCTTTATTGGCGGGCGCCGGGATCACGAAACGTCCTCCAGGGATGTTTCTTCAACGAGGAGCAAGATATGAGTAGCAAGAGCAAAGTGATCCAGGCGCTCGAAGACGAGCAGATGGGTAAGGAAATTCCGGCGTTCGCGCCCGGCGATACCATCATCGTCCAGGTCAAGGTCGTGGAAGGCACTCGTGAGCGTCTGCAGGCTTTCGAAGGCGTCGTGATCGGCAAGCGTAACCGCGGCCTCAACTCCGCTTTCACCGTGCGCAAGATTTCCCACGGTGTCGGCGTCGAGCGTACGTTCCAGACCTACAGCCCGCTGGTGGCCGGTATCGAAGTCAAGCGTCGCGGTGACGTGCGTCAGGCCAAGCTGTACTATCTGCGTGAGCGTAGCGGCAAGTCTGCTCGCATCAAGGAAAAGCTGGGCTGATCAGCGCTCGGCGCTGATCCACGCGCTCCTGCTTGCGCCGGAGCGTGCCTGGCAGGACCAACGGAAACCCCGCGAGCCACTCGGTTCGCGGGGTTTCCGCGTTATGATGGCACTCTTTCTTTTATAGTCATTCTCCTTCTTGCTCAGTCATTTCCCGTCCGGGAGCCGCATGAACGATCACGACCGACGCGATGCCTTCCTCGATGCACTGTGGCTGGAGCGTGGCGTCAGCGAACACACGCTGAGTGCCTACCGCCATGATTTGACGGCATGGATCGTCTATCTCGACGCGCAGAACGAACGGCTGCTGGCGCCCGGTGATACCACGCTGAGTGATTTCGTCGACGAGTGTCGCGAGCGCTACCATGCGCGCTCCATTGCCCGTCAGCTCTCCTGTCTACGTCGTTTCTACCGCTGGGCGCTGGCCGAGAGCCTGATGAACTACGATCCGTTGGCGGAGATTCGGCCGCCTCGAGTGCGCCCGGNGTTGCCGTCGACGCTCGAGGAGCGCGACGTCGANCGACTGCTGGAGGCACCTGACGTGGAAACCGCGCTTGGGTTACGTGATCGNGCCATGCTGGAAGTGCTTTACGCCTGCGGNTTGCGGGTCACGGAACTGGTAGAGCTGACCGTCGCGGCGATCAATCTGCGTCAGGGCGTGGTGCTGGTGCGTGGCAAGGGTGACAAGGAGCGCCTGGTGCCGTTGGGCGAAGAGGCGCTGGCGTGGGTCGAGCGCTATCTGCGCCAGGGTCGTAACGAGCTGATGCAGGACATCCGCCAGCCGCCGCTGTTTCCGGGACGCCATGATGGTTTCATGACCCGGCAGACGTTCTGGTATCGTCTCAAGCACTACGCGCAGCTCGCGGCTATCGACAAACCGCTGTCACCGCATACGCTGCGCCACGCCTTTGCCACTCATTTATTGAATCATGGGGCCAATTTGCGTGTCGTACAGTTACTGCTGGGTCACAGCGATCTGTCGACCACGCAGATCTATACCCACGTGGCCCAGGCGCGGCTGGAAGCGCTGCACGCCCAACATCATCCAAGAGGTTGAACATGAGAAGTCGCTTACGGTCCGCACTTGCCCTGGTGGGTCTTTCCTTGGCATCCGCCCTGGCACCCAGCGCGTTTGCCGAGCCACCGGCCGATCTGGCCGACAAGCTCAATGCGCACAGCGGACAGCCGCTCCCGATCGAGGCCATCGACGACTCGCCGGTTCCGGGGCTGTATGAAGTGCGTCTGCGCGGCGGCAAAACGCTCTACTCGGATGCCGAAGGCCAGTACATGGTCGTTGGCGATCTCTACCAGAATGCCGCCGACGGCATGGTCAACTTGACCAAGCAGGCGGCCAACGAACGCCGCCGAGCGCTGGTCGACGCGGTACCCGAGGACGAACGCGTGGTCTACAAGCCGGCTGGCAAGGTCAAGGCCAGGCTTACCGTGTTTACCGATCCGACCTGCCCCTACTGTCAAAAGCTGCATGCCGAAATGTCTCAGCTCAACGACATGGGAATCGAGGTCGACTATCTGGCCTTTCCGCGCATGGGCCCCAATTCGGATGCGGCTAGACAGCTGGCCGACGTGTGGTGTTCCGACAACCGTTCCGAGGCGATGAGCGCGGCGTTTCGCGGCGACAGCGTGAAGAGCTCCCCCAGCTGTGAAGCGCCGATCACCTCCCAGTACCAGCTGGGGGTCAAATCGGGCATTCAGGGCACGCCCGCGATCATCTTTCCCGATGGCAAGATGGTGCCGGGTTACCTGCCGGCAAAACGTCTGGCGACGATGCTGAACATCGATGCCGGTGGCGATAGCTGACAGCGACGGCGAAACCCCGCGCGCCAGCTTGACAAGGGGCGCTGGGGTTTCTACCGTGACCGCCCTTCAGGGCACTTTGTGGGTCGAGATCGATACCGCAAGGCGTCTGGTGCCGTAACCGCGGTCACCGCTCCGAAGGGTGATGCGGCGAGCACATATCAGTAGGGGAGAGCGACATCTTGGATCCGGTGAGAGTGGGTATCTGCGGGCTTGGTACCGTAGGCGGTGGCACCTTTGACGTCCTGACGCGCAACGCCGATGAAATTGCCCGGCGTGCGGGCCGGCCCATCGTCATTGAGCAGGTCGGTGCCCGTCATGACAATCCCGACTGCGACACGTCCGGCGTCAAGGTGACACGCGATATCTTCGAGGTCGCGCGCAACCCTGATATCGATGTGCTGGTCGAACTGATCGGTGGCTACGATGTCGCCCGCGAACTGGTGATGACGGCGATCGAGCACGGCAAGCATGTGGTCACCGCCAACAAGGCGCTGATCGCCGTCTACGGCAATGAGATTTTCCACGCCGCCCACAAGAAGGGTGTCATCGTCGCTTTCGAGGCCGCCGTGGCCGGCGGCATCCCGGTGATCAAGTCGCTGCGCGAAGGTCTGGGTGCCAACCGGATCCAGTGGCTGGCCGGTATCATCAACGGCACCGGCAACTACATCCTGACCCACATGCGCGATGAGGGGCGGGCTTTCGATGACGTACTCGCCGAGGCTCAGGCGCTGGGCTATGCCGAGGCCGATCCGACCTTCGACGTCGAGGGCATCGATGCTGCTCACAAGCTGACGATTCTGGCCTCCATCGCCTACGGCGTGCCGCTGCAGTTCGATCGCGCCTATACCGAGGGCATTGCGCGTATCACCGCCGATGACGTCGAACAGGCCGACAACCTCGGCTACACCATCAAGCATCTGGGTATCACCCGTCGCGGCGAAAACGGCATCGAGCTGCGGGTCCATCCCACACTGATCCCGAAAGAGCGGCTGTTGGCCAATGTGCATGGCGTCAAGAACGCCATTGCCGTGATGGGCGACGCCGTGGGGCCGACGCTCTACTACGGTGCCGGCGCTGGTGCCGAGCCCACGGCGTCCGCCGTCGTTGCCGATCTGCTCGACGTGGCCCGCAATATCGCCACCGCGCACAGTTATCGGGTGCCCTATCTCGCCTTCAGCGGTGTCAATGACGAGGTCAACGCGCTGCCGATCCTGCCGATGGAAGAGATCGTCACGGCGTACTATCTGCGTCTGCTGGCTGTAGATCGCCCCGGTGTACTGGCGCGAGTCGCGACGATTCTCGCCGAGCAGGGCATCTCGATCGAAGCGATCATCCAGAAGGAAGCCACCGAAGGTGAGCTGGTTCCGATCATCCTGCTGACCCATCGGACTCGCGAGAAACACATGAACGAGGCGATTCGTCAGCTGGAATCGCTGGCCGATGTTGCCGGACCGGTGACGCGGATTCGCGTCGAATCGCTCGACGAGCAGGAATAAGCCGAGAGGTAAGTTACAAGAGGGAAGACGTAAGAGAGAAGAGCCGGGTAAGCAAGATCGGGTTCTGGTTCTCGGGTTTTTCTTCTCTCTTCAGGCGCGTCGCGCCGTTCTTTCACCTTCCAGCGGCGAAGCCGCGATCTTTCGGGTAGGGAATCGATCATGCGTTATATCAGTACGCGCGGCCAGGCGCCGGCGCTGAATTTCGAGGAAGTGGTGTTGACCGGCATGGCCACCGACGGCGGGCTCTACGTCCCCGAGACGGTGCCGCAGCTGTCGCACGACGAGCTGGCCTCGATGGCCGGGCTCTCCTACGCCGAGATCGCTTTTCGGGTGATGAAGCCGTTCGTCGGCGGCGAGATCGACGACGACACCTTCCGCGAGCTGATCCGCGACGCCTATGCGACCTTCAGTCACGACGCCATCGTCCCGCTCAATCAGCTCGACGCCAACCACTTCCTGCTCGAGCTGTTCCACGGCCCGACGCTGGCGTTCAAGGACGTTGCACTGCAGTTGCTGGGGCGTATCCTCGATCATTTCCTGGCCAAGCGCGGCGAGCGTGCGGTGATCATGGGTGCGACGTCCGGCGATACCGGCTCGGCGGCGATCGAGGGCTGTCGCCACTGCGATCATCTCGACATCTTCATTCTGCATCCGCACAACCGGGTTTCCGAGGTCCAGCGGCGCCAGATGACCACGGTGCTGGCGGACAACGTCTTCAATATCGCCATCGAGGGCAATTTCGATGACGCCCAGGCGATGGTCAAGGCAAGCTTCGCCAATCAGGACTTCCTGAACGGGGAGCGGCTGGTGGCGGTCAATTCGATCAATTGGGCGCGCATCATGGCCCAGATCGTCTACTACGTCGCCGCCGGGGTTGCGCTGGGCGCGCCGCATCGCGAAGTCAGCTTCTGCGTGCCGTCGGCCAACTTCGGTAATCTCTTCGCCGGCTACATGGCGTACCAGATGGGGCTGCCGGTCAAGCAGTTCATCATCGCCACCAACGCCAACGATATCCTGCACCGCACGCTGGCCGACAACGACTTCTCCAGGCGCGAGCTGGCAGCGACGCTGGCACCGTCGATGGATATCGTGGTGTCGTCGAACTTCGAACGGCTACTGTTCGACGCCTACGATCGCGATGGCAGCGCCGTGCGCGAACTGCTCGAACGGTTCCAGAGGAACCGGCAGTCCTGGCCGAGGCGCCGCTGGCCAGGCTGCGCGAGAAGTTCTCGAGTTTCAGCGTCGACGACGACACCATTCTCGAAACCATTCGCGATGCGCGCCATCGCACCAAGGAGCTGCTCGATCCGCACACCGCCACCGCTTATCTGGCTGCGGAACGCGCGCGTGCCGACGCCAAGACACCGATGATCACCCTGGCCACGGCGCATCCGGCCAAGTTCGCCGACGCCGTGGTCAAGGCGGGCTTCTCCGGCGTGCCGCTGCCGCCGCACATGGCCGACCTGCTCGAGCGCGAAGAGCGTTACAGCGTGCTGCCGGCGAAACTCGATGCCGTGCAGGCGTTCGTCGCCGATAACCGGCGCTGAGCGGCGCATGTCCGATGTCGCCGCCGACGCTTCCCGGGACTACGCCCGCTGCCGAATCCAGTCGCGGCCGAAAGACGAGGGCGTCTATCGACGCGGGCTGGACAGCGGGCTGAGCGAGCTACAGGCCCGCATTCTTGCCGGGCGGCTGCACGGTTACGACGGGCCGGTGGAGGCGCTGACGGCCCCGGCGCTACGCTATCTCAGCCATCCCGAGCAGCTCTGCGATGCCAGACGCGGTGCCGAGCGGATCGCGCGGGCGGTCAGCGAAGGCGAGCATATCGGCATCCTCACCGATTACGATGTCGACGGTATTACCTCACACGTGGTGATGCTGCGTTCGATGACCGAGCTGTTCGGTGTGCCAGCGACGAAACTGCACAGTCTGATCGGTCATCGTATCAACGATGGCTACGGTATCAGTCTACCGCTGGTCGAGCGCACGCTGGCGCTGACGCCGCGCCCGAGTCTAGTAATCACCGCCGATTGCGGCTCTTCCGACGAGCCTCGCATCGCGCGGCTGCGCGAGGCCGGGATCGACGTGGTCGTCACCGATCACCACGCGCTGCCGATCGAAGGACCGCCGGCGTCGGCCTACGCCACCATCAACCCCACCCGAGACGACTGCGGCTACCCCGACAAGACCATCGCCGGCTGCATGGTGGCGTGGCTGATGATGTCGCTGACTCGCTCGGTGCTGATCGATCAGGGCGTGCTGGCGGCGTCGACGCCCAAACTCTCGCCGTGGCTCTCCTACGTGGCATTGGGCACGGTGGCCGACTGCGTGTCGCTGGGGGCAAGTGCCGCCAACCGCGCCGTGGTCACTTACGGACTGAAGCTGATCAACCGTATGGAGTCGGCCTGCTGGCGGGTCATGGCGGAGCGTCTGGGTGCCGACAGCATGCCGTTCAATGCCGAGACGTTGGCCTTTCAGATGGGGCCGCGAATCAACGCGCGTTCACGGCTGGATGACCCCTATGCGGCACTGCACTACATGCTGGCCGCGGAAGACGGCGTCGCGCGTCAGCATCTGCAGGTACTGGACGACGACAATCAGGCCCGCAAGGCGCTCGAGGCGGACATGGTCGAAAGCGCGCGTGCGCTGGCCAAGCCGCAGCTGGCAGATAATCAGCCAGCGCTGATGATCCATCTGCCGCAAGGGCACGCCGGCGTGCAGGGCATCGTCGCCTCCCGACTGGTCCAGTCCTACGGTCGTCCGGCGCTGGTGCTGACACCGGCCACCACGCCGGACATGCTGACCGGTTCCGGGCGTTCGATCGAGGCGCTGCATCTGCGGGATGCGCTGCAGCGGGCCCATGACCTGTCGCCATCGAGCCTGCCGCGTTTCGGGGGCCATCGGGGAGCTGCCGGCGTCGGCGTGCCGCTGGCCGAGCTGGAAGCCTTTCGCCGCGCCTTTCTGCAAGCGGTGAAAGAGCAGCTTGGTGAGCGCGAGCTGTTTCCGGTGGTATGGACCGATGGCGAGTTGGCCGCTTCCCAACTGACGCTGACAACGCTGGACGAACTCGACGCGCTGGCGCCCTACGGACGTGAATTCGATGCCCCGCTGTTCGAAGCCGAGTTTTTCGTTGAGCAGCTGCGTCCGGTCGGTGCCGAAGGGAATCATCTGATGCTCGAGCTCTCCTGCGAGGCGGTGGTCAGTCGCGCGATCTGGTTCCGGGCGCTCAACCCGGGTGAAGCCGCACCGATCTCGCTGGGTGACCGGGTGCGCTGCGCCTTCAAGCTCTCCCGCAATCGCTGGAAAGGGCGCGAATCGCTGCAGTTGATGGTCGAACACGCCGAGCCCGTTGAATAGAAGAGGGAAGAGGCGGGAGCGATTCTGTTTCCCTGGGGTTTCTTCCAGCCGCGTAGCGGCGTTCTTCCTTCTTCAAGACGCGTAGCGTCGTACTGACTTCTTCCCTCTCAGTAATTCGGCCAGACGCCGGGGGTCGCCAGTTCCAGCAGATGGCCGTCGGGGTCGCGGAAGTAGAGGCTTTCACTGCCTTTCGGCCAGTGCGTGCGGCCTTCGATGGGAATGTCGTGCGCGGCGAGTTGGGTCTCCCACTCGGCTAGCGCCTCGGGGGTGATGGCGAAGGCCAGATGTACACGCCCGGCGCCGTCGTGGGGCGGTATGGTGCCCATGCCGTACGGCAGGGTCACGGTTTCCTGGGTACTGCCTTGTTGAAAAAGCAGCAACACGCTGCCCGGCCCGGCCTCGTATGCGGTGAAACGATGATCGGCAGTGAAGGCCGACAGCGTCATCACGCTCTCGAAGAAGGCTCGGGCGCGAGCCATGTCGGTAACGTAAAGGGCGGTTTCGAGAACGCCTTGAATGCGTGGCATATCACTCCCTGCCTGCTGCGACACGATGTCTCCCAGCATAGCCACCGTCCTGCTATGACCTCAACGTGGCGATAGCCAGAACCACCAGACGATGCCAGCGATCAATGCTAGCCCGATCAAATTGACGAGAAACGTCATGCGTCCTCCTGGGATGTCTTGGTGTTGTGAGCCGTGGATTTGAACAGCCTCAGCCGGTTGGCGTTGCTGACCACTGTGACTGAGGACAGCGACATGGCCACGGCGGCGACGATGGGCGAGAGCAACATCCCTGTCAGCGGATAGAACACCCCGGCGGCGATGGGAATCCCCAGGCCGTTGTAGCCGAAGGCGCCCCACAGGTTCTGCTTGATGTTGCGCAGCGTGGCGCGGCTGATCTCGATGGCATCGGCCACGCCGTGGAGCGAGTTGCGCATCAGCGTGATACCGGCCGATTCAATCGCCACGTCGGTGCCCTGACCGATGGCGAAGCCCACGTTGGCCTGCGCCAGGGCTGGGGCGTCGTTGATGCCGTCGCCGGTCATGCCGACGAGATGCCCGTCGCGTTGCAATTGCGCGACGATCTCGCGCTTGTCCTCGGGTAAAAGTTCGGCCTCGACGCGCGCGATACCCAGCGCTTTCGCCACGGCCTGGGCGGTATGCGCGTTATCGCCGGTCAGCATGACCACCTCGATGCCGTCCGCCTGCAAGCGCGCCACGGCGTCGCGGCTATCCTCGCGCAGCGGGTCGCTGATGCCGAAGACGCCCAGCACCTGCCTATCGGCGGCCAGATAGAGCGGCGTCTGTGCCTTGTCTTCGAGCTCGGCCCCCCAGGTTTGAGCCTGCCCCAGTTCGACATCGCCGTCGCGCATCAACGCGGCATTGCCCAGGCGCAACGACTGGCCGGTGTCGGTGACGGCGCTGACGCCACGCCCGCTGAGCGCCTGAAACTCGCGCAGCTCGGGAAGCGCGGTCTGCGTGGCGCCCTGCTGCTCGGCGTAGTCGCCGAGTGCCTCGGCGAGCGGGTGCTCGGAGCCACGTTCGAGGGCCGCCACCCAGGCCAGCGCGGTGTGGGTGTCCTCAGTGGCCCACTGGGCAGTGGTCACGCGTGGGCGACCCTCGGTCAGCGTGCCGGTCTTGTCAACGACTAGAGTAGTTAGCTTGCTGGCAGTCTGCAGCGCATCGCCGTCGCGCACCAGGATGCCGTGCTCGGCGGCCTTGCCGACGCCGATCATGGTCGACATCGGTGTTGCCAGCCCCAGAGCGCATGGGCAGGCGATGATCAACACGGTGGTGGCGGTGACCAGCATGTGGACCAACTGCGGTGCGGGGCCGAGATTGAACCAGACCAAGGCCGTGAGTACGGCGATGATCAACACGCTGGGCACGAAGATGGCGGAAATCCGGTCGGCCAGGGCACCGATGGGTGGGCGCGAGTTCTGGGCACTGGCCACCTGCTCGACGATGCGCCCCAGGCGGCTGTCGGCGCCGATACGGGTGGCGATATAGACCAGCGTGCCACGGCCGTTGACCGTGCCTGCGCTAACCTCGTCGCCGGGATGCTTGGCGACGGGCTGGGGCTCGCCGGTCAGCATCGATTCGTCGATATGACTGTCGCCTTCCTCGACGCGACCATCCACGGCCAGGCGTTCGCCGGGACGCACGCGAATCCGGTCATCGACGACGACCTCCTCTAGCGGTACGTCGTGTTCGTTACCGTCACGCATCACCCGGGCGGTGGGCGCCTGCAGGTCGAGCAGGCGATTGAGTGCCCGTGAGGTGCGTCCCCGGGCGCGCAGTTCCATGGCATTGCCGAGGCTGATCAGGCCGATGATCATCACCGAGGCTTCGAAATAGAGTCCGCGCGCGGCGACGGGAATCGCCTCGGGGATCAGTACCACCGTCATCGAATAGAGCCAGGCGGTGCCGGTGCCGACCGCGATCAGGGTATCCATGTTGGCCTGATGGTGACGGAAGGTCTTCCAGGCATTGACGAAGAAGCGACGCCCCGCCGTGGCCATGATGCCCAGCGTAACCACACCGATCAGCAGCCAGACCCAGCGCTCCGGCCCGCTCAGTTGTGGATGATGGAACAGCATGCTGCCCATCAGCAGCACCCCGGGGATGAGTCCCAGGGCGGTGTCGCGAAGCCGTTGGCGGTATTCGCGCGCCTCGTTGTGCTCGCGGGTGCGCGCCGCCTGGCCGAGATCCTCGATGCGTTCGGCGCCATAGCCGACCGCTTCGACGGCATCGATCAATTGCTGGGCGCTTACGTCGCCGACGACCTCGGCGGTATGCGAGCCGAAGTTGACGCTCGCCGAGCGCACGCCGGGCGCGGCGTTCAAGGCCTTGGTAATGGTGTTGACACAGCCGGCGCAGGTCATGCCACTGATCGAGAAACGCTGCGACTGGGCGGTATTCGCCGTCTCGTCATTGTCGCTGCTAGCCGCAGAAACTGAATTCGATGAGTGACCTTCGGTCTGATCCTGCTCGGTATTAACGGGCTTGGTATTAGCAGGCTGGGTATTAACAGGCTTGACATCGGACTCGCCCGCCTCCTCGGGGGAGGGCGGATAGCCCGCCTCGGTCAGTAGCTGGGCGATCCGATCCGGTGGCAACGTGCTGGCGACCTGCAGGAGATGCTTGTCCGGTTCGCCGCTGACTTCGGCCTGTTCGTCCTCGGCTTCAATAGCCACGCGCATGCGTTTGACGCAGCCCTGGCAGCTCATCGCAGGGATAGTGAACGAGGCGCTATCGGGTTCGATAGGTTCCGCCGGAAAGCCGGCGGCACTCAGTATCTGGCGTAGGTCTGGTTCTGCCAACGCCGTCTGGACCTGCAGAATATGATTCTGGGGCTCGGCCTCGATGATGGCCTGAGCATCATCGGCTTCGACTGTCCGGCGTATGCGCTTGACACAGCCCTGGCAGTGCATGGCATCGACGCGATATTGATAATGGTTCATGAATTTCTCCTCGCCGCGGCGCAGCCGTCGTCGCCGTTCTCGGGTGTCTGCTCGATCAGCCGACAGATGCTGTGGCCGTCGGGCGTGCCGTCCGGCAGTTGTGACCAGTCATTCATTGCGCGCTCCATGCGGTCTGCCAACGCCTGAAGCTCGCGAATCCGGGCATGGATCTGCGGTAGCCGCGCAGCCAGGAGGTCGCGGACCAGCGGGCAGGGTGAGTCACCTTGATCCGCCTGTTCGAGAATGTCGGCGATCTCCTTGAGACTGAAGCCCAGCGTTCTCGCCCGCTGAATGAAACGCAGCCGCTCGAGATCGCGTTGATCGAATAGTTGATAGCCATTGTCCGGATCGCGCTGGGGTCTCAGCAGCGTCTGGCGGGTGTAGTGGCGCACCGTTTCTGGCGTGACCCCTGCGGCACGGGCCAATTCGGTGACTTTCATTCCACGTCCTCGCTTATCCTGGTTAACATAAGTCTAAAACCAAGGTGTTGCACAAGGGTCAAGCAGCGTTAGTCTGGATCCGATCCTGCTGCCAAAGTGCTATAGCGGTTGGTCTTAAGACTAAAGAAATCTCTTCAAAGCGATTAAAACGACCGTTTGCTGATTGACGCTACACCGGCTTTCCGTCAAAACGAATAGCGAAAAGTCGGGTCTTCTCATCTCGGGAGATGGCTCAGAGAACAATGGGATCGCCGACCGCATTAGCAGGCTGAAAAGATGCCGCGGCGGCTTCCAGGGGCTAGGGGAACCAATCATGTCTTATCGATACAACCGTCTGTCGTTGGCCATTGCGCTGATTGCTGCTGCCGCTTCCGGTCAAGCCGTAGCCGGCGCTTTTCAGCTGCAGGAGCAAAGTGTCAGTGGCCAGGGCAACTCATGGGCGGGGCGCTCATCCAATGTACAGGATGCCACGATCGTCTTCGGTAACCCCGCGGGAATGTCCTTTCTCGATAAAGCGCAAATATCGCTGGGCGCCCATTATATCGATGCCAGTTCGAACATCGACGATGCCTCTGCACAAGGATTTGGTGCGGCGGGTGGAAATGACGGGGATATGATCCCGCATAAGACGGTCCCTTTTGGTTACTATGTACAACCGATCACTAAAAATTGGAGCTTTGGTCTCGGCGTCTATGCACCTTTCGGCCTAGTAACCGACTATGAAGATAATTTCATGGGGCGTTATTTCGGTAACTATAGCAAGCTCGAGGTAGTAACGACTCAGCCGACGCTTTCTTATCGTTTCAATGACAAGTTTTCTATTGGGGTGGGTATAACTTACAATCAGATAAAAGGAGAGCTGGAGCAGAAGACTCCCCCTCGCTTTGGCAGTGACGGTACGGTCAATGTCGACGGAGACGACGATGCCTGGGGATATAACATCGGTATGATATATCGGCCGGTGAAGTCGACGACATTGGGTTTGACCTACCACTCCAAGGTTGACTACTCACTGGACGGGGATGCCAAACTGATCGATGTGGTGGCGCCGGCCAAGCTCCAGTACGACGCTTCCCTGGATATTACTCTGCCAGAAGCTGTTGAATTCTCGGCCACGCATGAACTCACTGACCGCTGGACGGTCATGGCTGGAGCGACCTTTATCCGATGGAGCCGTTTCGACGAGCTCAATGTAAGTTACTCGGGACCGGTGCCTATCGATGAAGTTCAGTCTTATAAAGACTCATGGACTTATGCCTTAGGAACATCTTTCCAAGTCAATCCGCAATGGTTGTTGCGTGCGGGTATCGCCTACGACAAAACACCGATCAAGGATAGTGCACGGACGGTTCGGGTTCCTTCGGGGGATCGTACCATCTTTTCGCTGGGTGCGGGCTGGACGCCGATTCCCGACCTGACCATCGATGCAGCGTATAGCCGTATCGAGGAATCCTCCGCTAGTGTCAATATGGGTCCTGACCAGTTCGGAGACACCTACAGCGCCGATTATGACAACTCGCTCAACCTGTTCGGCCTGCAGGCGACCTATCGCTTCTGATGCCACGTCCATTTCCACTTCGGTAACACGACCCCGGCTCAGGCCGGGGTTTTGGCTTTCAGTGTACCTACTATGCGTTTATGCGTTCCGTGACCATGCCTCCGTAACGATGCGAGTCGTGATTGAACGTCTTTGGGTCAGTTCAAGTGGCGCTGCTAGGCCACTTCATCGTCCAGAAACGCCGCCTTGAGCAGCGCCTGGGTATAGGCCTCTCTGGGCTGGCTGAAGATCATCTCCGTCGAGCCTTGTTCGATGACGCGGCCTTCCTTCATCACCATTACGTCGTCGGAGAGCGCGCGAACGACCGAGAGGTCGTGGCTGATGAACAGATAGGTCAGGCCGTGCTTCTTCTGTAGGTCCCGTAGCAGATCAATGACACGCACCTGCACCGAGCGATCCAGCGCCGAGGTCGGTTCGTCGAGCAGCAGCAGTTCGGGCTTGAGAATCAGCGCGCGGGCGATGGCGATGCGCTGGCGCTGGCCGCCGGAAAACTCGTGCGGATAGCGATTGCGCATCGATGGATCCAGCGCGACCTCCTCGAGTGCGGCGATGACCTCGGCTTCGCGCTGACGGCGGTTCAGCTCGGGATGATGGACCTTGAGGCCTTCGCTGATGATCTCGCCGACCGTCATGCGCGGAGAGAGTGAACCGAAGGGATCCTGGAAGACCACCTGCAGGCGCGAGCGCAGCGGGCGCATGCCGGACTTGTCGAGCCCGGAGATGTCGGCCTCTTCGAAGCGGATTTCACCCTTGGATTTCAGCAGTCGCAGCAGGGCGCGACCGAGCGTCGACTTGCCGGAACCGGACTCGCCGACGATGCCCAGCGTCTGCCCGCGGCGAATCGACAGATCGATGCCCCGCACCGCCTCGAAATACTGGCTCTTGCCGAACAGGCGCTTCTTGAGGGCAAAGCGTACCTTGATATCGCGCCCACTCATCAGCACCGGTGAATCCGCTGGCGCGGGCTCCTTGCGCCCGCGCGGGATCGCGTCCAGCAGCATCCGGGTGTAGTCGTGCTGGGGGGCGTCGAAGACCTCCAGCGTACGGCCGCTCTCGACCACCTCGCCGTAGCGCATCACCGCGACGTGATCGGCGAAGTGGCGAACGATGCTCAAGTCGTGGGTGATGAACAGGATCGCCATGCCGTATTTGGCCTGCAGCGACTTGAGCAGCGCGAGGATCTGCGCCTGGACGGTGACGTCCAGCGCCGTGGTCGGCTCGTCGGCGATCAACAGCTTGGGCTCGCCGGCCAGCGCCATGGCGATCATCACGCGTTGCCGCTGGCCGCCGGACAGCTCGTAGGGGTAGCTGTCGATGCGTCGTTCCGGCTCGGGAATGCCGACCTGATTCAGCAGCTCGAGTACGCGCTGGCGGTTGGCCTTGCCGTTGAGCTGTTTGTGCCGGATCAGCACTTCACCGATCTGGCGGCCGATGCGATGCAGCGGATTGAGCGAGGTCATCGGCTCCTGGAAGATCATCGAGATGTCGTTGCCGCGAATCCGGCGCATACGCTTGGGGGTTATCTCGAGCAGGTTTTCGCCATTGAAGCGGATCGCGCCGGTGGTCTCGGCGAGCTCCGGTAGCAGGCGCATGGCGGCGGTGGAGGTCACCGACTTGCCGGAGCCGGATTCACCGACCAGCGCCATCGTTTCACCCTCAATGATGGAGAAACTGACGTCCTTGACTGCCGTTACCGGGCCGTTGGGCAGCTGAAAAGTGACGCTGAGCTTGTCGATTTCGAGCAGAGATTGAGTCATCGATATTTCCTCAGCGCGTGCGGGGATCAAGGGCGTCTCGCAGCCCATCGCCCAGGAAGTTGAGACAGAACAGCGTGATCGCGAGGAAGATCGACGGTACCAGCAGCATCCACGGTGCACTCTCCATCATGTCGACGCCTTCGGAGATCAATACGCCCCAGCTGGTCAGCGGTTCCTGCACGCCGAGCCCCAGGAACGACAGGAAACTCTCGAGCAGGATGACCTTGGGTACGGTCAGGGTGACGTAGATGATCACCGGGCCGATGGCATTGGGAATCAGATGACGAGTGACGATCTTGGTGTCGCGCACGCCCAGCGCGTGGGCGGCTTCGATGAACTCGCGACGCTTCAGCGCCAGGGTCTGGCCGCGCACGATGCGCGCCATGTCGAGCCACTCCACCGCGCCGATGGCGGCGTAGATCAGGAAAATGTTACGACCGAATACCACCATCAACAGGATCACCAGGAACATGAACGGCAGTGAATACATGATGTCGACGAAACGCATCATATAGTTGTCGACGCGACCGCCCAGGTAGCCCGAGATCGCCCCATAAAGCACGCCGATCACCAGGCTGACGAAAGACGCGACCAGTGCCACCGAGAGGGAAATGCGGCCGCCGTAGAGTGTCCGGGTAAGTAGATCGCGACCGTTGGCGTCGGTGCCCAGATAGTGAGCGTTTTCCAGCGTCGGGCCGGTGCCGAAGGCATTCCAGTCGACCTCGGCGAGCCCCCATGGCAGCAGCCACGGGCCGACGATACACACGACGATGATGGCAATCAGCAGGCCAAGACTGACCATGGCGGCGCGGTTCTGGGACAGCCGACGCCAGGCATCCTTGGCCAGACTCTCGCCCACCGGGGCGACACCGGCCTCTGGCTCCGGGGAGCGGGGCGGATTGGGGCCACCTGCGGGCAGCGGCGCAGCGTGGGCCTGTTCGCCGCTGTAAGGCTTGGATTCAGACGTCATTAGCGGCTTCCCTTTGTTGTAGTGAGTTAGTCGTCATAGCGAATTTGCGGATCGAGTGCTGAGTAGAGCAGATCGACGATCAGGTTCATCAACACGATCAGCACGCCGTAGAAAACCACGGTGCCCATCACCAGCGTGTAGTCACGGTTGAGTGCGCCCTGAACGAAGTAGCGGCCGATACCGGGGATGCCGAAGATCTGCTCGATCACCACCGAGCCGGTAATGATCCCGGCAATGGCCGGGCCGAGATAGGACATTACCGGCAACAGGGCGGGGCGAATCGCATGACGCCAGATCACTTCGCCTTCGTTGAGGCCCTTGGCCCGGGCGGTGCGGATGAAATGGCTGCCCAGCACCTCGATCATGCTGGCGCGCATCATCCGCGCGATGTAAGCGATCTGCTGGATCGACAGCGCCACTACCGGGAGCACCAGATTGGGCAGGGCGCCGCCGTTCCAGCCACCTGCTGGCAGCCAGCCCAGCAGCACGCCGAACACCAGCGCGAAGATCGGCGCGAGCACGAAGTTGGGCACCGCGATACCGGTCAGCGCCGTGCCCATGACCACGTAATCCACCGTCGAGTTACGCTTGATCGCCGCCGCGATGCCCAGCGGCAGCCCGACAAGCAGCGCGAGTAGGATCGCCAGCCCCCCGATTTCCAGACTGACCGGGAATCCCTGCGCGATCAGCTCGGTGACCGAGAAGTCCTTGTACTTGAACGACGGCCCGAAATCGCCCTGCAGCAGGTTGCCCATGTAGCGCAGATACTGCATCGGCAGCGGCTCGTCGAGGTGATAGGCCGCCATCAGGTTGGCCTCGATCTCCGGCGGCAACTGGCGCTCGCCGTCGAACGGCCCGCCCGGTGCCACCCGCATCAGGAAGAACGAGATCGTGATCACGATCAGTAAGGTCGGAATCGCCTGTAATAGACGCTTGAGGGTGTAGATCAGCATGCCGGGTCACCTGAGCTTGAACGTAGCGGCGTCTTCTTGGGAATCATTGCTCGCGCTCCTGGAGATAGCGCGACAGATGACGATTGAGCGCGTTGTCTTTCCATCCATCCAACTTCGGATTGACCAGATTGCGCGAGACATCGACGTAGATCGGCGCCACGGCGTAGTCGGACAGCGCCTGGCGCTCGGCCTGCTCGAGTAGCTGTTGACGAGCGTCCATATCGGTTTCGTGACTGGCCTGATTCATCAACTGATCGAAGGCATCGCTCTGGTAGCCGCCGTAGTTCTTGGGTGAGTCGCTCTGCAGAATGCCGAGGAAGTTGCTGGCATCGTCGAAATCGGCAACCCAGCTGCCCCGTCCGACGTCGAAATTGCCCGCGGCGAGCTCGGCGTAGTGGACGGCACCTTCGGCGTTGATCAGCTGTGTCTCGACGCCCAGCGGCTTCCACATTGCGGCCAGCGCCACGGCGATTCGCTTGTTGGCTTCGGTGGTGGAGTAGCGCAGCGTCAGCTCGAGCGGATGATCGGGACCGTAGCCAGCGTCTTCGAGCAACGCTTTGGCCTTGGCAGCACGACTCTCCGTGTCCTGATCCAGACCGGGCATGGTCTGGGCGTCGTAATGGCTGACGCCACCGGGGACGAAACCGCTGGCCGGGGTGACCACGTCACCCATGATCTGATTGGCGATCACGTCGCGGCGGATGGCCAGGTTGAGCGCTTCGCGTACGCGCTTGTCGGCGGTCGGGTGGCCGTCGCGCTGGTTGAGCGCGAAGTAATAATTGGCCAGCTGCGGGGCGAGATGAACGGCGTCGGGCAGGTTCTGCTGAAGCCACTGATAACGATCCGGCGAGAAGTCGCGGACGATATCCAGGCCGCCGGCCCGAAAGCGCTGCAGGCCGGCGCTGCGATCCTCGACCGGGTAGTAGTCGACGCCGTCGAGAGCGACGTCGTCGGCGGCATGGAACTCGGCATTTTTGCGCGCCGCGATATGATCGTGGGAGACCCAGCTGGTCGGGGTAAAGGCGCCGTTGGTCGCAATGTGATCCATCTGCGTCCAGTCGTTGCCGAACTGCTCGACCAGATGCGAGGGCACGGGAGACGCAGCGATATGCGCCAGCAGCGTCGGGAAGTAGGGCGTCGGCTGATCGAGCGTGATTTTCAATGTCTTGGCGTCGACCGCTTCGACGCCAAGATCAGGGGCGTCTGTGTTGCCCTTGGTATGCGCTTTCGCACCGCGAATGGGGTAGAACAGACTGGCGTAGACCGCGCCGTTGGCCGGATCGAACAGGCGCTGGAAGGCGAGCACGAAATCGACAGAGATCACCGGCTCGCCGTCCGACCAGTTGGCGTCGTCGCGGAGATGGAACGTATACACCTTGCCGTCATCGCTGACATCCCAACTGCTGGCGGCGCCGGGAACGTATTCCCCGCTCGGGTCCAGCGTGACCAGGCCCTCGAAGAGATCGCCCAGGACGTCGTTTTCCCAGGTGGTGCCGCCAATCTTCGCGGTATCCAGCGAGGCTGGCTCGCCCTGGATGCCGATCTCCAGGGTCGCGGCCAGTCCCGTGTTGGCAAAAGCGAACATACCGAGCAGCAGGGGGAGACACAGGCGATGCCGGCGGCCGGCGTGGTAACGGGATTCGAGCATGATCGAGTTCGTCCGTTGTCGTCGATTGTTGCTATCGATTGTTGCTATCGATTGTTGCTATCGATTATTGCCCTCGATAGCGGTGCAGGGTGCAAACCTCTTCCGACTCGATACTATCTCGATACGGTGCTCCACCGTGCATTTGCCACCGACTGTCATTAACAGGTAGCGACGCACGGGGGTACCATAGTCTTTCTTACCGGCTGCCCCGTTTCGACCTGCCCTGCCCTGACCTGACCTGACCTGACCTGATCGAAGGCCGCCTTATCAGCAGATGATCGGCGTCTCGAGAGAGGTCGATCATCCCGCCACGGTGACGGCCACGCAGGTCATGCTGGTGCTCCATGGCGGCGGCTCACGCCATTACTCCTTGAAGTGGACCCAGCGTGACGGATGATCGTCTTCGACGTTGTCTTCCCAGCCTTCGAGCTTCGGATTCACCAGGTTGCGGGTGACGTAGGTCAGCATGGGGATGAACGCGTAGTCGTCGAGCGCCACATTCTCGGCCTTCTGAAGCAGTTCCTCGCGTTTATCGAGATCTTGCGTCTGGGCGGCCTGATCCATCAGCTTGTCGTATTCGTCGTTGGAGTAGGCACCGTAGTTGTTGCCGACACCGGTATGCAGCAGCGTGAGGAAATTCTCGGCGTCGTTGTAGTCGGCGATCCAGCCGGCGCGAGCCACGTCGAAGTCACCTTGCTGAATGGTTTGATAGTGGACGGTGGCTTCAGAATTGATCATCTGTACGTTGACGCCCAACGGCCTCCACATGGCGGCGACGGCGATGGCGATCTTCTTGTGTTCATCGCTGGTGTTGTAGCGCAGGCGCAGATCGAGCGGGCGATCGGGGCCGTAGCCGGCTTCCTTCAGCAGTTTCTTGGCCTTGGTCATGCGTGCGTTCATGTCGTCGCTGCCGAGATCCATCTGCTGCGCTTGATAATGGCTGGTGCCCGGCGGAACCATGGCGGTCGAAGCCTTGAAGCTGCCGGCCATGATCTGATTCGAGAGCACGTCGCGGCGAACGGCCAGGTTGAGCGCCTCACGTACGCGCTTGTCGGCGGTGGGGCTGCCATCGCGGTTGTTGAGCACGTAGTAGTAGGAGCCGAGCATCGGGCTCATGTGGGTGGCATCGGGCAGGTTGTCGGTCAGCCATTGATAGCGGCTGGACGGATAATCTGTCAGCACATCCAGCTCGCCGGCACGAAAGCGCGAGATGCCGGCATTACGATCTTCCACGGTGTAGTAGTTGACGCCGTCCAGCGAGACATCGTCGGCGTCGTAGTAGGTCGGACTCTTCTCGACGCTGATCTTCGACTGCGAAACCCAGTCCACCGGCTTGAACGCACCGTTGGTAGCGATATGGTCGAACTTGACCCAGTCCTTGCCGTACTCGTCGACCAGATGCTTGGGCACCGGGTAGGCGGTGTAGTGGGTCAGCAGCTGCGGGAAGTAGGGCGTGGGGTGGTTCAGCGTGACCTTGAGTGTCTTGCCGCCGTCGAGCGATTCAGCACCCAGCGAGTCGGCTTTCTTGTCGCCGGTATTGACCGCTTCCGCGTTGACGATCGGATAAAGCATGTAGGCGTACTTGGAGGCGTTTTCCGGCGCCAGCAGATGCTGCCAGCCGAACACGAAGTCCTCGGCGGTCACCGGCTTGCCGTCAGACCATTTCGCGTCGTCACGCATGTGGAAGGTATAGGTCTTGCCGTCGTCGGAGACTTCCCATTTGGTGGCCATGCCCGGCAGCAATTCGCCGTCGGGAGACTGCTTCAGCAGACCTTCGTAGACATCCATCAATACCTGGGATTCCCAAACCCCACCGGAAACCTGCGAGGTATCGAACGAGGCGAGCTCGCCCTGGACGCCGATGTTGAGCGTTTCGGCCAGTGCCGGCGAGGCCATCATGGAGGTGGCTAGCGCCAGGGCGCTCAGGGGAAATAGGGTGCGGGGAAGTTGCAGCTTCGACATCTGTTGAGAACTCCGACTTGTTGTTCTGGGAAATTCGTTGTGAAAAGCGCCATGAGTGAATCGGTAGACGGCACGCCCGAGTATCGATGCGCTACCTTCTCGCGAACCTCATGAAGCGTCTAATACAAATGCTCGATGGTTCGTTTCATTTCACGCATAGGCCAGCGTGAAGGCGGCCGGGACGCCGCCTTGGGTGTGATTTTAGTAACAGTTAGACGTTAGTCTAGTTACTCCGGCAGGTCGATCCAGCGCGAGGCGTGCATGTCCAGCGCATTGTCGTTCCAGCCTTCGATGGCTGGATTGACCAGGTTGCGCGAGCTGTAGGTGTAGATCGGGGTCAGCGGATAGTCGGCGAGCGCCAGCGCTTCGGCCTGCTGCATCAACTGGGCGCGCTTGGCGGGGTCCTGTTCGGCGTCCGACCGGGTGATCAGCTGATTGTAGTCGTCGTCCTGATAGCCGCCGTAGTTGTTGGTTTCCGCCGACAGCAGTTGCAGGAAGTTCTGGGCGTCGTCGTAGCTCGAGATCCAGGCGGCGCGGGCAACCTGGAAATCGCCTTCCATCAGATCGGCATAGTGGACGTTGGCTTCGGTATTGCGCAGCTCGACATCGACCCCCAGCGGCTTCCACATCGCCGCCACGGCCACCGCGATCTGGCGATGCTCGTCGCCGCTGTTGAACCGCAGCGTCAGCTCGAGCGGCTTGTCCGGGCCGTAGCCGGCTTCCTGCATCAGCGATTTGGCCTTGGCCAGGCGGCTGTCCATATCGTCGTCGAGCCCTGGCTGGGACTGAGCCTGGTAATCGCTGGTGCCCGGCGGCACCAGTGTCGTCGCCGGCTCGACCCCGCCTTTCAACAGCTGCTTGGCGATCACGTCGCGGCGAATCGCCAGGCTCAGCGCTTCACGCACGCGCTTGTCGGCGACCGGCGACCCGTCGCGCAGATTGAACACGTAGTAGTAGGTGCCCAACGACGGGAACAGGTGGGTGGCGTCGGGCAGATTTTCCGCCAGACGCGGATACTGCGCCGCCGGATAGTCGCGCAGAATATCCAGTTCGCCGGCGCGGAAGCGCTGAATGCCCGAGTTCTTGTCTTCGAGCGGAAAATAGTCGACGCCGTCGAGGCTGACGTTGTCGGCGTCGTGGAAACGATCATTCTTGACCGTCTCCAGTTCGGTGTTGGACACCCATTTGACCGGCTTGAACGCGCCGTTGACCGCGATGTGGGAAGGATCGCTCCAGTCGTCGCCGAACTCATCCACGAGGTGCTTGGGAATCGGGTAGGCGAACGGCAGCACCAGCGTTTTCAGAAAATAGACGGTGGGCGAATTCAGTGTGATCCTGAGCGTCTTGCCGTCGTCCAGGGATTCCACGCCCAGCGAATCGAGCGGCTTACTGCCTGAGTTGATCGCCTGGGCGTTGACCACCGGATAGAGACGATGGGCATAGTTGGACGCGGTCTCGGGATCGACCTGATGGCGATAGGCGTAGACGAAGTCTTCGGCGGTCAGCGGCTCGCCGTCGGACCATTCGAGGCCGTCACGCAGATGGAAAGTATAGGTCTTGCCGTCGTCGGAGATATCCCAGCTCTTGGCGGCACCGGGAATGATCTGGCCGTCGGCGTCGATAGCGATCGGGCCTTCGAAGATATCCCGCAGAACGTCTTCTTCCCACACGCCGCCGGTGATCCTGGCCGGACTGAGCGACGCGGGGTCGCCGGAGATGCCTACCTGAAGCGTCGCGGCCTGGAGCGGCAGGGCGGTCAGGGTGGCAGCGAAACCAATGGCTGCTGCGAGGCGAGTCGGTAACATGAATATGTTGTCCTTGGAATGAGGGTGAATGCGGGTCGATGGCCGAGCGATCGTGGATCGGCAACTGATGATTTCCGGGTTCTTTGCAGATTAACGCATCGGGCTCGACCGTACAGCGCTTTAAGCTCGCCCGCGCAGTGCGGGATGACGCTATGCCGGGGTTTGGCTACAATAGGCCTCCTTTTTTCGGCGAGTCGATCGTTTCCGTGCCACGGAAGCATTCGTCCCGCCTGTGGCGACGTTGGCAGGAGCCCCATGCAAGAGACCAACCCGATCAACAACCTCATCAAGGACCTGTCCGAACGGACAGACGTCCTGAGGGGGTATCTTTGACTATGCCGAGAAGAAAGATCGGCTAGAAGAAGTCTCCCGTGAGCTGGAAAACCCGGATGTCTGGAGCGATCCCGACTATGCCCAGAAGCTGGGCAAGGAGCGGGCATCGCTGGAAGCCGTGGTCGAGACCATCGACACCCTCGACAACGGTCTGACCGACAACCAGGAGCTGCTCGAACTGGCGATGATGGAAGAAGACGACGCCACCATCGATGAGGTTCGCAAGGAGCTTGCGTATCTCGAAGGCCAGCTCGATAAGCTCGAGTTTCGTCGCATGTTTTCCGGCGAGATGGACGAGAACAACGCCTATCTCGATATTCAGGCTGGTTCCGGCGGCACCGAAGCCCAGGACTGGGCCAACATGCTACTGCGGATGTACCTGCGCTGGACCGAGCATCACGGTTTCAAGGCCGAGTTGACCGAAGTGTCGGCGGGTGAGGTGGCCGGTATCAAATCCGCCACCATTCACGTTCAGGGTGAGTACGCGTTCGGCTGGCTCAGAACGGAAACCGGCGTTCACCGTCTGGTGCGCAAGAGCCCGTTCGACTCCGGCGGTCGTCGCCACACCTCGTTCGCGTCGGTGTTCCTCTCCCCCGAGGTGGACGACAAGTTCGAGGTCGAGATCAACCCTGCGGACCTGCGCACCGATACCTATCGCTCCTCCGGCGCCGGTGGTCAGCACGTCAACACCACCGATTCAGCCGTGCGTATCACTCACGAGCCGACAGGTATCGTGGTGGCATGTCAGAGTCAGCGCAGCCAGCACGCCAACCGTGACTTCGCCATGAAGCAGTTGAAGGCGAGGCTGTGGGAGCACGAGATGCAGAAGCGCAACGAGGCCAAGCAGCAGGCCGAGGACAGCAAGGCTGATATCGGCTGGGGCAGTCAGATTCGTTCCTACGTGCTCGACGATCAGCGGATCAAGGATCTGCGGACCGGGGTGCAGAGCAGTAACTGTGACAAGGTGCTCGATGGGGATCTGGATCAGTTTATAGAAGCCAGCCTTAAACAAGGCCTCTAAAAAGCGTTCGGCTTACGGCTTACCCAACTCTAGAATTTTCGACAGGCGACGACATGGCGAACCAAGACAATCCGCAATCTCCTTCCGGCGCACAACCTGACGCGCAGGCGGCGGCTCAGGAAGAGAACCGGCTGATTTCGGAGCGCCGTGCCAAGCTGGCGGCGCGCCGCGAGCAGGCCGCAGAGCAGGGCGGCAGCGCGTTTCCCAACGACTTCCGGCGCGACAGCCTGGCGGCGGATCTGCAAGCGGAGCTGGGCGACAAGGACAAGTCCGAGCTAGAGTCGCTCGATCGTCAGGCGGCCGTGGCCGGGCGCATCATGCGCAAGCGCGGACCGTTCGTGGTGATCCAGGACGTCTCCGGACAGATCCAGTTCTACGTCGACAAGAAGGGCCTGCCCGCCGAGCTGCTGGAAGACATCCAGAGCTGGGACATCGGCGATATCGTCGCCGGCCGCGGTCCGGTTCACAAGTCCGGCAAGGGCGATCTCTACGTGATGCTGGTCGAGGCCAAGCTGCTGACCAAGAGTCTGCGTCCGCTGCCGGACAAGTTCCACGGACTGACCGATCTCGAGGCGCGCTATCGCCAGCGCTATGTCGATCTGATCATGAACCCGCAGTCGCGGCGTGTGTTCGAAGTGCGTTCCGGCGTCATCGCCGCGATCCGTCGATTCATGGTCGAGCGTGGTTTCATGGAAGTCGAGACGCCGATGCTGCAGCCGATCCCCGGCGGGGCCACGGCGCGACCGTTCACCACCCATCACAATGCGCTGGACATCGACATGTACCTGCGCATCGCCCCGGAGCTCTACCTCAAGCGCCTGGTCGTCGGCGGGTTCGAGCGGGTGTTCGAGATCAATCGCAACTTCCGTAACGAGGGCCTGTCGACGCGGCACAATCCTGAATTCACCATGCTCGAGTTCTACTGGGCCTACGCCGATTATCGCGATCTGCTCGATCTGACCGAGGCGATGGTCCGCGATGCCGCCGAGCAGGTGCTGGGTACGACCACGGTTACCTATCAGGGCACCGACTATGATCTTGGGCAGTCGTTTCGCCGCCTGACACTGCGTCAGTCGATTCTCGAATACGGTGCCGAGCAGGGCATCGGCGAGGCGGAGATCGATATGATCGACGGGGCGACGGCAACCTGTCAGCGCCTCGGCATTCAGATCAAGCCTAGCTGGGGTCTGGGCAAGCTGCAGACCGAAATCTTCGAAGCGGTGGCCGAGCACCGGCTCGATCAGCCGACCTTCATCACCGAATACCCGGCCGAGGTCAGCCCGCTGGCACGGCGCAACGATACCAATCCGCATGTCACCGACCGCTTCGAATTCTTCGTCGGCGGTCGCGAGATCGCCAACGGCTTCTCCGAGCTCAACGATGCCGAGGATCAGGCCGAGCGCTTTGCCGCTCAGGTCGAAGAGAAGGATGCCGGCGATCTGGAGGCGATGTATTACGATGCGGACTATGTGCGCGCGCTGGAATATGGCATGCCGCCGACCGCCGGTGAAGGGATCGGCATCGATCGGCTGGTGATGCTGTTGACGGACAGCCCTTCCATTCGGGATGTATTGCTGTTCCCGGCGATGCGCCCGGAATAACGCCGAATACAATAGCTGCGCCGTTCCATCGCGGCGTTGCGCGGTACGCGGCGCGCTTCACCTATACCCCATAGGCTCGGGCGCCTGTGTTCCGTGCGCCTTGCGCTTGAACCGGCTCGCAGATTGTCTCGGCGCCATTCTCGCCTCTGTATTCACGAGTTTATTGGTCAGGGGCGCGGCTAGCGCCCATAATAGCTGCGGTTCGATTTCCGCCGACTCCGAGCGGTTCCCAAAAAGAGGTGACACCGATGAAGCTGCTCAACCGTTCCGCGCTGAGCGTCAAGCCGACCCAGGCGTTCGTCGACTGGGTCAACTCGTTGGAGCCGACTCTCGGTGAAGACGACCTGACCCTCGATGACATCGCCGGCGAAAATACGGTTTATCTGATTCCCGAGATGGATACGCCGGAAGCACTGTTCGCCTATGTCGAAGAGCGCTACAGCGACATTCTCGAGTCCGAGCTGCGGGCTTGGGAAGAGGACCAACGCCAGTGGCCGGACACTCTCGACTGGGCACTATTCGAGAAATTTTTGACAATCGAGCACAGTTATCTGGCGGTCGATCTCGACAACGAGGCCGAGCTGGAAACTTCCGAAGTCGACGATGAACTGCTGATGGAAATCGACGAAGATCGATAACCGGGTTGTTTTCCGACGGTGATGATCAGCCGCGCTGAGTCTCTATCGCATGCCGATGGCTGCGCCCCGGTCTTCAATGTTGATTCCATTGATTCAGGTATTTCCCTGTTTTTCGGGACTGTCGCTCAAGGGGCGGATGGGACGTTACAATAATCCGGTTGGCACAGGAGAGAACTGTCATGAGTGTTCAGGCACGTATCGAAGAGAAACTCGGGGCTCTCGAGCCGGTCAAGGTGACGGTCGAGAACGAGAGTCATATGCACCATGTGCCGCCGGATTCGGAAACCCACTTCAAGGTGACCCTGGTTTCCGAACAGTTCGAGGGACTGATGCCGGTCAAACGTCATCAGTTGATCTACAGCCTGCTGGCCGACGAGCTCGCCGGCCCCGTTCATGCGCTGGCGCTGCACCTCTACACGCCACAACAGTGGTCGGCGCGAGGTGAGGTTCGCCCTGATTCGCCCAACTGTCGCGGTGGGGGCGGTCAGTGATCGGCGATCCCCAACGCCTCCAGTACCTCGAAGCGATGGGTATTGTCGCCTGGACTTCGCGGTATCGATTCGTCAATGCCAGACCCACCGAGCAGGGCGAGTGGGAAGTAACGCCTGCCCCCGAAAAACCGGCGCCGGGACAGCGCCTCCAGGCACTGCTGGAGACACCGTCACCATCACCGTCACCATCACCGTCATCGCCGGCGGCGCGTCATCAGCCTGCAGTCGGTGTGCCGGCAGAGCCAGAAACCGCTACGCCGCCTGCACGGGCCAGAGCGCTGCTCGAAGGTGTATCGCCAGCGACCGTTTCGCCATCGACGGCTAAGCCTCGTCAAGCCTCCCCTTCGGCATCCGCGTCGGTAGGTTCGTCCGAAGAGTCCGCCGTACGCCCGCTGCTCGCCGATCCGCTTCGCTTCACCTTGTCACTGTCGGTGATTGGCGATCGCTGGTGGGTGATGCTTCCCGGCGGCCGACCGCTGTCGACTGCCGGTCAAGAGCTGCTGGCGCAGATGCTGAGAAGCGTCGGTATTCCCGCCGCCGGGGCGCCGTTGTCCAGCCTCTCCTGGCCGCTGATGGACGTGCCGGCCAGCGATCCGACCGACGAAGCTCGCGAGGGTATCCAGGTGTTCTGCGTCGGCCAGGCGCAGCGCCACGGCCTGACGATCGACGGTGCCATCATCGTCGGCGATGAAATCTGGGCGCCGCTGTTGAGCGATGCCGAAAACAATGCCGAGGACGACGCCAAGGACGACGCCAAGGACGACGCCAAGGACAATGCCGGCTGGGTCTGCCATTCGCTACCTCATCCCGACGATCTGTTGGCTTCCGCCGACGCCAAGCGGGAATGCTGGGCACGGCTGCAATCATTGGCAGTTGCCTGGCAGCAAGGCGCTGCTCGGTCGGAATGACTGGCGCTATCTCCTGTCGATTCCGGTGCCTGTCGATTCCGGCCCCTGACGATGTCGAC
>JGI24517J20059_1000340_pt1 | contig 27645 bp, 22 predicted proteins | sample LinPmetageLP41_FD_20059 | JGI IMG/M metagenome (IMG submission 20059) | reverse complement strand
TCATGGCACAAGTCAATATGCGTGACCTGCTCAAGGCAGGCGCACACTTCGGTCACCAGACCCGTTACTGGAACCCGAAGATGGGTCAGTACATCTTCGGTTCGCGTAACAAGATTCATATCATCAACCTCGAGCACACGTTGCCGGCTCTGCTGGAAGCGACCGGTGTCGTCGAAAGGATGGCCTCTTCCAGCAACAAGATCCTGTTCGTCGGCACCAAGCGTTCCGCCAGCAAGATCATCAAGCAGGAAGCCAATCGTGTAGGTCAGCCGTTCGTCAACCATCGTTGGCTCGGCGGCATGTTGACCAACTACAAGACTATCCGTCAGTCGATCAAGCGTCTGCGCGAGCTCGAAGTCATGCGCGAAGACGGCACGTTCGAGAAATTGACCAAGAAAGAAGTCCTGATGGCGACGCGCGAGCAGGACAAGCTGGAACGCTCCATCGGCGGTATCAAGGAGATGGGTGGCTTGCCTGATGCGCTGTTCGTGATCGATGTCGACCATGAGCGCATCGCGATCAACGAAGCCAACAAGCTGGGTATTCCGGTGATCGGTGTCGTCGATACCAACTCCAACCCGGATGGTGTCGATTACGTCATTCCAGGTAACGATGACTCCATCCGCGCCATCCAGATCTATGTTCAGGCGATCGCCGATGCCTGCGGCAAGGCGAAGGAAGGCCATCCCGACGAGTTTGTCGAGGTGAGCGAGACAGATCAGACGGACGAGACAAACGAAACGAGCGACGCCGCCCAGTAACACGGGTAGAAATGGCATCGAGTCTGCACTGCGCACGCCTGCAGGGGCGACAGCCGGGTTTGCCGATATTGGCCAGACCTGGTGAAGCAGACAGACAAAAAGGGGGCTCGAGAGCCCCCTTTTTACACTCGCGACGCTGCAAGGGTGGCGTCGTTGTTGGATGAAACCGCGATTCTCAGGGGTAGAACATGGCAGCTATCAGCGCTTCTCTAGTCAAGGAACTGCGCGAGCGTACCGGTCTCGGCATGATGGAGTGCAAGAAGGCACTGACCGAAGCCGATGGCGACATCGAGCGTGCGATCGAAGACCTGCGCAAGAACTCCGGTCTGAAGGCCGCCAAGAAGGCAGGCCGTATCGCCGCTGAAGGCGCGATCCTGACCCAGGTTGCCGAAGACGGCAGCTACGCCGCGATGCTGGAAGTCAACTCGGAAACTGACTTCGTGTCCCGCGACGACAACTTCAGGGGTTTTGCCACCAAAGTGCTGGCCAAGGTTTTCGAGACCAAGTCCGAAGACGTTGCCGCGATCATGGAGGGTGAGCTGGAAGACGCTCGCAACCAGCTGGTGCAGAAGATCGGCGAGAACATCTCCGTGCGTCGCGCGGTCGTTGTCGATGCGCCTGAAGGTGGCGTCGTCGGTGCCTACGTCCATGGTGACCGTATCGGCGTGTTGACCGTGCTCAAGGGCGGCAACGCGGAAGTGGCCAAGGACATTTCCATGCACGTGGCCGCGATCAATCCGGTCGTTGCGCGTCCGGACGATATGCCGCAGTCTCAGCTCGACAGCGAGAAAGCGATCATCCTGGCTCAGCCGGATATGGCGGGCAAGCCGGCGGAAATCGCCGAGAAGATGGTCCAGGGTCGTCTCAAGAAATACCTGGCGGAAAACAGCCTGACCGAGCAGCCGTTCGTCAAGGATCCGAACCAGACCGTCGCCGAGTATGCCAAGACGGCTAACGGTGAAGTCGTTGGATTCACGCGCTTCGAGGTTGGTGAAGGTATCGAGAAAGAAGAAGTCGACTTCGCCAAGGAAGTGATGGAACAGGCTCGCCGCAGCTAAGTTTGTCAGGGCTGCGCTTACTAAGGCCAAGTTTCAAGCAGTGCCCGGAGCGGGGGTGTCAGGTATCATTGTGTGGCCCCGGCTTCATACTATGGCGTGCGCGAAAGCGCACGCCATTGCGTATCCGGTAGATGAGAAGACTATCTGACCGACCTGCCGAACCGACTCGCCATCCCCAGGAGAGAGTGACATGACCGACGTCATCGACCGACCCACCAAGCCCAATGAGCGTGGCGAAAAGCCTGAGCGCAGCGATAAGTCCGAGCGTAGCGATAAGTCAAAGTACAAGCGCATATTGCTGAAGCTGTCGGGTGAGGCGCTGACCGGCGAGCAGGAGTTCGGTATCGATCCCAAGGTGCTCGATCGGATGGCACTGGAAATCGGCCAGCTGGTGGGCATCGGTGTCCAGATCGGCATCGTGGTCGGCGGTGGCAACCTGTTCCGCGGCGCGGCACTGCACGCGGCGGGCATGGATCGGGTGACCGGTGATCACATGGGTATGTTGGCCACGGTAATGAATGCGCTGGCGATGCGTGACGCGCTCGAACGTTCCAATATCCGCTCACGGGTGATGTCGGCGATTCCCATGAGTGGTGTGGTCGAGCATTATGACCGCCGCTCTGCGATTCGTTATCTGACGTCCGGGGACGTGGTCATCTTCTCGGCGGGTACGGGCAATCCGTTCTTCACGACCGACTCGGCCGCATGTCTGCGTGGTATCGAGATCGATGCCAACGTGGTGGTCAAGGCCACCAAGGTGGATGGCGTCTACGACAAGGATCCGGTCAAGCATCCGGATGCCGTGAAGTACGAACAGCTTAGCTACGATGACGTACTGGATCAGAAACTAGGGGTGATGGATTTGACCGCTATCTGCCTGGTGCGTGACCATGATATGCCGGTTCGCGTCTTCGATATGACCAAACCTGGCGCTCTATTGAATCTGGTGGTCGGTGGGCGAGAAGGCACGCTGATTGATTGAGGTTTAGGAAATGATCGACGATATCAAGAAAGACGCTGGCGCGCGGATGCAGAAGAGTCTGGAAGCGCTCCAGAGCAATTTCCACAAGATCCGCACGGGGCGAGCCCATCCGAGCATCCTCGACGCGGTGATGGTGGAGTACTACGGCAGTCAAATGCCGATCAACCAGGTCGCCAATATCATCATCGAAGATGCGCGCACCCTGGCGGTAACGCCTTGGGAACGCTCGATGGTGCAGAAGGTCGAAAAAGCGATCATGACGGCGGATCTGGGGTTGAACCCGGCGACTGCCGGCACCGTGATCCGCGTGCCGATGCCGCCGTTGACCGAGGAGACGCGTCGCCACTACATCAAGCAGGCGCGTGCCGAGGCTGAAAACGCGCGCGTGGCGATCCGCAATGTGCGGCGTGATGCCAATGGTGATCTCAAGACGGCGCTCAAGGATAAAGAGATTACCGAGGACGATCAGCGTCACGGCGAAGAGGAGATCCAGAAGTTGACCGACAAGCACGTCAGCGAAATCGATCGCCTCCTGGAGACCAAAGAACACGACCTGATGCAGGTATAAGGTCGGGCGCTCGGGTTTGTTCACTGGCGCCGCCAACCACCTGTCTTGCGAGTTATCATGACAGACATGCAGTCGCGTGACGCTCAGACGATGCCGTCGATTCCACGCCATGTGGCGATCATCATGGACGGTAATAATCGCTGGGCGCGCGCTCGAGGTCTCTCGAGCGCAAAGGGACATCGCGCCGGCGTCGAATCGTTACGTGCGGTCATCCGACGTGCGGCGGAGCAGCGGATCGAGACCCTCACGCTATTCGCCTTTTCCAGCGAAAACTGGCGCCGACCGTCCGCCGAAGTCAGCGCGCTGATGGAGCTTTTCATGCTGGTGCTCAAGCGTGAGGTCAGAAAGCTCCACGAGAACGGCATTCGGCTGACCATTATCGGTGATCGTCAGCGTTTCTCGACGTCCCTGCAGAAGTATATGGGACGTGCGGAAGCGCTGACGCGTGACAACTTCGGAATGCATCTTGTGGTGGCGGCCAATTACGGCGGTCGCTGGGATATCGCGTCCGCAGCCCAACGACTGGCCCGCAAGGTCGCCAATGGCACGATGAGCGCCGAAGCGATCGACGAGGCGGCACTGGATCGGGAGATCTGTTTGAGCGAGGAGCCGCCGATCGATCTTTGTATTCGCACCAGTGGGGAGCAGCGAATCTCAAATTTCCTGTTATGGCAGCTGGCTTACGCGGAGTTCGTCTTCGCCCCGGAACTGTGGCCTGACTTCGGCAGTGCGGCGTTCGATGCCGCGCTCGAGACTTACCAGCAGCGTCAGCGCCGGTTCGGCATGAGCCAGCAGCAGGCCGAGGTTCAAGGTGCTTAGACAGCGCATACTTACGGCGCTGGTGCTGGCCCCACTGGCACTGGCCGGTCTGTTCGGACTCTCGGACGGCGGTTTTGCCGTGTTTACGGCGCTGGTTCTGCTGCTCGGTGCCTGGGAGTGGGCGAGGCTGGCCGGTTTCGATGATCGCAAATCCCGGCTACTCTATACCGCAGGGCTCGGGCTTGTATTGCTGATTGCCTGGTGGGCGGACTGGATCTCGGCGCAGTGGCCACTCTGGATTGCCACTGCCGGCTGGTTGGCCAATGCCTGGTGGGTCTCGCGCTATCCTCAAGCGAGCGGTCAGTGGCAGTCTCCATGGCGTCGTTTGGCCATGGGTGGTTGGGTGCTGGTGCCGTGTTGGGTGGGGCTCTATCAGCTTCGTCAGGAAGGAAGTGAGTGGCTACTGTTTGTACTGTTGCTGGTCTGGGTTGCCGACATTGGTGCCTACTTTTCCGGACGTCGCTTCGGGCATCGCAAACTGGCACCTCATGTGAGTCCGGGTAAATCCTGGGAAGGCGTCTACGGCGGCTGGGTTGCGGTTGCCATTCTGGTCTTCCTCTATGCATTGTGGCTCTCTCTCGATCTTCAGCAGACCCTGGTGTTGCTGATCGTTGCGCTGGTCGTGGCGTTCATCTCGGTTATCGGTGATCTGCTCGAAAGCATGCTCAAGCGCTTTCGCGGTCTGAAAGATTCCAGTCAGCTGCTGCCGGGACATGGCGGTATTCTCGATCGTATCGATAGCCTGACTGCTGCCGTTCCGCTCTTCGCTTTGATTCGCTTCTGGCTGGGATAGTGCGCTGATGCCTTCATCTTCTACCCGCAAGGTCACTCTTTCTACCCGCAAGGTCACTCTATTGGGCGCGACCGGCTCTATCGGCCGTAGCACGCTGGATGTGATCGCCCAACATCCTGATGCTTATGAGCTTTACGCGGCCACCGCGCATCGCTCGCGGGAGGCGCTGCTCGATATCTGCCTGCGCTTCGCCCCGGTCCGAGCGGTGATCGGTACGCAGGACGATGCCGAATGGCTGCGCTTGCAGTTGCGCGAGGCTGGGCGCGGCGATATCGACGTCAGCCATGGCGAAGCGGCGCTGCTGGAAGTATCGCGCGCTGCCGAGGTCGACACCGTGATGGCGGCGATCATTGGCGCGGCAGGGCTGCTGCCGACGCTGGCGGCCGTGGAGTCGGGTAAGCGCGTGCTGCTGGCCAACAAGGAGGCGCTGGTGATGTCCGGCGGGCTGTTCATGGACGCCGTGACCCGTCATGGCGCGACACTTTTGCCGATCGACTCGGAACATAATGCCATCTACCAGTGTCTTCCCATGCAGCATGGCGGTGGACTGTCACGTCACGGCGTGTCGCGGCTGCTGCTGACGGCGTCGGGCGGGCCGTTCTGGAAATGCCCGTTGTCAGAGCTCGAGGCCGTCACGCCGGCACAGGCGTGTGCGCATCCCAACTGGTCGATGGGCCGCAAGATTTCGGTCGACAGCGCCACGATGATGAACAAGGGCCTCGAGCTGATCGAGGCGTGCTGGCTGTTCGATGCAACGCCTGAGCAGATCGAAGTGGTGGTGCATCCGCAGAGCATTATCCATTCGATGGTCGGCTATGCCGATGGCTCGGTGTTGGCGCAGATGGGCAATCCCGACATGCGTACGCCGATCGCCTACGGCCTGTCCTGGCCGTCGAGAGTCGAGGCGGGGGTCGAGCCGCTCGATCTGTTCGCGGTTTCGCGACTCGATTTCGAGGCGCCGGACGAATCACGGTTCCCGTGTCTGCGGCTCGCTCGTGAAGCCATGCAGGCGGGGGGTACGGCCCCGGCGAGTCTCAATGCAGCAAACGAGGTAGCGGTCCAGGCGTTTCTCGACGAGAAGCTCTCTTTCCTCGACATCGCCCGGCTGGTAGGCGCCACCCTGGCGGCGACCGAGGTGCACGCGGCGGATTCGCTCGACGTGGTATTGTGTGAGGATGCTCGGGCGCGGCAATTGGCTGAGCGCCTGTTGCATCAACGGTCTTTCTAGGGGGGCAGGCGTGATGGATGTGATCCAGAACGTACTGGCGGTCATTGTCGTACTCGGCCTGCTGATCACGTTTCATGAGTTCGGGCACTTCTGGGTGGCGCGGCGCTGTGGCGTCAAGGTGCTGCGTTTCTCGGTAGGGTTCGGCAAGCCGCTGTGGTCGCGATTCGATCGCCAGGGTACGGAGTATGCGATTGCCGCGATTCCCCTCGGCGGCTACGTCAAGATGCTCGATGAACGCGAGGGGCCGGTCGCGCCGCAGGAACTGGATCGAGCGTTCAATCGCAAGAGTGTGTGGGCAAGGATCGCGATCGTGGCCGCCGGGCCGATCGCCAACCTGCTGCTGGCGCTGGTCGCCTACTGGGCGCTGTTCGTTTACGGTTCGACCACGGTGGCGCCGGTGATCGGTGATGTGGCTACGGATTCGCTCGCGGCTCAGGGCGGTTTGCGTAGCGGTCAGGAGATCGTCAGCGTCGAAGGCCGCGAGACGCCGTCTTGGAACGAGGTCAATCTGCAGCTGATCTCGGCGATCGGGGCCGATGGCGAACTGCAGCTCACGACTCGAGATCCTTCGGGTGGCGCGACCCGAACACACGATGTGCCAGTGCACCAGTGGCTGGTGCGCCAGGATCCGCCGCAGCCGATGTCATCGCTGGGTATCACGCCATGGCGGCCTGAAGTACCGGCGGTACTGGGCCGCGTGCTTGAGGATGGCCCGGCGAGTCGTGCCGGGCTGCAGGCGGGGGACAAAATCGTCAGTGTCGATGGCAAACCGATCGTCGACTGGGTCGCCTTCGTCGATGCCGTGCGCAGTCATCCCGGTGCCGATCTCTCGCTGTCGGTCGAGCGAGACGGCGCGGTTCGCAGCATGTCGCTGACGCCTGAATCGAGGAAGGCCGAAGACGGCGAGAGCATCGGTTACGTTGGCGCGGCGTCGCAGACGGTCGAATGGCCCGAGTCCTATCGCCGCGAGATTCGCTACGGGCCGGTCGCGGCGATAGGTCAGGCACTGAGCAAGACCGGTGAAATGACCTGGCTGACCGCTGACTCGATTCGCAAGATGATCGTTGGCTGGATATCGCCTTCGAATCTGTCGGGGCCGATCACCATCGCTCGCATTGCCGGTGATTCGGCGCGCAGCGGTGTCGAGACCTTCGTCGGCTTTCTGGCCTATCTGTCGATCAGTCTCGGCGTGCTCAACCTGCTGCCGATCCCGGTGCTCGACGGTGGCCACCTGGTCTATTACCTGGTCGAGCTGGTCCGAGGTAAACCGGTGTCGGAAAAGATCCAGGCCATGGGGCTGCGCGTCGGGGTCGCTCTGGTAGGGTGTCTGATGGTGATGGCATTCTACTTTGATTTGATGCGGCTTTAGTTACAGCTACGTGAGTTATGTGATTGACGGGAATGTAATGCGACGCTAGCGCAGCAGGCTAGCGGTCGGTGCCGCTGCGGCGGCGCGTGGAAAGACCCCAGGCGTGGCGAGCAATGAGCTTGTCAGTCGTAGGGAGAAATGTATAAGGTGCCTGTTCGATACGCGGGCAGACCCCACAGAAGCGACTGATTGAATGAAACTCAAGACCATCGGATTGGCAGGACTACTGCTGGCCAGCTCTCCCGTTGCGCTGGCAGCACCTTTTGAGATTTCGGATATTCGTGTAGAGGGGCTGCAGCGCGTCTCGGCCGCATCCGTTTTCAACGCTTTCCCCGTCAGTACCGATCAGACGGTAGACGATCAACAGCTGGGCCAGGCGGCTCAGAAGCTGTTTGATACAGGTCTGTTCGACGACATTCGGCTCTCCCGTGATGGTGACGTGTTGATTGTCAATGTGGTCGAGCGACCGTCCATTGCCGAGATCAACATCGACGGTAACTCACAGATATCCGACGACGATCTGCGCAAGGGTCTGACCGACGCCGGCCTGGCCGAGGGCCAGGTGCTGCAGCGCTCGACGCTGGAGGAGATGCAGCGCGAGCTGGAGCGTCTCTATCAGTCCCAGGGGCGTTACAGCTCGAGCATCAAGACCTCGGTCGAGCAGCTCGAGCGCAACCGCGTCCGCGTCAACATCGACATCAATGAAGGGGAAGTGGCGAAGATTCGCCAGATCAACGTCGTCGGCAACGAAGCCTATGATGATGGCACCCTGAGTGACCTGTTCCAGCTGGAGGACAAGCCCGGTTGGTTCTTTGGCTGGTTCTCCGACGACGAATACTCCCGTGAAGCGCTCTCCGGCGATCTGGAAACGCTGCGATCCTGGTATCTCGACCGCGGCTACGTCAACTTTGCGATTACTTCGACCCAAGTGTCGATCAGCCCCGACAAGTCACGAATCTTCGTCACCATCAATGTCGACGAGGGCAAGCGTTATAAGCTCGACAAGATCAACTTCGATGGCGATCTGAAGATCGACGAGCTAACTGCGCGCTCGCTGGTGACCGCCAAGTCGGGTGAGTATTTTTCACAGAGCAAGCTGACCGAATCCTCGGAAGCGCTGCGCCAGAAACTGGGTGCAGAAGGTTTCGCATTCGCTGACATCAAGGCGGTGCCCACCGTCAACGAAGCTGGCGATACCGTCGATATCACCTTCCGTGTCGACCCAGGTCGTCGCGCCTACGTGCGCCGGATCAACTTCGAAGGCAATACCACGACCCAGGACGAGGTGCTTCGCCGCGAGATGGTGCAGATGGAGGGCGCGCCCGCTTCCACCGATCAGATTTCGCAGTCGCGTCAGCGGCTCGAACGCCTAGGCTTCTTCAAGAAGGTCGATGTAGACACCCGCCCGGTAGCCGGTGAGCCCGATCAACTGGATGTGACCTACAACGTCCAGGAGCAGCCCTCGGGTTCGATCTCGGCCAGCGTTGGTTTCTCGCAGACCGCCGGTGTGATCTACGGGGCGGCGTTGTCACAGAGTAACTTCCTGGGTACCGGTAATCGCGTCAACATCGGCGCGCAGCGAAGCGATACGTTCACCAATATCAACTTCGGTTTCACCGATCCTTACTGGACGCTGGACGGGATCTCGCGCGGTTATAATGTCTTCTATCGCAAGACCGATTACGAAAACTCCGACATTTCGACCTATTCGACCGACTCCTACGGCGGCAACATCAATTTCGGTTATCCGATCAATGATCTGTCACGCCTGAACTTTGGTGTTGGACTCGAGAATCTGTCGCTCAATACCTACGATGACACCCCGGCGGAGATCATCCAGTATACTGACGATCAGGGTGAAGACTTCTTCAACTACAAATTGACCGCCAGCTGGACCCGCAACAATCTGAACCGGGGCATCATGCCGACGGCGGGCAGCTATCAGCGTGTCTCGCTGGAAGCGGCGCTGCCGGGTTCGGACGCGGAGTACTACAAGCTGCGTTATCGCGGTCAGAAACTGTTCGAGCTCGATCCCGACTGGTCGCTCAAGTTCAGCTCTAACCTGGGCTATGCCGATACGCTGGGCTCCAATGATCCGTATCCATTCTACGAGAACTTCTACTCGGGCGGGCTGGGCTCGGTGCGCGGCTACACCGGTAACACGCTGGGCCCGAAGACTACCCAGCGTGGCAATGGCGACGACGATACCCTGGGTGGTAACGTGCTGGTCGAAGGTTCCGCGGAGCTGATCTACCCGTTCCCGTGGGTCGAGGATCGTCGTTCGCTGCAGACCAGCCTCTTCCTCGATGGCGGTAACACCTTCCTGACCGACTGCTACGATGTTCCGGAAGGCTATACCTCAAGCTGTAACAGTGGCGTCAGCCTCGGCGATATGCGTTATAGCGTGGGCCTGGGGCTCTCCTGGCTGACCCCGGTGGGTCCGTTGACTTTCAGCGTGGCCAAGCCGCTGAACGAGAAAGATGGCGACGATCCTCAGGTCTTCCAGTTCTCGCTGGGTCAGACTTTCTAGCTTCGATGTACGAATCACGGCACCTGGTGGTGTCGTGAATTCGACCCAGATGATTTCCAGACAGTCATTCAGATTCATTGCAAGGAGATGTCGCATGCGCAAGATCGCAGGAGTTCTCGGACTCGGTTTGTTAACCATGGTCTCGGTGCCAGCCATGGCTACGGAAGTGGGCGTGCTCGATTGGCGTGAAGCGCTGATGTCCTCCGATTCCGCTCAGGCATCGATGAACCAGCTGAAGAACCGTATCGGCTCCCAGCAGCAGCAGGCGAAGTCGCTGAGCCAGGAACTGCAGAAGCTTCAACAGCGCTTGCAGAAGGATGGCGACGTGATGTCCGAATCCGAGCGCAACTCGGTGACGCAACAGTTGCGCGAAAAGGGCGGGAAATTCCAGCAGCTGCGGGGTCAGATATCGCAGGCGCAAAAGCAGGCCGAACAGCAGTATCTGAAAGGCGCCAAGCCCCAGCTCGATCAGGCGATTCAACGTGTCGTCGACAAGCGTGACCTGGACATGATCGTCGACCGTGATGCCGTGGTCTATTCGGGCGACAGCCTCGATATCACCAATGAAGTGACGAAGATATTCAACTCGCTCAAATAATGGTTCAACCCGGCGCCCGTTCATGAACAGAGATACTGTTACCTCTTATAGGCTTGGCGAGCTTGCCGAGCGTATAGATGCGCGCGTGGTCGGTAACGCCAATGTGCGTGTCAGCGGGCTGTCGACGCTGACTGACGCCGGCCCGACGGATCTGGCGTTTCTCGCCAACCGGGCTTATCTGAAGTATCTGGCAGAAACGCACGCGGGTGCCGTTCTGGTACATCCTGCGCATGGCGAGAGCTGCCCCTGCCCGCGGCTGGAACTGGATAATCCGTATCTGGGTTACGCCAAGCTGTCGCGGCTGTTCGATCCGCTGGTCAACCAGCCTTCCCGTGGGGTTCACTCGACGGCTTCGGTATCGCCGACAGCGACCATCGGCGAGCGAGTCGAGATCGGTGCCTACTGTGTCATCGAAGACGGCGTCGAGGTTGCCGACGACTGCGTCATTGGCGCAGGGTCTTTCATCGGTGCCGACACACTCATTGGTACAGGGTCTCGATTGTACGCCAACGTCACGCTTTATCACGGTGTGGTGGTCGGTACGCGCGCCATTCTTCACAGTGGCTGCGTCATCGGTGGTGATGGCTTCGGCTTCGCCCACGATGGCAAACAGTGGGAGAAGATTGCGCAGCTGGGCGGCGTCATCCTTGGCGACGATGTCGAGGTCGGCAGCTGCTCCAGTATTGACCGCGGCGCACTGGGAGACACCGTGATCGGCAATGGGGTCAAGATCGACTCTCAGGTACAGGTTGCCCACAACGTGCAGATCGGCGATCACAGCGCGTTGGCGGGTTGCGTCGGTATCGCGGGATCCACCAGGGTGGGCCGCCACTGCCTGCTGGGCGGCGGCGTCGGGCTTTCCGGGCATCTTACCCTGGCCGATGGCGTGCAGGTGACCGGGATGAGTCTGGTCACGAACTCGATTCACGAATCAGGGGTTTACTCCTCGGGAACCGGTTCGATGTTGAATAGTCAGTGGCGAAGGAACGCGGTACGCTTCAAGCAGCTCGACGAAATCGCCAAGCGGTTGACGCGTCTCGAGCGCGATATTCGTGACGCATGAGAGTCCTCGGCAACTCTCGTGGGTAGCTCTGTTGGGTAGCTCTGTTGGGTAGCTCTGTTGGGTAGCTCTGTTGGGTAGGCCTCTTGGGCAACGCCCATTGGGTAACCTCGGTCAAACATCCGAGAGGCTGGCAGTCGTCAGGTGCGCCTGTATAATGCCCGCCCACGCGGGTGATCGCTTTTTCTGCCCGATGCCTGTCCTTGTTCAAATCCTGTTCTTGGTCAAAGGCCTGTTTTTGACCAAAGTTTTTGACCAAAGTCCAGGGCAGGCATTTCGTTATTCTAGAGGTCGTATTGATGATAATGGACATCAACCAGGTTCGTGAGTATCTACCGCACCGTTATCCGTTTTTACTGGTAGATCGCGTGATGGAAATCACGCAGGGCGAGTCGATCGTTGCGCTCAAGAACGTTAGCATCAATGAGCCTTTCTTTGACGGCCATTTTCCGAATCACCCGATCATGCCTGGTGTGCTGATCATCGAGGCACTGGCACAGGCCTGCGGTATTCTCGGCTTCAAGACCGTCAACAAGATGCCGGCGGATGGCTATGTCTATTATCTTGTCGGCAGTGACAATGTGCGCTTCAAGCGCCCGGTGATGCCGGGCGATCAGCTGCGACTCGAAGCCAACGTCATCAAGGGCAAACGCGGTATCTGGAAGTTTGCCTGTCGTGCCACGGTCGGTGGCGAGCTGGCCTGCGAAGCCGAAATTATCTGCGCCGAGAGGAAAATTGCTTGATTCATCCCTCCGCCATCGTCGACCCCTCCGCCCACCTGGCCGATGACGTCGAAGTCGGTCCCTTCAGTGTGATCGGTCCCGACGTCGAGATCGACGCCGGTTGCGTGATCGGACCGCATGTGGTGATCAAGGGCCCGACCCGAATCGGCAAGCGTAACCGGATCTTCCAGTTCGCGTCGGTCGGCGAGGATTGTCAGGACAAGAAGTATGCCGGAGAGTCGACCCGGCTCGAAATGGGCGACGATAACGTCGTACGCGAAAGCGTGACGATTCATCGCGGCACGATTCAGGACCGCGGTGTGACGACGATCGGTCATCGCAATCTGTTCATGGCCTATTCTCATGTCGGCCACGACTGTTTGATCGGCAACGACTGCGTTCTCGCCAACCAGGCCACCCTGGCGGGCCATGTGACGCTGGGTGATTTCGCGATCATGGGCGGACTCTCGGCCATCCATCAGTTCGCCAACATGGGTGAACATTCGATGGCGGGCGGTGGCTCGATCATCTCCAAGGACATTCCCGCTTTCATCATGATCAACGGCAACCCTGCTGCTGCCCACGGTCTGAATTCGACCGGTTTGCGACGCCGAGGCTTCTCCGAGGAAGCCGTGCGCGCCCTGAGCGAAAGTTATCGGCTGGTCTATCGCAAGGGACTGACGCTCGAGCAGGCTATCAGTGAAATCGAAAGCCGCTTCTCGCTCGACGAGACTCGCCGCTTCGTTGATTCTCTGAAATCCTCCAAGCGCGGTATCACGCGCTAGACGCAATCTGGCCGGGCTTCGCTAGCCGGGCTTTTCCAGCCAGGTTCGGCAGCCGGTTATCTAATCAGACCTTTCTCACAGGAGCCGGCTTATGCGCGTCTACCTGGTGGCAGGCGAGCTCTCGGGAGATATTCTCGGTGCCGGTTTGATGCAGGCGCTCAAGCGCCGTCACCCGCAGATCGAGTTTCGTGGCATCGGTGGCCCGCGGATGCAGGAGCAGGGTCTCGAATCGCTCTATCCGCTGGAAATCCTGTCGGTCATGGGGCTGGTCGAGGTGTTGAGACATCTCCCAGGGCTGATCAGGGTTCGCCGTCATCTCAAGCGCGACGCGTTGGCCTGGCGACCCGACATCATGGTGGGTATCGACGCGCCGGACTTCAATATCGGTCTCGAGCGCCAGCTGCACGATCACGGCATTCGCACCGCACACTATGTCAGCCCGTCGGTCTGGGCCTGGCGGCAGGGCAGGGTCAAGACGATCGCCAAGGCGGTGGACTTGATGCTGACATTCCTGCCGTTCGAAGCGGATTTCTATGCCGAGCATCGCGTGCCGGTCGCCTATGTCGGCCATCCGCTGGCCGACGAGCTGCCGCTGATCAACGATCGAGCGGCGGCCCGCGCTGAACTCGGGCTGGCAATGGAGGTGCCGACACTGGCGGTGCTACCTGGCTCGCGCAGCAATGAGATCCGTTTTCACGGGGAGATTTTCCTGCGCACGGCATCCGCACTGCGTCAGCGTCTCGGCGCGCTCCAGGTGGCCATCCCGGCGGCATCGCCGCAGCGGCGTCGCGAACTCGAGACGTTGCTCGAACAGTTTCCGGATCTCTCTGCCGATACGTTGATCGTCGAGGGGCGCTCGCGGGAGGTAATGACTGCCGCCGACGCGGTGTTGCTGACATCCGGAACCGCCGCGCTGGAAACCATGCTCTGCCACCGGCCGATGGTGGTTGCCTACCGCATGGCGCCGGCGACCTATTGGCTGGCGCAGCGGCTGGTCAAGACGCGCTGGATATCGCTGCCCAATCTGATCGCTCAGGAAGCGCTGGTACCCGAGCGGGTCCAGGATGCGGCGACTCCCGAATCGCTGGTCGAGACGCTGCTGCCCTGGTTCGAGGATGAATCTCGGCGGCTGGTCCTGGAGCGTCGTTTCGCCGGTCTTCACGCCGAGTTGCAGCGTGGCGCGAGCGAGCGTGCAGCGATCGCCATCACGTCGCTGGTCGAGCACGGAACGCTGGACATTCAACCCGAAAGCGTTTGATGAGAGAAGCCATGCCATCGAAGTCTTCGATAACCGCTTGGCCGGAGATCATCATCGAGTACGATGGGCATTTGATCGCCGGTGTCGATGAGGTTGGCCGAGGGCCGCTGGTCGGCTCGGTGGTGGCTGCGGCGGTGATCTTGAACCCGGCCCGCCCGATCGAAGGCCTGACCGACTCCAAGTGTCTGAGCGCCGCCCGCCGCGAGGCTTTCGATCTGCAGATTCGCGAGCAGGCGCTGGCATTCGCGATAGGAGAGGCGTCACCGCAGGAGATCGATTCGCTCAATATCTATCACGCCACCCACCTGGCGATGCGACGAGCGATCGATGCGCTGCCGATGCCTGCCGAATATCTGCTGGTCGATGGCAACCGATTGCCCGGCCATGTCTGTCCAGGGAAGGCCGTAGTCAAGGGCGATCTAAGACATCCCGCGATCAGCGCGGCGTCGATTGTGGCCAAGGTGGCCCGCGACGCTCAAATGGTCGAGCTGGACGCGCGCTATCCGGGTTATGGTTTCTGTCGCCACAAGGGCTACTCGACGCCGGAGCATCTCGACGCGCTGGCGCGGCTCGGGCCGCTGACGGAACATCGCTGCTCCTTTGCGCCGGTTCGCGAACGGCTGATGCCGGTATGACGGGCGGGTCTGTTAAAATCGTTCCGGTCGGTTTCACCGGTCGATTCGCACCGGTGGCCGCCAGCATGCCGGAATCCTGTACCTAACGTCTGAATTCATTCGCCGCCTGACTCGAGTTCGTCATGACAACACCTTTCGTTCACCTTCGTGTCCATAGCGAATACTCTCTGGTCGATGGTCTGGTCCGCCTCAAGCCGCTGATCAAGGCCACGGCCGAGGCCGGCATGCCGGCCGTCGCCGTGACCGACGACACCAACCTGTTCGGGCTGGTCAAGGTCTACAAGGCCGCCCAGGGCGCCGGACTCAAGCCGATTATCGGTGCCGACCTCTGGCTGCACAACGCCCACGACGAGAGCCATCCCTATCGTCTGACCCTGCTGGCGATGAACGATACCGGTTACCGCAATCTGACCGAGCTGATCTCGCGGGCCTGGACCGAGGGTCAGCGACACAACATGGCAATCCTCGACAAAGCGCTGGGTGTTCGCGCAGAGCGAAGGGCTGATCGCGCTTTCCGGCGCCCGTGAAGGCGAGATCGGACGCTTTCTGATCGCCGAGCATATCGACACCGCGCGCCAGCTGCTGGAAGGAGTGGTGCCAGCATTTTCGGGGCCGCTTCTACCTGGAGTTGCAGCGCACCGGTCGCCAGTACGACGAGGAGTGCGTGCACCATTCGGTACGTCTGGCGGGCGAGAGTGGCACGCCGGTGGTGGTGGCGACCAACGATGTGCGCTTTCTCGAACGTGGAGACTACTGGGCCCACGAAACGCGCGTCTCGATCGGCGAGGGCAAAGCGCTGGAAGATCCTCGACGCGAGCGGCGCTACAGCGAAGAGCAGTATCTCAAGACGCCCGCCGAGATGGCCGAGCTTTTCGCCGACGTGCCTGAGGCGCTCGAAAACAGCGTCATGATCGCGGCGCGCTGCAGCGCCAGCGTGCGTCTTGGCGAGATATTCCTGCCTGAATATCCGATCCCCGAGGGGCTGACCCAGGACGAATTCTTCCGCAAGATTTCCCATGACGGCCTCACCGACCGCCTGAACACGTTATTCGCGGGCGACACGCCGATCTATCCGGGGCGGTCGCTGGCCGAGCACGAGCCTGCTTACCGCGAGCGGCTCGACTTCGAGCTCGATATCATTCTCAAGATGGGGTTCCCCGGTTACTTCCTGATCGTGATGGACTTCATCCAGTGGGCCAAGGACAACGACATTCCGGTCGGTCCGGGGCGAGGTTCCGGGGCGGGCTCGCTGGTCGCCTACGTGCTCAAGATCACCGATCTCGACCCGCTGGAATACGACCTGCTGTTCGAACGCTTCCTGAACCCCGAGCGGGTGTCGATGCCCGACTTCGATGTCGATTTCTGCATGGAGAAACGCGATCGAGTCATCGACTATGTGGCCAATCGCTATGGCCGTGATGCGGTCTCGCAGATCGTCACCTTCGGCACCATGGCCGCCAAGGCGGTGGTGCGCGACGTGGCGCGTGCCCAGGGCAAGCCCTACTCGATGGGCGACAAGCTCTCCAAGTTGATCCCGTTCGAGGTCGGCATGACCCTGGCCAAGGCGATCGAACAGGAGCCGCAGCTCAAGGAGTATCTCGAGTACGACGAGGAAGCCGCCGAAATCTGGGAGATGGCACTCAAGCTCGAGGGAATCACGCGCGGCACCGGCAAGCACGCCGGGGGCGTGGTGATCGCGCCGACCAAGCTGACCGACTTCTCGCCGCTGCTGTGCGATCCGGATGGCTCTGGCTTGATGGTGCAGTTCGACAAGAACGACGTCGAGGACGCCGGGCTGGTCAAGTTCGACTTTCTCGGCCTGCGCACGTTGACGATCATCGACTGGGCGCTGGAGATGGTCGATGTGGTGCGCGCCCGCGATGGCGCCGGCCCGCTCGATATCAGCACCATCCCGCTGGACGACAAGCCGACCTTCGACATGCTCAAGAAGGCCGAGACCACCGCGGTATTCCAGCTCGAATCCCGCGGCATGAAAGAGCTGATCAAGCGCCTGCAGCCGGATTCGCTGGAGGACATGATCGCGCTGGTGGCGCTGTTCCGCCCCGGCCCGTTGCAGTCCGGCATGGTCGACGACTTCATCAACCGCAAGCATGGCCGCGCCGAGATCGCCTATCCCAGTGCGGATTATCAGCATGAATTGCTCAAACCGGTGCTGGAGCCGACCTACGGCATCATCCTGTACCAGGAGCAGGTGATGCAGATCGCCCAGGTGCTGGCCGGCTACACGCTCGGCCAGGCCGACATGCTGCGTCGCGCGATGGGCAAGAAAAAGCCGGAGGAGATGGCCAAGCAGCGCCAGGGCTTCATGGACGGCTGTGCCGACAACGGCATCGACAAGGGCTTGGCCGGTAACCTGTTCGATCTGGTGGAAAAGTTCGCCGGTTACGGCTTCAACAAGTCGCACTCGGCGGCCTACGGCCTGGTCTCTTACCAGACTGCCTGGCTCAAGGCGCACTATCCTGGCCCGTTCATGGCCGCGGTGCTCTCCACCGAGATGGACAATCTCGACAAGGTCGTGCCGCTAATCGAGGAGTGCCGGCATATCGGGCTGACGGTGACGCCGCCGAACGTCAATGTCGGTGGCTACAAGTTCACCGTCGACGAGAGTGGGCAGGTCGTCTACGGGCTCGGCGCGATCCGCGGCGTCGGCGAGGGGCCGATCGGGGCGATCGTCGAAGCCCGCGAGGCGGGAGGCGAGTTCACGGACCTGTTCGATTTTTGCCGTCGCATCGATGGCAAGCGCATGAACAAGCGTACCCTCGAGGCGCTGATTCGCTCTGGTGCGGTCGATACGCTGGGGCCGTCTCGTGCGGTGCTGGCGGCTTCGCTCGAGGCCGCGATCAAGGCCGCGTCGCAGAATCAGACCAACCAGAACCTGGGCATGATGGACATGTTCGGCGAGGCCTTTGCCGACGCCGCCGAGAGCGACGATATCTACGCCGACTATCGCCACGCCCGCGACTGGAGCGACAAGGAGCGCCTGGCCGGCGAGAAGGACACCCTCGGTCTCTATCTCACCGGTCATCCCATCGACGAGTACGAGCACGAGCTGAAGCGCTTCGTGGCGACCCGGATCGTCGATCTCAAGCCCTCCCGCGAGCCGCAGCGCGTTGCCGGGCTGGTCGTCGCGATGCGCACCATGAAATCGAAGCGTGGCGACACCATGGCCTTTCTCACGCTGGATGACCGCACCGGGCGGATCGAGGCCTCGCTGTTCGGGGAGCTGTACGATCAGCTCCGCGGGCAGCTGACCGCCGAACAGGTGCTGATCGTCGAGGGAGAGGTTTCCAGCGACGACTACTCAGGCGGCCTGCGTCTGCGCAGCAAGGACATCACGCTGATGGCCGATGCCCGTGCCCGCTTTGGTGAGGCGGTGGAGCTCTGCGTCGATGGCGCCCAGCTCAACGGTCGATTCTCGCGGTCGCTGCACGATAGTCTGTCACCATGGTTGAGCGAATCCGGTCTGCCGGTCAGGGTGCGCTATCGCAATGCCGAGGCCAGCGGCTGTTTCGAGCTGGCGCCGAACTGGAAAGTCTCGCCCAGCGATGAATTGATGACGGCGCTTCGCGGGGTCGAAGGCTACGAGCAGGTGGCGCTCCGCTATCGGGGTGGCTAACGTGTGACAGTAGGGCGCCTCCTTGCGAACACTCATGAAGGTGCGATAATAGTCTGTTTCGCGGCACGCCGGTCGCCCGTGTTTCAGAAATCCGCCCTGTTTCAGAAATCGAAGCCGCCAGGATCACAGTAGAAGCTCTATGAATCCCAATTATCTAGACTTTGAACAACCGATTGCCGAACTCCAGGCCAAGATCGAAGAACTGCGTCTGGTCGGTAACGATAGCCGCATCAGCCTGAGTGACGAGATCGCCAAGCTCGAAGAGAAAAGCCGTAAGCTCACCGAGCAGATCTTTCGCGATCTGACCGCCTGGCAGGTGACGCAGCTATCGCGCCATCCACAGCGCCCCTACACGCTCGACTATCTCGACAGTATCTTTACCGACTTCGACGAGATGCATGGCGATCGCCATTTCGCCGACGACGCCGCCCTGGTTGGCGGTGTGGCGCGTCTCGACGACAAGCCGGTGATGGTCATCGGTCACCAGAAAGGGCGTGACGTCAAGGAGAAGGTGCGGCGCAACTTCGGCATGCCGCGGCCTGAAGGCTATCGCAAGGCGTGTCGGCTGATGGAGACGGCCGAGCGCTTCAAAATGCCGGTACTGACGTTCATCGACACGCCCGGCGCCTATCCCGGCATCGATGCCGAGGAGCGTGGGCAATCCGAAGCGATCGCCTACAACCTGGCGGTAATGTCGCGTCTGAAGACGCCGATCATTGCCACGGTGATCGGTGAGGGCGGCTCCGGCGGCGCTCTGGCGATCGGCGTCTGCGACGAGCTGCAGATGTTGCAGTACTCCACCTACTCGGTGATCTCGCCGGAGGGCTGCGCCTCGATCCTGTGGAAGAGCGCCGAAAAGGCCTCCGACGCGGCTCAGGCCATGGGTATCACCGCGTCACGCCTGAAGGAACTCGGCTTCGTCGACACGTTGATCGGTGAACCGCTGGGCGGCGCGCACCGCAATCCGCGCAAGATCGCCAGTCAGGTCAAGGAAGCGCTGGTGGGGAGCCTCGACCGGCTGCAGGCGATGGATACCGAGAGTCTGCTCGAGCGTCGTTATGCGAAGTTGATGAGCTATGGCGCGCCCCAATAACGCAAGGCCGATCCCCGAAGTTCTTGTCGACGACGCCCTGGCGATGATCTCGCCGGGGCGTTGCGTTTGGGTGGCACTTTCCGGCGGTCTCGACTCTTCTCTGCTGTTGAGCGTGGCGGCGCCGCTGGCGCGCCAGCGCGGCATCGATCTGCGCGCGATCCATGTCAACCACGGCCTGCAGACGGCGGCGAGCGACTTCGAGACAGTCTGTCGCGAACTGTGCGGCTCGATGACCGTGCCGCTGACCATCGTCCGTGTCTCGGTCAATCCTGACGGTCACGGAATCGAGGCGGCCGCGCGAGACGCCCGTTATCAGGCGTTTGCCCATCATCTCTCTGGCGGCGACCGCCTCTGGTTGGCGCAGCACGCCGACGACCAGGCCGAAACGCTCATGCTGGCGGCGCTTCGCGGTAGCGGGGTGCGGGGCCTGGCGGGGATGCCTGCGGTGCGCCAGTGGCGAGGCCTCTCTATCGAGCGCCCCTGGTTGGGTCTGGCGCGATCCGAGCTGGTGGACGAGGCAACACGTCGCGGGCTCGTCTGGTACGAAGATCCTAGCAATGCCGAAGTGACGTTTGATCGCAACTATCTGCGTCACCGCGTGCTGGCACCGTTGCGACAACGCTGGTCAGGCGCTGCCGAGGCCTTGGCGCGAAGTGTCGGCCATCTGCAGGAGGCCGACGAGCTGCTGGGGGAGCTGGCCGAGATCGACCTGGCGGAGGCGGGTGGCGATCCCGGTCGTCTGCGGTTGTCGACACTGCGTGGGCTCACCTCCTCGCGCCGACGTCTGTTGATTCGCCATGCGCTCGAGCGGCTGGGTTTACCGACGCCGCCGGCGACGCGTCTGACCGAACTCGAACGTCAGCTGACCACGGCAGCATACGATCGCCTGCCAGCGCTTGGCTGGGCAGGGGGCGAGGCCCGGCTCTGGCGGCATCATCTCTACTTGTTGGCACCGCTGCCACCGACCGATCTGTCCTGGCAGATGACCTGGGATGGCGTTTCGCCGCTGGAAACACCCTGGGGTCACTATTTTTGTGTGCTCCAGCCGCCTCGAGGTGCCGCGGCATCGTCGCTGCGGGTCGGTCTGCGCCAGGGCGGCGAACGATTATGTCTAGCCGGTCGTGGCACTCGCGATCTCAAGCGCCTGCTACAGGAGGCCGAGATCCCGCCCTGGCAGCGAGATCGTCTGGCGCTGGTATGGTGTGGCGACCAACTGGTGGCGGTACTCGGGGTTCTGTCAGCGGAGGTTGGCATCAGACGTCGTATGTCAGTGTCAGCCCGGCAGCTTCCTGATAGGCAGCTTCCTGTTCGAGATCGTTGAGCAGCAGCGCCTGGGGTTTGGTTTCCGGCAGCGTGAGATGCAGGTCGTTACCTTTGCCACCCTTGATGACGAGACGAAAGTCGACAGGGGCCTGTTCCGGCCGGGCGTGATTGAGCATCACCGCCAGCCGCAGCAGCCGAGCCAGGCGCTGGTAGGTGGGCTGTACCGCACCCGGCAGGGCCTCCAGCTCTTTCTGGGCGAATTTACGCCGATGAGCACGGACCAGAAACGCCAGCGCTTGCTGTTCGGGACGGGAGAAACCGGTCAGATCGGAATATTCGAGCAGGTAGGCGCCATGACGGTGGAACTGACTATGAGAGATCGCCAGGCCAATCTCGTGTAGCTGCGCCGCCCAGAACAGGAACAGGCGCTGCTCTTCACTGAGCGACCAGCTGTCGCGGACCTGATCGAAAGCCGCCATGGCGGTCTGCGCCACGTGATCGGCGTGGGCCGTCTCGACACTGTAGCGCCGCATCAATGACTCGATACTATGCCGCCGAGAATCCTCGGGGGTATTGCGGCCGATCAGATCGTACAGCACGCCTTCGCGCAGTGCGCCGTCTGAATACCGCATTCGCTCCAGCCCAAAAGCCTCGAAAACGGCACACAGGATGGCGACACCGGCGGGAAAGACTCGCGCCCGATCTTCCTTCAGGCCTTCCATCGCGACCTTGTCCAGATCGCCGAAGCCGATCAATTTCTTGCGTAGCTTGATCAAGGCGTCGCGCTCGATCAGCGTGGTATCGCCATCACCTCTAGCGCCGATCACGGCTGCAGCGGCCTTGATTGTGCCGCTGGAGCCAATCGGGTCCTGCCAACCCAGCTGGCAGTAATGTCGCTGGATGTTGGCCAGTTCGGATATCGCCGCCATCTCGGCGCGCCGAAAACGCTTTTCACTGAGTTCACCGCTGGAGAAGAACGCGCCAGTATAGGCGACACAGCCCATGTGGAGACTTTCCAGCGCTTGAGGTTCGAAGTCTTCGCCGATGATGAACTCGGTGGAACCACCACCGATATCGACGATCAGGCGTCGGCCGTGAACTTCGGCCAGCGCGTGCGCAGCGCCCAGATAGATCAGACGCGCTTCTTCGCGCCCGCCGATAATCTCGATCGGGTGTCCGATCAGCGCCTCGGCACGTTCGATCAGACGGTGGGCATTGCAGGCTGCGCGAAGCGCGTTGGTGCCGACGATTCGCAAATTGGCGCTGGGCACCCCTTCGAGAAACGGAGCGAAACGTTCCAGGCAGGCCAGTGCTCGCGCCATGGCCGCATCAGTAAAGTTCTCGTTTTCGTCGAGACCGGCGGCGAGCTGGACTTTTTCGCCCATCTTGGCAACGACCTGGAGTTGGCCGTCCTGATAGTTGGCGACCAACAGGTGGAAGCTGTTGGAACCGAGATCAATCGCGGCCAGGCGACGCGTCGCGTCTTTGGCGGTCGACTTCCCGCTCATGGCGTGGCGTCCTCGAAAGCTGGCATAAAAGATAGGTGGCTTTGTACAATTTGCTATGTAGCTTTGTATAAGTGACTGTGGATAGATGGCTGTAAGATGTTGTCCGAACCGATACTATTCCTGGCGAGCGCCACGAGAGCGCCGAATGGATCAAGATTGCGGTGGTGGTTCAGTCTTGTCAATCGTTCACGCGGCGGGCATGCTGGCTACAGCAAAGACATCGATCGACAGAGACTCCAGTTCATGCAGCCGCAGCGGCGCCGTTTGGATAGTAGAGCTTTCGAGCTTCAACGCGAGGAACAGGAAACGCCATGGCTCGCGGTCTTCGTTACCGACTGGTGTCAGCCCTGTGAAATTCTGCTATCTCGACTTTCTTCGGCAACGCCGGAGCCGATTCGCCATCTGCCGGTGGGCGTGGTCGATGTCGATCGCGAATCAGCGCTGGCGGAACGTTACGGAATCAAGGGAACTCCGACACTGATTCTGTTCATCGAAGGGGAGCCCCGTCTCACCAGAGTCGGTGCACTATCGGAAGCGCAGTTGCTGCAAATTGGCGAAGAAAGTACGCGTCATTGACCCAAGTGCACTGATATCGCCGCATATTATCACTACGGCGATGCTTGCTTTCGGCAGATAGCTTGTCTACCATCTGGATGTTAACCTGTTTCGAACGCTTCTTGACCGCATCGCGGTCCCCCAAGTCGTCAGTCGATCCCAGTCCCAATCTTCGACCCGTCTGGATTTTTGAACGGTTTTGATTGATCGGCGGTTTTGATTTATGGATAGTGACAACGCTCATGGATGACTCTTTCCATGAGATTGTAGGCGAATCGAACCGCTCTCCAGGCACTCTCGCAATACGGCAAGCCGATGTCCGGCCTGTTTCGACGTAACGCCGAGAGTCCATGCGAAATATCTGACCCCGGGACGACTGAACGCGCTGCGCGGCGTTCGAATTGACCGCCCCTTGTCCTCCTTTTCTATCTCGGCAAAAGTCATTGCCTGCGACACGAGCCATCTTTGACAAACTCATGAATCTAACTGAACTCAAGCAAAAATCCGTTCCTGAGCTGCTGGATATCGCCCGTGAAATGGGCATTGATAACCTGGCCCGCTCGCGCAAGCAGGACATCATTTTCGCCATTCTGAAAAAGCATGCAAAGAGCGGCGAAGACATCTATGGCGATGGCGTCCTGGAAATTCTCCAGGATGGCTTCGGTTTCCTGCGTAGCGCTGATTCTTCCTATCTGGCTGGCCCCGATGACATTTATGTCTCGCCGTCACAGATTCGTCGGTTCAACCTGCGCAAGGGCGACTCGATCTCTGGCAAGATTCGCCCACCGAAGGAAGGTGAGCGCTACTTCGCGTTGTTGAAAGTTAACGAAATCAACTTCGACAAGCCGGAAAACGCCAAGCACAAGATCCTGTTTGAAAACCTGACACCGCTGTTCCCGCAGGAACGGATGGTGATGGAAATGGGCAACGGCTCCACCGAGGATATCACCGCCCGGGTAATCGATCTGACAGCGCCGATCGGCAAGGGACAACGTGGTCTGATCGTATCTCCGCCCAAGGCCGGCAAGACCTTGATGCTGCAGAACATCGCTGCCTCGATCACGCGTAACAATCCTGAATGTCACATGATCGTGCTGTTGATCGATGAGCGTCCGGAAGAAGTGACGGAGATGTCACGGACGGTGCGTGGTGAAGTGGTGGCCTCGACCTTCGATGAGCCGCCGGCACGGCACGTTCAGGTCGCCGAGATGGTGATCGAAAAGGCCAAGCGTCTCGTCGAGCACAAGAAGGACGTCGTCATCCTGCTCGACTCTATCACCCGTCTGGCGCGTGCCTATAACACCGTGGTGCCGTCTTCCGGCAAGGTGCTGACCGGTGGTGTCGATGCCCATGCCCTCGAGAAGCCCAAACGCTTCTTTGGTGCCGCGCGTAACATCGAGGAGGGCGGTAGTCTGACCATTATCGCCACGGCGCTGGTCGATACCGGCTCGAAGATGGATGAAGTGATCTTCGAGGAGTTCAAGGGTACCGGCAACATGGAAGCGCATCTCGATCGGAAGTTGGCCGAGCGGCGTGTCTACCCGGCCTTCAATATTCGCCGTTCCGGCACGCGTCGCGAGGATCTGATCACCTCCGAGGAAGAGATGCAGCGGATGTGGATTCTGCGCAAGCTGCTCAACCCGATGGATGATGTGGCAGCGACGGAGTTCCTGATCGATCGCCTCAAGGATACCAAGACGAACTTGGAATTCTTCGAAGCCATGAAAAGACGTTGATTCTGGCTGGCTGCACTCGATGACACTGCGTTGGAAAATCGCTCAAGCTGCTCATTTACCCCAGTAAATTCCGCTTTGGACTCGCGACGTCCATGTCGCTCGCTCTGCGAGCAGCGGAGCTGCCTAAATCGTCGATCCTGACGATTTGTCGCGATTTTCCGCCTTATCTCATCTTCGTTCGCTCAGCCAGCTCTCAACGCTTCGTGAGATATTCGGGGCAAAGCAGAAAATGGAGGGCAGCATGTTATGCTGCCCTTTTTGCGTTCTTGGATAGTGGGATACGGGCAACGTCATGAAATATCACGATTTGCGGGATTTCATCACGGCGCTGGAGCAGCGTGGTGAGTTGAAGCGCGTCACGGTCGAGGTGGACCCGTATCTGGAGATCACCGAGATCTGCGATCGCACGCTGCGCGCTGGCGGGCCTGCGCTGCTGTTCGAGAACGTCAAGGGCAGCGAGATGCCGGTGCTGGGCAATCTGTTCGGGACTCCCGAACGCGTCGCTTTCGGCATGGGGCAGGAGAACGTCGAGGCGTTGCAGGAGGTCGGCAAGCTGCTGGCCTTCCTGAAGGAGCCGGATCCGCCCAAGGGGCTCAAGGATGCCTGGGACAAGCTGCCGATCTTCAAGCAGGTCATGAGCATGGGCCCGAAGACGGTGCGCTCCGCGCCATGTCAGCAAGTCGTGTTCGAGGGCGAGGAGGTCGATCTCGACCGCCTGCCGATTCAGCACTGCTGGCCGGGCGACGTGGCACCGCTGGTGACCTGGGCATTGGTCGTTACCAAGGGGCCGCACAAGACGCGCCAGAACCTGGGCATCTATCGCCAGCAGAAGCTTTCCAAGAATCGATTGATCATGCGCTGGTTGAGCCACCGCGGTGGCGCGCTGGATTTCCGCGAGTGGCAGCAGGCCCATCCGGGCGAGCCGTTTCCCGTGGCGGTGGCGCTGGGCGCCGACCCGGCAACGATTCTCGGGGCGGTAACGCCGGTACCGGATACGCTTTCCGAATACGCGTTCGCGGGGCTGCTGCGTGGCTCGCGTACCGAACTGGTCAAGTGCGGCCACGCCGATCTGGAGGTTCCCGCTTCGAGCGAGATCGTGCTGGAAGGCTTCATTTATCCGGATGACATGGCGCCCGAAGGGCCCTATGGCGATCACACCGGGTACTACAACGAAGTCGAATCCTTCCCGGTATTTACCGTCGAGCGCATCACCCATCGTCGCGACCCGATCTATCATTCGACCTACACCGGGCGGCCGCCGGACGAGCCCGCGGTACTGGGACTGGCGCTCAACGAAGTGTTCGTGCCGATCCTGCGCAAGCAGTTTCCCGAAATCGTCGATTTCTATCTGCCGCCGGAAGGCTGTTCCTATCGGATGGCGGTAGTGACCATGAAGAAGCAGTATCCCGGTCACGCCAAGCGAGTAATGATGGGCGTGTGGAGTTTCCTGCGCCAGTTCATGTATACCAAGTTCGTGATCGTGCTGGATGACGATGTCGATGCGCGAAAGTGGGAAGATGTGATCTGGGCCATCACCACGCGCATGGATCCGGCCCGCGATACGGTCTTGGTCGAGAATACGCCCATCGACTATCTTGATTTCGCCTCGCCAACCGCGGGGCTGGGCTCCAAGATGGGACTGGATGCCACCAACAAGTGGCCGGGCGAGACCACTCGGGAGTGGGGCGAGCCCATCGTCATGGACCCGGCAGTCAAGTCGCGTGTCGATGAGCGGTGGGACAGCTATGGTATCGATATCGCGGCGCCGTCGGCGCGAACGGGAACCTCAAGCAAAGATGAGGTGGCATGACGGTAAGCAGCGAGGTGGATATGACGGTCAGGACGTTGACCTGCCAGGTGGAAACGGTCGAAGACCTGACCCCCGATGTGTTTCGAGTCGTGCTCGAGGGGCGGGTCGAGGCGATCGGCCATGCGCCGGGCCAGTATCTGGAGCTGGAGCTGCACGAAGGGACCTGGGTGCCGTTTTCGATTGCTTGCGCCGACAATGGTGATGGCCAGCTGGAGCTGCATATCCAGCACTGGCCGGAACGCACCCACTCGGCGCGATTACGCGAGCTGCTGACACACCGCAATCGGTTGTCAGTGCGTCTGCCCAGTGGCGATTGTTTTCTGCCGAGGGGAGGCGTGCAGCCGCTGCTGCTGATCGCGGCCGGTACCGGTTTCGCCCAGCTCAAGGCAATCGTCGAGGCAGCGCTGGCGGAAAACCCCGACCGTGAAATAGCGGTCTGGTGGGCCGTGCGCGAGCGACGCGACCTGTATGCCGAGTCCTTGGCCCGCCAATGGGCCCAGGCGTATTCGAACGTCCATTTTCACGCGGTGGTCGAGGCGTCGGAGGCCGAGCTCGAAACGCTGCCGGGCATTCACTGGCATATCGGGCGTATCGATGAGGCGCTGGCGGCGGCGTTGGAGACACTTTCAGGCCTCGATATCTATATCGCCGGTTCACCGGGCATGGTCTACGCCTGCGTCGACACGCTGGCGCCATTGGGTCTCGCGGAACATCAGGTACATTCGGACGTCTTCAGTTACGCGCCACGGGTGCCATTCTTGCCGCTGCCCGAGGGTGATCCGGCGCAGGCGCCGTTGACGCCGGGCGAGGCGCTCGCGATATCCAAGAAGGGCGTGACGTCCCAGAAGGGCGCGACATCCCAGAAGGACGTGACATC
>JGI24517J20059_1000336_pt1 | contig 28078 bp, 30 predicted proteins | sample LinPmetageLP41_FD_20059 | JGI IMG/M metagenome (IMG submission 20059) | reverse complement strand
TGATAGCGCGCGAGATACCGAAGCCGCCCAAGGCAGCTTGATCGATGAAGATTAGCGGGTGAGATCGAGAGTGATGTCGTCGATGATCTTGCCGTTCTTCAAGGTCGATATGTTCGCTGCACGCATCCCATTCGGACCATCGAAATAGCACGCGGCGACACGCTCGGCAGGCAGGCCCAATTGGGTTTCGGTGTGGTAATGCACCATCGCCATTTCGCTGCCATTTTCTGGCCCGATGATCTGGTTGATATCCAAGCTGCTCTTGTCCTCGAAGCGCTCGGCTACCGTAAGGCACTGGCGTGATTCGTCGCTGGTGTAGGGGAGATAGAGCCCTTTGACGTAGATGAACAGTCCGCCGTAAGCAGCGCCTAGCCCCAGGCCGAGTGCAACGACGGTGGATGCTGTGATGATGGCGAGTTTCTTGCGTTTCATGGGGGTTCCCTCGATCGTATCGTTTTGTGATTCAACGTTTACTGAATGAAGTATCACGCGAAGGATCGAGGGGTTGAATCAGCGCAATTTGGTAATTGCGGGTTTTCGATGGCTGAAATAACTCAGCGGCAGGTATCGCTGGAGGGCACCGCCACGGGCGGTGTAGTTGAGCACCTTGATCTTGTCGCGGTCGAAGTAGTTGTCGATCGCGGTGACGTAGCGCTCATTGGTGTCGCGGACAAAGACGCCCACGACGTTGATGCTGTGGGCTCGCATGACGCGCAGGGTGTCATTATCCATGGCCCAGGCGGCGATGCCTTTCTTCATCGCCTCTGAGAGACGCGCCTCGCCGGCCCGGTAGATTTCGGAATGCTTGCGATACGCCATGTAGACGCGCTGACCGGAGTCGAGCGTGACGATGGCGCCGTAGAGACGCTTACCCTTCTTGACCAGCTCCAGCTTGTGCTTTGGTCCTAACTCGAACATCGACAAGCCTCCGCAGATAGATAGCGGTTAAGGTCGATTGCTCGTTGAGGAAGTGCCCGTGTGCCTGCTGCATGATCTTGCCGATGTGATCGATGGCCGTTACACCTTCCGGCTTCTCCAGCGCAGCATGGTTGAACGAGGCGTGTTTCTTGAGCATGGGCGAATACTCGCCATGATCCAGGCGCACGACTTCGGCGTAGCCTTCGGGCAGGGCGGTCCTGGTGTTGACCAGAGCAACCTTGTCGCCGGCACGCAGTCGATCGAACCAGCCCCGGCCGACGCGCAGCGTGTTGAACGCTCGCTCGACACCGACGATGGGCGGCATGAACCCGATGCTGGGGATATACTTCTCGCAGTGGCGAACCGACAGCGTCACGAAGTGCTCGGCGCGGTTCATCATCTGCTTGACGGGGCACTGCTCGTGAATACCGCAGGTGTCGCACAGCATTACCTCGCGTTTCTTTTCCGCGGCAGTCTCGATCGTGAAGCGGTTGTCTTCCGTGCGCTTCACCCAACGAGCGCGTTTCAATTCGATAGTCATGCCAATGTCCCAGTTGTCGCACTCGCATGACTATACGTTCCCAGTGATTGAGGCAGCTAGCGAATCAAGGCGTTAAGCGCCTATTCATCAGAAGAATCATCCTCGACGGTGATGTCGTCGACCGCTGCGCCGTCCAACAGCTTCTGAATCTCTACCTGAGTCGCCGGATCGGTTCGGATCATGCCCGCCAGTTTCTTCTTGGTGATCTTCTCGCCGTTCCAGTGGCAGTAGGCAGACTTCTTGCCGCCGGCCTCGATGATTTCGTGCTCGCACAGATACTCGACCAGCGAACCTTCGACATCGAAGTGTCCGGTGCCGTCCTCGTTGAACATGAAGTTCCATTTGCACTTGCGGAAGGGGGCGCTGACCTTGTTCTTGATGCACTCGGCGCCGATCTGTTGGCCGACCTTCGTGGAGTCCGTGGCCGACTTCTTGATCATCGTGCGGCCCAGGCGGATACGCACTGACGAGTAGAATTTGATCGCCTCGCCACCAGGGGTCGTTGTCGGGTCGCCGAACATCACCCCGATTTTCGTGCGCACCTGGTTGAGCACGATCACCAGGGCGTTGTAATCGTCCGCCGCCTGGGCGATTAGCTTGAACGATGCCGACGTAGCGCGAGCCAGGGCGGTGTTGTCGTTCATGTTGAGAGCGTCAGCCGACTTCTCGGCGATCTGTTGCGGCACCATCGAGGCCAGCGAGTCCCACACGATGACCATCGGCGCTTCCTTAGGGATCAGCTTCTTGTCACGCACGATCTTCATCAGGTTGCGGGTTTCGACCACCGTCTGTTCGTAGGTGATTCCCTTCTTGTAGACGAAGCGGCCGGGGGTCACGTCGAGACCGGACTGCTCTGCCTGGTTGGTGTCGAAGGAGCGCTCGTGGTCCCAGAATGCAGCGATACCGCCGGCAGCCTGGGCTGCTTTCATGCATTCGTTAGCGATCGCCGTCTTGCCCGAGGATTCCGGGCCGGACAGTTCGATGACACGTCCCGATGGCATGCCGCCGTCGTAGCGTCCGCTGACGATCCGGTTAAGGGGCGGGAACCCGGTATTGATCCAGATGCTGACGGTGGAGACATCGTCGTTCTTGCCGATAGCACCGGCGATTTCCTTGGCGAGATCGAGGCTCATGAGGCTTTCCTGAGTGAAGAGGGTGAGGCGAAGTCCACGAACGGTTCGACGAAGTTGTCGAAGTCGTTGAGGATCGAGTTAAAGGCGAATTCGCGACAAAACTCCCGAAAGGCATCCAGGTCCATCGCATTGCGGTGCAGCACCTGCACGCCGGTCGGCGAGGGACCGGTCAGCAGATTCATCAGCCGGACGTTGCGCTTGAACACTTCCAGCCGGGTCATCTCGGGTTCTTTCGGTGACGGCACACCCATCGCGAAGTCGCGGTAGGCTTTCAGCACCTTGCGTTTGTTGGCCACGTCATCACGGATGCGGGCGACGAAGTTCGGCACGTCTCCGTATTGCGCCAGCACGGTAGGCGCTGACTTCTCGCCGATCCGGCCAACGCCGGGGATCTCGTCCGATTGATCGCCGACTAGCGCCTTGCCCTGAACGAAGGCCACCGGCGTCAGATAGCCCGTGTTCTCCGCAAAGGTGGAGGCGTGGACCATTCGGCCATCCTTGTGATTGACCCAGGTCACGCTTTCGCCGATCAGCTGTTTCCAGTCGTGATCGCCGGTGACGAGGAACGTCTGAAAGCCCTTTGCGTTGTATTGGCGGACCATGTAGCCGGCCAAATCGTCGGCTTCGAAGTCTTCGGCATAGATCGAGGGAACCCCGAGCAGGCCGAGGCCGCGCTTGATGTCTTCGCGTTGATCGCGGAAACAGGCACGCATGTGTTGCAGACGGGGGTCTGGTTCTTTGCCGCGCTTGGCCTTGTAGTCGGGGAACAGCTCGTAACGCCACTTGGCCTTGCCGTCCCATAGCAGCACCGGACGGGCCTTGAGATCACGCACGTAGCGTCGCACCGAACGCAGGCATCCGAAGATGGACTGCACTTCGCGGTCGCCGACGGTGAGCTTCGTCCCATCCTGTGCTGCGTAACCAATCGCGTGACTGTCGAACAACAGTTGGCGCATGGAAGAGTCTCCAGAAAAAAGGGGCTCCGCAGAGCCCCTTTCGGATGGGCGGGATCAGATACCGTCGAGACCGTCGAGAATGTCGTCCAGATCATCAGGCACGCCGGCAATCTCATCGGCCAGGTCTTCGGCGGGCTTCGGTGCCGGCTTGGCTTCCGCCTTCGCTTTGGGCGTTGGCTTCGGCTCATCGACTTCGAACGGCACGTCGTCCTCGACCAGCTCGCCTTCGATCTCGCCCTCGAGATCAGCCAGCTCACCTTCCAGATCGGCCGCCAGGTCTTCGTCGGGCTCGGATGCTTCGTGCAGCAGCGCAGCGCCACCCGCAGCTCCCGCACCCGCAGCGGCAGCAGTCGGCGGTGTCATGAAGGCGCCCGTCGTTCCGGTCTTCACGGACGAATGTGTCAGCGCGACCGGAGCAGCCAGACCGGTGACAGCCGTGACGGCACCCGTCGCCTTGAGCAGACCTTGATCCGATTCCTGGGAGCAGTAGGCATTCAGATCGGTGACGGCGGCCACGTCATAGGTGACTTCCGTCGCCTTCGGTGCGGTGGATACGGAGTATTCGGTATCGAGGCCGGAACCGGTTTTTGTGACGAAGAAGTCGTGACCTTCCTTCGGATCGAGCATGTTGACGTCGTCGTCGGCGAAGGTCGTGATCTGCTCGACCATTGCGTCGAACACGCCAGAAGGCAGTTCGATGACTTGCGGCTTGTTGGGCTCTTCGCCATCACGAACCAGACCGTTGACGAGCACGCGAGCGGTCGACTTGGCCTGACCCAGCAGCTTCTCCATGCTGGTGTTGCCGGTATCCTTGGATGCCCGGATGCCTTCCCAGATCGCGGAACAAACCGGGCAATCACGCTGGTAGGTCTTGTCGGCGCAGATGTAGACGGCAGCCAGCTTGTTGTCCTTGTCCTTGACGTAGTGCATGCCGAAGTCATGCCAGAACGTGTTCGGATCGGTCGGATTCCAGCCCGGCAACAGACGAACGCGGGTCTTGCCGGTGGGGAAGCGGAAGGGACGGATGAACTGAGCCTTTTTCGCGGCCTGATCGGCTTTGCGCTGACCCATGCGGGCTTTCAGGTCGGCCAGTGAACTTGTTGCTGCCATTGGTGAATCCTCAGTGATATCGAGCCGCTGATAGCGGCGTTGTCGGTGGTATATCGAGCCGCCGATAGCGGCATTACTGCATGGTAAGTAAGTTATGACTTACTACTAGAGGAATAAGAAAAGACCGATTCTTAGCCCTCTGACTCTTCCATAGTCTGCTCGCGCTTGGACTGGCGTTCGAGTCCTTCCAGCATCGCCTTGCGCTCTTCCGCACGAGCGGCCGGAACGGCGCCACCCTTGAAGTCTCCGCGCATGACGGCCTGCTCCAGATGATGCTTGGATGCCTGCACGATCATGTCTCGCCGCTGGCGAAGGGCTTCGAGAGCGGTCTTCGACAGGTTGAAGACGAGGATCGAGCGATTGTAGTCGCTGAATGCCTTGAGACGGCGATCGTGACTCTGCACGTATTCCGTCACCGTGCCCTCAGTGACCTTCACGCCGGACTTCGGCAGCTCATCGCGAGCTTCCTTGCCCAACTCCGCCTCGACGATCGCAAGACGGTTCTTGAACGCATTGCTTTGGTGTTCAGCGCGGGCTGCGAGAACGCCATAGCGGACGTAGAGCGCGGCCTGGCTCGCCCACATCGCATCGAGATCGGTGGCGTTGAACGCGACATCGGCCTTGAGCTGGTGAGCATCGATCAGGTTCTGAACTTCACTCGACATGGATTGCTCCGGTGGTGATTCGGAACACTCGCGTTCCGACATCTTTAGCTTATACATGAAGCGATGGTAAGTCATTACTTACTTACTGGTATGAGTAAATTCATTCTCATTACAATGGTCTAATGTAAGTGTATGGTTATACTGACCAAACAGTCCAACTAAGCTAGCCATGAGCCTTTGCGACGTTCGCCAAATCAACCTGCGCCGCCTGATGGTTGAGCGCTTTGAGGGATCACAGACGCGGTTGGCCAAAGCGGTTGGTCGCAGCGCTGGCTACATTTCTCGTTGTCTATCTCAGGGTCAGCACCGCAAGAAGATCGGCGAGACGCTGGCGCGAGACATCGAAAAGCAAATCGGCCTCGAGAATCGCTGGCTGGATGCTAATGCCGATGAGCAGCAGATCAGCGCTTTTTGGCATTCGCACGTCGAGGTGCCCCTGATGATCGAGTGTCAGGTCTCTGAACAGTCGGGCATCTTCAAAGTGGTCAACTCGATGGAAACCGCCTCTGTGCCGCTCAGCGTGCTTCACCAGCGTCAGCTGAGTCGAAGTCAGGTTGCGGCAGCATCGGTCCCTGGTAGCGTCTTCTCGCCCTTTCTGGAGCGGGTCATGATCGTCATCGATCAGGGCGACACGTCTCACCGAGAGGACAAGATGTTCGCCATCGATCATGAGGGCGTCTTGCAGGTGAAATATCTACAGCGGATGCCCGGCGGTCGGCTGCGATTGAAGGCTTCGATTTCGGCTCGACAGGAGTCGCCCGATGTCGAACTGGAGGCCGACTGGCCAGAGCGAGTGCGAGTGCTGGGTCGCTTGGTGTGGCTGATGGCCGACGTGGCTTAGTCAGTCTCTTCGGGGGCGGGCTCGGGGAATTCGAATGGCTCGGGAAAGGGATCGTCGTCGAAAGGCTCGGGAAAGGGCGGCTCGACGATGTCGATGTCGTCACAGCCATCATGATCTCCGGCGATGGCGGGTAGCGGCATGAGTCCTGCCCCGATAAGCAGGACAGAGGCTCCGAGGATCAGCGTAGCAATCCACTTCATGGCTATGATTCCCCCTAAACGAAGAAAGCGCCCGAGAGGGACGCTTTCAGAGATCAATTCGTTTATTGCCGTGTGCTTCGTCGGGTGACGCGAATGGCCCAAAACCCTGCGATGCCGATGAAAAGCAGGAAGGGCGAGGCGATCAGAAGCGTGGTCATGATTGGACCTCCTGTTCCGGTGAGTCCGGTTTCGTGACTTGCTTGGCATCTATCTTAGCCACTAGGCAGTGTAATACCAAGCCCAGGGAGAGACAGCCGGTTCCGAGGGTGACGCCGACGAAGGCGTTGAAGTTCGAACCTTCCGCATTGCTGATCCAGCCACCCATGATGCTCAGCGCAATCAGCGTGCAGCCTACCGCTTTCGACGAATCTGCAATTCGATCGACCAGCGTGTAACGCGCTGGTGTTGTCTCCTTGCTGATCTCTTCGTTGAAAAACCGTCGCACCTTCTCGCAGTCGACGTCCCTGAACCATTCCCAATTGCTGCTCATGTTCCCCGCCTTATCGTTTTGATTCTTCGAGGATTGTAACTGTTCCGCAAACGGGGTTCATGTTGGATCGTAGCCTGGCATCCAACCCTCGCCGTTGAGCTTGGCGCCTTCCAGATAGGAAACCCACTCCCAACGTCCCTCTAAGAGCTGATCAATCTCCTGTAGCCGTTCAACGATCGGCAGGGTCGAGCGATACTCGCTGGCGAATTCTTCGCCAACCATCACACTCGTTGTGCCCATGCCCGCGTCGATCCAGATATCGTGTCGATGGGTTTTGAAGCCTTCGAGCTGACTGCGCAGAAAATCCAGAAACTTGAACGCCATCTCCCGGTGGACCTGCTCGATGCGTTCACCCAGTTCCTTCTCCAGCGCCTCGTAATGTTCAAGGCTCTCTGTGCGGTTGAGCGATCGGCTGGTGGTGCCTCTGAGCGTGCTTCGGCTATAGCAGCGCTTGGCGCCAGTTTTACGGTCTTGAATGTGAGGGAAGTCGAACGAGTCGACCGAACCATACGAGCTCATGGTTTGATTCTCTTCTCGAACCGACAGGAGGCAATGATCGCAGCCATCATGACCGTGCCACCGACAATTCCGATCGCTAGAGCATGATCGAGTTGATGTCCGGTCAGCGGCCAGACGATTGCGCTGATCAGAGCGGCACACCCAGCCCGGCCGATGAGATCAACGATGATCCAACCGAGACGTCTCATAGCGGCCTCTCCCGACGTCGATGAAGAATGTTACGGGCGATGCGGCAGCGGATTCGGTCCCTGACCTCAACGTTTGTAGGGTGGTCGGTGATCAGAAGAATCAACAGTTCAAACTGTCGATGGCCGGGTCGCTCGTTCCAACCTTTGAAGATGACCAAGGCATTACTCTCGTCCATGTCGCGTCGGTTGGGCCGACCATTGATAGCACTATGAATATTGAAGCGCATCAATAGTTGAGCGTAATCATCCGGCATCTGCCGCTTGATGCGTAGAATCGCCAGATGGCGACGCTGATCTTTGGTCATGACGACGGGCATGACTCTTTCTCCGTGAGTGGCCGGCGAAGCGCTGCGCCCAGCACTGGGAAGCGCTGATGATTGGCGAATCGCCCTTCGACGATATCCGCGGTCATCCACTGGATACCGGTAGGTGATTCATAGGATGACCACACTCGGCGCTGATCCAGGTGGAAGCGGTGGCCATAGTGCTGACTGACTTCGACGACATAGCCGAGTTCTTCGGCCAGGTTGATTTCAGATTGTGTGGCGTAGGGCATATCGGTTTCTCGAATTGCGCTGTCGTTTGTGGACAGCGCTAGTGTCAGATGCGGATTGAAGGGGGTGGAATCAGAGTCCAGCGGCTTCGATGGCCTTGCGAATGCAGCCCTCGAGGTCAACGGTCATCTCGGGTTTGAAGAACAGCATTCCCTGGTTGAATCCGTAGATGACGGTGCGATCGTTCTTCGGGTCGTAGATGCTTTTGCCAGCGAGTTCAGCGGGTTTCTTCTTGCTGTCATCGGCGACCAGACGGGTGACAAGCGAGCCCATCGTCACGATCACCGGCGGGTTCAGCACGTCGATCTCGCGCAGCAGGTATTCCGAGCACTTGCCGATGTCAGTCGTCTCGAACTGACCGTCCTTCTCCTTCACGAATTTCATGAGGGTGGTGTAGTAGACGTCGGCGTGATCCAGACCCAGGCGATGCGCGGCGGTCGTCCACGACAAATAGGGCTTGCCGGATAGCAACTTTCCCTCGATCTCGTCGCTCCAGAGCGGAGCGTCGAAGATCACCATGATCTTTGCCCGCTTGCCGATCTTCGGAACGCTGGTCCAGCGGTCGTGATAGTGACGGCTGTAGTCGTTCACCACGCTCAGAAGACGTGCCTCGACCGACTTGTCGATGGTCATGTCGCGCTCGATGGTGGCGACCTTCTGGAGCACGCCAGGCATCAGCGTGAGCTGGTCTTTGAGACGTGAGGAATCCGTGGCCGACGGTGTGCCGGGCTCGATCGATGCGAATGCACCGACGAGATCGAGATGGCGCACGACACGCACGTTCACGATCCGGCGGTTGACCGCCATCGAGAATTGGTCTCGGTCGGTGAACGATCCCCCGGCCGTCTCTCGCGCCTCCATAATCGCTCTTGCACCCTTGTCGCTGATGTTGGCGACGGCATTGAGCGGGGCGACCAGCGTGTCCCTTCCGGTGGTGGGATCGGTATAAATCTCGTAGCGGTCGGTCGATGTGTTGATGTCGGGCGGGCCAATGGAAATACCTCGCTTTGAGGCATCCGCGACGAGGCCGGGGATGCGGTCGGAGTCCATGACGGAAAGACAGGAGGCGAAGAATTCTGCGGGGTGGCGGACCTTCAAGAACATGGTCCAGTAGCTCAAAATGGTGTATTCGACGGAATGCGAACGGTTGAAGCCGTAGCCGGCGAACTTCTCGATCTTGTCGAACAGATCGGCAGCAGCTTCCTCTTCCATGCCGGATTCGCGCATGCAGCCGTCGACCCAAAGATCACGCGACTTGGCCATTTTTACGGCGTCTTTCTTGCCCATCGCGGAGCGCAGCGCGTCAGCTTCGGCCATGGTGAATCCGGCCAACGCCTGGGCGGCCTGCATGACGTTCTCCTGAAAGATGAAAACGCCTTGGGTCTTCTCCAGCGCGGGCACCAGTTTCGGGTGAGGATAGGTGGGCGCTTCGAATCCCTTTGTCACGTTGACGTAGGTCTCGAGCATGCCGGATTCCATTGGACCCGGACGATAGAGCGCCGACGCCGCGACGAGGTTTTCGAAGTTCAGGCAGCCGATGAACGCCAGGTCTTTGAGCAAGCCCTTCATGCCGCCGCTTTCGAACTGGAAGACCGCAGTGGTTTGACCCAGCGAGAACGCCTCCAGCACGTCCGGCAGATCGAGCGACACGTCGAGTAGGTCGAGGTCTTTGCCCTTGCGTGCCTTCACGCGCTCGACGGTCTGTTGGATGACGTCCAGGTTGGAAAGTCCCAGGACGTCCAACTTGACCATGCCCATGTCTTCGCAGACGCGCTTGTCCCAGTTGACCACTGGATCGAGGGTTCGCGACTCGATGACGGCCATCTTGATCAGCGGCTGACCCCCGACGATGACACCGGCGGCGTGCTGTCCGAATGAGCGCATCGCCCCGGTGAGCGCGATGGAGTGGCGCCACAGATCAGGATTGGCGCTGGCATAGCTCTCGATCTCCGGCACCGCCTCGCGAGCCTGTTCGAGTGTCACGTCATCGGGGATCTTCTTGGAGACGGCCAGATCGAACATCGACAGGCCGTGAACACGCCCCACGTCGCGCAAGGCAGATGCGCAGCCGAGCTGCGAGTAGTTGGTGATGCCGGCGACACGATCCGCGCCATACTTCTCGCGCAGGTAGATCACGATCTCGCCGCGCCGCGACGACATGAAGTCGAGGTCGATGTCGGGCAGATCGAGTCGATCCGGGTTGATGAATCGCTCGAACAGCAGGTCGAAGCGGATGGGGTCGACATCGGTGATGCCGAGTAGATACGACACCAGCGATCCGCCGACCGATCCGCGGCCGGGGCCAACAAGAATGCCGCTCTCCTTGGACCAGGTGACGAGGTCACGAACCAGAAGGAAGTAGCCGGCAAAGCCCATCGTTTTCAGCACCGACAGCTCATAGGCCAGGCGGTCGCGATAGAGGGGGAGTTCCGTCGTGTCGGGCTTGTGGCCCATGACCGGCTTGGAGAATCGCTCCTTGAAGCCGATCTTGGCCAGACGCACGAGTTCGGCATCCTCGTCATCGCAGAGCTTGGGCAGCGAGATCGGCAGCTTGTGCCACTCATACGTGACCGCGTCCTCGATCACCTGATGATGACGCAGCATCTGGCTCGAGACCTTGAGGTCCATGCGCTGGCTGAATGCCTTGAGTGCATCGGCCAATTCACAGACCCGTTTCGGATGCAGATCGCGGGCAAAAGGCTTCTTGACGAAGGTATTATCGATGGTCGAGTTTTCAGCGATCACGCGGTAGATGTCGCGACTGTCGGCTTGTCCCTCGAGGTAAAAACACGGCAGATAAGCGATCACCGGCAGGTCGTGTTTCTCTGCATACGCCAGCACGCGTGCGCTGTGCTGATCGTAATAAGGAGTCTCGATCGGTTGGATCGCTAGAACGCTCAATTCTGCGTTCTGAGCGCTGGGAAGCTGTGAAGCGATGTCGTCATAGTGCGGAGTGTGAAACACGCTCATAGCGTCACTGTTGAGCGATACCAGGTTGCCGCGCTGAATGACCTCTTCCAGGTCTGCGAATCCGACTCGGGCACGATAGTAGAAATACTGGCTGGAATAGGCCCGCGACAGCAGTTCGAAGATATCGCCGAGACCTGCATCGTTTTTGATGATGACATCGTGAAACGTCTCGGGATTAGGCTTGTCCTCATGGGTCTCACCTTTTTTCGGCTTACGATGCAGCGGGTCCGGCACACAGCGAACGCGGACACCGATCAGTGGCTTGACGCCAGCCTCCTTGGCCGCTTTGGAGAAGTCGATCATGCCGCTGATCTGCATGGTGTCCATCAGGCAGGCGGCGGAGTATCCAAGCGACGAAGCCAGCGCGATGATATCGGCCGGCTTGAGCATACTTTCGCCTACGCTGAAATGGCTTCTCCCGAAAAGAATCATGGTTCTCGTGCCTCGATATTGAGCGTTACGGTGAAGCGCGACACGTCGATCCAGCCAAACAATCCACCCAGCGCCAGGGCGCGGCTCACTTCAACGCTGGCCGCCGAGCGACTGACGCCTTGGTCATCGATCAGCATCTGAACCAGGTCGGCCTTGCGTGAGTGGGTTTTTGCTATCAGGGAATCGAAAATGCGGATCGCGGCGGTGCGTGTGCGGTAGGGAGTCAACGGGTTGACGCCTTGCAACAGTTGCAATCTGGCGTCTTCCACGCGAAAACCCTGTTGATGCAGTCGATAGGCCATACCCTTGATCTGATCGGAAACTGGCGAGCGTTGAATCAGGTCGATCAACGACTCGTCGAGGTCCGGCATGGCGTATTCGATAGCAAGGAAAGTGGCTCTCGCCCCTGGGCGAATCACCCGAGTCGATGCAAGGGCGAGTGAGTGACATTCGCTAATGCGGGAGCAGGAGCGGCAGGCTTGGGAGGCAGGATTGAATGTCACTGCGCTCCCAAAGCACCCCATGGAGCTAGAGGGTGCCGCCTGGGTCATGAAAAGACTCGCTCTGCGAGTTCACGGGCCGCGATCGCAGAGGCGCCCGGCAGCTTGTTGACGAAGGCGCGATCCAATCCAGCGCGGAAGTCGCCTCCGAAGAGACCGCCGACTTTGGCAGCGTGGAGCAATTCACGCGGGCCGATGGTGTTGGAGATTTCACCCCGGTCGTAGGAATTACGGACCCGAGTGGCGAAGTCGACCAGATTGTTGGCCATCTCGCGCTTGATCAGCGCCTTCTTCTCCAGAATGTCTGCCTCGTCTTCCGGGTCCAGATAACCCACCTTGGAGACGATGCCGTAGCGCGAGTAGTTGGCCGCGTTCTGGACGTTGGTGCCCTGATACAGACCCGTCTCGTCACCCGATCCGTTGGTGTTGCCGGTCGCGACGAATCGGAACTGCGGATGCGGATCGATTCGTCGCCACTCGGGCGGAGCTTCCTTGATCAGCAGGGCGTTGCCTTCCAGCACGGGCTGATAGACGCCCAGCACCTGCGGGAACGCGAAGTCGTATTCGTCAGCCAGATAGACCCAGCCGTGCTTCATGGCCAGCGCCAACGGTCCCGGCTGAAAGTAGGTGCCTTGCTCATTCGCGAGCGTGGTGCCGAGAATGTGGGCTTCTTCCGTATTGGCCGTGTGCTGGATACGAATCAGCGGACGGTTGGTGTTCGCGGCATACTGCTCGAACAGTGAGGTCTTGCCGGTGCCAGCATGGCCCCAGAAGTAAGCGGGGATCTCGAAGTCGAAAGCGGCGATGCAGTCGCGCAGCAGGAAGCGGTCCCAGATGAAGTTTTCATCGATGTCGGGAACCATGTCCTGCCACTCGTGCTTCTCGAACACCTTGACCGGGATTGACGCTGCGCTGCCGGCGTTCTTGATGTTGGCGATCAACTTCATCACGTCGGCGGTGATGATGCGGTAGTCGTCGGAGCGTGCGCGCAAGGGGACCACGCGAGACGTCGCTTTTGTCGCCGCGTCACCGACACCGGCCATGTTCGTCTGGACGGTCGATTCGCTTTCCTTCTCGGCACGACGCTTGCGAACGGCATCCTTGGCGATCTCGGACAGCAGCGGGGCGCCGGGATAGCGGTCCTTGTATTCGTCGAGGCTGACGTCCGGGTGACTCTTCTTGAGGTAATTCTGAATCACATGAACCGCAGCACCGTCGATCTGGCAGTAGATTTTGCCGTCGGGCGCGTGCGTGTCGTAGGGCAGAGCGTCAGTGGAGTCGGTAGCGCTGGTGGTCATGATAGTTCCTCGTTAGAAACAGGTAAGTAAGTAATGACTTACTCATGAAAGTATAAGCGAATCGCACTGGGTGCGAAACGCTCAAGGGTGGTTAACTCAGAAGAATTCGCGACATCTCGGTCATGACTTTGGCAGGCAGTTCCGAGACGTCCTCCAACACCATGGACTTGGGGTAATACTCGGTCACGGCGTCGGTCTCGATGCCGATCCCCAGTGTCTCGATGCCCCGCGCTTCCGCCTCCGCAATCACTTTTTTGAGGTGCAGTTCCTGGCGTTTGTCACTGATGCCGTATGAGGTGTGGACGCTTCCACATGCCGGCCGGCCGTCGGACAGAACGATGAGCACCTTGCGCTCTTCGGTTCGTCTGGCGAGCATGTTGGCCGCGATCTCCACCGACTCGCTGTCGGCGTTGGAGCGTAAGTCCATCAGCGGGATCGAAGCGATGCTGGTCTCGACGTCGGGCGTCATGCGCTCTTCGAAGGTCTTGAAAATCGGCATTAGCAATGGCTCGGTGCGATCGAAGCCACCCTCGAAGTTTTCATCCTCTTCGACCAGCTCTTCCAGCTGACGCTTGGCCTCGTAGTGAAGGTCCAATTCATCCTTGGTGGTGAACCCCACGACCTGCGTGGCAACGTTGATGCGGTCGAGAGACGAGACCAGGGCATAGGCTGCTTCCGAGGCGATGACGATGCGGTCGCGATAGGTCATCGAGCCCGAGCAGTCGATCAGCAGCAGAACCGCCGTGTTCTTGGTCCTGATCTCTTCCTTGCGGCGAAACACTCGGGTGTCGCCGGTCTTGAGCTTGTAGAGATTCGCCGAGTGCAAGCGGCCTGATTTGAATCCCGGCACGAACATAGAGCGGTTCCGTGCCGACATCAGGCGTTCGAGCGACTTGGCCATGACTCCGATGCGCTCCTGGTTGTGCTCACGAAGTTCGCCCTTGCGTTTTTTGGCTACCTCAACGAGACGACTCGGGACGACGTGCTTGCCGATGAAATCGTTGGCGTTGGAGAAGGGCGTATACCCCTGGCTCGACAGAGACTCCTTGGCGCCTTCGGTGATGACCTGCTCCAGTGCGGCATCGAACGACGTGGTGTCTTCGATGGCTTCGTCCAGCGTGCCATGAGACTCCATTTTTCCGTCACTGTGACCGGTCTTTCCGCCGGCAGAGCCTTCCGATTTCTCTAGGTCTTTCTCGGTGCCGGTCATGCCGTTGTCGTAGGGCTCGGCGTCGTCTTCTTCGTCATCCTCTTCACCGTCTTCGTCTTCCGAGTCGCCCCAGCCGTCGTCACCTTCACCATCGCTCTCGTCAGACTCGGTATCGCCGTCGTCAGCCTCTTCATCGCCCTCATCGCCGTCATCAGCGGCGTTGGCGTCAGACCCGTCATCATTCATCGTGGTATCCGCGGCCCCTTTGGGCTTCTCGGCGTCTTCGTCTTCTGCCTCATCATCGACATCAGTTTCGTCGTCTTCGGAGTCGGTGCCGGACCCTTCGTCCGATTCCTCGCCTTCCTCGTCAGAGCCTGATCCTGAACCTTCATCGCTTTCCTCGGCATCATCGTCACCGGAGCCAGCGCCTTCGCTTTTGGATTCATCCTTGGCATCGGATTTCCCAGACTCATCCCCTGCGCCACCGCCGGAGGCTTCATCATCGAAGATGCGATCGCCAGGTGATGACGGACTCTCACCCTTGCTCGGAGCACTGGTGGATTTCGACTTGCCTTTCGATGGCATCGAGCTTCCAGAGCCGGAATCTTCATCGTCGCCGTCTTCCGATTCAGCCTCTTCCTGCTCCTTGCGGCGCTGCTCTTCTTCCTCCGTCTCGCAGTTGGCCAGAATGTCGCGGATGGTGTTCGCGATCTTCAACGCCTGGAATGAGCTATCCACGCTGCGCAGCTGATCCGAAAGCGGCTCCAGGTTCTCGTAGACGATTGGAATCAATTCCCACTTGTCCGTCATGAACTCGATGGCTGCTTCGTGACCAGCGAGAGCACGAAGGGCAGGGCATGCGAGGGCGTGAACGAAGTATCGAGCCTGACTGATCGCCCCATCTGCCTCGCGGAACTGCTCGATGGTTGCGTCATAGCGCCGCTGGAAGAAATGCTTGACGGCGAATTCCAGGGTCGCATCGATGTTCCGGGTAGCGCCTGCGAAGGCTTCCTTCATCTTCCGCTCGATAAAGGTGTCTTCGACGATGTTGTGCATGTTGGCGATGCGTTCATCGTGGGCGCGCATGATGATCTTGGAATCGGAGAACAGCAGATGGCCGACTTCGTGATCGATGAAGCCTTTGATCGCAACGACCAGCTCAGGTGACGACTTGTCACTTATCATAGGAATGTTTACGCGCACCGGTTCGAGCGTCCTGGTGTCGTATTGGACATACGCCTTGAGTCCGGCCTGCGTCACCTTCACGCCCTTGTTGGCCAGGAGCTTCACCACGATGCTCATGGCATCGCGCATTTCGCTGATGTTGATGTGGTGAGTAGTGCTGAGGTCGGTCATGGGAGCGCTCGTGTTTTCGTGTTATGTCAATGATGATTTATGACTCGCAGGGGATCATCCGAACTTCTTATGGTTAAGTAAATACTTACTTACCCTTTTGGCGATAAAAAAAGGACAGGGCGCGTGGCGGCATCCTGTCCTGCTCGTTGAAAATCATATTCTTTTTGAACTGGCTTTCATCGTAGATCGAGAAAAAATTGAGTCAGGCGGCTCTGACCAAGGTGATGGATGCTGTGGCGCCGGTCAGGGCGTTATAGAACAAACATCGTTGATCTGCGGTGAAAATTAGCTGACATGCCGAGTCTGGCTCAACAATTTGTAGACCCTCTGCACCTTCCTGCGCCTCAAAGGCGGTCGCGAAGAACTCTTCTTGTGTTAGCGGGGCAACCGAGTGAATCATGTGTCACTTCCATTGAGAGGTGAGAACAGGGTAAGCAACTGCTTACCTAACGGCTCTTATAGTAATGGGCGAGATTCATCATGGTCAACTGAAATAGTCACGAATCTTTGCATCAGACAAACAATTCCGTAACAGTGCGTCGCGCCCCGCAGACACTCATACCCAGGGGTATTAGCTCCTAATACCTAGGAGTGATTTTTAGACAATCCCTGCACCCAAGAGTCAGTAACTATTGACTTACTAACTAGCAGGTATAAGAATTGATATAGCTGACCGGGAGGGAAAGACGATCAGCACCAATTCTAAAGGCGAGTAATATGGCGAACCCAACTCCATCCAGCGATGTGAAGCGAAACCCGTTCGGGGATTACTTTGAAGAGCGTCAGCTCAAGATGGGTCTGACCAACCGAGAAATGGCCTCTCATCTCGGCTACAAGAACGCGAACTTCATCAGTATGGTGAAGTCTGGTGCGACCCGGTTCCCACTAATCAAATTGGCTCAGGCTCGCGCTCTGTTGGATGCGGACATGGTCAAACTGTTCCAGCTCTACATCGACGCTTACATGCCAGAGACGAGATCGCTATTCGATCAGATTCTCTCAGAGAAAACGCAGGTCACAGCCAATGAGCTTGCTGTCCTCGAGGTCTGGCGCACAGCTACCGACTATAAAGACCCTGCAATTACCCAGAGCAAGGATAATGTCGAACGCGTGCTAGAAAAATTTCGGGAGGCCACTGCCGATCTTTGATCTTCGGGAGCAGTAGGGTATACAGCCGACAAAGAGGCAGCCGAAAGGCTGCCTTTTTCGTTTCCATGTGAAGTGAAGCTGTCGTCAGGGAGACCCCATAGCCGAATTAGGGTCCAAAATATTCAGAGTCAGCCCGCAGGGTCAGTGAACATCGGCATCTCGGCATTCCAATTAGGGTCCAACTAGGGTCCAATAACAGCATAAAAACGCGAGATTTTGTCCTAATATCGGCAAAAGGCTGCTAATAATGCGCACTAAAACGAAAACGCCTAATCCTGAGAAAGCCCTTAACCGTGCGCGATACAGCGTAAACGATCGTATGAAGATTCCATTACGAGCGTGGCGCAGCTTGGTAGCGCGCTGCAATGGGGTTGCAGAGGTCGCAGGTTCGAATCCTGTCGCTCCGACCAAAATAGCTAATAAAAACCGCCACTTACGGATCATGCCGAGTGGCGGTTTTTCGTTGTCGCTTCGTTGGGTAGCAAGCGACAGCAACAAGCAGCTAGATAGTGAGAGGGAAGGCTTCATTCTTGAAACGGATCAGCTCCACCTTACAGGGCATGTCGAGGTGATGATCAAACTACTGTACTGTTCAGATGAATTTTCGGAACAAATGGGACATATCGAACAGTTCTTCTAGCCGTTCATAGCGATCGCGGGTTTGCGGCCAGCATTGTTCCTGCACGGCGGCAATCATCAGCTCCAGTAGCATTAGGGTCGATACGTTTGAATCCCACCCCGAGGGTATCTCCACCCAGCAGTTGAAGGTGAAATCGGCTACTGCTGAAACGGGAGATTCCCACTGATCGGTGAACAACACGATTCGTACGTCACGCTTGCTTACCATTTCTGCCAAGCGCAACAGGTTGGCCTCATAACGCCGTATGTCGAATATCAGCAGAGTCTCTCCTGGCTCCATGTCGAGAATGTACTGCGGCCATGTGCCCGAAGACGATGTCATGTGAGTTACGCAAGGGCGCACCGCTTGAAAATGGGTGAAGGCGTAATCGGCCAACGCCTGAGTGATTCGCCCGCCGACGATATAAAGACGCCGGTCGGCATTGGCCAACTGACTAGTCGCCTGATCGAATTTTTCGGTCTCGATATTCGTGAAAGTCTGTTCCAGGTTATTGGTGATCGCCTGGGAAAATCGATTCAGCAGATGCGTCTCGGGTACCTCAGATGACCAGTTGTTGCGACGTTGGGTGGGTCCTATCCCTTTTGCCTCGAGTTCGAGCAATAGAGCTTTGTGAAACTGGGGATAACCTTTAAACCCCAGTTTCTTGACCATGCGCGCCACGGTTGGTGATGACACTCCGGCGTTATTCGCCACGATCGTGATCGAGGCCAGCCCCGCCGCCGGGTAATTTTCCAGCAGTACATTGGCAAATTTTCGTTCCGATTGTGTCAGCGTCGAATAGTACTGACGGATCAGCTTGCGCACAGTTGATTTGATGGTCGTCAAAGTTTTTCCTTCCCTGGTTCCCAACTAAAGCGGCGCTACTTACTAGCTGCTGATGAGTCGCGTGAGGGGTGTTGAATCGGCCCCTGAAAAATTCTTGACACACTATGCTATCCGCGTCTATATCTTTACAACAGCGTGGAGTGGTACTCATGTCAAGAAAAATAACAGAGACTTTCCAAAGCGTTGATGTACACAATCGAGCCGGCAATGGTTCTGTCGTCCTCCTGTGCGAACATGCCTCGCATCATATTCCTGAGCAATATCATGAGCTGGGCGTTGATCCCGCTCATCGGTACAGCCATGTGGCATGGGACCCCGGCGCGTATGCCGTGGCCCTCAAACTATCGCACGCTCTTGATGCTCCTTTGGTTGCGAGTCGTGTCTCGCGGCTTGTCTATGACTGCAACCGTCCGCCCGAGGCGGCCAGTGCCATGCCCGAGCGTTCGGAAGTCATCGTCGTGCCGGGCAATTGCAACCTGACAAAAGCCCAGCGTGAAGCCCGAATCGAAGCTATTTACCATCCTTTTTGTGACGCCGTGACGCGCGTACTGAAGGAGCGTGCCGCGTGCGATATTCCCACAACGCTGCTCACGATACACAGCTTTACGCCTTACTATCATGGACAAAATCGCACGGTAGAAATCGGAATTCTGCATGATGCCGACACCAGAATGGCCGATGCCATTCTGGCGCAATCCCACCGGCTGGCTCACCGCAATATTCAGCGCAATGCGCCTTACGGCCCGGAAGATGGTGTCACTCACTCGCTGAAGCTACACGGCATCGGCAACGGCTTGGCGAACGTGATGATAGAGATTCGCAATGATCTGCTGGCTACGCCTGAAGATGAAAAAATAATAGTGGAAGAGTTATTGCAGCTGGTCTGCCCGGCGCTGGCAACACTTGGGTTTGAGGACCCAAGGTGGGGAGGCGAGCGCGATGCCTAAGGTCATCCTGCTTTATATCAGCGCCGTCGATAGGATGAATCGTATCATTGGACGAATCGCGATGTACCTGATTTTTGTCCTGGTCGGGGTTCTGCTGTGGTCCTCGGCCTCCAAGGTGTTCATGACCCCGTCAATGTGGACGTTGGAGACCGCGCAATTCGTCATGGTGGCCTATTTCGTTCTGGGGGGGCCTTATTCGATTCAAATGGGATCGAACGTGCGGATGGATCTGTTCTATGGCGATTGGTCCCCAAAGACCAAGGCATGGGTCGATGCCTTCACGGTGTTCTTTCTGATCTACTATCTGGGCGTACTGCTCTATGGTGGGCTGGTTTCAATGGCCTATTCGCTCGGCTATTTCGGCAGTGAGCCCTTTTCCTTTTTCCTTGATCTTGGCTGGGCATTTTTCACCGAGGGCCTGTCGGAAGCTAGCGAAAAAATCGGATTCATGGAGCGTAGCCCGACGGCCTGGCGTCCCATGTTGTGGCCGATAAAGGCGACACTCTGTCTCGGGGTGTTCCTGATGATCCTTCAAGCGCTTGCCGAATTCTTCAGGGATATCGGTCGCCTTCGCGGGGAGATCGCCTGATGCCCTACGAAATGATCGCCATCCTGATGTTCAGCTCGATGATGCTGTTGCTACTGACCGGCCAGCGTGTGTTCGCAGCCATTGGCTTTGTCGCCGCGCTGGGGGGTGTCCTGCTATGGGGAACCGGTGGCGCGGACATTCCATTTACCTCCGCGATGAAGTTGATGAAGTGGTACCCGCTGCTGACTCTGCCGATGTTCATCTTCATGGGCTATGTCCTGTCGGAAAGCCGTATTGCCGACGATCTTTACAAGATGTTTCATGTCTGGATGGGCCCGGTAAGGGGAGGTCTTGCCATCGGCACAATCGGACTGATGGTATTGATTTCGGCCATGAATGGCCTGTCGGTGGCCGGAATGGCGATCGGCGCCACCATCGCACTGCCCGAGCTGCTGCGGCGCGGCTATGACAAGATTATGGTCACCGGGGTGATCCAGGCGGGCTCAAGCCTTGGCATACTCGTGCCGCCCTCGGTGGTGCTGGTGCTTTACGCGATGATTGCCCGTCAGCCCGTAGGACAGCTGTGGCTTGCCGGCGTATTACCGGGGCTGATGATGGCGGTGCTGTTCATCATCTATATCTATGCGCGATGCCGCGCTCAGCCTCAGCTCGGTCCCGTGCTGCCCGTCGAGGAACGCGATGTATCTCTGTCCGAGAAGCTGCGGCTACTGACGGCGGGCGTGCTACCGCTGGTGATCTTCGCGGTGATGATGGTGCCCTTCGTGAAGGGCTGGACCTCACTTGTCGAAAGTTCGGCCATTGGCGCAATGGCCGCGTTTCTGGCCGCCGTCCTCAAGGGTCGAATGACGCGCAAGGTGTTCGAAACATCGGTGCGCCAGACCTTGTCGATCTCATGCATGTTCATGTGGATCATTCTGGCCGCGCTTGCCTTTGGCGCCATTTTTGACGGGCTGGGGGCGGTCAAGGCGATCGAGGATCTATTTACCCAACGCCTGGGCCTTTCGCCATGGACGATTCTGATCCTGATGCAGCTCAGCTTCATCGTGATGGGTACGTTCCTTGATGATACCGCCATGCTGGTGATCGTGGCGCCCCTTTACGTACCGCTAGTCGAGGCGCTGGGATTCGATCTGATCTGGTACGGCATTCTTTACACTATCACCACCCAGATTGCCTACATGACGCCGCCATTTGGCTATAACTTGTTCCTTATGCGTGCCATGGCACCGCCCGAGATCGGCCTGCGCGATATTTACTGGTCGATCATCCCTTTCGTCTTGGTAATGGCGGTCGCTCTTAGCCTGGTGATGGTCTTTCCTCAGATCGCACTTTGGTTGCCTGGCTATGTTTATGGCAGCTGAAGGTAATAAATTTACGTAAATAAAGTTAACGCTAGCGAGAATTACAACAAGAGCCTCATCAAAGGCCAAGTTTGATACCTCAAGTATTCCACCCGGAGAGCGAAAAATGACAACAAGACGCAAGTTTCTGATAACCGCAGCCAGTGCCGCCGCCATCGCTCCACTAGCCGCCAGGGTCGCCGCCCAATCCTCTTCACAGCCAACCATCAAATGGCGCATGCAGACCTATGCCGGTGCAGCGCTGGCCGAACACGTCGCCAAGCCTGCCATTGACTTGTTCAACAGGATCGCGGGCGAGCGCATGCAGATTGAATTGTCCTATGCCGACCAACTGGTACCGACCGGTGAGCTGTTTCGCGCCATGCAGCGCGGCACACTCGACGCGGTACAGTCCGACGACGACTCGATGGCGTCTCCCACCCAGGTGGCGGTATTCGGTGGCTATTTCCCCTTTGGAGTGCGCTATAGCCTCGACGTGCCGGTGCTTTTCAATCGCTACGGCCTGAAAGAGATCTGGGAGGAAGAGTATGCCAAGGTCGGCGTCAAGCATGTCAGCGCCGGCGCCTGGGACCCGTGTCATTTCGCCACCAAGGAGCCGATCCGCAACCTGAAGGATCTTGAAGGCAAGCGCATCTTTACCTTCCCCACCGCGGGCCGTTTCCTGTCGCGGTTCGGTGTCGTGCCGGTAACGCTGCCCTGGGAAGATATCGAGGTTGCCGTGCAGACCGGCGAACTGGATGGCATTGCCTGGTCGGGTATCACCGAGGACTACACGGTGGGTTGGGCCGATGTGACCAACTATTTCCTGACCAATAACATCTCGGGTGCATGGATCGGCCATTTCTTCGTCAATATGCAGCGTTGGGAGGCGTTGCCTGAAGACCTCAAGCTCCTGTTCGAGGTTTGCTGCGAACAGTCGCATTACTATCGCCAGCACTGGTATTGGGGCGGCGAAGCGGCATTGCGCGTCAACGGCGATAAACTGAAACTCACTTCGATTCCCGACGACGAGTGGGAGCAAGTCGAGAGCGCCGCCGAGGAATTCTGGGATGAGATTGCGGAGGGATCCGAAGTGAGGGCCAAGGTCGTGGGGATCTTCAAGCAATACAATGCCGATATGCGTAAGGCCGGCCGCCCCTACCGTTATACCGAGGCTTGACACGATCCTGTCCGAGCGTACCTGCCCCGCAATGTCGAGGCGGGTACGTTCGAAACGGGGCCGCGGCACCGTTCGGGGTCTTGTCTCCGCGATACGAGAAGGAAACCCATAAATGACCAGCGCGCTGACTTTCGATGCCCTCAAGGCCCAGGTTGAGAACGGCGAAATCGACACGGTGCTTGTGTGTTTTGTCGACATGCAGGGCCGTTTGATGGGTAAACGGCTACATGCGCGCCATTTCCTGGATAGCGGATGGAAAGAGACACATTGCTGCAACTACCTGCTGGCCACCGATCTTGAGATGTCGACGCCGGGTGGCTATGCCAGCACCTCGTGGCAGACGGGGTATGGCGATTACACGATGAAACCGGATCTTGCCACACTGCGACCATTGCCGTGGCTCGAAGGCACGGTCATGGTGCTGTGCGACGTGCTGGATCACCGATCTCACGAGCCGGTACCCCATTCACCGCGCGCAATGCTCAGACGTCAGATCGCGCGGCTGGAGAAGATGGGGTTCGACGCGATCATGGCGACCGAGCTGGAGTTTTTCCTGTTCGAAAAAAGCCTCGACGAGATTCGCAAGAGCGGCTTTCGCGATCTGACGCCGATCAGCGGCTACAACGAGGATTACCACATCTTCCAGACCACCAAGGAAGAGCATGTGATGCGCCCCTTGCGCAATCATCTTTGCGCGGCGGGCATCCCGGTGGAAGGCACCAAAGGCGAGGCCGAAGCCGGCCAGGAAGAACTGAACATTCGCTATGCGAGCGCGCTGAATACGGCGGACTACCACACCATCGCCAAGCACGCAGTCAAGGAGATCGCCTGGCAGCAGGGCCATGCGGTGACCTTCCTGCCCAAGTGGCACCATGCTCGAGTGGGCAGTTCCAGCCATGTACATCAATCGCTTTGGCAAGAAGGCGCATCCGCCTTCTTCGATGAAAGCGACGCGTTGGGCATGTCCACACTGATGAAGCACTACCTGGCCGGACTGCTGAAATACGCGCCGGACTACACCTATTTCCTGGCACCTTATATCAACAGTTACAAGCGGTTCCAGAAGGGCACGTTCGCGCCTACCCGCACGATCTGGTCGGTGGACAATCGCACAGCGGGTTTCCGCCTGTGTGCCGAAAGCACCAAGGCGGTGCGCATCGAATGCCGTATCGGCGGGTCGGACTTGAATCCGTACCTGGCGATGGCCGCGCAATTGGCCGCGGGTATCCAGGGCATCGAGGATGAGCTGGAGCTTTCACCACCCGCCGACGGCGACGCCTATGCAGGCGAAAGCGGCTTGATCCCGCAGAACCTGCGCGATGCGCATGCGGCGCTGAAGGACTCGACCATGTTGCGCGCGGCGATGGGCGACGACGTGGTGGATCACTATGCGCGTGCTGCCGAGGTGGAGCTGGAGGATTTCGATCGGGTAGTGACCGATTACGAAGTGGCGCGCGGGTTCGAACGGGCGTGACGAAGGAGACTACGATGAGTCAAATACTGACCTGTATCTCGCCGATCGATGGATCGGTGTTTGCCGAACGTGAGGCGTTGTCGCGTGACGCTGCGACTCAGGCCGTCCAGCGAGCGCGAACGGCGCAGGCGGATTGGGCGGCCCGGCCCCTCAAAGAGCGCATCGACCGGGTGATGGCCGGTGTCGCTGCCGTGGGCGCGATGAATGACGAGGTGGTGCCGGAACTGGCGCACATGATGGGACGACCGGTGCGCTATGGCGGTGAATTCGGCGGGTTCGAGGAGCGCGCCAGCCACATGGCGACGATCGCCCACGAGGCGCTGGCGGATATCGCGGTGGGTGAGGACGAAACGTTCAAGCGCTATATCAAGCGCATTCCGCATGGCGTGGTGCTGGTGATCGCGCCCTGGAACTATCCTTACATGACGGCGATCAATACCGTGGCGCCGGCGCTGATCGCAGGCAATACGGTGCTGTTGAAACACGCTACCCAAACCCTGCTGGTCGGGGAGCGGATGGCACGCGCCTTTCATTCGGCCGGTGTGCCCGAGGCTGTTTTCCAGAATGTCTTCCTCGATCACTCCACCACGTCGAGCATGATCGCCGAGCGAATGTTCGATTTCGTGAACTTCACCGGCTCCGTTAACGGCGGTCGCGAGATGGAACGGGCGGCGGCCGGCACCTTTACCGGGATGGGCCTTGAACTGGGCGGCAAGGACCCTGGCTATGTCATGGAAGATGCCGATCTCGATGCGGCGGTCGATACGCTGATCGGTAGCGCGATGTTCAACTCGGGACAATGCTGCTGCGGAATCGAGCGGATCTATGTGCATGACAGTCTTTACGAGGCCTTCGTCGACAAGGCGGTGGCCATCGTCGAAGCCTACAAGCTGGGTAATCCGCTAAAACCGGGGACGGATATCGGCCCGATGGCGAACCTCCGAGTTGCCGGAGAAGTGCGTGCCCAGGTCGACGAGGCCGTGGCCGCCGGCGCCAAGACCCATATCGCACAAAAGCCTCAGGATGATGGCGGTACCTACCTGTCCCCACAGATCCTCACCAATGTGACCCACGACATGCGCCTCATGCGCGACGAGAACTTCGGTCCGGTGGTGGGCATCATGAAGGTGTCAGCCGATGATGAGGCGATCCTGCTGATGAACGATAGCCCGTTCGGCTTGACCGTTAGTCTGTGGACCGCCGATATCGCTCGGGCACAGCGCGTGGGTGACCGGATCGAAACCGGCACGGTATTCATGAATCGCGCCGATTATCTCGATCCAGGGCTGTGCTGGACCGGCTGCAAGGACACAGGCCGCGGCGGCGGGCTGTCGGTGATTGGCTATCACAACCTGACACGCCCCAAATCCTATCATCTGAAAAAGGTGACGACATGACGCTGACTGGAAACTGGTCCTACCCCACTGCGATCCGCTTCGGCGCCGGCCGGATCGAGGAGTTACCCGATGCCTGTGCCCAGGCGGGCATCACACGCCCGTTGCTGGTAACCGACCGTGGGCTGGCCGGACTGGCGATCACGCGCGCCACGCTGGAGGTCATGGAGGCCGCCGGGTTGGGCCATAGCCTGTTCGCTGAGGTCGACCCCAACCCCAATGACGCGAACCTGGCGGTGGGCATCGAGGCCTACCGAGCCGGAGGCCACGACGGCGTGATTGCCTTCGGCGGCGGCTCGGGGCTAGATCTGGGCAAGCTGGTCGCCTTCATGGCCGGACAGGCGCGACCTGTCTGGGATTTCGAGGATATCGGCGACTGGTGGATGCGCGCCGATGCCGAAGCCATTGCTCCCATTGTGGCCGTGCCCACCACCGCCGGGACTGGGGCGGAAGTGGGCCGCGCCAGCGTCATTACCAATTCCGCCACGCATGTTAAAAAGATCATCTTTCACCCAAGGATTTTACCTTCGGTAGTGATCTGTGATCCTGAGTTGACGGTAGGCATGCCAAAACCGATTACCGCCGGTACGGGACTGGACGCCTTTGCCCATTGTGTCGAAGCGTTTTCCAGCCCGCATTACCACCCGATGAGCCAGGGCATTGCGCTGGAAGGCATGCGGCTGGTCAAGAACTATCTGCCGCGCGCCTATGCCGACGGCAGCGATATCGAGGCGCGCGCCCAGATGATGAGCGCGGCGATGATGGGGGCCACCGCTTTTCAGAAGGGGCTGGGTGCGATCCATGCCATGAGCCATCCCGTCGGGGCGCTGTTCAATACCCACCATGGCACCACCAATGCCGTTTGCATGCCGGCGGTACTGGCCTTCAACGCCGATAGAATTCGCGATAGGTTCGACATGGCCTCCTCCTATCTAGGCATCGAAGGCGGTTTCGAGGGCTTCACGAATTTCGTACAGAGCTTCAACGATCAGCTGGGCATTCCGCGCAGGTTAGCGGAAATGGGCGTCACCTCGGATCGTATCGAGAAGTTGGCGAAAATGGCCATTCAGGACCCGAGTTGCGGCGGAAACCCGGTGCAATTGACCGTCGAGAACCTCACGGAACTGTTTCGACGTTGTATTTGATGCTCCCCGCCCGTAAGCCTTCACGCCATGGGTGGGTTTTGGTTTGCTCCATGCACTTTGCCTGCTTCAATACCCCTAGCCAGATATTTCGTCAGACATGGAAAAGGCGGCTGAAAGTCAACTGTAATTCAGGCTCATGTAGTAGGCGTCGGCATGATCGAGTCCCAGGCGGTGCCCTGCGATCGCCCATGTCAGGTAGGGGCTTACCTTAGAGCAGCTTGCCTCGATCGCCACTACAGAGCGGGGCATCGAAGATCACCATGATCTTCCTGCTTGCCGATCTTGGGAGCGCCGTCCAAGCGGTCGTAGTGGCGGCTGTAGTCGTTCATCCTGTTGAACAGTCGCTCCTCAACACCTTTTCGATGCCATGTCGCGCTCGATGATAGCTACCTTTTGAAGCATGCCAAGCATCAGCGCTAATTGGCTTTTGAGGCACGAGGGATCAGTGGCCGAAGATGTCGGCCTCGATCGAGGCGAAGGGCCCCCGCCAGACCGAGGTGACGTACACGTCATCTGCACGAATCGACGATTTACCGCCAAGGAGAATGGCTCTCGGTCAGTGAATCGACGATTTGCCGTCTCTCCGGTCTCCACAATCGCTCCAGTACTCTTGTCGCCGATGTCGGCGACGGCATTGAGCGGGGCGACCAGCGTGCCCTTTCCGGTAGTGAGATCGGTATATATTTCATAGCGGCCCGCCGATTTATTGTTGTCGAGTGGGGCAATATCGCGCCCACACTTTGTTACATCGGCAACGAAACCGAAAACTGGATCGAAATGTATAACAAAACGTTACGGGGCGAGGGGCCAGAAAAAGTAGCGCATCGCCAAAACCGGGCCCATTCGCCGAATATTCGATGAAGTGGGAGCGATGACGTCGATGTCGATCATCATACCGGCCGATCCATGGCCAGAGGTCGCAGGTTCGAAACCTGTCGCTCCGACCAAACAGGAAAATGGCCATCAGACAAGGTCTGATGGCCTTTTTTATGCCGACATCTTTTGTCAGAACCTGCGTCGGCGTGATGACACTCTTCTCTTTCACTCCGACGCAGGTTCAGCTGCCTACAGGCAAGTCTCTAAAGCCACAACAGCTCGATCAGGCCCAGGCAGATCAGAGTGACCAGTAGCGTACCGGCGATATTCAGGAAAAAGCCGGCTCGAATCATTGACTGAATCTTCATATGACCGGTCGCGAAGACGATCGCATTGGGTGGCGTGGCTACCGGCATCATGAACGCACAACTGGCGGCAATGGCAGCCGGCACGGTAATCAACAGCGGATCGACGCCGAGCGACATGGCAAGGGCTCCGAGTAGCGGCAGAAAAGCTGCCGCCGTTGCGGTATTCGAGGTCAATTCGGTCAGGAAGATGATGACCAGCACGATGGCGCCGATCAGCAATAGCAGCGGAAGCGTACCGAATATGCTGAGTTGATTGGCGATCCAGTCCGCCAAGCCGGAGCCACTGATGGTACTGGCCAGAGCCAAGCCACCGCCGAACAACAGCAGAATGCCCCAGGGAAGGTCTTTGGCGTCCTCCCACAGCAGCAGCGGGCGATATCGCTCGTTGCCGCTAGGGATCAGAAACAGCGCGACACCGGCAAGCAGCGC
>JGI24517J20059_1000300_pt1 | contig 30656 bp, 27 predicted proteins | sample LinPmetageLP41_FD_20059 | JGI IMG/M metagenome (IMG submission 20059) | reverse complement strand
CGGCGCGAGGTTTGTAACCTAGTGGGCTAAGTAAAAACCGAGCAAAGCTTCCGCGTCCTGCTCACGCCCCTTACCTACATCCATGTAGGCAACAAAGAGTTGACCGCCCCTAGAAAGAACCCAGAGGGCAGTGCATGTTTGGCATTTATGCTGCGTTATCGCCTATTTATGGGGAACAACCACACTACATAGGCTCTGCCTTGCCTAAAAACCAAACATACTGCTGCAAATTCGCCCACCAAAGATCAACACGCCCTAGAGTTCAGATTAATTTATTAAATTAAAGTATTAAAAAAGGAGCGCATGCGCTCCTTTTTGCTTTTATAGCTCTATAAATTAGCTACTTCTTACGTCTACTTTAAGCTTTAATTTTTGGCCCGGTTGTAAATACTTTTGGCCGGCTAAGTTATTCCACTTAATAATCTCATTAACCGTTAAATTAAACTTAGAAGCAATACGCGCAAGCGAGTCACCACGGCGTACTTTGTAGGTAATGGTACGATTAGTACTTGCGGTTGCTTGTGGTTTACTTGCTGATTTATAGACAGTTAGCTTTTGATTTAATCGCAGTACTGAGTTTTTCTTCAGTTTATTCCACGACGCAAGTTCGTCCATTGTTACATCATACTCGCGGCTTATATCCCAAAGTGTATCGCCACTTTTAACCGTGTGCGATAACTTAGTGCGAGTTGCTTTATTTGCTGCTAAACGCATTTGTTTAGGTAAATGTTCGCTATTAATTGCACCATCGGTAAGCGGTACTAACAGTTCTTGGCCTACGCGAATAGTGTTTGATTTTAATTTGTTAAGCGAGCGAATTGCACTGCTACTGGTGGTAAACTTTTTAGCAATAACAGAAAGGCTATCGCCACGAGCGACAGTGTACTGTTGCCAGCGTAAGCGATTTTTTACATCAGTAAGTGCAAGTTTTTGGCTAAACTGCTCTGCTTTATCGGTAGGTAATAATAAAAAGTGCGGCCCGTTAGGATCCGTTGCCCAGCGGTTAAAGCCAGGGTTTAACCTGTAAAGCTCAGTAAGCGTCATATCAGCCATATCAGCAGCAAGCGCTAAATCAATCTGTGAGCCTACGTCAACCACTTCGACTACTTGTGCATTGATCACCGGTTGCCACTTAACGTTAAAGTCGTCAGCACGCTTTAATAAATCGGCAAGTGCTAATAGCTTAGGTACGTATGCTGTGGTTTCACTTGGTAAATCTAGTGACCAAAAATCGGTTGGTAAATGTTTTTTACGATTCTTTTTAATCGCGCGCATCAAACGCCCTTCGCCCGAGTTATACGCCGCAATAGCGTTTAACCAATCGCCTTCAAGGGTTTTATGCAAATATGATAAGTAATCAAGTGCAGCACGTGTCGATTGAACAATGTCGCGACGACCGTCATACCACCAGTTTTGCTTTAAATCAAAACGCTCGCCTGTTGCTGGCATAAACTGCCAAATACCTGAAGCGCTTCTATTAGAGTAACCAAATGGGTCAAAAGCACTTTCTACAATAGGGAGTAATGCAATTTCTATTGGCATTTCGCGTTTTTCTACTTCTTCAACAATAAAGTGAAGGTAAGGCTCTGCACGTTTAGAAATACGATCTAAATAAGCTTGATGGCGAGCGTAGTAATTTCGCTCGGTAACAACAGGGCGGTTTTGTGGTACGTCAATAGAAAGCTGGTAACGAATACGTTCCCACACGTCATCAAAAACGGGAGCTTCTTCGTCTTCACTATTAACTTGTTGATATTGTGCGTTTACCATCAATGCATTGTTGATATCGTTAGGGCTTGCGCCTTCAAGCTTTTGGTTTGTTTGAGTAGCGACTTGAGAGTCAGAATCTAAGGTTGTAACCGTTTGACAACCACTTAGCGCAAGCGCCAAGGTAATTAAAAGAGGAGATTTATTCATAAATACCAATACATCGGGTAAAAAACTCGGCGAATACTACCCGTTATGAGTCAACATTGCCACTTAGTGACCACTTTAAACGCGAAGAGAAAATCATGCCCTAATAATAAAGGCATGATTTTAATATAAAATATAGCTAGCTATTAGATTATACGTTAAAAATTGTCTTTGAACTTTCTCAGACTAGCAAAGTTTTCCCAAGGTTCATTGTTTTTTGTAACCAAAAGGAATTCTTTTGGTAATAATTCAGTAATAGTGGGTAAGTCACTGCGCATAAACGGATTTATTTTAAGCTCTTGGTCAATAGTGCTTGGTAACGTTATTTCATCTTTACTACGAAGTTCATCTACTTTTTTGCTATATTCGAGTAGCTCAGGGTTACGAGGCTCTACTGCTTTTGCAAACGCTAAGTTAGCCTGAGTATATTCATGAGTGCAATACACCTTACAGCTTTTTGGTAATTCACGCAGTTTATTGAACGAATTCCACATTTGCTCGCTTGTCCCTTCAAATAATCTACCACAGCCACCGCTAAATAAAGTATCGCCAGTAAAAGCGAGTTCGTCGTGGGTATAACAAATATGATCAAGCGTATGCCCAGGCGTGGCTACAATATTAAATGGCACATTAAGTACTTCGATATTATCGCCATCAATTAGAGTATGAGTAATACCATCAAAAGGACTATTGGCGGGGCCGTAAACGGGGGTATTTGCAAATTGCTTAACTAGATCAGCTACGCCTCCGGTGTGGTCGCTATGATGATGGGTTATTAAAATGCCAGCTAATGATAAGTTATGTTCAGCTAAATGCGTAATTACAGGCCTTGCGTCACCTGGGTCTACTACCCATGCTTGGTTACTATTATGAGTGGTTAAACACCAAATATAATTATCAGAAAAGGCTTTAATTGCTTTGACTTGCACCATGTTACATTGCTCTATAAAGTGACAGTTAACACATAGTATAACGAGCTCATAAAATGAAACCAGCCCTTAGTTTTCAAGAAGGACCTAAACCGCTGTCATGGCAGCAGTTCCCTCATGGTGACTATTTACGATCTGACATTGAACGCAAAATGGATCAATGGTTACCGCGTATGTTTGGTTATCACATGCTAAAACTAGGTAATTTAAGTGGTGAAATTAATACAAGTGTTAGCACCATTAAGCATCAAGTGTGCGTTGCAGAGCCCGGCCCCTATACAGGTGTTGTGGCCGATATCGACGAATTACCTTTTTACGAGCACAGTGTTGATGCGTGTATTTTAAGCCACTGCTTAGAGTACCATTCAGACCCGCACCATATTTTACGCGAGGCACACCGCACGCTAATACCTGGTGGTTATATTGTTATTACCGGTTTTAACCCATTTAGCTTATGTGGGCTTGCGCAAATGCTGCCGTTTAGTGGTCAAAAACTTCCATGGACAGGGCGGTTTTTTACACCTGCCCGTGTTAAAGATTGGCTTAACTTATTAGGATTTGAAATAGTGAGTGATGAGCGATTTATTTACTCATCGCTAGCAAGAGGTAACAGGTTGTCGCGTTTTGAATTTTGGCGCAGTTTTGCCAAACAATATTTAAAACCTATGGGGAGTGTGTATATGCTGGTGGCACGTAAGCGAGTGGCCCCGCTTACACCTATAAAGCCTAAGTGGCATGCAAGGCCGCAGTTTGCGCCAGTAAAAGGGGCAGGGCTTAGGCAAACCTCAAAGCAGCACTTTAAGCGCTGCGATGAAAAAAATAGCAATTAAGGCTGATAACCTACATCTTCAAGTAAATCTTTACTGCCTGCGGCATCGCGAGCTAAATCGTCAACTATTTCGTTGTACTTATGGCCACTATGCCCTTTAACCCACTTCCATGTAACATTATGTTCGCTACAGGCTTTATCTAGACGTTTCCATAAATCTACGTTTTTAACCGGTTTTTTCGCAGAGGTTAACCAACCGCGCTTTTTCCAATTAGCTATCCACGATTCAATGCCTTGCTTAACATATTGGCTATCGGTTGTGAGATTTACCTCGCATTCACGCGTAAGTGATTCTAAGGCTACAATCGCTGCGAGCATTTCCATGCGGTTATTAGTTGTTAATTTATAACCTTGGCTTAATTTTTTTTCGTGACCGTTATAAATCATAAAAATACCATAACCACCAGGGCCCGGATTACCTAAACATGAGCCATCGGTATAAATCTCTACGGTTTTTTGCACTGTTTTACCTTGATATTATGTACAATAAAGTGATTATAGAAAGATACCAGAGTCAGGCTAAATTCGATATGGCACGTAGACAAATAGTTTTAGATACAGAAACCACCGGCATCGACCCTAAACAGGGTCACCGCATTATAGAAATTGGTTGTGTAGAGTTAGTAAACAGGCGCTTAACCGGCAACAATTTTCACGTTTATATAAATCCACAACGTAGTATTGAAGAAGAAGCGATAGATGTTCATGGTATTACCAACGAATTTTTACGTGATAAACCCCTTTACCGTGACATAGCGCAAGAGTTTTTTGACTATATAAAAGGGGCTGAGCTGGTTATTCATAACGCACCGTTCGATGTGGGCCATATGGATAATGAATTTGCGCTGCTTAATCAGGGTTACCCTAATACCCACGATTACTGCCAAGTTCTCGACACCCTTAAAATGGCGCGTGACTTGCATCCTGGTCAAAAGAATAATCTTGATGCTTTGTGCCGTCGCTACGATATAGATAACGCAAAACGTACATTGCACGGCGCTTTACTGGATTCTGAAATTTTAGCCGATGTTTACCTTGCCATGACAGGTGGGCAAACAAAGCTAAACTTAAATCAAAATAAAGACGATGGCAGCGAGCAACAAAAAGGCGGCATAAGACGTTTAAACCCAAATAGGGCACCTTTAGTTGTTTTACGTGCAAACGACGCTGAGCAAAGCGCACACGAAGCACGACTCGATCTTGTCAATAAAGAAGGCGGCCAATGTTTATGGCGCGCTGAATAAGGCTAACCAATGAAAACGATGTATTTTGTTAGTGCGTTATGCGCCGCCAGTTTGTTTGCTGGCAGTGCTTATGGCGTTAAGCAAGTAGAAGTGCTCAAACGTGACGGGCATCAAAATGAAATCCCCTTATTAGAAAATCGTTTTCGTATAGATAGTAAAATTGAAGAAATAACCCTGCTGTTTTTTAGAAAGCCAGGCGCACCGGCTGTTATTTTAGTTAGGCCAGATGGCAGTAAATACTTTGCAACTGAAGCCGTAAGAAACCCCGACCTCGATTGGTTTGACGAGTTAACCTACGATTTGGTTACAATAAAAAATCCTATGGCCGGTCCATGGCAGGTTATTGGCAGTATTTTGCCAAACAGCCGAATTGTAGTGCTTGGTGAAGTATCTTTAGAGGCGCAGCCACTCCCTCCTATGTTATTTAGAGGGGAGACAATTAAAATTACCGGTAAAATTCTTAATGACGGTGAGCCAATAGATGCTGAGCTATTTAGGGATGTAGTAAGCCTTAATGTAGATTTTGTAAGTACCAATAACGAAAACTTTGCTAATTTTGGTTCAGGGGTACAAGAAGTCGCCGAATTTAAAGATGACGGGCGCGGATTTGACGAACGCGCTAAAGATGGCATTTTTACCGGAGAGTTTACGTTAGACTTTCCTGCTGGTGAATGGACGCCAGAGCTTTACGTTGCAACGCCTCTATTACAGCGCCGTATTGTACAAGACACAATAGAAGTGCACGAACCTCCTTTTTCAACAAACGTTACCCTAGCAGAGCAAGACACTGACGAGCATAAACTGACAATAACGATAGACCCAAGCATTGTTAAGCCAGAAACCGTCATTATTCAGGGTAAAATTTATTACCCTAATAACGAAGAGCAAATGTTTACCATAGATGCTGCTCCTAATGACTCGCGCCAACTTAACGTTAAAAATTATGATTGGGGTCGATACAGTGTTGAGTTATCTGTTTTTGGCACAAATATAAACGAGCGTGAGTTTATGGCGACGCTACCAACCTATAAATTTGAAATAGAACGTCCTATAGTTGCGGTGCCTGAAATTGATCCGGCAACGATAATTGCGCCTGAGCAAATGAAAGCAAGTGAGCCTGTAGATGAAAAAATAGCCACTTCAACAATTGTTAGCTTAATAATAGGGTGTAATATTCTTATTTTATTACTTGGCTGGTTAGCAATTCGTGTATTTGTTCAGAAAAAACCAATCAAATTTAAAGTTAAGCTGCCTTTTTTAAATAAAAAGAAAGCAGCTGATGGTGAAGTTACCAACACAGAAAAAAATCAAGTTGGCAAAAATGGTTCAAAAAATGACAAATCAGGTGAAATTTTAAACCTTTCGATGTCAGATGACTAAAAAACCTATAAAAAAACAAAAAAGCCCTTGACGAAATAGGGGCTGGTTCGTATTATTCACGCCGCTGTCAGGGGAGACTCAGACAGCAATGAAAATGCGGAGTGGTAGTTCAGTTGGTTAGAATACCGGCCTGTCACGCCGGGGGTCGCGGGTTCGAGTCCCGTCCACTCCGCCAATTTTCGACAATTTGTAAGTAGATGCTGGAGTGGTAGTTCAGTTGGTTAGAATACCGGCCTGTCACGCCGGGGGTCGCGGGTTCGAGTCCCGTCCACTCCGCCAACACTTACACAACATATGGTTGTAAAACATATTCTTATTATGGAGTGGTAGTTCAGTTGGTTAGAATACCGGCCTGTCACGCCGGGGGTCGCGGGTTCGAGTCCCGTCCACTCCGCCAATAAGAAAAAATAACAGTTTAAATATGCGCTGGAGTGGTAGTTCAGTTGGTTAGAATACCGGCCTGTCACGCCGGGGGTCGCGGGTTCGAGTCCCGTCCACTCCGCCACTATTTAAACACTGTTATGTTACAAAAATTTGTATGCTGGAGTGGTAGTTCAGTTGGTTAGAATACCGGCCTGTCACGCCGGGGGTCGCGGGTTCGAGTCCCGTCCACTCCGCCAACAAATTTAGTAATGACAAGTAATATGATATCTCTGCGGAGTGGTAGTTCAGTTGGTTAGAATACCGGCCTGTCACGCCGGGGGTCGCGGGTTCGAGTCCCGTCCACTCCGCCATTTGATATCGTAACAAAATTAGTAAGTGCATTACCCCATGCACATACCACTGCGGAGTGGTAGTTCAGTTGGTTAGAATACCGGCCTGTCACGCCGGGGGTCGCGGGTTCGAGTCCCGTCCACTCCGCCACTTGTTATTTCCTCAATAACAAGATTATAAAATTGTTTCATATTTCTTTTAATAAAACATACTTTGGCTATCAGCTATCAGCTATCAGCTATCAGCTATCAGCTATCAGCTATCAGCTATCAGCTATCAGCTATCAGCTATCAGCTATCAGCTATCAGATCGACTCTTTTATACTAACCTTCTAATATTCCTTGTTATTCTTCATTATTCAGCTTCATTTATCTGCATGAATTACCAAGAATCTAACCTCACTTTTAAAAAGGAAGCATTAAGATGAGCACATTAGGTCAACAATTAAAGCAGCTACGAGATGATAAAAAACTGAGCCAGCCAGAGTTCGCTCAGCAAGTGGGGATAGAGCAGAGCTATTTATCAAAACTTGAAAACGATAAATCAATGCCCTCGAATGAAATATTTAGATCTTTATTGATTGCATTAGATCTTTCAATTGATGAGTTTATGAAGCCGCTTGTATCGAGCCATGATAAAGCTAGGCTGATGCAAATACCCGATGTAGAAGTGTGGTTTAAAAGTAAAGCTGTAAAGAGTTCTGCTGCACAGCGAAAAATTATATACCTCGCTATGTTTTTGATTGCTTTTGGCTGTGCATTATTTTATGGAGGACATAAAAACTATCTGTTCAATGAACGCTTTTACGAATACAAATCACTGGGTGTGATCAAAAAAGATGAACCTCTGAATATTTATACTCATTGGAGCAATTATATTATTGAATCAAACCGCGAGAAAAGAGAAGAAAAAGGGCGGGAAATACTAGCCAGAAGAGTACAAAGTTTTAAGTTAATGGATAAGTATGTTGGTGAGTCATTTGTCGAAGCCGTTGAGGGAGGTAAACGTGTTTATAGTGCAGATGAAATCTCGCGAACAATGCCACATGCAGGCAATAGCTGGCTCGAATTTATCGGCATATTTGCCGCTGTATTTGGTTTGGTGTTTGCTTTACTGGAACCTAGATTAACCAAACAATAAAAAGCCTGCGTACAAGAAAACGCAGCAGGCTTTAATATAAATTTGGTCTACAATTACCCTTGTGGGCCAAATGACTCTTTTAAGTAAGTATCTAAAAAGTTTAAATAAGCGTTAGAAGCGCTGATACGGTTTTCTTTTTTAGTAAAACCATGGCCTTCATCTTCAAACAGTACATATTCTACTGGTACGCCATTGGCTTTGACTGCGGCAACGAGTTCATCGCTTTCAACTTGTAAAACGCGCGGATCGTTAGCGCCTTGTATTACCATTAAAGGTTTTGTAATGTTTTTAGCATGAAATAATGGCGATATAGCACGATGACGCTCACCGTCTGTCGCAGGATCGCCCATTTCATCGTATAAGGCTTTTTTAAAACTCTCCCACCATGGTGGAATTGAGTTAAGTGTTCTTACCCAGTTAGTCACCCCAAAAATATTAATGCCTACTTTGAATTCTTCTGGTTCAAAGGCAAGTGCAGCTGCGGTCATAAACCCGCCGTAACTACCTCCCATAATGCCAATTTTTTCGCTATCGACCCAATCTAAACTTTGAAGATGCTTTTTACCGTACACAATATCTTGTAAGTCATCTGTGCCGTGCTTTTTATCATCCAAATGAAAAAATGTTTTACCGTATCCTGAACTACCACGGTTGTTAACGGCAAAAATAGCATAGCCATGATTAATTAAGTGCTGCTGTGTCGCGCTGTAACCAGTACGGCTTTGTCCACCAGGGCCACCATGCACCCAAATTAGTGCTGGCACTTTATTAGTGCTACTTGCTTGTTTGGGCTTGTACAAAACACCAGGTACCTCTAGCCCATCAAAACTTTTAAAGCGTACAATTGTGCTTTGTACTAAATTACTTTGATTTATTTCTTTGCTAAGTGAATTAGTTAGTTGTTTGGCGCTAATACCACCGACTTGCCATACAAATAAATTACTTGGGGATGTGTCAGAGTTCAAATAAAACGCCATGGTTTTCTCGTCACTTGAGAAATTTACACTGCGTAAATTACCATTGGGTAGGGTGGGCATAGCGACTTGTTTACCTGTACGAGTATCTAAAATAGTTACTTTAGTACTGGCATCGGCATTTACTCCACTTACTTGGTAGCGTCCAGATTTAGAAAAATAAATAAAGTTTACGTCCCATTCGTCTTCTAAAGCCGGGCTATGTTTCTCTGTCGCTAACTCATAGCGCCACACTTGTGAAAACTCACCTTTTGCGTCTGTAGAGTAGTATAAATATTTACCGTCAGTAGAGAAGGTTTCAGGTGTATATTGTGCGGGATCATCATGCTTAGATATAAGTTGTGGTTTAAGGGATTTTTTATAAGTGTCGAGAATGTATGTATCACTGTCTTTATTGGTATTATTTTTAGATAAAGCAATAAAGCGTCCATCAGGGCTAATGGCGCCAACATCTAATCCGAGTTCATTTTGATAAACTGGAGACATTTCATAGGTTTCACTATCTACGCGATATAAATCCATAAATTTGGCATCACGCTGATTGCTGGTGATAAAAAATTGGCTCCCATCTTTTGTAAAACCTGCAAAGCCAGCTCGTGTTTCATCGCCAGGGGTTAAATCTTTGATTGAACCGTCAACTTCACGCACGTAGACATGATATCGCTCGTTACCGCCTGAGTCTTTGGTAAATAATACGCGCTCATCATTAGGGAAGTAGCGTACAGGGTAGGTACTGTCTTCAAAATTAGTTAGGCGAGTTTTACTACCTGTTTTTACGTCAACTTCATACAAGCTGTAAATACCGCTTTCATCACTACTGACTAACACTTTATCACCACTTGGTGAAAAACTACTGCCCATAATAGAGGTGGTGTCAAAAAAAGTTTTTGCATCGTAGGTTTTTACTTGTTGTGTTTGCTCAGTTTTTACAGCGCTAGAGCCTAAACTATTAGATTGATTGCAACCCGCTAATGCAAGAGATACAGCACAGGTAATACAGGCAAGTTTGAGGGCTTTTTTCATAGGTACATTCCTTGGTTTATAGTTATGTTTTCATTTAGAAGTGTTAACCGAACGTTTTTCAAACGCAAGTATTTCTGATATGCAAACAGTAATAAAGTGTTACAAACCATAAATCGTTTTTATATAAGTATTCGCTATAATGATAACTCGTTGAAAAGTGAGTATTTATGATAGAAGTCATTGGGTTACATAAACAGTTTGCTGAAAACATATTGTACAGTGGTTATAGCGTGCAATTTTGTGCACCTAAAATATGCATTGAAGCGCCAAATGGCCTAGGTAAAACAACGTTGTTGATGATGCTAGCTGAGCTTGAAAGTCGCCAAAGTGGGCAGATTTTGTTTTCAGGCAAAGCATTAACCGAACCACATAAGCAAGTTGCTATAGCCTCAGACCGTATTGCTTTACCCGACTTTTTGACTGCAAAGCAAATAATTAACTTATCCGCGAATGCGCTGGGTTGTAGTTGGCCAACAACAATAATAGATGGGTTTAATTTTAATGAATTTTTAAATACACGGTTTGATGCGCTATCGTCAGGTAACCAAAAAAAATGCCAGTTAATTTTAGCGCTGATGCGTGATGCACCGTATTTACTATTAGATGAACCCAGCGCAGCCCTTGATCAATCCAGCATTGAGTATTTACTAGTCTTACTTGATGAATATCTAATAGATAAACCGGAAGGGCAAATAATCATCACCTGTCATGAACCCGCGCCATTTATTGAGCGTGGCTTTGAGTGTATACCGTTATGATTGCAAATTTAAAACAATCAATCGGGCAATATCGCTCTTTTATGGATTATCGTTATCAGGCTTACAAAACTGAACTCACGCAATTATTGTTGCAACTTAAAAACTTTGGCTTGTTATTTCTAGTGGTACTTGGCTCTGCCATGCTTGGAATGATTTTACTGTTGTTTTTAGGGCTGGGAAAAATTATCGATAGCAGCGATGCACCGCAGTATGGTGCACAGATGGCTTGGCTGTATTTGCTGTTGCAAAGTGTCATGTTGAGCGCAATGAAATCTGCGATAAAAAACACCGCTCAACGTGCCTTTCAACAAACATTGGTGAAGCGGTATTGGCTTGGTTTTATGGATATAAAGCTTTTACTTTTAAGCAATGGCTGGTTGATTGCGAGCCTCATTATCGCGATTGATCTTAGTGTGAGTCAGTGGCTTAGAGTGCCGCATTTCTGGTTGTTTTTACTATTGCAATTTGTGCTCGGCATTTTATGTTTATACAAGCCAATAGCGCTGGTTTATGGTTTTTTGTTATCCGCAATTTGGGCAACGTTACCCCTTGATGTCAATTCATTGCTTTATCATAGCGGCTTTGTTCTGTTGTTTGCGCTAAGTACATTGATGGTCCCTTTTAATGCTGCAGCTAAGCTAAAGTTGAATTCACTTACAGGCTTTTGGCTGTTATTTTTTATGCATAATAGCTGGGCTTTGATATGGCGAGGAGCTTTATTACTATGTGTATTTATGGCATCCAAGGTGTTGTTACAAGAGCGCGCTGATTTAGCTGCTATATTCAGTATTTTGTCACTTGCCTTTGTAGTGTTATTTAGTAGCTCACTACAATTTGATTGTCGTCACCTATATCAGCAGTACAGTGTATTTTTTAACATGCAGAATAAGCAAACAGCATTCTTTGTTAGCTTATTTACTCCTAGCTTAATTGTATTATTACTCGCACTGGTTGGTTTTGTGGTTTTATTTAATCACGTAAATTGCTTATTGCTAGTAATAGGGGTTATTTGGTGTTTACTACAACAGGCCTTAGCGCAAAAAAAAACCAGCGCATTACGCGCTGGTTTGGATGGTTATAACAGGTGTGTTGCTTAGCTTTTATTAGTAAAGTTAAGCTGCATCTGCCTTTTTGTCTTCGCTTTTACGTGCGGCTTTGCCTGCTAATAAATCAGCTGGGTCAAAGTCATCAACGTTAATCACGTCTAAGCGGGCTTTTTCAACAGCGGCTAATTTATCAGCTTCTGCTTGGCTTAATATGCCAGCTTCAAGGCCCATTTGCGCTACTTTATCAAGTTGGAAGAATGGCAGTTTAAGGCCTTTCTCTTTACATACTCGCTCAAATAACGGCTCTACAGCCAGTACGTCTTTAAGTGTTTGCTCTTGACGGCCTACTAAATTAAGAGGTTCGTCAGTTAAGTAAACATAGCTTGCTAAACGGTTACGCGTTTCGCTAGGTACTTGTAGTAGTTGTGCTAATTTATGCTCAAGTTTGTCTGTAGGTTTACGAACTGGGCGACCAAATGGGAATAACAATACTTTTAGTACGCCACGTAGTGGGGCAGATGGCATGTTATTGATTAAATCAGCAAGTGCACGTTGGCAGTGGTAAAGATGATCCTGGCAACTCCATTGTACAAGTGCAAAATCTTCTTTTTTACGGCCTTCATCGTTGTAACGTTTAAGCGTTGCAGACACTAAGTAAAGGTAGCTTAGTAAGTCACCTAAACGTGCAGAAATACGTTCTTTACGTTTAAGAGAGCCACCAAATACTGCCATGCTAATGTCAGACATAAGTGCTAAAGAGGCACTAAAGCGAGACGCGATTCGGTAAAACTCAGCCGTTTCATCTTTATAAGGTACGCTTGTAAAACGTGCACCTGTAAGCGCAAGCCACTTAGTACGTACAAGGTTCGACATAGTAAAGCCAATGTGGCCCATTAGCGCTTTATCAAATACGTTAAGCGCTTCTTCGCGGTCTTCAATTTCACATGCACCAAGCTCTGTTAGTACAAATGGGTGACAGCGAATTGCACCCTGACCATAAATAATCATATTACGGGTCAAGATGTTTGCACCTTCAACGGTAATGGCAATAGGTGCGCCTTGATAGCCACGACCTAAATAGTTATTTGGCCCAAGCATGATGCCCTTACCGCCAAGTACATCCATTGCATGAATGGTTGAGTCGCGCATTTGCTCAGTAAGGTGGTATTTAATAATAGCTGAAACAACCGATGGCTTTTCACCTAAATCAACTGCACCGGTAGACATGCTAACAGCTGCATCTGAGCTGTATGCGTAACCTGCAAGTTTAGCCAAAGACTCTTCAACACCTTCCATTTTACCAATAGGTAAACGGAACTGACGACGAATACGGCTATAAGCACCTGTAGCTAAAGCGATAGTTTTAATGCCACCGGTTGAATTTGACGGCAATGTGATTGCACGGCCAACCGATAAACACTCAACCAGCATACGCCAGCCTTGGCCTGCCATTTCTGGGCCGCCAATAATGTAATCAAGTGGTACAAATATGTCTTTACCACGAGTTGGGCCATTTTGAAATGGTACGTTAAGCGGAAAGTGACGACGTCCAATTTCTACTCCAGGAGTATCTGTTGGAATAAGTGCACAGGTAATACCCGGCTCTTTAACATCGCTTAATAAACCGTCTGGATCTTGTAGTTTAAATGCAAGACCAAGCACTGTAGCTACTGGTGCAAGTGTAATGTAACGTTTATTCCACGTAAGGCTTACACCTACAACTTCTTCGCCGTTCCATTGTCCTTTACACACAACACCGTAATCAGGAATTGAGCTTGCATCAGAGCCAGCCTCTGGCGAGGTTAGTGCGAAACAAGGGATTTCTTTACCGCTCGCTAAGCGCGGTAAGTAATGATCTTTTTGCTCTTTTGTACCATAGTGCTGTAATAATTCACCCGGGCCTAAAGAGTTTGGTACACCAACAATTGACGAAAGCAGTGTTGATTTACTCGTTAACTTTTGAAGTACACAAGATTGTGCAAACGCAGAGAACTCTAAACCGCCGTATTCCTTTTTGATGATCATGGCAAAAAATTGATTATCTTTTAGGTATTGCCATACATCTCGAGGAAGGTCAGTAAGCTCGTGCGTTGCTTCCCAATCATCTAGCATGCTACATACTACTTCTACAGGGCCATCAATAAAGGCTTGTTCTTCAATAGTAAGTTTCGGGATTGGGTATTGGTGTAGCTTTTTCCAATCTGGGTTACCACAAAATAAATCAGCTTCCCACCACGTAGTACCGGCATCGATTGCTGACTTTTCTGTGTCAGACATGCTTGGCGTTACTTTTTTAAAGGTAGAAAAAATAGGCTTGATTATATTTTGCTGACGAATGCCAGTAACAGAAAGAGGAACCGCGATGATCAAAAAGATCAACCAGCTAATTAAACCAAAAGCACCCGCAAAGGTACCAATTAATAAAGTTGCGGCAGAAACACCAAGTGCTGTGTTCCAACTCGCTCTGTGGTAAATCGCGATGCTGAGCAATACGATTAAACCGAGTGTAAATATGAGTGTCATTGCTTATTCCTTAATAGAGGTCAGACCACCTCAGTTAGAGTAGCGCTAGTGAGCCTAAGTTTCAAGTACATTACAGTGATAAATTATAGTCGAAATAGCCATAATTAATTCACAGCTTCCCTTAAAGAGGAACGAGCATGCATTGCCACTGCATTTAATTCAACGATTAGTTATATTAATGCGCTAAAAATCAGTAAATCAGCTAGCCAAAAAAGGTTTTTTAAGTAAATATGTCTGCTGTAGCGCAATGTAAAGCACAGCGTTATTTATACGTATTTTTTAAGGGTTAGTTTATTAATGTGTGAATTACTTGGCATGTCAGCCAACGTACCTACCGATATTTGTTTTAGTTTTTCAGGGCTTTTAGAGCGCGGTGGCAATACCGGCCCGCATAAAGATGGTTGGGGTATTACCTTTTACGAAGGTAAAGGTTGTAGAACGTTTAAAGATCCTGAGCCAAGTTATCAATCAGAAATTGCAAAGCTCGTTAAAGCGTACCCAATTAAAAGCGTGTCGGTTATTAGCCATATTCGCCAAGGTAATCGTGGGCGAGTGTGCCTTGAGAACACCCATCCGTTTACACGCGAGCTTTGGGGCCGCGAAATCACCTATGCACACAACGGTCAGCTTTCTAATTATCACGACTTAAAACCACAGTATTATCGCCCTGTAGGAAATACCGACAGCGAACTGGCATTTTGTTGGTTGCTTGATAAAATTCGTGAAAAATACCCAAAACGCCCATCTAATATGGCGTCTGTTTTTAGGTATGCGGCTAAGCTTTCGCACACGTTGCGTGAAAAGGGCGTATTTAATATGTTACTTACTGATGGCGTGTTTGTATTAGCGTATTGTACTAATAACTTACATTACATAACGCGCCGAGCGCCATTTGGTAAAGCAACCTTGATTGATGCTGATATGGTGGTTGATTTTAACGAAGAAACCACACCAAACGATGTAGTAACCGTAATAGCTACACGCCCACTCACTAATGATGAGCGCTGGCAAAAAATGCAGCCGGGTGAGTTTGCTTTATTTAAAATGGGCGAGTTAATTTAGCGCTAAATTAAAAACATAAAAAAACGCGATGTAAAATCGCGTTTTTTTATTCAATATACACTTTTACCAGTTTGCATAATTAATTATTGCAAATAGGTGTTATAGCGCCTCTACGCTAGCATCGCTTTTGTCCGCTATAGCTGCAGGAGCCGCGACAGGTTGAGTAACGGTAAACGAGTTCATTTGTACTTCAAACTGCTCCATCCCTTTTTCGCCTTTCCACATACGTACTAGCATGTAATCCATTTCAGGAGCAAACCATGCAAGTGCTTGGCGTTTGTCATTATCGTATAAGCGTTTAACTTTAATGGCTTCTACATTGCCAATAGGCAACGAAATCATTTCAGTGCCTGTTACTTCAAAGTTGTAGTCGCGGCGATTACCTTTTTTATCAATAAGCGGAAACGAGAAATTAGTTTCGCCTTTTTTTAGGCCTTCACGTACTTGTACTTGGTACGAAATAGCGTCCTGAAATTCGTCAGTCCACTCGCATTTTAGCGGGTATTCGCTAGTGCTACTTGTGACCACTTTATTTTGCGTATCAAAGTCTATTTTGTAATCTTTATCTGGGCCTGTGCCTGTACGCACCATGTTGTAATGATGTGGGGTAACTTTGCCATCTTTGTATGTAAACTTTGAGGTTTCTTCGCGCGAGTCAGAAAAAATCATCCACTCTATATTGCTATGATAAGTAAGCTCGTAGTTATTATCGCTTAATTTTTTAAGCTCACGTACGGCTTCACCATGATTTTTACCTTTGCGTAAAATATCATAGCTTGCTTGATACTGTGTTAGTTCGCCTGCAATAAGGCTAGTAGGAAGTAAAGCGCCCGCACATAATAGCAAGGCACTTATTTTTTTATTGTGGGTAGTGCGCGCCGTGTGCAGGAAGTTGTTTTTCGTCAAGAACTGCATAATCTGCTTCCATAGTAAGTCTTTGTTCACTGAACCATTTGACCACCAAAGGATAAATTATATGCTCTTGCTCGTGCACGCGCTTTGCTAATGTCTCTGCTGTATCATCCTTGAGTACAGGTATTTGCGCCTGAAGAATAACCGGGCCGCCGTCTAATTCTTCAGTAACAAAGTGAACACTTACGCCATGAACATCGTCTTTTGCATCAATTGCTCTTTGGTGGGTATTCAGCCCCTGATACTTAGGCAACAAAGATGGATGAATGTTCAACATTTTTCCAACATATTTTTGCACTAAGCTAGGAGTAAGAATACGCATAAACCCAGCTAATACAACTAGATTCGGCATAAAAGAGTCGATAACGTTCATTAATTGCGCATCATAGGCTTCGCGCGAGTCAAAATCTTTATGACTCAACACTTTTGTAGCAATACCTGCTTGTTTAGCACGCTCTAGGCCATAAGCGTCTGCTTTATTGCTAATAACAGCCGCTATATGTCCATTTATCTCGCCACGTTCGCAGGCATCAATGATGGCTTGTAAATTAGAGCCACTACCTGAGATCAAAACTACCAGACGAGTGGGTGCCATTACTTAGCACCACCTACAATTTCTACTTGCTCTTCGCCTGGCGCTGCATCGTGAATTTCACCAAGTTGCCATGCATTTTCGCCTAAGTCTTTTAAAATAGTTAAGCTTTGTTCAAGTTTGTCTGCAGGGACTACTAATACCATGCCAACGCCACAGTTAAATGTACGGTACATTTCGTGAGTAGCAATGTTACCGTTTTCTTGTAGCCAGTTAAAAATACTTGGCCACTGCCAGCTATCGCCTTTAACCACTGCCTTTGCAGAGCCTGGTAACACGCGAGGAATATTTTCCCAAAAGCCACCGCCAGTGATGTGCGAAAGGGCATGCACGTCAACTTGCTTAAATAACTCAAGTAAAGGTTTTACGTAAATACGTGTAGGCTCTAATAAATGCTCGCCTAATGTTTTACCGTCAATTACTTGGTTTGTATCAGCGTTTGATACTTCAAGTACTTTACGAATTAAAGAAAAACCGTTTGAGTGAGGACCGCTAGATGCAAGCGCAATAAGCTGATCGCCAGCTGCTACTTTAGTGCCATCAATAATTTTAGATTTTTCTACTACACCGGTACAAAAGCCTGCCATGTCGTAGTCTTCACCATCATACATACCTGGCATTTCTGCTGTTTCGCCACCAATTAGGGCACAACCAGAAATCTCACAACCTTTACCAATACCGGTAACTACATCGGCTGCTGTGTCTATATCTAGTTTACCCGTTGCGTAGTAATCTAGAAAAAACAGGGGTTCAGCGCCTTGTACTATTAAATCGTTTACACACATTGCAACTAAATCAATACCAACAGTGTCGTGCTTTTTTAGGTCGATAGCTAAACGAAGTTTAGTACCAACACCATCAGTACCAGCAACTAATACAGGTTGCTTGTAACCTTCAGGAATTTCGCAAAGTGCGCCAAAACCACCAATTCCGCCCATAACTTCAGGACGACGAGTTTTTTTCACTACGCCTTTAATACGCTCAACAAGTGCATTACCAGCGTCGATATCTACGCCCGCGTCTTTATAGCTTAGAGACTGTTTTTGTTCGCTCACAGGTTTTCCTCAAAATAGTTGTTTTGGGTTGCTTAGAAACGCGCGTATTTTACAACAATTGCAACTGCGCGGCTAGCGCAAATGTAATTTTGAAATAATAAACAAGGACACTTGTCCGCTGCTTGTTGTTTAAATAAACAAAAAAACGCCCGCAGGCGTTTTTTTAGTAAATAAAGACGTTAAATTAACCGTTATGCTTTTGCGGTTAATATAGCTCTAAGTGGAGCAGGGTAGCCTTCAATGGTTTTACTTGTATCGTTTGGATCTAAAAAGTCTATTAACGACTCGTTTTCCATCCAATCGGTTTTACGTTGTTCTTCAAGCGTAGTAATTGCACAATCTTTTATTTGCACATCTTTAAAGCCAACACGCTCCATCCACAGTTTTAATGCAGCAGTACTTGGAATAAACCAAACATTGCGCATTTTTGCATAGCGGTCGGTAGGCACGAGTACTGTGTTTTCATCGCCTTCAATAACTAAGGTTTCTAGCACTAACTCGCCACCCGGGCGGAGCTGCGTTTTTAACTGCGCTAAAAAATCAATTGGCGAGCGACGATGATAAAGCACCCCCATCGAAAAAACCGTATCAAAGGCTTTAAGTTCCGGTAGGGCTTCTACACCTAGTGGCAATAAATGAACGTTTTCGTCTGGGTTGTAGTGTTTAATAGCCTGAAACTGACATAAAAATAAATCAGACGGGTCAATACCCACTACAAACTCGGCGCCTTCGCCGCGCATACGCCATAAATGATAGCCAGAGCCACAACCAATATCTAACACTGTGCGGCCTTTTAATGGCTCAATATGAGGAAGGAGGCGATCCCACTTCCAATCACTTCGCCATTCGGTGTTTATTTCTATACCGTGCACACTAAAAGGGCCTTTGCGCCAAGGCATCATTCGTTTTAATAAATGCGTTGCTTGTTTTTGCTCGCCTTCGCTCATTTCTCCTAGCGCGCCAATTTCTACTTTAGTGGCGATATCAACATGAGTTGTTTTTACTTCAGGCAAATTTTTAAGTACTTTTTGCCATTTAGGTAAATCACCATGGCTTGCCTCTAACTGCCAATGTTTTAATTGAGCGGGTAGGGTTTCTAGCCAGTGGCTAAGTGGGCTTTGTGCAATTGCAGCGTAAAATTGGTTAAACCATTGAGACATAAATTACTCTTTTTATTTAATTGCTACCATTGAGCAAAAATTAAAACATTGATACCACACCTGTGTCTGGCTAAAGCCAATATCGCTTAAACGATTAAAATGAGTGCTGAGTGTATCGGGGCGCATTACGTTTTCAATAGCAGTGCGTTTTTGGCTTATTTCAAGCTCTGAGTAGCCATTGTGACGTTTAAAGTCGTGGTGCAAATCAATTAATAAGTTATCGCATTGCTCGTTTTCGGCTTTAATTTTTTCGCTAAGTAGCAGTACGCCACCGGGCTTTAAGTTAGCGTATATTTTTTCAAGCACGGCTTGGCGCTGAGCATGAGGTATAAATTGCAGCGTAAAGTTCATTGCCACAACCGATGCGTTTTGAATTTCAAGCTCGTTAATATCGCCAAGGGTAACAGTAACCGGCACGTCCGATTTAAAACCTTGTAAATGCATTTTACAACGCTCAACCATGGCCTGTGAGTTATCAACAGCAATAATGTGGCAGTTATCAGTGCGAATATTACGGCGCATACTTAGTGTTACTGCACCTAGCGAGCAACCTAAGTCATACAGGTTTGAATTACTTTGTGCGTATTCGCCTGCCAATTTACCCATAGTGCTTACAATGGTGGCATAACCAGGCACAGAGCGCTGGATCATATCAGGAAATACTTCAACCACATTTTGGTCAAAGCTAAAATCTTTTACTTGTTGCTCAGAGGCGTAAATACTGTCTTTTATGGTCACGAAGGCAGTCTCTTTAAAAATAATGGCGCTATTTTAACATTTTATGCTGGATAGTCAGTGATAAATTCAGTAGCTTGGCTAGAATTATGAATAATAAGTATAAAAGAGAACGTTAAATGAGCAAAAGTAAGATCATCAGCACCGACGATATTTTAGCAACCCTATGTCATTCGGTAACAGGTGTACTCACATCAGCCAGCGGTAACAGCATTAGTTATTCTGCAATGGTACAAAAAATAACCCGCACTTGCATGCGCCCAGACATAGGCTGCTTTGTATTATTTGATGGCGGCTTTACAGGTTTAGTCGTTACCAACTTTACCTCACAAGCAGCGATGGAAATATACGGCGACTACATGCGTAACATGGGTATGCCGGAGGAAGAAATAGCCCACAGCCATTTATCAGACGACGTATCTAATGTATTAGGTGAGCTGATGAACCAAATTGTTGGTGACTTTACTTCTAAAGTGCGCGAGCAACTACATACCTCTATTACGCAAAACCAGCCAAAAATGATGGCGATTAATAAACAAGTGCAAATATCGGTAGATACCACTATGGATCGACCACAAGCACGCCGCGTAACCTTTACAACCAGCAAACAAAATATTTTCTACCTTGAGCTGGCAATGGATAAAACAGAGTTTATTAAACTTCACGACTTTGACATTGTAGATGCAATAGACCCAGACGATATTATTGAAAACGAAGCTAAGCAAAAAGCCGAAAAAGCAAAAGCAAAGTCAAAAGAAGCAGAACAAGATGATGCCGATGATGACTTTATGGCAGGCTTAGGGCTTTAATGTTATGTAGGTTGGGTAGAGCGAAGCGAAACCCAATACGCTTTTGAGCTGTCAGTTTAAAGCTTTCAGTGATCAGTAGAAAAGTTACCAAAGAGAACGCGATGTTAAATCGCGTTTTTTATTATTGAGAACTTTGATTACGAGTTAGGTTGTATTTATATTTTCGCTGACCGCTGACCGCTGACCGCTGACCGCTGACCGCTGACCGCTGACCGCTGACCGCTGACCGCTGACCGCTGACCGCTGACCGCTGACCGCTGACCGCTGTTCAATACGGATTCTCTCCCATCGCTACCACTACACAAAAAATTCGTAAATCCAATTCTAATTGGTGGTAACTCGGCTCCATGTGGCAGCAAAGTTGGTAAAAGCCTTTGTTATGGTCTTTTTCTTTAAAATGCGCTAATTCATGAACCACTAACGCTTTTAATAGTGGCTCGGGAGCGCGCAATAAATCGCTGTTAATCGCTAAATCGTGCTTACGGGTTTTACCTTGCATGCGGTAGGTGTGTGTACCCAATGCGTTGGTGACCATATCGCCTTGTTTTTTAAATGCAGCGCGGCCAAACGGTGGGGCGTTTTTTAAATATTGTTTTTTAAGTTCGGTGGCGTAGCTATAAAGTAGTTTATCAGTGGTTATGGTATGCGCTTGTGGGTATTTTTTAAGTAAGTAGTTACTTACTTTTTTGTTTTTAATTAGGCTTAATACCTGATCAACAATGTTTGCCGGGTAGCCGGTAAAGTAACGTGCGTATTCACTCATTTTTATTCTCTATTTAAAAAAGCGTAGGCTGGTGGGCTTCTTTTTCGCCGCTGAATGGGTTTAATACTGGGTGATTATACCCTAGGTCTTCACAAAATTGCCTGGCAAGTAATGGGGATTTACGGTTATCGGCGGTATGAAAAAACACATACGGCGTTTTACCCTCATCAAGCCATTGTTTTACTTTACTAAGCCACGGTTTATAAAAGGATTTATAGTCGTTTTGTAAATCGGCTATGACAAAACGCGCCATCGGCTGTGAGCCAGTAGCTATTGCATGTACAGGTAAGTGCGGCTTTTTTTGTTGTGCATCTATTAACGCCTCGGTGGTTGGCTTAACTGCAAAAAGCGCCCGTGTATCCATAGAAATACGATTTAAGTTATTTGCTATTAATAGCTGATTTAGGGCAATTTCGGCTTCACCTTTTTTAAAAAAATCGCTGTGGCGTACTTCCACCCCGTAATTTAGCTCCTTGGGGAGTAAGTTAATAAACTGGGCGAGTTTAGGTAAGTCGTTTGGGCCAAATGCTTTAGGTAATTGCAGCATTATTTGCCCTGTTTTTTCAAGTATAGGAGCAAATAACGTAAGCCAATCGGTAAGCTCTGTTTGTACATTACGAAGCTGCAGTTCGTGGCTAAAGCGACGATGAAACTTAAACGTAAATTTAAAATCATCGGGTACGCTATTTGCCCAGCGCAATACGGTGCTTGGCGATGGGTCGGCATAAAAGCTGGTATTGCCTTCAACTGAATTAAAATGCTGGGCGTATTGGCTAAGCATATCGGCGTTTTTACAGTGGCTTGAAAATAAATTGCCTTTCCACGCGTTACTCGACCACTGAGGGCATCCAATATATAACATATAAATAGCGGGTAAATGACTTCGTGGGGCAAGTGTACCAAATACATACGGTATTTGCTGCAAATTAACATTACAAAGCTAAACACACGCCCTAGCATCTTAATGTTAGTTGAGTATAATGCAGGGCTTAATTTGATTATTTTTAGATTGCTAGCGGCTTTATTTGTATTGTGGTGACCTGTTTTTTAAATCACACGCCTTAAAACAAATAAATTTAACCGTTTAAGCCTTTTATCTGACAGGAAAACTATGCGCTCTATATATTGCGGACAGCTAAATAAAACTCACGTAGATCAAGAAGTTGAACTATGTGGCTGGATCAACAAACGACGTGACCTTGGTGGACTTATCTTTGTCGATTTACGCGATAGAGAAGGTTTAGTACAAGTTGTATTCGATTCTGACATTGAAGAGTTAATGAGCTCTGCTAATACACTTCGTCAAGAATTTTGTGTTCAGTTAAAAGGTATTGTTCGCGCACGTCCAGACAGCCAAGTAAATAAAGACATGGCGACTGGCGAAATCGAAATTTTAGGTAAAGAGCTTACTATTATTAACCGCTCTGAACCGCTGCCACTTGATTTTAACCAAGTAAACTCAGAAGAGCGCCGTTTAAAGTATCGTTACTTAGATTTACGTCGCCTTGAAATGAGCGACCGTATTAAATTACGTGCTAAAGCAAGCAGCTTTGTTCGTCGCTTTTTAGATGAAAACGGCTTTTTAGATATTGAAACACCAGTACTAACTAAAGCAACGCCAGAAGGCGCGCGCGATTATTTAGTACCGAGCCGAGTCCATAAAGGTAGCTTTTACGCTTTACCGCAGTCTCCACAGTTATTTAAGCAATTGTTGATGATGTCGGGTTTTGACCGTTACTACCAAATTGTAAAATGTTTCCGTGATGAAGATTTACGTGCCGATCGCCAACCAGAATTTACTCAAATAGATTTAGAAACCTCGTTCATGAGCTCTGATCAAGTACGTGGTGTGACTGAAAAAATGATTCGTGAGATGTGGCAATCATTATTAAACGTTGATTTAGGCGACTTCCCAATTATGCCTTACAGCGAGGCAATGAGCCTTTACGGTTCTGATAAGCCAGATTTACGTAACCCAATGAAATTAGTTGATGTTGCAGATTTAGTAAAAGATGTAGAGTTTAATGTTTTCTCGGGTCCGGCTAACGACGAAAAAGGCCGTGTTGCTGTATTAACAGTACCTGGTGGCGCTAAGCTTTCGCGTAAACAACTTGACGATTACACTAAGTTTATTGGTATTTACGGCGCTAAAGGCATGGCGTGGATGAAAGTAAACGACCGTGATGCAGGCGCTGAAGGCGTTCAATCTCCAGTGGCTAAGTTTTTAAACGAAGAGGTAATTACCCAGTTACTTGAGCGTACTAACGCACAAACTGGCGATATTATTTTATTTGGTGCCGATAAACGTAACGTTGTAAACGAAGCAATGGGCGCGCTTCGCTTGAAGATTGGTGTTGATTTAGAAATCACTAACCTTGATAGCTGGGCTCCGCTTTGGGTTGTTGATTTCCCAATGTTTGAAGAAGATGACGAAGGCACGTTACATGCTGTGCATCATCCATTCACCGCACCAAAAGATATTAGTGCAAGTGAGCTTGAAGCAAACCCAGCAGCAGCTATTTCAGATGCCTACGACATGGTATTAAACGGCTACGAAGTAGGTGGTGGTTCGGTACGTATTCACAATGCAGATATGCAAGAAGCCGCATTTAGAATTTTAGGTATTGATGCACAAGAGCAGCAAGATAAGTTTGGCTTTTTACTTGATGCACTTAAATATGGTACACCGCCGCACGCAGGTTTAGCATTTGGCCTTGACCGCCTAGTAATGCTTTTATGTGGTACAGATAACATTCGTGACGTTATTGCTTTCCCTAAAACAACTCAAGCGTCATGTTTATTAACTAACGCGCCTAGCAAAGCTAATAGCGATTCGCTTACTGAGCTTGCTATTAACGTAGTAGAAAAAGCAATTCCTAGCGAAGAGTAATTTGCTTAGCTTATTTGCTTTTAGCTAAATTTAAAAACCTTTAAGTTATTGCTTAGGGGTTTTTTTATAGCTAAATTATAGTTAGTTTACTATTTGTACTAATCCACCATGACATTTAATTAAGCGAATTGGTATTTAGCACTTTGAAAAGGAATTCTTATGTCGTTCAATCTAACTTTATTTGGTGAGTTTTTAGCTTTTTTTATTGTGTTGTGCGTGCCTATTTTTGTTGTAGCGAGTTACAAAATAGGTAAACGAAAAAGTACTATGCCCGCTGTGTTAGCCTTTGTTGGTGGGTGCTTAGCGCTATTTCCGTTATTTGCTTTAATTTTTATAGCGTTGTTAGCACTTAAAAAAGACTTACCTAAAAATAACCCCTATGCCCATTAAATACACCTAATTACGGACAAGTACAAACAGTGTTAATTTCTAACAATAAGCATTATTACGATCAGCAATTTAGTACCTTGCAGTTAGCAGAGCAAGCAATTGAAAATACTGAATTTGAAGAGTGTACGTTTATAGAATGTGATTTATCGCAGGCGCACTTTAAAACGTGCCGATTTATACAGTGCAACTTTAAAAATTGTAATCTGTCGTCAGTCAAGTGGGGGTATAGCTCGCTTGAAGATGTAAGTTTTAGCCATTGTAAGTTAAACAGCGTGCAATGGGGCGATGCAGATTGGGGAGCGCTAAGTATAAATGCGCCAGTGAGCTTTAATAGTTGTGAGCTCAGTAACAGCTCTTTTTTTGAATTAACTTTAAAATCTCTAAAATTAATTCACTGCTATGCAAAAAACGTTGATTTTAGACATGCCGATTTAAAGCAAAGTAAATTTACCGGGACAGATTTTCGCGATAGTGAGTTTCTTCAAACCAATTTAACTAAGTGTGACTTTGTTGGCGCAACTGAGTTTAATATTGATTTAAACAATAATATATTAGCGGGCGCTAAGTTTGAGCGCTTTGAAGCACTTAATTTGCTTACAAGCCTTGATATAGAACTGTGTGACTAATTTACGTTATTTAGAAGCTGCAAAGTGCGAGCTTCTAAATAATGAATAACCTAGCATAGAGGTTAAACAGTCGCTTTAGCTAGGTATTAACAGCTAGGGCCATTTTTGTTACGTGCACTTGCAAGTGCACGCGCAATTTCAAGCAGTGCAGGGGTAATATCATCAGCGCCGTCTTTAACAAGCTTAGTTACATCACCCGATGAATATAAGCTATCGCGCGGCGACTTAATACCTAACTCACGAACAAAGTCTTTTGTTTTGCCTGTGCTGCCTGTTTCAATAAATTTAAAAATAATACGCTCGTTATTACTTTTAGGCTCGGCCTGTAACACGGCGATTTCTTCTTTGTAGGTTTCTATTCGACTTTGCAAAATGTCGATACGTTGTTCAATGGTGCTGTATGATTTCATGGGGTACTTTTCTAAATTAACTAAGAATAATACGCGTATTATCGCATACATTAGCAATGGCGCGCGCTAACCTTTATAGTAAAAGTTATTTTTATTTAAAAACAATAGTTTATATAAGTTTAAACATGCATAAAATAATAAAAAAGTTAATAACATTAAGCGCACTTAGCCTAAGCGCGAGTTTAATTTCACCTTTTAGCTTTGCAGATGACGATGTACTAGTAGATCAAAGTCGCAATCGAACCATACCTATCAATATCACACTTCCAAATAACAGTAATAAATGCAGCGCGCAGATAAAGTGCCCTGTAGCTTTTATTAATGCGGGCTACGGCATTAGCCACAATGAGTACACGTTTGCCAGTAAGCTGTTTAATGCAAAAGGTTATTTAAGCATTGCAGTAGCGCATGAATTTAAAACCGACCCTGCGCTTAATCGTATGCAGCCATATTTAACCACCCGCATGGAAAACTGGCACCGCGGTGTAGTAACACTTAAGTTTTTAGTTAATCAGCTAAGTGAGCAATACCCTGAGTATGATTTTACTAAACTTACTTTGTTTGGGCACTCTAACGGCGGTGATATATCAGCTTTATACGCTTCAATTTACCCGAATGAAGTAAGCCAAGTAATTACACTGGATCACCGTCGCATGTTGATCCCACGTAATAAAAATACACGCGTGCTTACACTGCGTGGTAGTGATTACCCCGCTGATGCAAACGTGTTATTAAACGGTACAGAGCTTAAAGAGTTTCCTGTTAGCCAAATAACGATAGAAAAATCGCGCCATAATGATATGTACGATGGCGGGCCAAATTGGCTGGTGGATAGAATGAGTAAAGAAGTAGGGGCGTTTTTAAATTAATAAAACTTGTAGAGCTTTACTTTATTAGATAGCGCAGCCATGGCTGCGCTATTTTTATTTTAGTTACTCAACTAACTCACTGACAACAAGTGGGCTGTTATGCAGGGTTTTATGCACGGGGCATTTGTCGGCTATTTCTAGCAGACGTTGGCGTTGTGCTTCGGTTAAATCGCCGCGTAGGGTAATTTTACGGGTGATGGCTTCAAGGTTTTGAGTGCATTCACCGTTGTCGCAATCTTTGTAATAGTCACGCGTGTGTTCAAGCTCTACTTTTACATGATCAAGCGGCAGTTTTTTTAATGTTGCGTACATACGCAGTGTCATCGAGGTACATGCGCCTAAACCTGCGAGTATATGATCGTATGGATCAGGGCCTAAGTTATTTCCACCTACTTTTATAGGCTCATCTGCAAGCCATGTATGATCTTTGGTGCTCACGTGTTGAGTGAATATATGGTCTTTTTCTTCTACTAAGACTTTTCCACCTTCTAATTTTGCACTGTAGCCGGCTTTATCATATTTAACATATCGGTTTGCCCAATTAGCAATAATAGTCGCTGCGTAATCGGCGTCATTTTTATTGCTTAATAAGTGATCGGCGTTATCTAGGCTTATAAAACTTTTAGGATGTTTAGCTGATGCGTAAATTTTTTCGGCTTCAGAAATGTTCACTGTTGCATCAACAGGGGAGTGCATAACCAATAGCGCGCGTTTTAATTTGCCTATATGGCTACGATCGTACTTTGCTATGTCGTCTACAAATTGTTTTTTAATGGTAAACTCACGACCAGCTAAGCTTACTTTAGCTTCACCTGCGGCGTTAATTTCATCTAAATGCGCTTCAAAATTATGCGCTACATGCTGCGCATCTGATGGTGCTCCAATAGTTGTAATCGCTGATATTTCTGGAATGTGTTCAGCGGCAGCAAGTACGGCTGCGCCGCCTAAGCTGTGGCCAATTAATAACTGTGGGGCTTCGAAGTTTTTACGTAAGTGATCGGCTGCGGCAACTAAGTCTTGAATGTTTGAAGAAAAATTACTGTTGGCAAAGTCGCCATCGCTATTACCAAGGCCGGTAAAATCAAAACGCAGTACGGCTATGCCTTGTTGCGTTAATGCTCGGCTAATACGCGTTGCGGCAGCAATATCTTTACCGCAAGTAAAGCAGTGGGCAAAGAGTGCATAAAATTTTATGTCGCCTGATGGGCGTTCGAGTTGGCCGGCAAGTTCTAAATCACCGCTTTTAAAAGATACTTTTTGTCGCATGGATGAGCCTTAGTGTCACAATTAAATACGTTACAATGATAGACCAGATATAAGCACTAATGTGTGCAAAATCAATGTTTATTATACTTTGATCTCGATCAAGCAAACTGCTTACTAAATGTCCTTGCGGACATTTGTCCTTATGTTTTTGGGGCGGTTTGTCTATCCTCGCACAGCGCTATAATGAAGGCTTTGCTATTTTATCTTGGCATTTTAGCTATTATATTTTAAAGCAGTTCACTTCTAACAACCTATTCACTGGAACGTACAATGCAATTACCTACTGTTGATTATAAAGCTCCCGATGCGGCTGCTCACTTTGTTGAATCGTTAAGAAATACTGGCTTTGGTGTATTAAAAAACCACCCAATCCCACAATCTTTAGTTGAGTCTATTTATAAAAATTGGCAAGACTTTTTTAACTCAGAGCAAAAGCACGACTTTTTATTCTCTAAAGAGACTCAAGACGGTTATTTTCCGCCTTCAGTATCTGAAGTAGCGAAAGGCTTTACAATAAAAGACATTAAAGAGTACTTTCATGTTTACCCTAAAGGCCGTGTTCCAGCGCAGCTTGAAGCTGACGTACGTGAGTATTACCGCTTAGCTAACGAATTTGCTGCAACGCTTTTAAGTTGGGTTCAAGCAGAGGCTCCTGCAGATGTACGTGCTAAGTTTTCTATTGATTTAAAAGACATGATTGCTGATTCTGAGCAAACATTATTACGTATCCTTCATTACCCTCCAATGACGGGTGACGAAGAGCCTGGTGCTATTCGCGCCGCTGCACATGGTGATATTAACTTATTAACTGTATTACCGGCGTCTAACGAGCCTGGTTTACAAGTTCAAAAAACAGATGGCGGTTGGTTAGATGTACCATGTGATTTTGGCAGCTTAATTATTAATATTGGTGACATGCTTCAAGAAGCGTCGGGTGGTTATTTCCCATCGACTATTCACCGTGTAATTAACCCTACAGGTAAGGCGTCTACTAAATCACGAATCTCGTTGCCGCTGTTTTTACACCCGCGTCCAGATGTTGTTTTGTCTGAACGTTACACCGCTGACAGTTATCTACAAGAGCGCTTACGCGAGCTAGGTGTTAAATAGCGCTAATAATAAGCGCTATTAGGTATAAACAAAAAACGGCTACTGGCCGTTTTTTGCATTTTTAAGCAACATGATGACTGGTTTAATTTTATTAAGCTATGCTCAATTGCCAACAACGTAAATAATGTCATGCATTCTTAGCCATGACAGGTATAATGCGCGCAACTGGCTAACGTAGCCTTATTTAAAAGAGAGTTTATATGAGTTTTGATGGTTTAGGTTTATCACAGTCTTTAGTTAATGCGGTTTTAGAAAAGGGCTATGAAACGCCAACGCCTATTCAGGCTCAAGCAATTCCTGCAATTATTGAACGTCGCGATGTTATGGCGGCTGCGCAAACAGGTACTGGTAAAACCGCAGGTTTTACGTTACCGCTAATTGAGCGTTTATCGTCGGGCCCTAAAGCTAAAAGCAATCACGTACGTGCACTTATATTAGCGCCAACTCGTGAGCTTGCATTGCAAGTTAGCGAAAACGTAGAAGAGTACGCTAAGCACTCTGACGTAAGCTCGTTTGTAGTGTATGGCGGTGTTAAAATTAACCCGCAAATGCAGCGCCTTCGTAAAGGGGTTGATATTTTAGTAGCCACGCCGGGTCGATTAATTGATTTACATAATCAAAATGCAGTTAAGTTTGATAGTGTTGAAGTACTCGTGCTTGATGAAGCTGACCGCATGCTTGATATGGGCTTTATTCACGATATTAAACGCCTTATTGCTAAAATGCCTGCTAAACGCCAAAATCTTATGTTCTCAGCAACATTTTCAGACGATATTCGTGCATTAGCAAAAGGCCTAATAAACGATCCTGTTGAAATTTCAGTTGCAGCAAAAAACACCACGGCTAAAAGTGTAACGCAAAGTGTTTATGCAGTAGACAAACCACGTAAAACAGCATTATTAAGCCACTTAATTCGTAGCAACGATTGGCAGCAAGTTTTAGTATTTAGCCGCACTAAACACGGTGCTAACCGCTTGGTTAAACAACTTGAGCGCGACGATATAGTAGGCGCAGCTATTCATGGTAATAAATCACAAGGCGCACGTGTAAAAGCACTTGATGGTTTTAAAAGCGGAGAAGTACGTGTACTTGTAGCGACTGATATTGTGGCACGCGGCCTTGATATTGTTGAGCTTCCGCATGTTGTTAACTATGACTTACCAAATGTATATGAAGATTACGTACACCGTATTGGTCGTACAGGTCGTGCTGGTGCGTCTGGTCATGCGATTTCGTTTGTAACAACTGAAGATGCAGTAGATTTATACGGCATTGAGCGCTTTATTGGAGAGCTTATTCCTCGTGCTGAAGAAGAAGGTTTTGAACCAGTAAACCCAGTAGCTGAGCGTGCATTAGATGCTCGCCCGTTACCAGCTAAAAAGCCTAAGAAAAAACAGCCTTTCAATAAACCTAAATCTGATAGCAGCAAGCCTAACAGTAAAAAGCCAAACAATGGCGGTAATGGTACAGGCCCTCGTCGTGGTGGTTCTAAAAAGCCAGCAGCCAAAACAGATGATAATGCACAAAACCCAT
>JGI24517J20059_1000298_pt1 | contig 30668 bp, 28 predicted proteins | sample LinPmetageLP41_FD_20059 | JGI IMG/M metagenome (IMG submission 20059) | reverse complement strand
AGCGCGGCCAGCCCGGTGAGCGCCGCCAGGCTCAGCGGCAGGCCACTGAGCAGGATCGCCGCCGCGCCCAGGCCGAGCGCGGCGCACCGCAACCGCCGCGGGTAGCGGGAGCCGGCCAGCTCAACCCTTCTGGGCCACACGGTCGAGCAACTCGGCGACGAAGGCGCGCAATTCGGGGTCCTCGGGCTGGGAGCGCCGGGTGAACCACTCCAGCAGGTCCACGTCCTCGCATTCCAGCAGTCGGGCGAAGCGGGCGCGGCGCTCATCGTCGTCGACCTCGAAAAAACGCTCCAGATAGGCGTTGAGCACCACTTCCACCTCGGAGGCGCCGCGCCGGCATTGCCAGTGGAAACGTCGCTTCTGTTCGGCGATATCGAGGGATTCCGGGGGTGTCATTGATGGCGCCTCTTTGGCTGATGGACTGACAGATCAGGGGTGGATTATCTATCATCATGGGCCTTGGTTTACAGCCATGCGCCCCAAACTCTGGCGCGGCACTCGCTATTTCCAAGCTCGATATTCTAAGGAAAGGGGCATTATGAGCACCTGGCAAGCCATTCTCGGCGATCAGCAACCCAGCGCGGGCGGCGTGCGGCAACCGGCGCTGGCGCTTTGCGACCACCTGGCGGTTATCCGCGTTACCGGCGACGAAGCCGGCGACTATCTGCAGGGGCAGATCACCGCCGACCTCAAGCACATCGACGAAGGCGCCCAGCGGCTGGCCATGCACCTTTCCCTGAAGGGCCGGGGGCTGGTCAGCGCCCGGGTGGCGGCGATGCCCGGCGGCTACCTGCTGGTGGTGCCCCAGGCCCGGGTGGACGACACCCTGCGCTGCTTCGAGAAATACAAACTGCGCGCCAAGGCCGATTTCCAGCCTGACGCGGAACTGGCGGTGGCGCAGCTCAGCGGCGGCGTCGACGGCACCCTCGCCGAGGCCGGCCTGCCGGTGCCCGGCGCCGGGCAGAGCGCCCACCGCGACGGCATCACCGTGCTGCGCTACGCCCACGCGGACGTGGCGCTGCTGGTGGCGGCGCCGGGCCTGCTGGGCGCCCACTGGCAGGCGCTGAGCGCCGAGCGCGCCCTGGTGGACAGCAACGGCGCCCGCTTCCAGGACATCCTGGCGGGCGAGGCCCAGGTGTTCTCCGGCGGCGAGGACCTGTTCCTGCCCCAGGTGCTGAATTACGACGTGCTCGGCGGCGTCAGCTTCAAGAAGGGCTGCTACACCGGCCAGGAAGTGGTGGCGCGGATGCACTTCAAGGGCAAGCTCAAGCAGCGGATGCGCGCCTTTCAGTACCAGGGGCCGCCGCTGCAAGCCGGGGAAAGCCTGCGCAACGCCGACGGCAAGGCGGTGGGCGAAGTGGTCGACAGCGCCCCGGGCGCGCCGGCCCCGGTGGCACTGGCGGCGCTGCGCGTGACCCACGAGGGCGAGCTCTACCACGGTGACCAGCCGCTGCACGCCGAGCCGCTGGACCTGCCCTACTCGCTGCCGCAACCGAAATCCTGAACCGTTAGCACACCGGAGGCGCCATGGCGTTCCAAGACTACTCCTTGATCCAGGCGCCGATGGCCGGCGGCCTGTCCACCGCTGACGTCGTGGCCGGCGCCAGCCGCGCCGGCGCGCTCGGCTCAGTGGGCGCCGGCTATTTGAGCGGCGACGCCATCATGGCCGCCGCCGAGGGCGTGCGGGCGGCGGGCGGCGACGCTTTCGCCATCAATCTGTTTATTCCCGCCGAACGGGACGCCACCGACGCGGAATGGCGGGCGGCCCTGAAGGCGCTGTCGCCCTGCTACCGGCAGGCCGGCGTGCCGGTGCCGGATGATTTTCCGCCGCTGCCGGATTTCCGCGAGCAGTTCGAGGCCATGCTGGAGGCGCGCCCGGCGGTGTTTTCCTGGACCTTCGGGCGCCTGCCCAAATCGATGATGGCGGCCTGCCGGGCGCGCGGCATTGCCCTGGTGGGCACCGCCACGCACCGTGACGAGGCGCTGGCGCTGGCCGGCGACGGCGTCGACGGCATCGTGCTGCAGGGCGAGGAAGCCGGCGGCCACCGTGGCGGGGCCGACCCGCAGGGCGAAGGCCAGCCGCTGGACGCGCTGCTGAGCGCCTGCCGGGATATCGCGACGCCGCTGATCGCCGCCGGCGGCCTGATGGACGGCGCCGATGTGGCGCGGGTGATGGCCGCCGGCGCGGCCACCGGCCAGCTGGGCACGGCGTTTTTGCGCTGCCCGGAGGCCGGCACCGCCGAGGGCTGGCGCCAGGCGCTGGCCGACGCCGGGCCGGACGCCACCGCGGTGACCCGGGCGGTGTCCGGGCGCTGGGCGCGGGGCATCGCCAACGCCTGGATGGACGGGCGGGCGCCCACCGAGGTGGCGCCTTACCCGGACCAGCACCGGCTCACCTCGCCGTTGCGTAAGGCCGCGGGCGCCGAGTGGAAGAGCCTGTGGGCCGGAACCGGGGCGCACCGCAGTCGGGCGTTGCCGGTCGAGGAACTGGTCCAAGTCATCGAGGAGGAACGCCGCGCAGCAAGTAAGTCGGGTTAGGCCAAAGGCCGTAACCCGACATCCCAGCCGATGATTCTCCAGAGAGGCCTCACCCTCCAGAAAGACGCGCCGGGGTTGGGTACCGCCATCCAGAACACGCCGTGAACCCCTCCCTGGGGGCTCGATTCGCGCATCCCTGCGCTCATACGGTTCTGGATGGCGGTACCCAACCCCGGCGCTTTGTGCTGGCTGGTGGCTTGTGGGAGCGGGCCCTGCCCGCGAAAGGCAAGCTATGCTTGCCGGCAGGATCCCAGAGACCTGACTGGAGCGGTTTGAGAAAGGGCTCTGGCATCCTGCCGGCCGGCTTTGCCGGCCTTTCGCTTGCAGGCAAGCTCCCACAAGGCCGCCGCCCAGATTTAGAGGTCGGCGAGCGGGTGTTGCGGCGCCGGGTTCTGGAAGAAGCCGTCGATGTAGCTGGGGTCGATCTGGTCGACGTCGCGGTGGCGGAAGCGCGGTTTGCCGTCCTTGTCGATGAGCAGGGCGCGGACGCCTTCGCGGAAGTCGGCGTGTAGGGTGCATTGCACCGCCAGGCACCATTCCATGCGGAACACTTCGGCCAGGGACAGGTGGCGGCTGCGCCGCAGTTGTTCCCAGACCAGGTGGGCGGTTTGCGGGCAGCCGTCGGCGAGGGTGGCGCGGGCTTTGTCGAGCCAGCCGTCGCATTGTTTGTGCTCGAGGATGCGGTGCACCACTTCGTTGACGGTGGCGGCGTCGCAGAGGGTGTTGATGGTGTCGAGATGATCCATCACCGCCGGGGTGAGGCTGTCCGGGCGGGTGGCGAGATCCTGCAGGGTGCGGTGCAGTTGCCGGCGGTTGGCGGCGCGGTCGTCCTGGTAGTGGGTTTCGGCCAGGGCGTCGAGCACCTGCTCGCGGTCGGCGTCGACGAAGCGGTCGGCGAGCCCCAGGTCGAGGGCGTCGCGGGCGTTGAGGTGGACGCCGGTGAGGCCCAGGAACAGGCCGGTTTTGCCGGGCAGGCGGTTGAGGAACCAGCTGGCGCCCACGTCCGGGAACAGGCCGATGGTGATTTCCGGCATGGCGAGCCGGCTTTTCGGGGTCACCAGGCGGAACTGGCTGGCCTGCATCAGGCCCATGCCGCCGCCCATCACCACGCCGTCCGCCCAGCAGATCACCGGGGTCTCGGAGGTGTGCAGGCGATGGTCGAGGCGGTATTCACTGGCGAAGTAGTGCTCGGTGAACGGGTTCCGGCTTTGTCCGGCGTGCTTGACCATGGCGCCGTGCAGGGCGACCACGTCGCCGCCGGCGCTGAGCGCCTTGCCGCCGTTGCCTTCCAGCCAGATCGCCACAACCTCTTCGCGGGCCTGCCAGTCGGTGATTTGCCGGTCGAGGGCTTCGATCATTTCCAGGCTGAGGGCGTTGAGCGAGCGCGGCGCGTTGAGCGTGGCGCGGCCGATCAGGTGGCCGCTGCCGGTGGGGCGTTCTTCGAACTGTACACTGTCGGTCATGCCGAAAGGGTCCTTAATGGGTCGGTGATGCGAAGGTTCACAGGGACCAGTCGATGGGGTCCTTGCCTTGTTGCAGAAGGTACTGGTTGGCGCGGGAAAAGTGCCCGCAGCCCAGGAAACCGCGATGCGCGGAGAGCGGCGACGGGTGCGGCGCGGTAAGCACGCAGTGGCGCTGGCGGTCGATCAGCTTGCCTTTTTTCTGGGCGTAGCTGCCCCACAGAAAAAACACCACGCCTTCGCGCTCGCGGTTGATGTGCTCGATGGCCTGGTCGGTGAATTCTTCCCAGCCCTGGCGCTGGTGGGAAGCGGCCTGGCCGGCGCGCACGGTGAGCACCGCGTTGAGCAACAGCACACCCTGGCGCGCCCAGGCGTCCAGGTTGCCGTGGTCCGGGGCCGGAATGCCCAGGTCCCGCTCGATTTCCTTGAAGATATTGATCAGCGACGGCGGCGTGCGCACGCCCGGCTGCACCGAGAAGCACAGCCCGTGGGCCTGGTTGGGGCCGTGGTACGGGTCCTGGCCGAGAATCACCACCTTGACCTGGTCGAAGGGGGTCTCGTTGAAGGCGCGGAAGATGTCCGGGCCGGGCGGGTAGACGGTCTCGCCGGCCTGCTTTTCCTGGCGCAGGAAGGCTTTCAGATCCTGCATGTAGGGCTTGGTGAATTCGTCACCGAGCACCTGCTTCCAGCCCGGCTCCAACTCCACCGAGGACTGTTCAGCCATGGGGGACCAGCTTCTCCAAAAGGTGGTGCATGCGTTTGTTGAGCGCCTTTTCGTCGGCCCATTCCGGATGGGCGAGCAGACGCACCTCGGTGGCGAGCAGGAAGCTGTGGATCAGCTCCGCGTCCAGTTCCGGGCTTTCCGACCCCACCGCCCGGCAGGCGTCGATCAGCAGCGACGACATTTCCTTGAGGTACAGATCCGCCAGCCCCCGCAGGCGCGGGTCGAGAATCGCCTCCTGGAAGAACGCCTGCTCGGCGATCAGATGCTCGCGACGGTTGGTCACCTCGTCGAGGATGAACGCGGTGGTCATCGACGCCAGCGACTCGATCAGACGGGCGCGGTCGGGCTCCTGGTGGCTGGCCTGGGCCTGGAACTGCTGGATCAAGCCGAACGCCTGGTCGCGGAACGGGCGGATCACTTCTTCCAGGGCGCGCTCCGCGAACAGCGTGAAGGCGTCCGCGATCAGGTCGGAGATGTCCTTGAAGTAATAGGTGGTGGCGGACAGCGGCACATCCGCCTCGCGGGCCACGGCGCGGTGGCGCACCGCGCGGATGCCGTCGGTGACGATGATGTTAAGCGCCGCGTCCAGAATGGCCTGGCGGCGTTGTTCACTGCCGGCGCGACGGGCCTTGCGGCCCTGATACTGAATGGCTGAACTCATAACGGCCTTCACTTTGTTATTCGTTAATGCGCACTGATGTCGGGCTAGCGCGGTCGCATGTGAGGAAACAGGATTACATCACGAATAGAGGGAGAATTCGTGAATAACATCACCAGACGGTCGATGCCGATTCCCTCGCCGGCGGTGGGCGGCAGGCCGTGTTCCAGGGCGGTGATGTAGTCTTCGTCGTAGAACATGGCTTCGTCGTCCCCCGCTTCTTTTTCGGCCACCTGGGCGCGAAATCGTTCCGCTTGATCCTCGGCGTCGTTGAGCTCGGAGAAGCCGTTGGCGATCTCGCGGCCGCCGACGAAGAACTCGAAACGCTCGGTGACGAAGGGGTCGTCGTCCTTGCGGCGGGCCAGCGGCGACACCTCGGTGGGGTAATCGGTAATGAAGGTCGGGTCCTTGAGGCGGTGCTCGACGGTCTTCTCGAAGATCTCGATCTGCACCTTGCCCAGGCCCCAGCCGTCCTTCACGGCGATGCCCAGCCGTTCGGCGATGCCGCGGGCGCCCTGCTCGTCGGCCAGGGTGGCGGCGTCGATGTCGTCGTTGTACTGCAGGATGGAATCGAACACCGACAGCCGCGCGAACGGCTTGCCGAAGTCGTAGACGTCATCCTGGTAGGGAATCTCGGTGGTGCCGAGCACGTCCTGCGCCAGGGTGCGCAGCATGTCCTCGGTGAGGTTCATCAGGTCGTTGTGATCCGCGTACGCCTGGTAGAACTCCAGCATGGTGAATTCCGGATTGTGCCGGGTGCTGAGGCCCTCGTTGCGGAAGTTGCGGTTGATCTCGAACACCCGCTCGAAGCCGCCCACCACCAGACGCTTGAGGTACAGTTCCGGCGCGATGCGCAGGTACATGTCCAGGTCCAGGCTGTTGTGGTGGGTGATGAACGGCCGCGCCGTGGCGCCACCGGGGATCACCTGCAGCATCGGCGTTTCCGCTTCCACGAAACCGTGGCGCACCAGGTAGTTGCGGATGCCGGCCACCATCTGTGAGCGGATCTGGAAGGTGCGGCGGCTGTCCTCGTTGACGATCAGGTCCACGTAGCGCTGACGGTAGCGGGACTCGGTGTCGGTGAGGCCTTTGTGTTTTTCCGGCAGCGGGCGCAGCGATTTGGTGAGCAGCAGGTACTCGTCCATCATCACGTACAGGTCGCCCATGCCGGATTTGCACAGGGTGCCGCGCACGCCCACCACGTCGCCCAGGTCCCAGTGCTTGGTGTCTTTCTGCACCGGCTTGGGGGCGAAGATCTGGATGCGCCCGGACATGTCCTGCAGCACCTTGAAGGCTTTGCGGTCGAGCATCAGGCGCCCGGCCACGGCCACCTGGATGTTCTTTTCTTCCAGCTCTTCCTTGCTCAGCTCGCCGTACTGTTTTTGCAGGTCGGCGGCCAGGCTGTCGCGGCGGAAGTGGTTGGGAAACGCCTCACCGCTTTCGCGCCACTCGTTGAGCTTGGCGCGCCGCTCGGCGATCAGACGGTTTTCGTCGGCGCCTTCGTGGGCGGCGTCGTTGGGGGTGTTCTGTTCGTCAGCCATGTGTTTAACCTTTTAAAGCCCTGCCTTCAGCGAGGCCTGGATAAAGCGGTCCAGGTCGCCGTCGAGGACCTGCTGGGTGTTGTGGCTTTCCACGTTGGTGCGCAGGTCCTTGATGCGGCCGTCGTCGAGCACGTAGGAGCGGATCTGGCTGCCCCAGCCGATGTCCGACTTGCCCTCTTCCTGCTTCTGCTTCTCGGCGTTGCGCTTTTGCAGCTCCAGGTCGTAGACCTTGGCCTGCAGCATGCGCATGGCCTGGTCCTTGTTCTGGTGCTGGGAGCGGCCGTTCTGGCACTGCGTCACCAGGGTGGTTTCCTCGCCGGTGTCCGGGTCGGTGTGCACATAGGTCAGACGCACCGCGGAATCGGTCCGGTTGACGTGCTGACCGCCGGCGCCGGAGGCCCGGTAGGTGTCGACGCGGATCTTGGACGGATCGATGTCCACGTCGATGTCCTCGTCCACTTCCGGGGACAGGAACACCGAGGCAAAGGAGGTGTGGCGGCGGCCGCCGGAGTCGAACGGGCTCTTGCGCACCAGGCGGTGCACGCCGATCTCGGTGCGCAGCCAGCCGTAGGCGTACTCGCCCTCGAAGCGCACGGTGGCGGACTTGATACCGGCCACGTCGCCGTCGGAGGCTTCCACCAGCTCGGTCTTGAAGCCGTGCGCCTCGCCCCAGCGCAGGTACATGCGCAGCAGCATCTCGGCCCAGTCCTGGGCTTCGGTGCCGCCGGAACCGGCCTGGATGTCCAGGTAGGCGTTGGAGGCGTCCATCTCGCCGGAGAACATGCGGCGGAATTCCAAGTCGGCGACCATGCGCTCCAGGCGCTGCAGGTCCGCTTCCACTTCCGCGACGGTGGCTTCGTCGCCCTCTTCCACCGCCAGTTCCAGCAGATCGCGGGTGTCGCCGATGCCCTGGCCGGCCTGGTCCAGGGTGGCGACGATGTGTTCCAGTTGCGAGCGCTCCTTGCCCAGGGCCTGGGCCCGCTGGGGCTCGTTCCAGACGTCCGGCAGGGCCAGTTCGCGCTCTACTTCGACCAGTCGTTCGCTCTTCTGGTCGTAGTCAAAGATACCCCCTCAGCGCATCGACGCGCTCGGCCAGGTCGGTGAGGTGGGTTCTCAGCGGATTCACTTCCATAAAGGTTCTCAGTGCGCTTTCAATAGAATGGGAAAAGCCGCGTATTCTACCGTTTCAGCCGGCCCCTGACGAGGCCGGGGCCGGCGGGCACCGGGGGTCAGTCCACCAGTTCGTAGACGTGGAAGGCCTCGGGTTTGAGGTTATCCAGGGTGGTGCCGATGTAGACGGCGTTGTTGGGGATGCCGCTGCCGGTGGCGAATACTTTGAAGCGGCGCACTTCCTTGGGGGTGTCGATGACGGTGTCGGCGTCCACTTCCACCCACATGTAGATGGCGCGTTCCTGCTGGATAAAGTCAACGCGCAGCACATCACCTTCTTCCGGCAGGCGCAGTTCCTGCACATCGGTGCCGGCTTCCAGGCGGTGTTTGTGAATTGTTTTCATGCTTCCCTCCGTTAGGGGCTGCCAGACATCGCCGGCCTTTTGGGCCGCGCGAGAATCGAATCGGGTACAACACGCCGGGGCGGCGCGAACGGCAATGCTAGCAAAGTGCCCGCGGGGAGGCACCTGTTACGCGGGTCTGAGGTGCTCGAAGAGCAGCTGCGGGTTGCGGTTGCCGCGGAATTCGTTCACTTCCAGGCGGTAGACGCCGTACACCCGGCGCAGGCGGTCGCCGAGCTGGTCCAGGTCGGCGTTGAAGTGGATGCCGTCCACCACCCCGCCGCAGCCGGGCAGGCCCAGGGTGAGCTTGAGGTGGCGCTCGCCGACCACGCGGCTGTCCAGCACCTCGAATTCGCCGTCGAAGCGCGGCGGCGGGAAGCCCTGGCCCCAGGGGAAGCGGTGGCTGAGGAGTTCCGCGGTGTCCAGGCAGAGGTCCGCTTCCTCCAGGGCGCCGTCGGTTTCCACCACCTCGTCGAACAGGTCGGCGCCGGCCACCGCCGCCACCGCGTCCTGGAACGCCTCGGTGAAGGCCGGCAGGTGGTCGGCGCGCAGGGTCATGCCGGCGGCCATGGCGTGGCCGCCGAACTTGTGCAGCATTTCCGGGTGGGCGGTGGCCACCGCGTCCAGCACGTCGCGCAGGTGCAGGCCGGGTATCGAGCGGCCGGAGCCCTTGAGCATGCCCTTCTCGCGGGCCGGGGCGAAGGCGATCACCGGCCGGTGCACCGACTCCTTGACCCGCGAGGCGAGGATGCCCACCACCCCTTCGTGCCAGTCCGGCCCGTGCAGGCAGAGCGCGGCGGGCAGCTCGCGCTCGCGCAGCCGCGCCACTTCCAGCATGGCGGCGTCGCGCATGCCCTGCTCAATGCCGCGCCGCTCCCGGTTGATGGTGTCCAGCTCCTCGGCGAAGCGGCGCGCCTGTTCCTCGCTGTCCGCCAGCAGGCATTCGATGCCGTGGCTCATGTCGGTGAGGCGGCCGGCGGCGTTGAGGCGCGGCCCGGCGGCGAAGCCCAGGTCCGCCGCCACTACTTTGGCCGGGTCGCGGCCGGCCACCCGCAACAGGGCGCGCAGGCCGGGGCTGCCCTTACCGGCGCGGATGCGCCGCAGGCCCTGCTCCACCAGAATGCGGTTGGCGTCGTCCAGGATCACCACGTCGGCCACGGTGCCCAGGGCGACCAGGTCCAGCAGGTCGAGCACCGGGCTCTTGATGCCCAGGCGGCGCTGCACCGCCAGCAGTAAATAGAAGGCGACGCCGACGCCGGCCAGGTTGCGCGCCGGGAAGCCGTCCTCGCACAGGCGCGGATTGACCAGGGCGTCGGCGTCCGGGAGCTGGTCGCCGGGCAGGTGGTGGTCGGTGATCAGCACGCGCATGCCGGCGGCCCGGGCGGCGGCCACGCCGTCGACGCTGGCGATGCCATTATCCACGGTGATGATCAGGTCCGGGGCCAGGGTCTCCCGGGCCAGCTCGACGATCGCCGGCGACAGGCCGTAGCCGTACTCGAAGCGGTTGGGCACCAGGTAATCCGGGCGCCGGAAGCCCAGGCCGGCCAGCCCGCGCACCATCAGCGCGGTGGCGGTGGCGCCGTCGGCGTCGTAGTCGCCCACCACACAGATGCGCCAGTGCTCTTCGCGGGCCTGCTGCAGCAGGTCCACCGCCGCGCCCAGGCCGTTGAAGCCGTCCGGGTGCGGCAGGCGGCCCAGGCTCAGCTGCAGCTGCTCTTCCCGGGTGACGCCGCGGGCGGCCAGCACCCGGGCCAGCAGCGGCGGCACGCCGGGCCAGTCGGGCACGGTGTCCAGGGTACGGCGGCGGATCTCGGGAAAAGGACGTGCGCTCATCAATTCAGCCTGGCGGAAAGACGCGGCAAGGGTCCGCATAGACGCCTCCCGAGTCAAGATACTCCGGGCCCGGCTTGCTGTATCCTCCTTATGGCTGAAAGCGCCGGTGGTTGAAAGACCCCGCCCCGCACCCAATACAGGCGGGAAGCGGGCTTGCAACGACCGGCAAGTCACAAAAAGGGACTGAATGTATGCCCTTTGCTTTCATATACTTGGCGCCCCCGAGTGAGGAACCACAGGCTCACCAAGGCGGCTGGCCGGCCGCATACTTTGGGACTGGAGAGCAAACGATATGATTTACCAAGGCAACGCCGTAAGCGTACAACTGCTTGACGACGGGATCGCCGAACTGAAGTTCGACCTTCAGGGCGAGTCCGTGAACAAGTTCGACCGTGCCACCCTGGAAGACCTGAGCAAGGCCACCGAGGCCCTCAAAGGCAACGACCAGGTGAAGGGCATCGTCGTCACCTCCGCGAAAAACGTGTTCATCGTTGGCGCGGACATCACCGAATTCACCGAAATGTTCGCCCAGGACGAAGCGGAGATCGCCAAATGGTCCCGCCAGGCGAACGACATCTTCAACGCCTTCGAAGACCTGGACGTGCCGAAAGTGGCCGCCATCAACGGCTTCGCCCTGGGCGGCGGCCTGGAAATGTGCCTGGCCTGCGAATTCCGCGTTATGAGCGAACAGGCCCAGGTGGGCTTCCCGGAAGTGAAGCTGGGCATCTACCCCGGTTTCGGCGGCACCGTGCGCGCGCCGCGCCTGATGGGCGTGGACAACGCCATTGAGTGGATCTCCGCCGGCGGCCAGCACAAGCCGGAAAAAGCCTTCAAGGACGGCATGGTGGACGCGGTGGTCAAGCACGACGACGTGCGTGACGCCGCCATCGACCTGGTCAAGCAGTGCCTGGCCGGCAAGATCGACTTCCGCGCCAAGCGCCAGGAAAAGCTTGAGCCGCTGCCGATGCCTCCGATGGAGCAGATGATGGCGTTCCAGACCGGTTCCGCCATGGTCCAGCAGCAGGCCGGCAAGAACTACCCGGCGCCCATGGAAGCGGTGAAATCCATGCAGAAGGCCGCCGGCATGAAGCGCGACGAAGCGCTGGACGTGGAGTCCAAGGGCTTCGCCAAGGTCGCCAAGACCCCGCAGGCCACCGCCATGGTGGGTCTGTTCCTGGCCGACCAGCAGGTTAAGAAAGTGAACGGCAAGACCGCCAAGGCCAGCCGCGAGATTAAGAACGCGGCGGTACTGGGCGCGGGCATCATGGGCGGCGGCATCGCCTTCCAGTCCGCCCTGAAAGGCACCCCCATCGTGATGAAGGACATCAAGGCAGAAGCCCTGGACCTGGGCATGAACGAAGCCTCCAAGCTGCTCGCCAAGCGCGTCAGCAAGGGCAAGATGGACGCCGCCAAAATGGGCAAGACCCTGTCCATGATCCGTCCCACCCTGAGCTACGGTGACTTCACCAACATCGACGTGGTCGTCGAGGCGGTGGTCGAGAACCCGAAGATCAAGCAGTCCGTGCTGGCGGAAACCGAGGAAGTGCTGGGTGACGACGCGGTGCTCGCGTCCAACACCTCCACCATTTCCATCACCCGCCTGGCGGAAGCCCTGAAGAAGCCGGAGAACTTCGGCGGCATGCACTTCTTCAACCCGGTGCACATGATGCCCCTGGTGGAAGTGATCCGCGGCGAAAAGACCTCCGACGAAACCATCGCCACCCTGGTCAAGTACGCCCAGAAAATGGGCAAGAACCCGGTGGTGGTGAACGACTGCCCCGGCTTCCTGGTGAACCGCGTGCTGTTCCCCTACTTCGCCGGCTTCGGCATGCTGGTGCGCGACGGCGCCGACTTCCAGCAGGTGGATAAGGTGATGCAGAAGTTCGGCTGGCCCATGGGCCCCGCCTACCTGCTCGACGTGGTCGGCATCGACACCGGCGTGCACGCCGCCGAAGTGATGGCCGAAGGCTTCCCCGACCGCATGAAGCACGACTTCAAGGACCCGTCCGAGATCATGTTCGAAAACGAACGCTATGGTCAGAAGAACGGCATCGGCTTCTACAAGTACGAGGAAGACAAAAAGGGCCGGCCCAAGAAGGTGATCGACGAGAAGACCTACGAGCTGATCAAGCCCGTGGTCACCGGCGAGCCCCAGGACTTCGACGCCGACGACATCATCGCCCGCATGATGATTCCGATGTGCACCGAAACCATCCGCTGCCTGGAAGACAACATCGTCGGCTCCGCCGCCGAAGCCGACATGGCGATGATCTACGGCATCGGCTTCCCGCCGTTCCGCGGTGGCCCGCTGCGCTACATCGACAGCATCGGCACCAAGGCGTTCGCGGAACTGTGCGACAAATACGCCCACCTGGGTAAGCTTTACGAAGCCCCCCAGCTGCTTAAAGACAAGGCCGCCAAGGGCGAAGCCTTCTTCGCGTAAGGCACGGGCAAAGGAGATTTTGAAATGAGTTTGAATCCGAAAGACGTAGTCATCGTCGATGCCGTGCGCACCCCCATGGGCAAAAGCCGTAACGGCCAGTTCCGCAATGTGCGCGCGGAAAAACTGTCCGCGCTGCTGATCCAGGCGCTGATGGCGCGCAACCCCAACTGGAGCATCGAAGAAACCGAAGATGTGATCTGGGGCTGCGTGAACCAGACCAAGGAACAGGGCATGAACATCGCCCGCAACATTTCCATGCTGGCCGGCCTGCCGCGCACCAGCGCCGCGCAGACCGTGAACCGCCTGTGCGGCTCCTCCATGCAGGCCCTGCACAGCGCCGCCCAGGCCATCGAAACCGGCAACGGCGACGTGTTCGTGATCGGCGGCGTGGAGCACATGGGTCATGTGGCCATGGACCACGGCGTGGACCTCAACCCGGAGCTGTCCAAGTACACCGCCCGGGCCTCCAACATGATGGGCCTGACCGCGGAGATGCTGGGCCGCATGCACGGCATCACCCGCGAACAGCAGGACCAGTTCGGCGTGCGCTCCCACAAGAAAGCCTGGGAAGCCACCGAACAAGGCCGCTGGAAGAACGAGATCGTGCCGATCGAAGGCCACGACGCCGAAGGCCGCAAGGTACTCTGCGAAATCGACGAGACCATCCGCGCCAACGCCAGCCTGGAAGACATGGCCAAACTGCGCCCGGTGTTCGACCCGGCCAGCGGCTCCGTGACCGCCGGCACCTCCTCGGCCCTGTCCGACGGTGCCAGCGCCATGCTGGTGATGAGCGCCGAGCGCGCCCAGGCCCTGGGCCTCAAGCCCCGCGCCAAGATCCGCAGCATGGCCGTGGCCGGCTGCGACGCGGCCATCATGGGCTACGGCCCGGTGCCCGCCACCCAGAAAGCCCTGAAACGGGCCGGCCTGACCATCGACGACATCGACTACGTCGAGCTCAACGAAGCCTTCGCCGCGCAGTCCCTGCCGGTCCTGAAGGACCTCAAGCTGCTCGACAAGATGGACGAGAAGGTCAACCTGAACGGCGGCGCCATCGCCCTGGGCCACCCCCTGGGCTGCTCCGGCGCGCGCATCACCGGCACCCTGCTCAACGTACTGGAAGGCAACGACGGCCAGATCGGCCTTGCCACCATGTGCATTGGTCTGGGTCAGGGTATTGCTACGGTGATTGAGCGGGTTTAAGGATTCGCTTTATTCACTGGTGGTGATATGAAAAGCCCCGGCGGGATTTCCCGTCGGGGCTTCTTCGTCTGAAGATAGGCGAATACCGATTCAACCCGATAAACAAATTATGCCATTATGAATCATCCCGTAGCTACCGCTATTAAACACAATAGCTGAACAAAACTTAATCGCGAGCCACCACCTTTATTTCAGCCGAATCAAGCCAGCTAGTTGTCCATGCGAAGCCTAAGCCCCTTTAATAATCATGAAAAAGTAAGCGATCGCATCTCGCTTTTCTGATGAGATTCTTTCGGTGACGCATTCAAGGCAAAGTCGTGTACGCAGTAAAAGTCGCGGCTACTCCAACAAATCTTCAACGATTTTACACACCACTCGAGCCGAGATGGCGCAAGCAAGCCTATGATAAGAGTCCCCCTTATTCTCGCCGCCATCATCGACAACTGATTTAACGCTGAAATATCTAGGCTGCACGGAAGACAGCCTAGCGGCTTCATAAATAGCGAACGATTCCATCTCAAACGCTGCCATTTTCCTTTGCTGAACCCGAATCATCTCTGCCATGTTTCGCTGGGCTATTACAGCGCTACCGCTTGATGTGGGGGCGATGCAAAAACCGAAATCGAAAACGTCCTTGCCATCTGGAATCTCACTTCTATTGGGAACAAGGCCTTTCAGTATTTCTTCTTTGAACCCATCTCCACCCAGAACTTGCTTAATACGAAGGCTTACGTCGTGCAATAACTGAACGCTATACACCTCGGACTCAAACCCCAAGGCGCCCCACTTGCCAAAGTCATGCTGGTGGCATGCTTCGGAAACAATCACGTCGTAAATTTCTGACTTCCCTTCAACTCCGGCACAAATACCACTCATGCATAATAATTTCGGCCTAAAGGTCTCTATTGCTCTAGTTGCCGTTACCGCTGCGCTAACCAGTCCCATTCTAGGGGCGGTGACAATCACACCTAACTTTCCCCCGATATTTAATTCTTTGCAGTCAAGACCGAAAAGATTAGTTGACGATCCAACAGTACAATCAGCATAGTTAAAACCCTCCGCCTCTTTCTCCAGTGCACATACGACGACGAGATCGTATTGTATGGGTGGAATCGAAGCCAAAACCTTCCGGCGAAGTGCATCTTTCCAATCGCCAGACTCAGCACCAAATGTAATAACATTTATATCCTTGCCATTAAGGCCACGAAAATTCTCTTCCGCAGCGACATCATAACTGGTAATTGCGACAACTGGAGTACGAAAATTCCGACAATAATGATCTCTTGTAGCGTCGATAATTTGCACGGTCATATCAGAAGGTGAAGTCATATCCTTAAACTGCGGAACAACCAAATCGACAATAATAAGATCGAAATCTTCTCTCTCTATACGCTTCAAAAAAGAGGAAAAATTATATACGCAAGATAAGCGCGCACGCGGGCAGGCAAGCTCAATTTGACAACATATTTCTTTGCGCTTAACTTCATCATCCTCAAGAATCAATATATTCATTTTTCTTCAACGCCATTTTTATTTGATCTTTCCAATAATCTGTATCTTCCGAAAACTCAACACACCCAAGGACGTCATATCCCAGCTGCTCCTTTATCGCCTTACCCGCTCGATCAACTGGATAAAACTCACCAGCGAGTTCAATTTCAGGATACTGAGTCACAATGAAACAGGCATCGTCTCGATCCATAGAGCTAAGCTCAAGCAGAACCTCTAACCCACCGGTCAAAAACGACATCGGAGCACCGCCACCGGAGACTATAGGATGGCTTGGGATTGCCATGTCCACAAATAAAAAATCGTATTTTTTTTTATTTACATAATCAATGGCCTGGACCAGGCTAGCGGCAATATCGATATCAGACTCAAGGAATATGTCTTCGACAAACTCTGCCAAATTTTTTGCTTTAAATTCGTCATCTTCGACAAGAAGTACGTTCAAAATCAATGCTCCAAAGCATAAGACAATTCGACAATAACCTTTCGATCCGAACACTTTATCTTGTCTACCCTAAAGTTCTTGTCAGACTTTTGTAGATGATACAACTTTTTAATGCCACTCCGCTCCTCAGACAATTGTGCATTATCAATATCATCGTTTGGATCAATTTCCAGCTTATAACTAACGCCTTCCTCTGTATCTTCCTCTTTAATTTCCGATTTAATAACAACACGTACGGCCACACAACGCCCCGCCTCATTCCTAACCAGTTTAAAAACTCGCTCTGTGAGGCCACCTGCCTTACCGTGCTTCGCTGCGTTATAAATAACAACATAAAACGCATCATAAAGGACGTGATATGGGCCGCCAACAAGCTCAATATCAGTTTCCTCATCGAAATCCGTATCGGCGTCAAATCCCGAAAAAGTATCCTGGACTTCTGCAACTACGGCTTTATATAGCAAAGACAAGGATGCTTTAGGTGAGGCACTGATCGGACGCTTAAACCAACCATATATCGCCTGCAGCTTGTCTGTCACGCCGCGCTGAACGTCTCTCGCAAAATCCTTTACCCTGTCAGAGGAACCGGACACTTCAGAGTTTTTTATATCGTTCAAAAAATCGATGTTAACTAGACGTGACTTTTGGTTTTTCAAAAAAGCATTGGTATTTTTTAAATCCACCTCAGCTAATCGCCAGCAGTACTCCGTCAAAATTTGATCTGAATTACCCGTGCTTCTATTATCCAAATAATCTTTAGAAAGCGCCACAGCGCAGGCATCCGCAACCTCAAACTTCCCTGACGTTTTTATGGTAGGCTTTAAAAGGCCATCTCTCTTAGACTGAGACTCAACATGAAGACGTTTGCGTATTATGTCATCCACAGAGGATTCAAATAAGGACTTCCAGTTATCCCACTTTGTTTTAATTAAAGGGTCTTCCAACACATCTTTGTAGCTCTCTTCTATAGAGATGACACCTGAATACAAGTGGCCTTTAAATGTACCATGACGTATCCTTCTACCCAAATAAGACGCAATACCGAATATATTATTACCACAGAACGAAAAGTAGCATTTCTCGATAATCTGTATTATTTGTGTATTATCTCCACTCTCAAGAGAATTGGTATGATCCATGCTTGCCAGAACAATACCCAGCTCATGAATAACCTCGTCATTTATCCATTCGGAGAATCTTGCGACATCGACGTATATGCGATTATCGTCAATCTCATTGCGAATCTTGTTTATCTGATGATCAATCAGTAATGTCCGGCCTCTAACTTTATACGCCTTTTCGCCGGTGAAATCGCCCATCCATTTATGCAGCGCAGCTCTAGTCTCTGTAATATCGGATGACGATCCAATTATATGAGATAGCTTAGCTATAAAGTCTTCAGTACACACCTGGTATGTATACTCCGCGACAGCTTTCGACCTTTCAGAAAGCGCCGATACGAAATCGACCAAACTACCTTTATTTTCTTTTTTTACTACTTCTTGTATTAATTTTCTTAGAGCATGGCTATCCGCTTCGTTCTTGCTCTTTTTAGCTATCAAGAGATAAAGGATAATCTTAGATAGCTTCGATTGTTGATTAATAGCGAGAATCTTTGCGAACTTAACATCTATAGTCCTGACTAAATCTCGAGTTGAACCCATTATCTCTATGATGTCCTGCTCGCCAACCAATGCCTCTCCCTGACAACCATGAAGGATGAAATTGAAGACTGCAGATTTGGTTACCAAACCCTCACTTTCAATCTTGGCCAAAGACGGATAGCTATGCATTGTTAAACGAGCTCCGGAAGCTAGCTCATTAAACCCGACATCCGCGACCCATTCAGACAATCTTTTTAACATTTCATCTTTAAGTTCAAAATAACCCGCTTCTGGGTCGTCGAAAAAATGATCTATCAAAAACCTGTAACGCACAACATCCACGTCCTCGAGCCAAGCAGAAGATTGCTTGTAAAATAAGTACTCAGACTCTTGTGGATATATTTTGACAATTTCATCTATATTTTTATTCTGAGCATCCAATAACTGGAAAAAATACTTAATGCTTTCCACCAGCTCATCATGCACCAAGTGGCTATTCACCTTCATAAAAATGAGCGCATCAATAAGAGAGGATTGAAGTCCACTTTGGAGCAAACTGCTTAGCTGCTTTTGATCTGATGCAAATGGATGGAATGGTATCCTAGCTATATCCCTTGTGAATTTATTAGCCACCCCCCTATCAGGGATATTCATTATGGACCGTTTCATTCCTAGAAAATCTTGTTCTTCTTGGTAACATTGAACAACCGAGTTCACAATTACGTTGTTGTCCCCCAAACCTGATTTGTGAAGGATACCTTCTGAGCAACTTCCACTTTCTCCTTCAGGCAGCAAAGAATAAACCAAAGCTGATTTACGCAATAAAAAATGGCTATAGCCGACATCATCAAAAATTTCCTGGACCAATTCGTCGGCTCGCGATATATTTTTGTTGAGAATCGCTCGATTCAATAACTCTAGGTTTTGACAAAACATTTCCAATCGAGACATCTTATCTTTTGACATCTTCCCCAGAATCTCTATTTGCTTGCCAATACCAATATCGACCAACCTATGATAATTCTCTTCCGTTTGAGGCTCGACCGGGAATATATCTGGCATCATAGCCTTAACGCCGACCCCCCCACTACGAATTACATTTTCAACCTGCATGAGTTCTTTCGCTGTACACTTTTCTCTTAGCTTATTAAGAATATCCACGCCATTCTCAACATCAGCGTACAGCAAAGCTCTCAGTTGGTTCCTGGTTCTTGTGTTTAATTTTTTTAGCTCTTTAAGTCGGCTCATATTATCATATTCATTTTGTCTAGCCCTTAAACCGCTGATGGCCGCTGGCTTCTCGGGCACTGCACCTGCGTTATCATCATTGATGGAAAAATCTTATTAAAAATGGTCGATTTATTTTATATAATTCGGCCTCCATCTCGCTGGCGAACCCGCATATACATCACGAACAGATTACTCTCGAGATATTCCGCAAGCATTACCGGTCGAGATTACAGGCACTATTTTTAAATCCTAATCTGTCACTGCTTTGTTGAGAGAGAAACTCAATCCATTGGCATGAGCATGGTAGTGTTGCTTGCCATTTTCTGAAGCAACGCCCGACGAGGTTCTCTTCGCCTCTTGAATAGCTGAGTGCAACAAGTTCGTCGCGCCTTCGATTCCGGCGGTATACAGGTGGCATCTTAAATTCGACTTCGTGTATGTAAACAAGACGTTTCGTAGGACGGTAGGCAGCTGTTATTGGGGTAGATCATCAGGACGATGAGCTTGGGCGATTCCCGGTGGAAACCCTGCCCTTTGCGGATCATCATCGCGTCGTATCGGGTGCGAGATATCAGGTCTTTCTCCACGGTCTTCGTGCCGGTTTTCACTTCCCGTTCCCAGTAGGCCGCGATGGCTTGTATTAGGTCGACGTTGTAGGCCTTGCGCTGCAAGACGCACCGTTCCAGGTGCCATTCGCCGGGCGTCATGCCGCGAATAGTGCTGAGGCTTGGAATCACCGTGGCCATTAGGGTCAGCCCCGGCGGGCAACGGCTTCGCGGGTGGTTGTTTCAGAGCCCATGGCGGGCCGACGGGTGCGCTCTCGGACAGACATCCCTTTCCCCTGAATCATTGTTTTCTTCGCCTGGCCTCTCCGGGCCGGCGGTTATTATTTTGTGATGCAGGTCCGAAATTACACCATCTTGTGACACGAATAAAAGCAAAAAAGCCCGGGGACATTGCCACCGGGCTTTGCAGGTAATCCGACTATCGCGAGTTACCCCTCGTCCGGAATCTCCGGATCCACCAGCTGCGCGAGCTGGATCAGCGACTCCTGCCAGCCCTGATAGCACATCTCCGCCGGGATCACGTCGGGCACGCCTTCCTGGACGATGTGCAGCTCGGTGCCGCCGAGCACTTCTTTCAGGGTGACGGTGACTTGCATCTCGCCGGGCAGGTTGGGGTCGTCGAATTTGTCGGTGTAGCGGATGCGTTCGTTGGGTTTCAGCTCCACATAGGTGCCGCCGAAGGTGTGGCTGGTGCCGGTGGTGAAGTTGGTGAAGGACATGCGGTAGCCGCCGCCTTCGCGGACGTCGCTGTCGTGCATAGTGGCGATGAAGCCGAAGGGCGGCAGCCACTTGACCATGGCGTCGGGGTCGGTGAAGGCGCGGTAGACGCGGTCGGGGGTGCCGCGCAGTACGCGGTGCAGGCGGATGGTTTGTCCGGTCATGGGGGTCTCCTGTTGTCTTGGATACCCCTGGTCGAATGCCCGGTCTGGATTTCGACAGCCGGGCGCACGGACCCGCGCGCCCGGCGTCTCGCTAGGGTTCCAGGTCCGGTGCGGGTACGAACGTTTGCGTTCTGCCGCTGCGAGCTTCGTGAATGTGTTCCCAGACAGCATCCACTTTGGGCTCGGCGTCGCTCAGGTCAATGGTAGCGTCGACCAGATAGCCCGCGATGGACATGCCCAACAGGCGAATCGTGCGATCGTTCGTGCTGACCACTTCGGCGACAAGGATATCGCCGTACTGGACGTCGTTTTCAATCTGCTCGGAAGGCGGCCCGCCTTCAAAGGAACCGAACGGCGCGCCTTCCAGGCCCCCCGCGCCGATCACGAAAGGCGCGTCGTTGTCCTCGCCGATGCCGATGGCCAGCGGCAGCAGGTCCGCGAATTCCTGGACCAGGTCCAGATCATAGAGCGGATCAAAGGTCAGGCGGCGGGAGGCTTCGAAACGCGGGTAGTCCTCGCCCGCCGGCTGACCGGTTGCCCGCCCCTTCGCGATGGTGGCGTCGATAAAGTAGGTGGCCCCGCTGCTGCCATCGATCTTGAAATCCTCGCCGTTTCCGACGGTGCTCAGCCAGTCCATTCCTTCCTCGAAGCCGGTGGCCGTGTAGCGCCCATCGGCGGCCCGATTGCTGCCGTAGACAGCGCCTTCCCGGGTGACCAGGAAGGTCATGCCGTTCATGGTGTCGGGCGAGTGGCGCACGGTGCCGCGATACAGCCCGGCGTTGGTCAGGTGCAGCGCCATCACCACGTGATTCTTGGCGTCCTCCTCCGCGACCAGCGGATAGGGCCCGCCGGGCAGGTCGGCGGTGAGCATATCCAGAGCGGAGCCGATGGCGGTTTCAAACGCCAGCGGTTCCAGGCTGAAGTCGATGGCCAGACCCAGGTCCAGGTGCGACGCGGGATCGATCTGAATGCCGTTGGCCAGGTCCTGGTCGGCGTCCAGGCTGATCAGGAAGCGGCTGATGTTGATGACGGTGTTGTCGGTTTCGTCGGCGTCTTCGCCGGCCAGATCCGCCGGGGTGATGAACACGGTGTTGCCGTTCACCACGGTCTCGCCCAGTTCGATATCACCGATCAGGAAGCGTGCGGTGGCGCCGTCCGGGCAGCGCAGCACACCCTGCTCCCCGGTGGTTTTGGTGCTTGAAGAATCGCAGGTGTAATGCAGGCCGGTGACGGCGTTGTCCACGAAGTGTGCCGTGCGTGTGGCGGTACCGCCGTCGCTGCTGGAGCTGCTTGATCCGCCACAACCGGTGATAGCCAGGATCGCGGCAACGGCCGCCCCGGCGAGAAAGGTCTTATCCATTTTTATCCCCCAAATTCCATGTCAGTGCGCCCTTGCTGTTATGTGGTGCCTAGGCGCTTCGTTGCATAATTCTAGGCATGACGGGCCGGAATACTGTGACGCGAAACACACTCCACTTACCCCATATGGGGTATGCGCGCCCTGCTCTGCCCTGGCTACTCTTGCCCGCATGGGGACGCCGGTGTCTGTCACCGGCGCATACGACAAGACGGAGCAGGACATGAAGAAACGTCATCTGATGGCGGGCCTGGGGGCCTTGATGGTGATGGGGGGATGCACGCCGTCCTCGCAGGTGGATAACGTGGCCGGCCAGGCCTCGGTGTACGAGGACCCGTCGTCCTCGGGCCGTGTTCAGGGGGTCGGCATCGAGTCCCAGGACGTGGTGGCGATGACCGACGAGATGATGCGGGACATGCTCTCCAACCGCATTCTGGCGGCGCGGGACGTGCCACCGCGCATCATCATCGACAACGAATATTTCCGGAACGAAAGCTCTTCGATCATCAATACCAACCTGCTCACCGACCGTCTGCGCGTGGAGCTTAACCGCGCCGCCAACGGCCGGATGGTGTTCGTGGGCCGCCACTTCGCGGACATGGTGGAGAAGGAACGCGAGCTCAAGCGCGACGGCGCCGTGGACGGCGGCACCATCCGCCGAACGCAGGCCACCGCCGGCGGTGATTACCGGCTGGGCGGGCGCATCGCCTCGCTGGACGCCATGGACCGCAACAGCCAGACGCGCTCGCGCTACCACCAGGTGACGTTCGAGATGATCGACCTGGAGCTGGGCACCATTGTCTGGAGCGGCGCCTATGAGATGAAGAAGGCGAGCCAGGACAATGTGCTTTATCGCTAAGGCCGGGGCGCCACTGGCCGTTGCGTTATTGCTCGCCGGTTGCGCCACCGGGCCCACCCAGTACGAAACCCGCGCCCTGGACCCGGACCAGCAGGCGGTGGTGGCGAGCAAGCCCGCCACGCTGCAGCCGCTGTACCAAGAGCTGTTCGAGGAAGGCCGCCGCAACGAGGTGCTGAACCTGATGGAGATCGGCGCCGCCGCCTTCCACCAGGGGCACTACGACCTGTCCAAGGCAGCCCTGGACCGGGCCATTACCAGTATCGAAAGCGTCTACGCCGACAACGAGGCGGCCCACCGGGCGCGCAGCCTGTGGTACGAGGAAGGCGAGAAGGACTTCAAGGGCGAGCCCTATGAACGTTCCATGGTGTTCTATTACCGGGGCCTGCTGTTCCTGCGCGACGGCGATTACGGCAACGCCCGCGCCAGCTTTATCAGCGGGCTGTTGCAGGACGCCTTCGCCGAGGAAGAGCAGCACACCACGGATTTCGCCTCGCTGATCTACCTGGCGGGCTGGTCCGCCAAGCTGGCCGGCAGCGACTCTCTCGCCAAGCAGCACTTCGAAGAATACCGGCAGTTCCGCCCGGACGGCCCGGTGCCCGCCGCCGACCACAACACCCTGGTGATCGCCGAAACCGGCAGCGCCCCGCGCAAGCTGGCGGATGGCGTTGGCCACTACGAGTTGGTCTACCGGCGCGGCAAGCACATTCGCGCAGCCGGCGCCGAGATCGATGGCGGCGCCGGGCCGGTCACGCTGTTCCCGGTCGAGGACGTGTTCTTCCAGGCCGCCACCCGGGGCGGGCGCACCGTGGACCGGATTATCGAAGGCAAGGTGCAGTTCAAGAAGAACACCCGGGCCACCGGCGATGTGCTCACCGCGGCCAGCGGCAACAGCGCGGTGGCCGGCTTGAGCATGGCCGCCGGCGGCGGCCTGGCGGCGGGTTTCCATACCGTCACCGCCATCGGCGTGGCGGCCCAGGGGCTGTCCGCGCGCTCGCGCACCCAGGCGGACACCCGCTACTGGCATCGTCTGCCGGACGGCCTGCATGTCACCACCCTGCGTCTGGCGCCCGGCGCCGGCCCGCTGCAAGTCCGTTTCCTGGACGCCACCTCGCAACCGTTGCCGGACGGCACCGACACCGTGGCCGTGCATTTCGATGACCGGGGCAACGGCGTCGCCTTCGCCAGCAGCCGCCCTACACCAAAAGGAAAGCCACTATGAAAACTCTCGTCGTCAGCGCCTTGCTGGCCGCCGGCCTGTTAGTCACGGGCTGCCAAAGCAGCATGAGCAAGGAAGAGTTTCAGCAGCGTACCGAGGAGATCGGCTACAACACCGTGATCTTCACCGACTACGACCTCAACCGGCGCTTCAAGGACGGCCTCACCGGGCCGGACAATGTGATGCGCCTGTCCACCACCGGCCACGGCATCGAGCGCACCGACACCGGCACCTCCCAGGTGTGGGTGGAGCTGCGCAACCACACCGATTTCAACTACATGGTGGAAGCGCGCACCTCGTTCTACTCGCAAAGCGGCCGGCCGCTGGACGCCCGCCCGGTGTGGCGCCGGGTGTCGGTGCCGGCCAACGCGCGCGCCGTATACGAAGAGAAGTCGGTCACCACCGAGCGGCTGCAATACCGCGTGGAAGTGAGGCAGGCACGATGAAAGCGCTCGCGCTCACCGCGCTGCTTCCGGCGCTGACACTGACAGCACTGCCCGCTAGCGCCAGAGCCGCCGAGGACCACGACGCCGCGCCGATGGTGGCGCCGGCCCAGGCCCCGCTTACCGAGGACGCCTACCGGGAGAAACACAAACCCGGCGGCCGGCAAGGCCAGGCCGACGCCATCATCGCCGCGTTCCGGGAACGCTTCGACCAGCCGCGCATCGCGGTGTTCTGGCACCGCGCCCTGCCCGACCGGGTCAGCGACTGGCACAGCCGGCAACGGGTGGCGGTGGGCCAAAGCGCCCGGGTCGCCGGCCAGGCCGACGGCGAGAGCGTGGATCTGCAGGGCCAGGCCAGCGCCGGCGCTCAGGTGGAGTACCGTGGCGCGGCGCCCGCCGAGGGCGGTAACCGCGCCGCGTTCGAACTGCAGGACGGGCTGATCCAGACCTTCCAGGACGGCGGCGCGCGCATGATCGACCAAAACCTGGCGCAGCGCCTCACCGACAACGCCCTGGAAGACGGCACCTTCTCGCGCTTGTCACCGGACAACGCCCGGTTGCAGATGCGCGCGCTCGCCGAGCACGCCGACTATGTGCTGGAACTCACCGCCGGTCCCGGGTTCGCCGACCACCCCGACTATCGCGTTCGGGTGCTGTCCACCGCCGACGCCACCGTGCTGGCCACGTTCGTGACCCGCGGCGAGCCGCCGGAAGACGAACGCGAACACAGCTGGGTAGCCACCTCCAACGGCTACCAGAAACGCGAGCAGCCGCTGTTACTCCATGAAGTGGGCCGTGAAGTAGCGCTGCGCACCATGGAAAAAATGCGGCCCTGAATAAAACGTAAGAAACGAGGAAGGGAACGACCATGAAGATGAAAACCGTACTGCACGTTCTGGGGATCGTGCTGATGGTGCAGCTCGCGGGCTGCGCGACCACCCCGTCAGTACCGATGGCGCCGGGCGCCATTGGCGCCCAGCTGATGACCCACAAAGGCTATCCGATGGTGGTGGGTATTGTGTCCGGCTCCGTGGCGGAGCAAAACGGCGAGCCGAAGCTCGGCGACCTGATTCTGTCGGCGGCGACGCCACCGGACGCCCCGCCCCAGTCCCTGGCGGGCTTGTCCGGCGCCCAGGCGGCCTCCGTGATTCGCGGCCAGCCGGGCACCCCGGTGCGCCTTCGCCTTCAGCAACAGCACGGTGGCGAGCCCCGTGAGGTGGTGTTGATCCGCGGTGTCCAGGGTCGCGCCACGGCGGCGACGCTGATCAACAATAACGCCGGCACCCAAGCGGTAGCGACCAACGCCACGGAAACCTCCGCGCCGGCGGCGCCGGCACAAGCACCGACAGCGGATGCCCTGGTGATCGCGAATAACTCCGGGACCTACTTGAGCCCCTACACCAGTGACGGCGTCACCGCTGAATGGGTGAACAAGGCGATCAACGCGAAGATGGGCTCGTCCGTGGGTTCCGCGGTGGGCGCGGCGGCCGGCGCCTACGCCGGGCGTAAAGCCCTGGAGAGCGTCCCCGGCGGCAGCCTGCTGGGCAGCCTGTTCGGCGGCATGGCCGGTTCCAAGGCGGGCAAGGACGTGGGGCGCGACGCCGCCATCGAAGCCTCCGGCGGCTGGGATTACATCCGCCAGACTTCGGACCAGTCATTCCGATCACTGGACGACATGGCCCGCTGGATGACCCAGGTGCATGGCCAGAAGAGCAACTTCCAGGAGGTGGTCAACGCCACCCTGCAGGTGTACCCGGAGCTTCAGCCGGCCCTGGCCAGCGCGCGCTGAGGGTTAGCATTGTTCTGGGATCCCGCCGAGTGGCTTGCGCCACTCTTTCGCGGGCGGGGCCCGCTCCCACAAAGGAGCGTCAGGCGACGCCCTGGCTGCGCAGGTAGTCTTCGTAGCTGCCGTGGAAATCGACGATGCCGGTGGGCGTCAGCTCGATGATGCGGGTGGCCAGGGACGACACGAACTCGCGGTCGTGGCTGACGAACAGCAAGGTGCCCGGGTAGTTTTCCAGCGCCAGGTTGAGCGACTCGATGGACTCCATGTCCAGGTGGTTGGTGGGCTCGTCCAGCAGCATGATGTTGGGCCGCTGCAGCATGATCTTGCCGAACAGCATGCGGCCCTGCTCGCCACCGGAGATCACGTTCACGGTTTTGTTGATCTCGGTGGACGAGAACAGCAGCCGGCCCAGGGTGCCGCGAATGACTTGCTCGTCGTCGCTTTCCTTGCCCCACTGCTGCATCCAGTCGAACAGGTTGAGCTTGTCCTCGAAGTCGGCGGCGTGGTCCTGGGCGTAGTAGCCGAGGGTGGCGTTTTCCGACCACTTCACTTCACCGGCGCTGGGGTCCAGGTCGCCCCTCAGGCAACGCAGCAGGGTGGTTTTGCCGACGCCGTTGGGGCCGATGATGGCAATGCGCTCGCCCACTTCCACGCGCAGATCCAGGCCGGAGAACAACTCTTCGTCGTCGAAGCTTTTCGCCAGGCCCTTCACTTCCACCGCGTTGCGGAACAGCTTCTTGTCCTGCTCGAACACGATATAAGGGTTCTGGCGGCTGGACGGTTTGATCTCCTCCAGCGTGATCTTGTCGATCTGCTTGGCGCGGGAGGTGGCCTGCTTGGACTTGGACGCGTTGGCGGAGAAGCGGCTGACGAACTGCTGCAAGTCGGCGATCTGCGCTTTCTTCTTGGCGTTGTCGGCGCGCTTGCGTTCCAGCACCTGGGTGGCGGCGGTCATGTACTCGTCGTAGTTGCCCGGGTAGAGACGCAGCTCGCCGTAGTCCAGGTCCGCCATGTGCGTGCACACGCTGTTCAGGAAGTGGCGGTCGTGGGAGATGATGATCATGGTGCAGTCACGCTGGTTGAGCACGCCTTCCAACCAGCGGATGGTGTTGATATCCAGGTTGTTGGTGGGCTCGTCGAGCAGCATGATGTCCGGCTCGGAGAACAGCACCTGGGCGAGCAGCACACGCAGCTTCCAGCCCGGCGCGACTTCGCTCATCGGCCCGAAGTGCTGCTCCACGGGAATGCCCACGCCGAGCAGCAGGTCGCCGGCGCGGGACTCGGCGGTGTAGCCGTCCAGCTCGGCGAACTCGGCTTCCAGCTCGCCGGCGCGCAGCCCGTCCTCTTCGGTCATCTCCGCCTTGGCGTAGATGGCGTCGCGCTCCTCCTTGATTTTCCACAGCTCGTCGTGGCCCATGATCACCGTGTCCACCACGGAATACTGTTCGTAGGCGAACTGGTCCTGGCGCAGCTTACCGACGCGCTCGTTGGTGTCCTTGGAGACGTTGCCGGAGGACGGGTCCAGATCACCGCCGAGGATCTTCATGAAGGTGGACTTGCCGGAGCCGTTGGCGCCGATCAGGCCGTAGCGGTTGCGGTCGCCGAATTTCACGGAGACGTTTTCGAACAGCGGCTTGGCGCCGAACTGCATGGTGATATTGGCGGTGGTGAGCAAGGTCGGGTTCCGATTTGGTGTGGCATGGAGGGGCGAAAAGGGGGCGGATTATGCCACAGAGCCTGGTTCGGGTCACACCGGGGCTTTGCTATGATGTGCCTTTTACCCTCGTCATAAGGACAGACCATTGCTCACCCGCCTACCCCGCTGGGTGGAGGTCGGCGCTTTTTTGCTGGCCTTTCTCGCCGGCAGCGTCAACGCCGTGGGCCTGCTGGATTTCAGCCACCAGTCGGTGTCGCATCTTACCGGCACCACCTCGTTACTGGGGCTGGCGCTCGCGGATCTGGCCGTGATCGAGGCCTGGCACTTGCTGCTCACCCTGCTCAGCTTTCTGGCGGGGGCGGCGCTCAGCGGCGTGCTGATTCCCGGCTCGGCGCTCAAGCTGGGCCGCCATTACGGGTTTTCGCTGCTGATCGAAGCCTTCCTGCTGTTGATGGCGATGCTGTCCCTGCAACAGGGCAGCGATCTGGGCGTGTACCTGGCGTCCATGGCCTGCGGCCTGCAGAACGCCATGGTGACCACCTACAGCGGCTCGGTGATCCGCACCACCCACCTGTCCGGCATCTTCACCGACCTGGGGATCATGCTCGGCAACCGGGTGCGCGGCGTGCCGATTAACGGGCGGCGGCTGTTGCTGTTCGTGTTGTTGATCGGCGGGTTTGTCTGCGGCGGGCTGGTGGGGACCCTGTTGTTCCGGGGGCTGCACTTTACCGCATTGATGATGCCGGCGGGGTTGGCGGTGTTTTTGGCGGTGGTGTATTGGGGGTATGCGCGGCGGTATCGGTGAGGGGCATCCTCCTTAAAGGTGGATGCCGCACTCGGTTTTGGAGGAGCCCTGCCAGCGGCCTTCGCGGCCTTCGCCTTTCCAGGTGCAGTGGCTGCAGCCGATGGAGTGGTAGCCTTCCTCGACCAGCGGGTGGAACGGCAGGTCGTGGTCGGCGATGTAGGCGTCGCGCTGCTCGCGGGTGACGTCGATCATCGGGTTGAACTTGATCATGCCACGGCGCTCTTCGAACACTTCCAGGCCGGCGCGATGCTCGGTCTGCCAGCCCATCAGGCTGGAGATCCACAGGTCGTAGTGCTCCTTGGCGTCTTCCAGGGGCTGGACCTTGTTCACCTGGCAGCACAGATCGGGATCAGTGCGCCACATCTGTTCGTCCTGGGTGATCTGGTGCTGGCGCTCGTCGGCGCGCAGGTCGATGACGTCCAGGTTGAAGCGCTCGATCAGGTATTCCTTGTACTTCAGGGTTTCCTCGAAGTGGTAGCCGGTGTCGATGAAGTGAATCTTCTGCTCCGGGCGGATCGAGGAAATGATGTGCAGGAAATAGGCGGAGGTGGCCGCGAACGAGGACGTCACCATGATTTTGTCCGGGGCGAAATCCTGATAGACACGGCGGATACGCGCCTCGAAGTCCAGCTCCCGGTATTCCCGGTTGAGGTCATCGATGGCGTCGCGGGACAGACCGGCGCTGTTGTTGCCGACCCGTGTGATCAACTGCGCGTTACCCATGGCGTGCCTTTCCTTCTGTCCTGACTTCGTCTGAGTAGGCAATGATAAGGACGCTGATCCCATTTAAAAGAAATATATGGTGCTACTTTTATTCTCTAAAAGCATATAAGGCATCGCCCGGCAGCGCCCGCGTCCCGGCTTTACACAATTTGATCCCTCCCGCGTAGGAACTCTTGGCTTTCCCCCTGTCACACCTGCCAGGACGCATCGGGAAACGCGTCTTAAAACTGTATTGATAGGAGAAGCCCCATGAAAAAGCCTCTGATGTCATTGTCCGCTCTTCTTCTCGCCGCCGGCGTGACCGGCGCCGCCTTCGCCCAGCAGGGCACACCCCAGCAACAGGGCCAGCAAGGCGCGGCTCAGCAAGGCCAGCCGCCGGCGCAGCAGGCGCCCCAGGGTCAGCCCAATCCGGCGCTGGGTGATGCCTCCGACATCACCGACGAGGAAGTGAAGAAGTTCGCCGACGCCCAGGCCAAAGTGGAAGAGGTGAAAGGCGAATACCAGAGCCAGGTTCAGGCGGCTTCCGAGGATCCGGAGAAAGCCATGGAAGTGCAGCGTGAAGCGCAGCAGGAAATGGTCAAGGCGGTGAAGGACACCGGCCTGGACGTGCGCAAGTACAACCAGATCGCGCAGTTGGCGCAGTACGACACCGATCTGCGCGAGCGCATTCAGGAAAAGATGTAAGCCCGGTTCCGCCCGGCACCGCCGGGCCATGACCCTTTGGAACCCCGCCGCGGCGGGGTTCTTTCGTTTCTGTTCACGTGCACAATGGCTTCATGCTCGGAACCTGGGGAGGGGAAGACGAATGCATGAAGACCAGGGCGACGACAGCGCCCGCCATACCGAACAACTGTCGGCGCTGACGCTGTTGATGTACCAGGCCGCGCAGGACCCGGAGCGCTGGGCGGAAATGACCGCCCTGCTCCGCGAAGCCGCCATCCCGTTCGAGGACGACCGGCTCTACCAGCAACCGAACCGGCGGCGGCGCATGCTCGACGCCCTGGTGCCCCATGTGGAACAGGCCCTTCGTCTCGGCGAGCAAATGGAACGCACCCGGGAAACCCGGGACCTGGCGGTGGCCACGCTGGAGCGCCTGCCGATCGGTATCGCGGTGGTGGACGCCCAGCTCAATATCATTACGCTCAACCGCATCGCCGCCGGCGCGCTCAGCGACAGCGAGGTGCTCAGCAACCACCAGGGGCGCCTGCGCATCAACAACCGCCGCCAGCATCAGGCGCTGCACGAGGCCCTGGCCCGCTGTCTGGAACAGGGCAGCCACCATGCGCTGCCGCTCACCGAGCCGGCCACCGGGGTGACCGTCTCGCTGCTGGTGTGCCCGAGCCGCACCGTGGACATGGAAGACCCGGAGCGCCCCGCCGCCACCCTGTTCATCTCCCACTCCAATCTGGACAACCTGGTGGACGAGACGCTGCTGGGCGATCTTTACGACCTGACCCCGGCGGAGAGCAAGGTGGCCAAGGGCCTGGTCAGCGGCCACACCCTGGACCGCATCGCCGACGATGCCCAGGTGGCGCCGGCCACGGTGCGCGCGCAGTTGAAGTCGGTGTTCCGCAAGACCGACACCGGCCGCCAGGCGGAGCTGGTGTCGGTGATTCTGTCCGGGCTGGCGCCGCTGGCGCCGCGCCCCGCCGAGCGCGCGCCGGCGGCCCGCCCGGAAC
>JGI24517J20059_1000259_pt1 | contig 32724 bp, 24 predicted proteins | sample LinPmetageLP41_FD_20059 | JGI IMG/M metagenome (IMG submission 20059) | reverse complement strand
CCATAAAGCAAACCCTACAATAGCTAAAAACACACTCAATGCACCCCAATATAGGGTATACCAATGTGCGCCTTGTAAAAAATGCCCATAACCGTTTATGTCTGAATACGGTACGCTGCTGCTTTGTGAAAAATGATACATATGATGCTCAAACCCGTAAGCACCCATTACCATTTGAGCAATGTAATACAGAATAAACAAACCCATACCTATGTATTTATTAGGGCTAATTATTTGTAAAAAGAACGCCAATATAGCCATCATAATTAAAGGTAGTAATGTAAGATAGCCTAACCTAAATAAGTACTGGCCAAGCTCTAGGTTAAATTGCCCCTTAAATAGTTGCACAGCAATGGTAAACATCATGCCTACTAAATAAAGGCCACAAACTGCAGTGATTAACGCAATAATTTTAGATACCCAAAACACACTGTTATGCACCGGGAAGCTGTCAACAATATCACCCATACCACTGTGGCGTTCTCGCCAAACCAGCTCTGCGCTGTAATAAGCAATAATGATAAACATAAACAAAGCGGAGGAATTTTGAATAATGCCCACCATGTTTTGTGTGAGTGGCCAATCCGTTGTGCCATATGCGCCAATAGGTGCAAAAAGTGGTGCGAGTAACATAGTAATACTGACACCCGCTAAAATCATAAAAGGGGCACTTAATATAACTTGCTTAAGTTCAAATAAGCTGCGCATTACTAATTGCGATTTCGTATTTACCCCTTTTGACTTGTAATTCTTAGCGCTGCTAATAAGTGCTGCTTGTTTATTTTTTACAAACGTAGAAACAGCAAATTGCTTTTTCTGTTTTTTAGTGACTACGCGATTACCTAACTTTCCGAGGCCAAAAAACATCGCTAAACTTATTGCTACCCATAAAATACGGTTAATTAAAAAATCGCCCGAAAGCGTTAACACTTCAGTATTTTTATCACTTACAGTCCAGTAACGGGTTAAGTCAATTAACGACCCTGTGCCAAATGGATCTGCGTAAACAACAATATTTCTAAACGCTAAATCGTCAAAATAGATACTCGCCAATTGGTAGGTTATATAAACCACCACGGCCGTTACATATACCGCCATCATGGTTTTAAAGTAAACCGCCACACTATTAAAAATAGCACTGAGCACCAATAAGCTTGGCACTGCTAAATATAAAAAAGGCGCTGCGTAATATATAAACTTATTAGGGCCTACTAGCTCACTATCAAGCCAGCCAACCAACAAACCAAATTGAGTTCCTAAAAACACGCCTAATGGCACAGTTAAAAAAACAACGAGCACAACCAAGTAAGCACCAAAAAAACGTCCTGATTGATAAGCAAGCGGGTTAACGGGCTTACTAAACACCAGCTCATCCATTTTGGTCTCGCTATTGCGAATCGCTGAGCTTGCAACAAAGTTAACCACTAAAAACATAGCAAGCGTACAAAAGGTAACCGTTAAAAGCATAATGGTATAAGGCGAGTTCATATGAACATTAGCCCCACCTAGCGGAAACTTACTACTGGAGCTTATAAAAAACGCCATAAAAAAGAAGATTAATGAGGTCACATAAAACGAAGGCTGACGCACAAAATAGCGCAGCTCAAACGCGAGCATATTAAAAAACATAGCGCCCCCTTATACTACTTGGCTGTTACGATGATTAAGCAATGTAGAAAAATACACATCTTCTAGGTTTGCACTGCTGAGTTCAAAACCTTCAGGGGCTTCATTGGCTAATACATGTAATATGGTTTGCCCAGCAAATAAGCGTTTTGAAATAACAGGCAGTTGCGGTTCAAGCTCTAGCGCTTCTTCTTGGCTCATGGCTTTGCGCCAAATTTGTCCTTGGAGTTTATCGGTAAGGGCAATTGGGTTGCCCTCTAATAGTATTTTTCCGCCTGCCAGTACGGCCATGTTTGGGCAAAGCTCTGCTACGTCTTCAACTATGTGGGTCGATAATATAACGACTTTTTGCTCGCCTAAGCTTACTAACAAGTTATGAAAGCGATTTCGCTCTTCAGGGTCTAACCCTGCAGTTGGCTCATCAACGATTAGTAAATCAGGGTCGCCAAGTAAGGCTTGTGCAATACCAAAACGCTGGCGCATACCGCCCGAAAAGCCACTTACGGCTTTTGAGCGATGTTGATATAAATTAGTATGTGCAAGCAAACCTTCCACCGACTCTTTACGCTCGCCTTTGTTATGAATGCCTTTCAAAACAGCCATGTGGTCCAGCAAGTCGTAAGCACTAACGCGAGGGTATACACCAAAATCTTGCGGTAGATAACCTAAACGTTGACGCAGAGCCTGTGGGTCTTTAAAAACATCAATAGTATCAAAAGTAATTGAACCCGAATCGGCAGATTGCAACGTGGAAATAGTGCGCATTAGTGATGATTTACCCGCGCCATTTGGGCCAAGCAACCCAAACATCCCTTTTCCTATTGATAAATCAACACCTTGTAGTGCATGTACGCCATTATCGTAGGTTTTAGATAAACCTGTTATTGATAGCATTTTTACTTCCTTGAATTCTAATAGTTTTTTTATTGCGTTTTTATACCACATAAAAAAAAGGAACATAAGTTACCGCTTGGTTAATTTTGTAACAATAAATAAACAAGGCAAGTAAAAATACTTGCCTAGCATTTATTCAGTCGGTATAAAAACCACACACACAATTTATAAGAAGCGTAAAGCCATGCAAAAACATCAAAGCCAACCACTAAACGACTTTATCGAATACCCTCACGATGAAATGCTAAAGCGTGCAAATGAGTTTTTACAAACTAGTCAGCGCCGCCATAGTATTCGCAGCTTTAGCGACCGTCCAGTACCTAAAAATATAATTGAAGCATGTATTAAAGCAGCTGGTACTGCGCCAAGTGGAGCGAATCATCAACCGTGGCATTTTGTGGCTATTAACAGTAGCGATGTAAAAAAACAAATAAGAGAGGCCGCCGAAAAACTAGAGCGTTCTTTTTACGAAGGCAGAGCAGGAGAAGAGTGGCTCGATGCGCTAAAACCGTTAGGCACCGATGCTAGTAAACCTTATTTAGAACACGCGCCTTGGCTTATTGCTGTATTTAGTCAAAAAAAGGGCGGCGTAAACACCGATGATAAAAACACCAATTATTATGTGCATGAGTCTGTTGGCTTAGCTACCGGCTTTTTAATTCAAGCCTTGCACCGCTGTGGCTTAGCTACCCTTACTCATACTCCAAAACCAATGAGCTTTTTAACCGATATATGTAAGCGCGACAAAGACAACGAACGCCCTTACATGTTACTTATTGCAGGCTACCCAAGCGATGATGCCACAGTACCTGCCCATGCACTTGATAAAAAATCGCTTAATGAAATTGCGACCTTTATTTAGGGTCGTATTCAATAGCAAGCTTATCGCCGGGGTTGAGTCCTGCGATAATATGCTGCCGCCCGTCTATAATGTCTCCTAAACGTATAAAGCGCCTTTGAATATTTTGGTTTTCTATAACGTACACCATATTTAACTCACCAAAATTATGCACTGCCTCTTCAGGCACTAATATACCTTGGTGCTTATTCAATGGTAAAACTAGCTGCGCATATAAACCAGGGATCAAACCTAACTGTGAATCAAAATCGAGCCTAACCAATAAGCTTCGTGCAGCTTTATCGGCCACGGGAATTATTTCACTTACTATCGCTTGGCTTTGAATATTTAAAGAAGGGAAAAAAACGGATAACTCATCCCCAGTTTTAAGCTTTACAGCTTGTCGCTCTCGTATGTTAAATTCTACTTGTAACTGAAGTGGGTTATAAAGTGCCATAAGTGCAGTACCTGGGGTTACAGTATCACCGGGCTCTGCTAATCGCTCTACCACTACACCAGCAATAGGCGCAGTAATTGACGTAAAGTTTAGTGCTATTTTAGCTTGCTCTTGCTGCTGCTTAGCTACAGCTAAATTAGCTGTTAAGGTATCAAATTTGGCTTGTGCATCATCGAGCTCACTTACCGACACCAACTTTTTATCACTCAATTCTTTTACGCGCGCAAGCTGGTTCTTTGCCTGAGTGAGAGAGGCTTGAATTGCACTGATTTGCGCCTTACTTTGTGTAACCTGTGCTTTAAAGTCATCTTGTTGCAGCGTAATAAGCACATCCCCCTTTGATACTCTGTTGCCGGCGCGTACGTTAAACTTTTCTATTTGCGCCATAACCCGTGAGGAAATTTGCGTATTTTGCTTTGCAATTACACTACCAGGTACACGCTCTACTAGCTGTATAGGTTCAAGTGCTACTGTTATTTGTTTACCACTATAGCTTTGCGCTTCAATATTTTTTAAACCCGCTGTTTGCTTTTGTGTAAAGCTTCCTGCCATATATAACACTGCAATAATGATCACAAATAAGGCAAACACTAAACCTAAAATTTTTGATTTACCCTGCATGAGTATTTTCCTCTGTATTTGCAAACACTAAATAGTAAACAAGGGGAACTACAAATAACGAAAATAATGTAGATGCCACAATGCCAAAAATAATAGCTATTGCTAGCCCACTAAAAACTGGATCGAGGGTAATCACTAAATTACCTAATAAAGTTGTGCCTGCAGTTAAAAGGACTGGGCGCATTCGGTGTGTGCCAGCCGCTATAAGCGCCTCTTTAATTACCATACCCTGTACGCGTGCTTGGTTTATAAACTCGACTAAAATAAGTGAATTACGAACCACAATACCAGCCAGCGCTATCATGCCTATCATCGCAGTGGCGGTAAATAAAACCGGCTCTGGGGCTTGTGCAATAGTGCGCTCACCAAACTGATTTAATAACCAAAACCCTGGCATAATACCAATTACCGTTAGTGGAATAGCCGACATTATAATTAACGATAAACTCACCGATTTCGTTTGTACGCGCAAAATAATAAAAATTGCGCTCAGTGCGAACGCAAATGCAATGCCCATATCTCTAAATACATCAATGGTTATACGCCACTCACCTTCGCCACTAAAGGTAACATTTGTACCCTGTGGTAATTGCCAAACAGCGGTCCCTCCGTTATTTAAAAAGTGCCTATTAGGCCAATCGTTTTGCAAAAATGATTCTTGGTTTGCATTAAAGTCTGAATTTACATCGGCAATAACAGCGGCAGGAGTACGACCATTTAACTCTGCAAAAACGTAAATCACATCTCGTTGATCTTTTCTAACAATAGGCTTAGCAACCTCTAAATTGCTAAACTCACCCACTTCCGAGAGTGATACTAAAGGCCGCGCCGCACTTGTTAAGCCAAACTCACTACTGCTTTTAACTACATCCCTATCACCTCTAATTTGTAGAGCTAATAATTGTGAAAACTGATTTTTTTGCTGGTATGGAAGCTGTAAGTTAATAGCAACTGGCTTGGTTTCGCCGCTTACATACATAACACCTACTTCCATACCCTGCGATGCAATTTGTAAGCTTTGTACAATGTCTTGGGTTGATATTGCCGATAACGCAGCTTTACCTTTATCTGTAATAAATCGTTTTAGAGGTGCGCTTTGAGCTATTGAGGTATCTACTTCAACAACATGTGGCTCTTGCTGAAGTCGTTTAGCTACTTGCTGTGCAGCTAAAGTGTGCGTATTTTCATCAATAAATGGGTCTTTATAAACCTCGGCAACTAGAGTGCTTAATACTGGCGGGCCAGGAGGAACTTCAACCACTTTTATGTTTATACCATTAGCGGCTATAGGGCTTAGTTGTTTACGTAGTCGCATAACTACACCATGCGACTGCTGCTCGCGATCAGCTTTATCAAGTAGTAATACTCTAAGCTCTGCTAAGTTGCTAGCGTCTCTTCGGTAATAGCCTCGAACCATTGCGTTAAAGTCCATACTTGAAGGCTTACCTATGTAGGCAGCTATTTCGTCAACCTCATTCAGCTGCCATGTAAGTGCTTGCACTTGTTGAGTAAATGCAGCTGTTTGCTCTAAACTTGTGCCCTCTGGCATGTCTATTAATACTTGAACTTCATTTTTGTTGTCAAAGGGTAAAAGCTTAAGTGGGACTAAGCGTAATACAGGTAATAATGCACTAATAATAAAGAGCAATAGCGTGATCCAGAGTACCCACTTAGCACGGGTTTTAGTATGTAATAAGGGCGTGAGTACACGTTCATAAATGCTTACTTTATCTGCTGTTAAAGGCTTGCCGCTGTTTGGCTTTAAGAGTTGAATTGCAAGCCAAGGGGTGACTAAAAATGCCACCAAAGTAGACACCATTACACTTATTGGCACATTAAACGCCATCGGTGCCATGTACGGCCCCATCATTCCACTTATAAAAGCTAAAGGTATAAAAGCAAACATAATAGTCAGCGTAGACATTAATAACGGTGTACGAATTTCGCTGATTGCCGCCACAATATTGCTTTTTTTATCACCTTTTTTATTTATAAAGCGGCTCATATTATCGATGCCAGTAATAGGGTCATCAACTAGCAAACCAAGTGATAAAATAAGTGCAAATAAGGTCACGCGGTTAATGCTATAGCCAAATACATAATCAAGCGAAAGCGTAATCCCATAACAAATAGGTACCGCAAGGCCCACTACAATAGCCGCACGCCAGCCTAAAAATACACCTACAAATAATACAACTGTAAATACCGCAAATACTAAGCTAGAGGTTAAGTTATTTACCTTTTCGTTAGCTGTTTTTCCGTAATCTCTTAATACCGTGTAATCAATTTCATTTGGTAATAAAGTACTTTTAAGTTGCGCCATTGCGCTATGTACATTATCAGCAACTGTAACAGCGTTAGCACCCTCTTGTTTGGCCACACTCATTGTTACCATAGGTAAACTTTGATGTTTATTTGATCGGGCTAACCATTGATAATTAGTAGGCTCAGTGGGGCCATCAATTACGTTTGCTATATCACTTATGTATACACTTTTACCATTAACAACATTAACGATAAGCTGTTCAATGGCTGTTTTATTTCTAAGTACATCACCCGCTTGCAGCATTATTTGTTGTTGCCCATCAATAACACTACCTACTTGCGCCAACTGATTAGAGGCTTGCAATGCAAAGTAGACGTCGCTTAATGTAGTTTGGTGCGCCGCTAATGCAGCTGCGTTTAGGTTTATAGTTAAAGCCCGTTCGCGCCCAGCTATTACTTTAACCTCACTAGTGCTAGGTATACGCTGGAGGTTATTTGCTATCTCATTAGCAAAACGTGTGAGTTCATAGTCGCTATAAAGTTTTGGATCTTTACTGTACAGCCCAAGCATAATAATAGGCACATCATTCACTTCCACCGGGCGCACTTGCCAACTACTTATAATAGGGGCCATTGTATGTTCATAGCTATAAAGCTTTGCGTATGTATCGAGTATGGCTTGCTCTCGGCTATGGCCAACTTTAAAACGAAGTGTTACTACTGCACCATTAGTTTGAGTAGTAGAGTAAATATGTTTAACGCCTCGCAATTGCGCTAGTAACTTTTCAAGCGGTTCGGTAGCTAAGCGTGCCACTTCGGGGGCTTCTACATTTGGGGTAGATAAGTAAATATCGAGCATGGGCACCACAATTTGTGGCTCTTCTTCACGGGCTGTTTGCTTTAGCGCAAATAACCCGAGCACAACCGATAACACAAAAATAATGACCGGCAAACGGCCACTCAAACTACTTTTTACTGCGTTATCAATTATGCTCACAAGTATTAATCCTTACAAAACAAGCCATATAACATGCCGAGTAATTGCACCGCATTATCGTCAATAACCCGGTAATAAATGGTTTGGCTTTCGCGGCGAGTAGCCACTATTTTAGCTTTCCTAAGTGCAGCTAAATGTTGAGAAAGTGCCGATTGTGCCAGAGGTACAGCCTCGTTTAGTTGCGATACGCTCATTTCTGTATCTTGCAATGAACATAAAATCATTAAGCGATTTTTATTAGCCAAAATTTTTAATAGCTGTTCGGCTTGCGCTACATTGCCAGCCATTGCCGTAAAGTCGATGTTCATAACATGCTCTTATTATAAGAAGTGAATAAAGTATAAATATATATATTAGAAATGTCTAATATTAGAATTTACTAATGTAATAAAAAACAATATAGTAATTAAAAGTCAACACGAGCGGCTACAGTTAATTTTGGCTATCTGAATACTTATACCTTTAGTGACGAACGAAATATGCCTAACTATTTTTACTACACTAAAGTATATGTAATCAGCCTCTAGCTATAGGCGCTCAATGATCAAACTACTACGCAATTTGGCGTTAAGGAACGAACACATGCTTACCTCAATCCCTGATTTATTAAAAGTTATCACGCCTAACCAGCGCCGCATTGATGCAGCTCAAGCAAAGCAAGAGCTTGAGCAAAATAAAGGGCTGCTTATTGATGTGCGCGAACCTGCTGAGCATGCCAATGTAGCTGCGATTGGGGCAATTAATATTCCTCGCGGATTACTTGAAATGAAGCTAATGGAAATAGAAAAAGACGCAGCCCGCCCTATTTACTTGCATTGTGCCAGCGGTGCGCGCGCCACATTAAGCGCAGAAGCACTAACTCGCGTTGGCTACGAAAACGTAACGGTTATTACTTGTAATGTAGAAAAAGTGCATGAGGTCTTTTAAGTTAAAATTAGCTAGGCGGTCAGTCATGATCGCCGCAACTTTGTTTACACAGCGATTTACTTTAAAGCATCTAACAATCGCCATTACTCTTTTCACCCCCCTATATATAATATTTTTAGGCCGCTTCAAAAAATGTCGAAAAGCTGCGCTACTTTTCAAATACCACATTAACTGAATCTAAACAGTACAACCTTTATTGCTCTTGATGTAAAAAGTACTTATTAACAAGATTGACTATTAGTATTTGAGCTGCCAAGGTTTAACCGAAAAAGGTACGAAATTAACATCTAAGGAAAGAGAAATAAATGAAATGTTTAATCACATTTGTAGCCTTGTTGCTTATGTTTGCAAATATTGCAGAAGCAAATGATAACAACGTTACTTTATTTATGTGCGAGGGCTGTAATTACGATGAAGCCTATCAGTTAGCAAAAGATAACCCCCCATTAACTCAATGCTACTCATCAGACCCAAACGAAATAATCACAATTGATAATCAGGTATGCTACACAACGCCTAAAAAGGTTATAGTTGCAGATTTACTTGGTAAAGAGCATTTTGCATTTATGGTTAGGCATCATAATCAAGGCTCAAGTAAGCTTTATCTTAATAAATATGCTGAATCGATATCTTTGAACACCAATGATAAAACCGCAATATTAAGGTTAAAAACAACTTTTAAAAATTTCTCTACATTTTTAAAAGAAATGCAGACAGAGATAAGTGCATCACCGCTCAAAGTGAGTCAATATACTTCACTTAATATGACTAGTCCAAATACGGCAGACAGCTGCCCTCCACATATAACCGATGCAGTAAAAGCAGTACTTGAAGGACGAACCGCATCCCAATTACAGAATAGGCTAAACAATAAAGCTAAAACTGATTTTAAATACCCAGAACGCTTTTTTCTTGCTAAGGAATTTAGTAGTGAAGGTTTTTCAATTGGTGTAGGCGGAATTTTGTACCAAGGCACTTGGGAAAAAGTAAGTAAGAACTTCAATACACGCGTACGTTTTACTCAAAACCAAGAAGCTCCCCTGACTGGTACAAGTCAGTACGACGTCGTTTTCTCAGTAAAGTGGATTAAAGAATTTGGTGCACTTAGCGTATCAGTGACCCCCTATTTAACTTATTTAGATGGGATTACCTTAAACCAGCTTAAAACAACATCGATTAATACTGTGGACCAATGCCTTCAAGATGCTTTAGATCAAACACTACCATCAAACACCTCTCCACCTAGCTCTGGAGGTGGTGACGGCTGGGATAATCAAGTTTGCGAAAAACATTATTATATCAATGAAGTAAAAATACTTACAATTAAGGTATCTTGTTAAATCTTCTATAATCATTTCGCTAAATGACGGGTAGCAATAACTACCTGTCATTCAAGCTTTAATAATTAAACACGCCCCTTTTTTCTTCTATTTCTTTACTAAAGCTATTAAATCTCTTACTTTTTCTCATCTAATAACGTGCTTAACATTTGCTCGATATTTTTTACGCTATAAGTAAGTGCGCGTATTAGCTCTAATTGATTTTTCGGGCTTTCTGCATTTGAAAACTTTGTCGGTGCTTGCGCAGCTAAGTTATCTTTTTGCTCAAGTATGGCTTCTCTAAACTCACTGGCGTTTACAACACCAAGTAATGACACCAATGCACCATGACCAGATTGCCCGGCGGTTTCAAAGCTTAAGCGGTATAAGCCAAATAAACGCATAAGAGGCCCTTGGCTCAGCCCAACATCGGTTATTTTTTCAAGTGGTATCGATTTTTCTTCTTTAAATAAAATACCGCGTTTAACAACCAGTTTTTGCGTGAGTAATTGCGCCGACATAGCCGCTAAAATTTTACCTGCCACCAGCCAAACAATAATTAACACCAAAGGTATGAGCGGAATAGTCACCAAGGCTAAGGCGCTAAAAAGGCATGCCGTAGTCATCCAGTATTGCTTCACTTTGGGATCAAAGCTGGCACTTTTTAAAATAGGGTTGCTCATTGGTTTATCCTCATACCCATTTTATTAAATCTAGGGAGTGTGTCTTTATTTATTGAGATAGTTAAACACGCTTACTGTATTAAACTTACGTGATCAACGGCTTCAATGCAATTTAGCCACTTACATTCAAATATACTTTCACACACTCTATTACAAACACCAACAGTAAATATAGCTACACTAAAGCCTATTAGTTTTGAGATGCACTTAAATTGTCTCAAGCAATTTATCGTTTTTACTTATTTAACACCTAAGGCTTTTGATGAACACTTATATTAAAAACTCAATACGGATATTAGTTGGCACTCTAACGCTTAGCAGTATTGCTGCTCAGGCTGAGTCGCAGTTTTCATTAGGGGGCGGCGTTATTTCTACCAGCTCCCCTTATGCGGGAACCGACAGTGAAACACTACTTTTACCTATCATTACCTACGAAGGTGAAAGACTTAGTTTTAAAGGTTTGTCACTTGATTATAAATTAGTTGAGGAGCAAGGTTTTAATTGGTCATTAGTTTTAGAGCCAGGCGATAACTTTGATACCTCAGATTCAGACCTTGCAGCTATTAAAACCTTAGACGACAGAAAGCTATCACTCTATGCTGGCACTAAGGTTAGCTACTCTACAGGTTTTGGTAAAATAACTGCAAGTGCCACTCATGATGTAATAGGCCACGGAGATGGCGCTAAATTTAAAACCAATTACAGTTACCCTATTAAGTTATCTAAGCAATTAATGCTTATTCCTTCTGTGGGTGTTGAGCTAAATAGCAGTGATGTATCTAACTATTATTATGGTGTAGCACCCGGTGAATCTATCACCTATGCGCCTTACGAACTTGGTTCTACAGTTAACTACAATGCGGGTTTATTTTTAATGTATTACATTAATAAAAACTGGAACGTAAATGCTATGGTTAACTATCAACAGCTTGATTCTGATATTGAAGACTCACCCATTATTGATACCGATAACACCACTACCGTTATGATGTCGGTTAACTATCGTTTTTAATATCCCTTTTGTTAGGCATTAATTAAGCATTAAAAAAGCCGAGCATACAGGGCTATGCTCGGCTTAGGTTTGGGAAAATATAACCGCTACTGCTTATTAATGAGTATGCTCACATTTTCTCTATCTGGGCCTATTACATTAAACGTATAATTACCCGATTCGGTAATGCTCAGTGCTATATTGGCACCTATGGCTTCAAGTGATGTTAGTTCATCAATTACCACTACCGGTGTATCGCCTGCTCCACCGTAATCAACGGTACTCCAATCTTCAGACGCTACTTTAAACTCGTAGTCACCCACTTCTAATTCAATAGAAGCAGCGTAAATCGCATCACCTTCGTACATAAGTGGGTTATCAGTACTCCAGTCATTTAAACTACCGCGAATAAACACCGGTGTTTGTGCAAACATTTCGCCGTTGAGTACTTTAAGCGATACGTTATTTAAATCACTGGCATCAAATACAAACTGGTATTCTCCTTGCTCGGCAATATCTATGGTCATATTTGCGCCCGCAACTGATAACTGCTCAGCGGTGCCAACTATTACACTGGCATCTCCCTCAGCCGATCCATAATCAACCGTGCTCCAATCTTCTGACGCTATTTTAAATTCATAACTTGCAGCGCTCAGTGATTTAGTAAAGGTGTAAATACCTTTACCTTTATAACTTAGCTCATCGGTTACTCCCCAGTCATTAAGCGTACCGCGTACATAAATAGCAGTGCCTACAAATGGCTCTTCATTATATACAGTAAGCGTTGGGTTTTCAGGATTTGAAGCATCAAGCGAAAATACATAGGTTGCATCAATGGCTGCACTAAATGTCATGTTTGCACCTGAGCGTGTTAATGGCTCGCTTTGGTTTTCAACTACATCTTTATCAGCATCAAAAAGCGCGCCAAAATCAACCGTTGACCAATCTTCAGAGGCAATTTTAAATTCGTAGTCGCCAGCGCTTAGCGCAATTGCTATACGGTATTCGCCCTCGCCAATATATTCAAATGCATCACGAGTGCTCCAGTCGTTTAAACTACCACGAACAAAAACATCGGTACTGCCATAAGGCACTACATCAGGTGCACCCACAGTTGCATTTGCACTTAAGCCAGCACCTTGGCTCTCACCTTGGTTTTTAGTAAATACAGCCAATGTGTAAGGCGGTACAGTAAATGTGCCTTCGTTATCGCCAGTAGCAAAATTAGCACCGGTCATGCTTGCATCAACACTGTTTTTTAATACATCGTGTAATTCAAAATCCGCTGCGGTAGCAATAGTATGGCTAAGAGTTTGCTCGGTTGCGTTAATCACGACAACAAGCGCATCAAGTGCTGGGTCTAAGTCTGTGAGTTCTTCACCATCATCAATGCTCATTACAATTAAGCCGTGCTGCTGGTTTTTACCCACATTGTGAAATCCGACACGGTCGATAACATCTTGTTCCGTTGTTAATCTAAATAACGGGCTTGCGCTGCGGATAGCCAAGAATTCCTGAAATACATCACCTGCATAAGCTATGTCTTGCGGCATTGCCTGTGCATCTGCATTAGCAGAGATAGGCATAATTTCAGACCATTTTTCTTGGTTCTTCTCTGCGTTTGGTAAACCAATGTTCCAGTTATTATTCTCTTTGGTTAAATCAACAGCATTAAACCAATCACCGGCATTATAGCTATCACGGTCCATTGACTTAGAACGCAGTAAATCAGCGCCCAATTGCATAAATGGGATGCCTTGGCTCATAAGTGGAATCGACAATGCCACATTGTGCGCGCGCACACGTTGCTCAATACTCATGCTTGATGCATGTTTGTATTGCAACTGATCCCACAGCGTTTCGTTATCGTGTTTTGATACGTAATGAATGCTGTCGGCAGGGTCAAGTGCATACGCCGTTGGTTGAGTGTTCCAAGTAAAGCTATTACCTTTAGATGAATTACCTTTAAAGTCTTTTAAAATGTAATTTTGTAAGTTGCCCGCCAGCGATAACCGTAACGTGTCTTGTTCAGCTAGGTTGCCATCTGTCGGGTTATTGCTAAACATTGCACCACCACGTACGGCTTCACGAATACGGTCGTTAAATGTGCCTACCTCTGAGCCTGCCATATCAGCCTGTTTAGCTTGTGTGAATAAACGATTGTTGGCTACTTCACCAAAATCCCAGCCCTCACCGTAAAAATAGTTATCAGGGTCAACGGCTTGCACGGCTTCACGCGCAGCTAATATTGATGATTTAGGCATATGCCCCATTACATCAAAACGAAAGCTGTCATAACCAAAGTCACGAGCAAGAATAACCATTGAATCTGCAACAAACTTATCCATCATCACATGTTCAGTTGCTGTGTTTTCACAACAGGTTGAGCGCTCTATTTCACCACTTACTTCGTTATAACGATGGTAATAACCCGGTACCAACTTATCAAACACTGATTTTTCCCAGATACCCGACGACGTTGTATGGTTATAAACCACATCAAGTACAACACGAAGTCCTACTTCTTGCAGTGATTGCACCATAGCGCGTGTCTCAACTACACGAGCAATGCCATCGCTGCTTGATGCATACGAGCCTTCAGGCGCAATAAAATGATGAGGATCATAACCCCAGTTAAAGCCATCTAAATCACGCATCGCACTGGCTAATGCTTGTGCATCGTCTGAGCCAGGTAGGTAACTTTGCATAATATCGACAATGGTGCTGTTTTTATCTTCGATTTTACATGCATCGGCTTCATCGTTAATACGCTCACATAATTTACCTAAGGTGTCTGTAATTTCCACACGCTGTGAAGCATCTTCTTCAATGGTGCCAATATCAGTCACTGGCAGTAAATGAAAGTGTGTTAAGCCCTTATCTGCTAATTGCTTAAGGTGCTGCATTGGCACGCTTTCAAGTTCAGTGAATGCAAGGTATTTACCACGGTTTGCTTCGCTTACTGACTGATCACGCACACTAAAATCACGTACATGGCCTTCATAAATAACCGCATCTTCTGGGTTAGTAATAGTAGGCACGATACGCTCATCCCAGCCTTCTGGTTTAGTGTCTTCATCTGCTAAATTAATCAGCTGGCTGTATAAGCCATTGGTAGATACATTGAGTGAGTAAGGGTCTGTACTCCATAGCGACTCTATTTGCTGAGTCAGTGGGTGGTAAACATCAAAATTAAAGCGATAGTAATGGCGGTCATATTGCGTATCTAAACTTACTTGCCAAATACCTGTCTGCGTATTTAATGTCATTGGCGTAGAGTGCACTTGTGTTTTTGCATCATCAAACACGTTTAGCACCATGTTATTAGCGGTGGGTGCCCACACAGTTACATCAATCGTGTTATTACCATAATTTACGCCAAGTAATGCCTCGTTAGCATCGTCTTCGCCTTGTGTGTAAAGGGCATCGAGTGCTTTAGCGGTTTGTACAAAGGTTGCTTCTAGTAGCTTGCCATCGGCATCGTAGCCTGCAACAACAAGCTGTTGCTTTATAAGCTGCTTTGCAGCGTCTGCATCCCAACTACCTTCATAAGCAGTCCAATCCGTTAAGTGTGGTACTTTTGCAGCTTGCTCATCAGTTAACTCGCTTGCAGTCAGCTCAACGGTTTCACCATTTAGCCCAGTGTCTAAATCAACCACCAAGTCAGCGGCTGCTGAAGAATGTAACTTAATGATTTGTGTAAGCTCATTACTTGGCTTATACAATACTGTATTTAAATCAATCCAATGTGCTGATGCACCATCTATCGCCACCGGACGTTCGCCCAAGCTTAAAATAGGGTATTCAAACACCGAAGGCTCACCATGAATGGTAAAGTTCATACGCTGAAACTTTTCATCGTCTTGCATAAGCGGCATTGTTAAATCAACATCACCAAACGCTTTACCCGATCCTTCTGTGCCAATGTGCACAATAAAGTTAGCACACTCGTTATAACCTTCTTTGAGGTCAATTATCCAGTAGGCACCGTAGTTTGGGTCAATCCCATCGTATTCATGGCCGTTAGCCCAATCGCTCGTGTCAAACGGAGGTGCGTAAGCATCACACACATCGTTATTCCACGAATGTAATCGGTAACCTTCGTAGTTATCGTCGGCTAAACGGTTATAAAATAAAACTGCCTCACCTTCACCAGCAAATACAATAGGATCAGGCAATGTTGGGTCGGCGCCCACTACACAGCTTTCGTTTTTATCATCCGGTACAGTAGGCGCTGCACAAGTTATAGGCTCAGGGTCCACACATTGCGAGCCTGCTTCGTTTGGTACTTGTGGCACATTACAGGTTAAAAGCTGCTGCCCCGACTCAACTTCATCTGTCCCACCACATCCTGCTAATATCATTAACCCTAAGGCTATTAGCAAATATTTAGACATTGTTATAATTTTCATTTTTAAACGCTCCGTTTGCTAATTAATGACTGTATGTAAAACCAAGATAAAACTGACGACCAAAGTACTGAGTAGTCCCTGTTCGCTGCTCTGAGCCAAAGTAACTTTGGGTTGGTTCATCGGTTAAGTTATTAACTTGCAAAAGCATGGTGAGTGAATCGCTAAAGCGATAAGACGTTTGAAAATCGATGACTGTTTCAGCATCAAAATTAACCACTTGTTCGTTAATGGCAACCTGCTCTGATACAAACTCATCGCGGTAGCGTACATTAAGGCGGGTTTCAAAATCGTCTAAAGCATAAAATAACGTAGCATTAAGCACATTATTAGATAACCCAGGTAAAGATTGAACGAGAGTATCGCCCCCTAAACTGGTTATCGATTCAATTTCACTTTCAGTGTATGAGTAACTTGCATTAGCGCCTAAACCATTAAATGGTTCTGGTAAAAAGGTAAACACTTGCGTATAAGCAAGCTCTAGCCCTCTAATGTAACCACCTTCCCCATTATTAACAGCCGTGGTGTAAATACCGTTTGTTGTAGCAACTTGCTCACCACTGACCGGATCTTCTATAAAGTCAGGGACATTAAAGCCATTTCCTTTAAAGTCGAAGTTCTCAATCGATAACGTTTCAACAAACGAGTCTATATTTTTATAAAATAACGCCGCAGCAACAGTGCCGTTACCTTCTTCAAAATAATATTCGTAAGATAAGTCGTACTGGTCAGCATAAAAGGGTTTTAAAAATGGGTTGTTATTACTTGAACCGTTAATAACACCATCGTCACTTACGTTTGCGCTGGCATCGCCCGCTAAGCGGTTAATTGGCGCACGCGACATTACTTTAGCCGCAGCAAAGCGTACAAGTGAATTATCGTTAAGTTGTAGGTTTAAATTTAATGAAGGTAAGTAGTCGGTGTATTTAATGCCTAATATATTAGGTGCGTATAAATCATTTACAATGCCGTTCTCATCAACAATATTTTGCGCACCTAAGCGCGCATCGCCTGCTACGTTTTCAAGTACCGTTGCAGATTGATCGGTTTCTATTCGGCGCACTCCCACATTACCCGATAAGTCGAGCCCGGCTATTTGCGTGTTAATGTTTATCATAACGTACGCAGCTAACACATCTTCAAATACTGACCCGCTTTGCAGCACTGTCCAAGAATAGTTAGTTGTGTATCCTTGCGCGTCATCTACGCCATCAGCATTACCCCATGTTTGAACGGGTTCTGGCGTGCCATCTGGAAACCATGCATTAAGTGCTTTATCTAAATCAATGGCTAAATACGATGGGAAATAACTAAAGTCGCCCTGCCAATCAACCACTGATGCCATATCGTCGGTTAAACGCAAAGGGGGTTGCGCTGATGAAAACGCCCCGTCGTTACCATACTCAAATACCGAACGCTTTCGGCTGTATTCTCTATCTGAATAGCGTGCACCAAATTCTACTGAGCTAAAAATATCGCTTTCTAACTCGTATCTAAAATCGAGTCTAAATGCCGTTACTTCATCTTCGGTTTGATCAGGGTAAATACCATATTTACTGACCATTACGCGGTCTATATCACTAAAGGCTGCCGCTTGATTAAACCCAACGTCAGGTAGATTTAACCCATTTAACTGATAGTTAATTGCAACGTTGCTATCAAATACCGGCGTTTCTGCATTGGCATCTTCAGCTACTAAGCTCCACAACAAACCGTTTCTAAAATTACTTTTTGCGCGAGAAAGCGCTACATCAGCATTAACATTTAGTCTATCGGTTACTTGCCAATCGGCATTAACGCCAAAGCTGTCTACTTCGTCAAAATCTTGGTTGTCGTCATTCACTATTTCAACACGGGTATAACTTTTCGAAGTACGATTAACAGCAGCACCAATTACAGCATTACCATCAAGTTGCGCATTTGCGTATGCTGCAGATGGGCCGCCTAATTTAACCCTAAAACCGCGGGCAAATGACTCTTTATCAAAGCGCGATAAAAACGCATCACCTTTTAATTTAAAATTATCTACCGGTGCCCACTCTATGGCAGCCAAATAGCCATTACGGGTTTCTTCACCGCCTAAATGCTGTAGCTCAAAGCCCTCGCTAATGTATTCACTTTCTGGGCTATCTATGGGGCCATTTGTGTCGTTTGGTACGCCATCAACATCTTTTCTATCGTTGTATGCAAGGCCAATAAACTGTGTTGCTACACTTGGCTGAAATAAACGCGCAAACCCCAGTGCTACACCTAATGTATCGTCTAAATATTTACCTTGATACGAAAAGCTAATTCGGTCACCAAACTCAGTGGCATCCGATACCTCAGATGAACGGTCGTTATACATACCGCGCACATTAGCTACAAATTTATGCTTTTGATCATTATTGAGTGGGCTGGCTGTTTCAAGCTCTACCGTACCTGCCACACCACCTTCTATAAGCGATGCCTTTGGCGATTTATATACCGCCGCAGAGCTAATTAATTCTGATGGGTATTGGTCAAACTCAATACTGCGGCTACCACTTGTAGATACCTGCTCACGACCGTTAAGTGTTGAAAATACAAAGCCGCCCGACAGCCCGCGTATATTAATTTGTGCAGCCTGCCCGCCAGTGCGCACAGCTGAAATACCCGGTAAACGAGTCAGTGCATCGGCCATTGAAATATCAGGCAATGCGCCTAAGTCATCAGCAGAAATTTGTTCTGACACCGTATCGCTAAATCGCTTTTGGTTAAGCGATTGAATTAAGCTGCGACTAAAGCCGCGCACTTCAATCACTTCTACATCGGTTTGAACTTGAGCGGGTTTACTCGTATCTTCAGGTGGTTCTTCAGTAGCTGCAATAGCACTATTGGCGGCAAATAATGCCAGCATGAGCGCATTTAATTTAAACTTTTGCATGTGTGTGCCTTTTGGTTATTGTTTTGTGTGGTGTGTCAGTGCAGTAAAAACACAACCAACAAATTGTAACCAAAAGGTGAATGTTTTGTGATGAATACGTATGCAGTATAGTCTGCTTAGGCTGTAGCTATTTTGAGCAATTTAGCTAGCAATAGCTTAAATACTCACTACCACCCTAATGGCTAAGGCAATAAATACAAAACCCAGTACTTTGTCTAACCATGGATTGTGTTTAGTAAACCCAAAACGGTTTTTAGAATACTCTGTTACGGCGGCAACAAGTAAGTACCAACCGGTATCAATCACAAATACAGTTAAACACATCACCATTGCAATGCTTAGGGTAAGATTTTCTGGATCAATAAACTGTGAAAACAAGGCTAAAAAGAAAATAGCAAGTTTGGGATTTAAAAAGGCAATGGCAAACCCATCTTGTAATGCTTTAATGCTACTCACTTCGCTATTTTGTATTTTAAGTTCATCATTGTTGGGTTTAGACAATAAAATTTTAATTCCTAGGTAAGCTAAATAGGCAGCGCCTAAATACACTAACACCTGATACACAGTAGGAAACTGTAGCATTAACGCACCCAAGCCAAGTAATGAGGCTCCCGCATATAGTCCCACTCCAATACCATGACTTAGCGCCGCTAGCATGCCATTTTTCATACTGCCGTTGAGCGAATGCTTTAATACAACCGCAAGGCTTGGACCCGGCGACATTGCGCCCATCATACAAATAGCCACTAGGCCTAACCACATAGAAAGAGTCATTTACAGCTCGTCAATTTCAATAAATAATGTATAACCATGCACTTGCCCATAAAAACCGGTTATTGGCACTGCGCTAATTACTTTCCAGCCATCTTGATTTAATTCCTGTATGCGATCATTCAGCGCCGCTATATTTACCCCACCCATAAAGCGGGTCTTTCTAAATTCGATTACTTTTTGCATTTAAATCCCTGTGTATCTTATAACGTGTATTGAAAATCGTAGTAATGTACACCGTCTTCAATGCGTATTTTCATACTACCGGCTAATCCTTCTAGCTCATCAGTGCCTGAGTCGGGAATTACATTTAAAATTAGGCTATCTTGGCCTTTATCCATAGTACCAAAATGCTGCAATACAAAGCTGCCTTTTTTGCCTTCAAGTTCGCCTATTACTTGCTCTATAGCAACATAACCGGCACTACCTTGCACAGGTGTCATAGCGCTTAACATTTCGCCTTGGCTGGAGGCATTAAGCGCTCCTGTAAATGTTTTATCTATCGACATGCGCCCTAAATTAATACCATTTTGGCCACTTGCATAGCCTTCTATTGGGGCTAGGTTTACATTAAATTCTCCACTTACGGTTGCTGTCGTCATAATGTTTCCTTATTGATGATTTAAACTGTACTTATATTTGAGCGTATTGATTTTTATTATCTCAGTGCCATATCTATACCTTAACCTTTAAAAAGAATCCACTATGTCAAAAACAACACCTATGCCTGAAAAAGCTGCCTTTAGCAGTTTATTGCCTATTTTTGCATTTATAAAACCCTATAAATGGATGGTTATAGCAGCCCTTGGCGCTTTATTAGTAACGGCTGGCGTTAATTTATCGTTAGGCCAAGGGGTTAAGTTTGTTATAGATCATGGCTTTATTGCGGGCTCTCAAGCGCAACTTCAACAAGCTGTATTAGTACTTATTGGTTTAATTAGCTTATTGGCTGTAGGCACCTTTAGCCGCTTTTATCTAATGTCGTGGATTGGCGAGCGAGTCAGTAACGATATTCGTAAAGCCGTGTTTAATCGCATTGTTACTTTGCACCCAAGCTACTTTGAAGAAAACCGCAGTGGCGAGCTTATGTCGCGTTTAACAACCGACACCACTTTACTGCAATCAATTATTGGCTCATCGTTTTCTATGGCGCTGCGTAGCGCATTAATGCTGGTTGGCGGTTTGGTAATGTTATTAATTACCAACTTAAAGCTTACGCTCGTAGTGGTTGCGTGTGTGCCGCTGGTATTAGTGCCGATGATGGTATTTGGCAAAAAGGTGCGTAAACTTGCAAGCTCGAGTCAAGACGCCATTGCCGATATAAGCACCTATGCCGGCGAGATCATTCAAAATATTAAAGTGGTACAAAGCTATAGCCACGAAACACAAGAGCAAGATGCTTTTGCACTTGAAACCGAAAAAGCCTTCAACGTTGCCAAAAGCCGCATTAAACAGCGCTCGTTTTTAATTGCCGCTGTAATATTTTTAACCTTTAGTGCCATTAGCGCAATGCTTTGGGTTGGCGGCAGTGATGTACTGGCAGGCACTATGACCGGGGGTGAACTGGGTGCGTTTGTGTTTTACGCTATTATGGTGGCCATGTCGGTGGCAACGGTTGCTGAAGTGTACGGTGAACTACAAAGAGCGGCAGGTGCAGCTGCCCGTTTACTTGAATTACTGGCCGTTAAAAGTGAAATTGAAAATCCAGAAAACCCACAAGACGCTCAGCTACAAAATAACGCAACTTTGCCTGCAATCTCGCTTGAAAATATCAGCTTTAATTATCCGTCTCGCCCGGATGTCAGTGCACTTAACAAAATAAGCTTAAGCATTTCGCAAGGTCAAACAGTCGCTATTGTTGGCCCATCTGGCGCAGGTAAAACAACCTTATTTGAGTTACTACAGCGCTTTTACGACCCAGCTAGTGGCGCAATAAAATTTCACGATATTGATATTAAGTCGCTCTCTTTAAACACTCTGCGCGATAAAATGGGCATGGTGGCACAAAACCCTATTTTATTTAGCTCAGATGTAATGCATAACATTCGTTACGGCAATCCAAACGCCACTGACGAGCAAGTATACGCCGCTGCAAAACATGCCCATGCTGATGAATTTATTAAACAATTACCGCAAGGTTATAATAGCTTTTTAGGTGAGCAAGGGGTAAGGCTATCGGGTGGGCAAAAGCAGCGAATTGTATTGGCACGCGCTATTTTAAAAGACCCTGAAATACTGCTTTTAGATGAAGCGACCAGCGCACTCGATGCGCAAAGTGAGCATCATGTACAAGCGGCGCTTGAGCACTTAATGCAAAATCGCACCACGTTAATTATTGCCCATAGGCTAGCAACGGTTAAGCATGCAGATGTAATTGTAGTAATGGAAAATGGGGAAATAAAAGCAACAGGGAGCCACCAGCAATTGCTAGCAAGCTCCCCTTTGTATCAGCGTCTTTGTGAATTGCAGTTCAACAAAAATTAATCTTCAGTGTTTGGCACTATTTGAATTTCTACACGGCGGTTTTGAGCACGGCCATTTGCGCTATCGTTAGTCGCAATTGGACGTGTTTCGCCATAACCCATAGTACTTACACGCTCAGCCATAATTTGCTGATTAACTAAGTAGTTTTTAACGCTTTGAGCACGCTCACGCGATAGGTTCATGTTGTAGCTATCTTTACCTGTGCTATCTGTGTGGCCTTCAATACTTAGGTACGTTTTTTCGTATTTGTTCATCACTTTAGCAATTGCATCTAAGGTGTCGTTAAAGCCAGACGAAATATAAGATTGATCAGTCGCAAAGGTAATATTAGATGGCATAACTAAACGCAGGTTATCGCCTTCGCGTACAACTTCAACACCCGAGCCTGCAAGTTCATCACGAAATGCTTCTTCTTGCTTATCCATGTAATTACCCACTGCAGCGCCAGCTAGTGCGCCAATGGCAGCGCCTATAAAAATACGCTTATCTTTATGGTTACTTGTTGCTTTGCCTAATACGCCACCGGCTGCTGCGCCAATAGCCGCGCCTTTGCCGGTATTATTCATTTCACAGCCGCTTAGTAATACTGCGATAACTGATGCACTTATTAGTGATTTAGTTAATGTCATGATGATGTCCTGTTCGTTCTAGAATTACCAAGAGTATGCAAATACATCTATGAACAAACTATGAAGTGTCTGTTAATTTTTAAGTAAAATTAACTTTAGCAACGCATAAAACGGTAAACTCAGCAGTGTGTTTTTAATAAAAATGTCATACTAGTTTGTGACAATTTAATGAATTTTGAAAAAGGACTCTAGCTCAATGTTATTAGCTATTTTTAGGCAGTTTTTTTTGCTTGGGTGTATGAGCTTTGGTGGCCCAGCCGCACATTTAGGCTATTTTAAACGCCATTTTGTAGATACATTAAACTGGCTAACCAACACTCGTTATGCCCAGCTTATTAGCTTAAGCCAAGCTCTTCCAGGGCCAGGCTCTAGCCAAGTAAGCTTTGCTATTGGTGTAGAGCGAGCGGGCGTACTTGGCGGAATAGCTGCGTTTATTGGTTTTACACTGCCTTCATTTTTAATTATGGTGCTACTTGCTATTAGTGCGCATCAGTTTGATGCCGTTTACTTTGCAATTATTGCCGGTTTAAAGCTATTTGCAGTGGTAATTGTTGCCGATGCCACGCTAAGTATGGCTAAAAGCTTTTGTACAAGCATTACTTTAAAGTTACTTGCAGTACTAAGTACGCTTGCCTTAATACTATTGCCAATGATGGGCACCCAAATCGCTATTTTAGTAATTGCTGCAACAATAGGCGCGGTTTGGCCTTTATTAAAATTAAACACAAGTGCGGCGCAAACAAGTGATTCCAAAAACACTGTAAATTGGCTTCCACTAGGCTTATTTGCTTTATTGCTGTGTATTAGTTTTATTCCTTTAGGGCGAGAATTTGCTTTGTTTACCCCTTTTTACCAAGCGGGTGCCATGGTATTTGGTGGCGGACATGTTGTGCTTCCTGTTCTGCAGGCAGGTGTACCAGCACTCAGTGATGAGCAGTTTTTAAGTGCCTACGCCAGCGCTCAAGCTGTACCTGGACCAATGTTTACAATAGCTACTTACCTAGGCGCGCAACTCACTTCAGAGCAACCCTTAATAGGGGCCATAGCTGCAACCCTACTTATTTTTACACCGGGTTTTTTATTAATGCTGGCGTTTCAAAAAAGCTGGTTAAACCTGGCAAGTAAACCTCGCTTTGCAAGCTCTATTGCTACGCTTAATGCTGCCGTAGTGGGCTTTTTAGCGGCGGCTTTGTACTCACCTATTTGGACATCGGCCGTTCACAACCTATGGCAGGTTGCACTGGTTATTGTGGCCTTTGCATGGCTAAGAATGAAAAAGCCACCTATTTGGTGGCTCTTAGCTTTATTTATTGCTGTGGGCCTTGCTCAGCACTATTTGCCACTACTTTGAACGTAGGCTTATCTGTTTGTTGAGCGTTAGGTTGGCTTAATTGCCCACTTACGCTCTGATATGCTCTAAGGCCAAACACCGGCAGTACCGCAAGCAAGTGGTCCATAATTTCGGCTTGTAAGTGCTCATAAGAAATCCAGCGTTTATCTTCGCTAAAGCAGTAAAACTCAATAGGTAAGCCATGGTTTAATGGCTGAAGCTCTCGTACCATTAACGTGAGCGATGTATTAATTTTATTATGCTGCTTTAAGTAACCCTCTGCGTAACGACGAAATAGACCTAAGTTAGAGACCGGATCAGGTAATGACGCAACACGTATATACTCATGCAGCGGAATAGCCGCATCTATTTGCTTTCTAAACTCGTCGCTTACTAAACAAATGCTATGCATGTCTATGTTTAGTGAGCGCTTGATACGTCTACCGCCTGATTCTTGCATTCCACGCCAGTTTTTAAACGAACCCGCAACCAGCATATAAGTAGGAATAGTAGTAATGGTGTTATCCCAGTTGCGCACTTTTACAGTATTTAAACCTAAATCTATAACCTCACCATCTGCGCCATAGTTTTCTACTTGGATCCAATCACCGTAAGTAACTAAGCGATTTGCCGCAATTTGAATACTCGCTACAAAGCCTAAAATAGTGTCTTTAAATACTAATAAGGTAACAGCGGCTATTGCACCAAAACCAGAGAGAATATACGTAGGTGATTTTTCAAGTACGATACTCACTATTAATATTGCACATACAATAAACGTAATAAGTTTTACGACTTGTAGTAAGCCCTGAATAGGCACTTCGCGTGCAAAATCTAGCTGGTTATAAATAGCACCAGCTATACTCACTATACTGCTAAAAATAAAGCCTACGTGAATAATCAGTATGCCTTGCCCAATCGTTTTTAAAATTTCGGCGGTTAGCTCATTGACTGGGTACACGCTATCAAAGGTTGCTAAAAAAAGTACACTACATAGCATACCTGCAATACGTTTATTGAGTTTATTAAGCAACGGGGAGAGTAAACCAATACGCTCAGGAGATAACTTAGTAACAACCTTTTGAATTCCCGGAAGCATCAATCGGCGTGTAAATAAATACACAATTAATAATGATAAAATGCCAATTGAAGCTGCCGTAATTGAGCTAAGAAAATTAGCATCGGGGACTTTTTCAAACCAAGGGGCAATTAAATCCTGAAGGTGTGTGTTGGTCATAGTGTTTCAATTTCCTTACTGACTTGTGGTTCAGGTAAATCTTGTTGAGCATAAATGCCGGTGAGCTGCCTATCTTTAGCAACCCATAGCTCATTAACGTACTTTTGAAAATCGCTTCTAAATGCTTTGTCGTGTTGATAGCTGCCTAGCATTTGCTCATTGATAGGTGTCACATCAATAGAGATATAAATTGAATTAAGCTCACCTGTTAAAATATTACGACACACATGGCTGGTTTTACCGCTGTACACTACGCTCGAATTTAACATAGCGTCAAATTGTTCACCCAGTACCTCAAGCGCAAAGGCGATGCCACCAGCTTTAGGTTTAAGCAAATGTTTAAAAGGACTTTGCTGACTTGTATGTTTTGCTGGTGTGTAGCGGGTGCCTTCTACAAAATTGATTATTGTAGTGGGGTTTCGTCTAAAATTACGGCAACTATGTTTTGTACGCTCAACATCTAAACCTTTAAGTTTTGGGTTTTTAGCGAGCTGTGCTTTACTCACGCGCTTCATAAATGGCATGCCCATAGCCCACGCACCTGAGCCAATAAAAGGCACATACTTTAATTCATCTTTTAAAAAAAACTTTGGGGCAGGTAATTTATGCAATGAGCTAAGTACGGCTATATCTAACCAGCTCATATGATTGCAAATAAGTAAGTACCAACTTTGCACGTTTAAATCGCCATTTATATTTACTTCAATATTAGGGCAACCTAACCACAAGCCAAACCTATTACCATTACACCAACCACGATAAACACGGTGTAAAATAGTGTTTATTACACCCAAAGGGAGCAGCATTTTAACCAGCCCAAACAGTAGCACTAAGGTGCCAAAAATAATCACATTAGAGAATAATACACAGCCTACAATTAAGCCATTAAGCCAATTTGGTAACCACTTTTTTAGCATAACTGTAAGCTCATTATATTTGCCTTATTATTTATGGTTTTGCTCAAGCTGCTGTAGCGTTTGCTCTTTTTCTTCCCATAAACGGTTTAGTTCACTTTGAAAGCCCACTCTAAATTCAGAGTCGCCAGTGTAATCACCAATTAGTTCTTCGCTTACTGGGCGTATATCTACGTGTACGTTAATTTGCTTCACTTTACCACCTGCAAAATCCATAAACGTAGGTATGCCATCTGGGTAATGTATAGTTACGTTAACCACTTTAGAAATTTGCTCACCCATCGCCTGCATTACAAATGCAATACCGCCCGCCTTTGGTTTTAACAAATGTGGGAAAGGGCTACTTTGACGCGCATGTTTTTGCTCTGTAAAACGAGTACCCTCTACAAAGTTAACAACGCTTACTGGCATTTCTTTAAATTTTTCGCAGGCTTTACGGGTTGTTTCTAGGTCTTTACCACGTAATTTAGGGTTCTTTTTTAACTGACTTTTACTGGTGCGAGTCATAAATGGAAAATCGAGTGCCCACCAACACAAACCTAAAATTGGCACGTAAATAAGCTCTTTTTTCAAAAAGAAGTTTAAAAATGGAATTTTGCGATTAAACACTCGCTGTAGTACTAAAATATCTACCCAGCTTTGGTGATTGGCAATGACTAAATACCAATCTTTAAGTTTGGTTTCTTCAAGGCCAGTTACATTAATTTTAGTGGGTGTAAAAAGGCTCTGATTTAAGCTATTAAACGACACCCAAATAGTGGCACATTGCTTAGCAACCCAACTTAAAAGTTTTTGTAAGGGTTTGATAGGAATTAACTTTAATAACCCACAAACAAAAATGGGCACAAACCAAATAAGCGTGTTTATTGTGTAAAAAATAATACTAAATACACTGCGAATAACTGACATTACTTCCATTCCTTTAAACAGTGCGCAGCAACTAATACTGCGCTTATATTTACGTATAAATTAATCTTCAAAATAGGTATAGCCTTCAAGGCCTGCATTAAGCTCTGCTAAATATCCCTCTTTGCATTGCTCGGATACAGTTAACTTATTAACCTGATAAGCAAAGTTATCCGCCAAAATGGCGCTATCATAGTCAACAAACTTTAATACATCCTTAACGCTATCACCTTTAATGGCATTGGTTAGTACATAACCTTCGTCATTTAGCTCAACATGTACTGAGTCGGTGTCACCAAATAGGTTATGTAAATCACCTAAAATCTCTTGGTACGCACCCACCATAAACATAGCAATGTGGTATTGCTCGCCGGGTTTGTACTCAGGAATAGGTAGGCTGGTTTCTATACCTGCACCTTCTACGTATTCACGAATTTGTCCGTCAGAATCACAGGTTATATCTTGAATAATTGCGCGCTGAGTTAAAGGCTGATTTAGGCTTTCTATTGGCATAACCGGAAATAACTGCTGAATGCCCCAAACATCAGGTAACGATTGAAACAGTGAAAAGTTAACAAACAGTTTATCAGCAAGCTTTTCGTTTAAATCGTCGAGTACTTCGCGGTGTGCGCGGGCATTATTGCTAAGCGATGCACGTACGCGATGTAAAATAGTAAAGTATAACTGCTCTATTTTTGCCCACTCTAACATGCTTACTAAACCATGCACGTATTGATCGTGTGCTTCGCTAAATAGGTGCATCGCATCGTGATAAATTTCCAGCGCCATACGCGGGTTTAATCGTTGTAAACACTGCCACATTTCATCAAGTACTAGGGCACTATTTTCAATAGGTGGCTCTGGGTTTAAATGATTAGGCGCTTTTTCTACATCAATTACATCAGTAATTAACACAGCGTGATGAGCCGTTAAAGCGCGGCCCGACTCAGTAATAATGGCCGGGTGTGCAAGGTTATGCTGGTCGCACACTTCAGCAAAGGCATTTACTACGTTACGTGCGTACTCTTCTACTGTGTAGTTCATCGAGCACGCACTGCGAGAGCCTGAGCCTTCGTAATCAACGCCTAAACCACCACCGACATCAACCGTATTAAGTGGCACACCTAACTGAGTAAGTTCCGCAAAGTGACGCGCACATTCGCGCAGGGCGCGGTGTATGTCACGTATATTGGCAATTTGAGAGCCAATATGAAAATGCACCATTTGCATTAAATGCAACTTATTATGCTGCTTAAGTACTTCAACAGCACTAAGCACTTGCCCTGCAGTTAAACCAAACTTACCTTTTTCACCACCGGTATTTTGCCACTTACCTTTACCCACTGAGTTTAAGCGAATACGAATACCAATAGCAGGCTCTATGCCTAAGTTGTCTATTTCTTCAAGTAAGGTAGTGAGTTCTGATAGTTTTTCTACCACTATTTTAACGCTGTGCCCCATAGCTTGACCAATACACGCTAAACGCAAAAACTCACTGTCTTTATAGCCATTACAGACAATAGTAATTGGCTCTTTTGCAACGCCTAAAATAGCCATAAGCTCCGGCTTTGAGCCAGCTTCAAGGCCTACTAAACCACTAGGATGGGCAAGTAACTTACTTACCACAGAGCGTTGCTGGTTTACTTTTATTGGGTATACACAAGTATATTTACCTTGGTATTCACGGCTGCTTTGCGCAAGCGTAAAAGCATTGGTAAGTGTATCAACGCGGTTTTTTAAAATATCAGTAAAGCGTACAAGTACAGGCAAGGTTAAACCTTGTTGTTTAAACTGCTCTGTTAATTGTGTTAAAGAAATAGCGCTTTTGGTTTGGTCACCATCTGGGTAGGCTACCAACTCGCCTTGTGCGTTTATATCAAAATAACCATCACTCCAATGAGCAACGTTATAAGTAGCGCGTGCTGTTTCTAAACCCCAGGTCATGGCAACTCTTCTTTAGTCAATTTAGCTATAAAGGCGCATTTTAATACGTCAGTACTGGCTAGGCTAACAAAAATTGAACTTTCACTCATCCCTAGCTAACTTTATTCGTTAAATCGGTTAAAATATCATTGAGCAAAACGCCAAGCACTGGCAGAATTGCCCCTTTTTCATACTCAACCTAAAAAGTGTAAAAGCAACTATGGCAAATTTAGATCAAAGTAAGTGGTTTACTGAAATTAGCGACCGCGATGGCAGCGCATTTTCATTACGTATTAACAAAAAGCTAGACGAAAAACAGTCTCCTTTTCAAAAAGTAGAAATGTTCGAAACCACAGACTTTGGTAATTTAATGATCATCGACGGCTGTACAATGGTTACAACCCGCGAAAACTTTTTTTACCATGAGATGATCAGCCACCCTGCACTTTTAGCGCACCCGAATCCTAAAAACGTAGTGATTATAGGCGGCGGCGACTGCGGTACATTACGCGAAGTATTAAAACACCCAGGTGTAGAAACCGTAACGCAAATAGATATAGACGAAGTAGTCACGCAAATGTCGTTAGAGTACTTCCCAGAACTTTGCGAATCAAACAACGACCCTCGTGCTAATGTTATGTTTGACGACGGCATTAAATATATGCGTGAAGCCGCTGGTGAGTCTATCGATGTTGTTATTGTTGATGGCACAGACCCAGTAGGCCCAGGTGAAGGTTTATTTAACCATGCGTTTTACACAAGTTGCCTAAATGCACTTCGCCCAGGCGGTATTTTAGTGCAGCAAAGTGAATCGCCACTTATGCACATGCCATTGTTAGTTGAAATGCGTGAAGCTATGTTAAGTGTAGGATTTAATGATTTACAAACACTGCCATTCCCACAACCAATTTACCCAAGCGGTTTATGGTCAGTAACACTTGCTCGTAAATCAGAGACATTTAACGGCTTTAGAGAAGACGGCGCAGCACAAATAGCCGAGCAAAGTGAATACTACAACAGCGGTATTCACCATGGTGCACTAGCTACACCTAACTACATGAAACGCGCGTTTGATAAAAAGTAATTTACACTTTTTTTGAAACTAAAAGGGAGCTTTAAAAGCTCCCTTTTTTGTACTTTAAAAACGCCATTGAGCGTTTAGCATAATTTGCTGCTGCGATATGCGCTGTGCAAAGCCGCTGGCGGCTCTATTTTTTATAAAACTTTTAAGCGCAGAGCCTTCAACACCTAATTGCCAACTATTACTGAGCTGGTAGCGCCACGTTGCGGTTACCCCTTCCCCATGGCTGGCATTAGGATCAAACGCAGTGGTGTCGTTATCTGTCACTTTAAAGTAATCATAGCGTACTGAAACTCGATGCTTACCTTCTTTATGGCTTAGCATTAAGTAATGGCTGTAAAACGCATTATCAATTAGAGCATTCGCACCCATTTCGGTTTCACCATTGAGCAGCTGTGCTATAACGCGAGTTTTGCTATTAAATTTATATAGCCAGGCAACGCTCGCAAAGCGAGTGTCCCACGCATACTGCCCAGAGCTATAATTTACAGTACTGGGATCGCCGTTATTATCGTAGTAATAAACACGAAATTGCGATTTTTTTAAGTAATCCCAATGTACACCTGCATAATAGCCAAATCGCCCATCTACTTCTTCAAAGGGCAAAACACGGCCCGATTGCCAGCGTAAATCAAACTCATTTAATGAGGCTATAGGGCCAATGTTAACCCCTTCATTAAATGTGGTTTGTCTATCGTGCAATGCAAAACCACGCCAAGCGAGTAAAGTACCGGTAGGATCATTGCCTTTAAACGTAGCGCCTACAAAGCTAAAACTATGCTTAGAATTAAAGCGCTTAGCTGGGCGTTTAAGAGTTGCTTCGATACCAACGGTACGTAACTCTTCGCCTATCCAGCTATTAATGGCTGAGTTTGTGTAGTTATAAGGAGAAGTCCAGCCTATATCGGGGTTTTCAAGCGACATGAGCGGATAAAAACCACCACCGCGCACATGCCATTTGTACTTACTATCAGTAAGAGGCTGATACTTAATATAAGCTTGTGTTAAGCCTAAGCCAACATCAGGATCCTGATTTAAATTTAATACCCCATGAGCCGACCAACTAGATGCTAAATCAACATTAAAATCTAAAATCCCTTGCGATAAAATAAGCTCATCACTTTTTGTATCATGGCGATAGAGGCCAACTCCACCATCTTGAAAGCTTGTATTATCATCACCTTGTACAGCTCTAACTTGTATCAAACCTTTAACCTGCGCATGTAGCGCAGCACTAAAAAATAAAATACTAACTAAAAATACAAACGTTAAAGTGCGATTAATAATCATCAAATTCATCCGTTGCAAAATCAATTTGCGCGGCTACTTCCTGTTTAACTTTATATTCAAGCGATTGCGTACCTACAATCATATCTTTAGTTTCAACATTACTTATATCACTAAACCCTGAATGCCAAACACTTAACGTATATTCGCCCGCGCCGGTCTGTAAATTAGCCTTACCGTTTTCATCTGTAATTGCAAACACAGTGCTATCGACGACCACTATATAACCTAGCATCCAATCGTGAATATTACAGCCAAGCTCAACCACACCCGTTTGGTCAAAAATAATCGGTGCTTTTGGCTGCTCTTTATATAGCTTTAATTCGAATGTTTTTGCTTTAGAAAATGAATAAACGTGGTGCATGATAGAATCCGCATTTGGAAATTCTACTTTTGCATTTTGCGGAACAACTAATATTCGCGGAATAAACTCTCTATTCTGTTGGCTCATTGCATAAGGAGCTTCAGGCGCGGTAATCTCAGTAGAACCGCTAGCAGTTAACCACACAACGGCATTAGCTAAGGGCTCATTACTTGAATTTTTTATCGTTATATTGGCGGTAAAGCCCTGAGCACTGGCACATAATAAAAATACATAAACTAAAACTTTGATCATATTAGTCGTCGCTATTATCAATTTATTTACATTATAGACCGAACAAGTCGTTAAATTCTTTCTATTTTTTAAAACATTGAATACGTATGTAATCAGTCGTATTAATAGCCAACAGTCATTATCCTTAAATTTCACCACCGACTCATCTAAGGACACACAATGAGAATACCAGCACTTGTGCTTTTAGCCTTTGCTAGCAACAGCTACGCACAAACGGTAGAGCTAAAATCGCCAGACACACAAATAACGGTCATCATTTCTGATGAAAACACCACACCAAGCTACTCTATAGAGTTTAAAAATAATCCTGTTATAAATAAATCACTGCTTGGATTTGAATTTAAGACTCAAGCTGCGTTTAGTGATGGCTTTAAAATTAAAGATATCAAGCAGCAAAGCGTAGACTCACAGTGGCAACAGCCATGGGGAGAGCGCCAAACAGTCACAGATAAACATAACGAAGTAGCTGTTACCTTTACAAAAAAAGAATCTAACTCAGGCACTTATACTATTCGTTTTCGCGCATTTAATAGTGGTGTAGGCTTTAGATACGAAGTACCTAAACAAGCAGGCTTTGAGCAAACATATATAACTAAAGAACTAACTGAGTTTGC
>JGI24517J20059_1000249_pt1 | contig 33564 bp, 24 predicted proteins | sample LinPmetageLP41_FD_20059 | JGI IMG/M metagenome (IMG submission 20059) | reverse complement strand
CAGCAGGCCTTCACGGCGTAGATACCGATCCTGATGAGAGAAGCCAACGGCCAGCCACTTCAGGTCGTCCGATCAGAGCTCTCGTGAATGAGGCGGGGTTATTGAGAATAAATCTAACGTAAATAAGTTTAATGAAACTTAGCTTATAAATTAGCTTTAGTTTAGTTTGCACGTTTTAGGATTAATTTGGTTTAACCTGAGTCAAAAGTCTATCGCTATCTGAACCATTCATGGAATGTCGCGCCAAAGTAGGGGCTACCAACGACATTCCAATCTTGAAAAGCCCTGGCGCCACAGGAACGACCCTGCGACGCAAAGCGGCAGGGGGATGAGAAAGATCGAAAAGCTCATGACAGCTGATGACAAGATGAGAAATTATCAAGCCGCCAGCAAAAAAACGCCCGGCATACTTCAGCGCCAAATGGTGAAGTATGCCGGGCCAAAAGATCGCGGATCGCGACCATGAACCTCTGGGGCTAAAAGAACGCGCTTACCGGGCGCGTTCCAACCAATTCATCACCTCATCAAGCCGATGCTTTGCACGAGGGAAATCAATATCTAGTAGCAAACCACCTTACCAACCTACTATAGATACTAGGTTAGCAGGATACCAGGAAAAAGAGAAAGAGGAATTTCCATCAACTTTAGTGTTGCCGGATAAATGCTGTGTCCGGTCAGTGCCGGAGGCAGAACGTCTTCGTCTCGGGCATCAATTGGCGCGATCATGTTGCGACGATCGATCACCTAATGCCCACACACCGCACAAGCCGGGTCTCTGGGTAACGCGAAACGACGCCATTCGCCGCTCAATGCATCGAACGTCGACAATCCGCGAAGGGGCTGCCCAGCGCCACAGATTAGTTTCATGGCTTCCAGCGCCTGAAAGCTGCCGATAATGCCGACCAGGGGAGACACCACACCGCTCTCCGCGCAGGTCAGCGCTTCGTCGTCATCCTGTTCTCCATAGAGACAGGCATAACACGGCGACGAGGGTTGGCGTGGATCGAACACCGCCAGCTGTCCAGAAAAGCGAATGGCGGCACCACTCACCAGCGGGGTTCGAGTTTCTACACAGGCGCGATTGATCGCGAAGCGGCTGGAAAAACGATCGGTACAGTCGAGCACCACATCGGCCAAGTCAATTTCTGCCGTCAAGACATCGCCGACGAGCCGAGCATTCAAAGCCCGCACCTCGCACGCGGCGTTCAATCTTCGCGCCGCATCGGCCGCCGAGTACGCCTTGAACTGTCCCAGCGCCCCTTCGGTGTGCGCGATTTGCCGCTGCAGATTGGATAATTCGACGACATCGTCATCGGCGATACTCAAACAACCGATACCCGCCCCGGCCAGATAGAGCGCCGCAGGAGAGCCCAGCCCACCGGCACCGATAATGAGCACGCGAGAAGCCAGCAGTCGCTCCTGCCCCAGGATATCGATCTCTTCCAGCATGATGTGGCGGCTATACCGCAGTAATGCTTCGTCTTTCATGGTCTTTCTTCCACGGCCTTGGTTCATGATCGTTCTGTCACAATCCAGCCCGAAGCGCACGGCTACCGCTAACGGCGAATCACGCCCCACGCGTTACTTGTCGTCCTCCAGGTCGAGATCGGGAATTGGCAGCGCCAACTCCTCCTTGACCTCTTCCATCACGACATAGCTCTTGGATTCCTTGACGCCCGGGAGGGTCAGCACGACATCTCCCAGCAGTTGGCGATAAGCCGACATCTCGGGAATCCGGCACTTGAGAATGTAGTCGAACTGCCCCGAGACCAGGTGACATTCCTGGATTTGCGGCAACTTGGCCACTGCCCTTCGGAACTCATCGAAGACCGCCGGCGACTGGGTGTTCAGGCTAATTTCGACGAACACCAGCAGGTTAGCGCGCAACGCCTGCGGGTCGAGTATGGCCTTGTAGCCACGAATGATACCCGAGCGTTCCAGACGTTTGACGCGCTCGAGACAAGGCGTCGTCGACAAGCCTACCTGCGACGCCAGGTCGACGTAGGAAATCCGCGCATTGTCTTGCAGACAACGCAGGATATTGAGATCGATTCGATCGAGTGATCGAGATTTGGCTTTCATTGCTGTAATTGTTCCAAGCCGATGGATAGGAGGGTGTTCCATGAATGAGACAACGCCGGATGGCAGTGGTCCGTTCCGATGAGCGATACCCCGGAAGGACTGCCGCGTGGCCTGCCCGTTTACCGCGGGGCAATATTACTATCACAGAGCCGTTACGAATCGCCAGCGAACCCGGCACCCTCGTTCAACGCTCCGAACGTCGATGCCCCGGCTTGCCATGACCCGAACCAGTCAGATTCCCTGTCGGAGCAAACTCAGCACCACTGGCCACCGGTGACTCTCTCATGGCCTGCCAGGTCGCGCTGCGAGGCAACGCCGTGAAAGCCGCGACGCAACAAAGCCTCACGTACCGACGCCGCTTGCGCGTAGCCGTGCTCCATCCATAGCCAGCCCCCCGGCTCCAGGTAGTCCGGCGCACGCTCGGCCAACCATTCGAGATCCGACATCCCCGCCGCGTCAGCCACCAACGCCGATCGCGGTTCGAAGCGGACGTCGTCACGCAACAGATGCGGATCGTCATCGGCGATATAGGGCGGATTGGCAACGATGAGATCGAAGCGGTGCCCGGATAATGCGGAGAACCAATCGCTGTGGAGGAAGCGAACGTTGGCGATCGCCAAGCGTTTGGCATTGGTTTGCGCCAAAGTCACGGCATCCGGAGAGACATCGACGCCGGTGACATGCCAGCCCTGGCGTTCGCTGGCAAAGGCCAACGCAATCGCGCCGGTACCGGTGCCCAGATCGAGCAGCTCGCCAGCGGATGTCTGTGCCGTTTCGAGAGCTACCTCGACAAGACGCTCGGTATCGGGCCGCGGAATCAACGTCGCTGGCGATGTCTCAAGACTCAGACCCCAGAACTCCCGCGAGCCGATCAAGTACGCCACCGGCAGCCCTTCGGCCCGCCGGGCGATCAGGGTCCGAAAGTTATCGTGTTGTGCCAGCGTCAATTCACGGTCGCCCCAGGTATAGAGCCAGGTACGATTCGTTTCGCAGACATGCGCCAGCAACACCTCAGCATCGAGCCGCGGCGTCGGCGACGCAGTGAGCCGCCCCGTCGCGTGGCGCAGCGCGTCGTCGATCGTCATCACTCGCCCTGCAATGCCGCCAGCTGATCAGCCTGATATTCATTGACCAAGGGCCCGATGACCTCGTCGAGATCTCCCGCAACGACCTCGCCCAGCTTGTAGAGGGTCAGGTTGATGCGGTGATCGGTAAGCCGACCTTGCGGAAAGTTGTAGGTCCGGATCCGCTCGCTGCGATCACCGGAGCCCACCAGCGAGCGCCGCGTATCGGCCTGCTGCTGGCGCTGGGAATCGACGGCAGCCTGTTTCAGACGCGCCGCCAGCAGCGACATCGCCTTGGCCCGATTCTTGTGCTGGCTGCGCTCTTCCTGACACTCCACCACCAGCCCGGTCGGCAGATGCGTGATGCGAATGGCGGAATCCGTGGTATTGACGTGCTGTCCGCCGGCGCCGCTGGAACGGAACGTATCGACACGAAGATCGTTGCTATTGATGTCGACATCGCCGATCTCGCCCGCTTCGGGCATCACCGCCACCGTACAGGCCGAGGTGTGGATGCGGCCCTGGGACTCCGTTGCCGGCACGCGCTGGACGCGATGAGCGCCTGACTCGAACTTCAGCGACGCGTAGACGTTATCGCCCTTGACCCTGGCGATGATCTCCTTGTAACCGCCCTGCTCGCCATGGCTGGCGCTGACCACCTCGACTCCCCAGCCACGCTTCTCGGCGTAGCGGGAGTACATACGGAACAGATCGCCGGCGAATAGCGCCGCCTCGTCACCGCCGGTCCCCGCACGGACTTCCAGAAAGACATTGCTGTTGTCATCCGGATCCTTGGGTACCAGCAAACGCTTGACGTCTTCCTCGAGCTCCTCGAGCTGGGTTCTGGACGAGCGCCACTCCTCCTCGGCCAGCTCGCGCATTTCCGGGTCGCTATCCTGACGCATCTGATCGGCCGCTTCGATGTCGCCCTCGGTGCGGCGATAGACGAGCCAGGACTCGACCAATGGTTCGAGCTCCGCATATTCGCGGGAATAATCACGGAAACGCGGTTGATCGGCGATCACTTCGGGTTCGGAGAGCAGCGCCGACAGCTCCTCGAAGCGATCCTGGAAGGCGTCGAGTCGTTCGCGCAGAGACGCTTTCATGCCCAGTCCTGTGTTTTCATACCGAGTCCTGTGTCGTGGCGGGCCCTGCGATGAGCAAGCTATCGGCCGCCTGAATGATATCGTGACGTGACTGACCCGATGCTTCGCGTAGGCGTAGCGTCGGGCCGTGCATCAACTTGTTGGCCAACTGGTGCGAAAGCCGTTTGATGACCGCCTCCGGATCCTCGCCGCGCGCCAGTTGCGCCAATGCTTCGGCTTCGGAATCACGCCGCAGCGCCTCGCCATGCTGGCGATAGCGACGGATCAAGTCTCCCGCACCGCGAATCCGGCGTTCATGCAGCCAATGATCGACCCCAATGTCGATCAGCGCTTCGGCCTCGCGTGCAGCGACCTCGCGATGACGACGGTTTTCGGCGATCACCTGCTGCAAGTCGTCGATGCTATAGAGGAAGACATCGTCGAGATCTCCCACCTCGGGCTCGATATCCCGCGGCACTGCGATATCGACCATGAATATGGGCCGGTGGCGGCGCACCTTGAGCGCCCGTTCGACCATACCCTTGCCGAGGATCGGTAATTCGCTGGCGGTGGAGGCGATGACGATATCCGCCTGTTCCAGCGCCTGCGAAATGGCGCCGAGCTCAATCGCTCGTCCATCGCAGGTTTCGGCCAGCGCCTGAGCTCGCGCCAGGGTACGATTGGCGACAGTCAGGCCCATGATGCCGGCTTCGCGCAGATGCCGCGCGACCAGTTCGACCGTCTCGCCGGCCCCGATCAGTAACGCCCGGGCACGGCTAAAATCGTCGAAGATGCGACTGGCAAGACTGACGGCAGCGTAAGCGACCGAGACCGGATTCTCGCCAATCGAGGTCTCGCTACGGACCTGTTTGGCGACGGAGAACGTCTGCTGGAAAAGGCGCTCCAGCTCGCTGCCCAGTCCCGCGTGCTGGCGCGCGATCTGATAGGCATCCTTGAGCTGGCCGAGAATCTGCGGCTCGCCCAGCACCATCGAATCCAGACCGGCCGCCACGCGCATGAGATGTTTGGCCGCCTCACCTTCATAATAATGGTAGGCACAGCTCAATAGCTCCTGCGCGGGCATGCCGTGAAACGCTCCCAGCCACTCGAGCAACTGCCGCTCGCCGTCGGCCACGGTGATGCAGTAGAGCTCGGTGCGGTTGCAGGTAGAGAGCACTGCCGCCTCGCGCACGTCGGGCAAGGCCCGCAGCTGCGTCAGCGCAGACTCGATTTGTGCCGGCGAGAAGGCGACACGCTCGCGCATGTCGACCGCAGCCGTTCTATGGTTGATACCCAGAGCTAGCAGCGTCATGAAATCACGGTCATTTGTCTTGCGTGGACCCGGTCTTCGCGCCTGCGCATGTCATCGCAGCAGAGCGCGGCACGCCGGAATGAAGCATGGCACATGTCAGGTCGCCGACCGCTCCACCCATTCTCGCGGTCGACCAGCAGCCGACACGCCGAGACACTCCCGGTCGGCGATGCCACCTCATTGTGGTCCGCCCGATCAGGCGGCGCCATTTTAGCACAGCCAAAAGACGCTTAGCAGGCAACGAATCACCCCAACCGGTTTGCCTCGGCGATTGACCCCCGGCGGCCAGCCGTTATGCTGGAGCCATTGATCGACCTCGAGGACGGCATGCCTAAAAGTCTGTTTTACGCCGCCAGTTGTGCGGCTCTGCTGGCTGGCTGTCAAAGCATGTCGGCGAATACCTCATCGACGCCTGACGATGATCCCATGACAACGGCGCCGCCGATCACCCAGGGTTTCGACGCGCAAGGCTTGTCTCAGGTGCTGCTATCCGAGATGGCCGGGCAGCGAGGCGATTTTCGTCGCGCCGCCGACGGCTATCTGGCAGCGGCCGATCGCTACCATTCCGCCGAACTCGCCGAGCGTGCCACGCTGGCTGCGCGCTACACCGATGACACCGCACTACTGGCATCCGCGGCAGCTCGCTGGCAGCAACTGGCGCCGCAGGATTCGGCCCCGGAGAAGCTGCTCTCGGGCATCGCGGTGGACCGTGGCGATTGGCCTGCGGCATTACGCCACAGGCTGGAGCTCGCTCGCGCAGGAGAAGATGCACAGCTTCTCGAGCTCTCCGATCTGATGGTGGAATCCCAGGCAGACCTGCCGCCGCTGATCGCTCAGCTTCGCGACTTTACCGCTTCCTCTCCAGATCACGCGGATGCCCAGATGGCGACTGCACGGCTCGAGGCGGCCAATGGCCAGCTCGACGACGCCCAACAGCGCTTGGCGAGCCTGTCACGTCGCCAAGCTGAGCTGCCAATGCTTTGGCTCACCCGTTCGCAAATCGCACTCGAGGCCGGCAACTATCGCCAGGCTGCATCGGCGGCGCGGCGCGGACGCGAGCTAGCGCCCGATGACAGTCGATTCCTGCTGGCCTTGGCTCAGGCTGAAATTGCCGATGGGGATATTGCCTCTGCCGAGCAGCAGATCGATCAGCTGCTGGCGCGTTACAACGATACACCGTCGCTGCGTATCGGCTTCGCTCAGCTCTATCTCGATGCGGGTGCGCTGGAGCCCGCCCGCCGACTGTTACTGCCGCTGCTCGATCGCGACGATACGCCGCCGGCAACTTATCTGGTACTGGGTAGCATTGCCGAGACCCAGGGCGAGATCGATAATGCTCTGCTCTACTATCGTCAGGTGCCAACTGGCCCCGGCTTCCTCGACTCCCGGGCGCTGGCAACCCAGATGCTGGCCGCCAGCGACCGCATCGAAGATGCCCAGAAATTTCTTCGCGTCGAGATTCTGCGCCATCCCGGTCAGCGTGCCCCGTTAACGCAAATCGGTCTGCAGGCGTTCGACAATGCCGGCCAGACCGCCGCCGCCGACGCCCTGCTCGCCGTCGCGCTCGAGCAATCACCGGACGACGTCGATCTGTTGTATACCCGGGCCATGCGCGAGTTCGAACGGGGCAATGTCGAGACCATGATCACCCAGATGCACGACATCATCGTCAGAGATCCCGACAACGCTGCGGCGCTCAACGCGCTGGGTTATACCTTGGCAACGACCACCGACCAGTATGATGAGGCACTGGATCTCATCGAGCGGGCGCATGCGCTCGAGCCGCAAAGCCCAGCCATTCTCGACAGCCTGGGTTGGGTTCATTTCAAGCGCGGAGAGACACAAAAGGCAGTGGGGTATCTGCGCCGCGCCTACGCCGGCCAACCGGATCAGGAAGTCGCCGCGCACCTGGCCGAGGCGTTAGTCGTTCTGAATCAGACGAGCGAAGCCCGGACACTGGTACAGTCGGCGCTCGCCGGCAGCGATATCCACCCCGATATCGATGACCTGCTGTTGCGCTATCCGCAACTGATGCCCTAGCCAGCGTCACGGCGCTCATCGGCCAGACGCCTGTCTTTAATGCCATCAAACGTTTCGCACGTATTCATTCGCACTCAACAGGATAACCCGATGCTACACACCCTCCCGGCTAGCGAACGGCAGCGACGCGGTTCGATTCCGTTCAAGCAGTGGTGGCACCCGCTAGGCGTATGGGTGCTCGTGGCCTGGCTTGCCGGCTGCGCCGGGCAGGCACCTGCGCCGGACGTGCCGCGACAACCCGACGACTGGCAGCGGCAACAGGATGACCTGGCCGCGCTCGATACCTGGACATTGGCCGGCAAGGTCGGCCTGCGCACTGCGGAAGACAGCCGTGGTGCCAACTTGGACTGGGCTCAGGCGCCGGATCACTACCGCATGCTGATCAGCGGACCTTTCGGCGCTGGACGCAGCGTCCTCGAGGGCCGCCAGGGCGCGGTCACTCTGACTACCGGCGACGGCCGCTTCGAGGCCGCCTCGCCGGAAGCCCTGATGCAGCAACAATTGGGCTGGTCGCTGCCGATCTCCGCACTCGATTACTGGGTACGTGGACTTCCGGCGCCGGGCCGCTCTCACCAACAGACCGATGACGAACTCGGCTTTCCCAAGACCCTGAGCCAGGACGGCTGGAACATTCGCTATCGCGACTGGACCTATGCCGGGTCGCTATGGTTGCCGAGCCGCCTGATCATGACTTACGACGACATTCGGGCCACGCTCGTGGTCAACCAGTGGCAGCCGGAAGCCGGGTCTCAAGAAGCCTCTGAGAAAACGACCGAACCTACATCGGCTGCAGAGACATCGGACGCGACTTGATGACCTCATTGACGCTGCCCGCACCGGCCAAGCTCAATCGCCTGTTGCGCATTACCGGCCGCCGCCCGGACGGCTACCATTCGCTGCAGACGCTGTTTCAGCTTCTCGATAGCGGGGACACGCTGCGCTTTCACCCTCGGCCCGACGATGAAGACATCACGTTGTCCCCGGCACTGGCCAACGTCGCCGAAGCGGACAACCTCGTCGTGCGGGCCGCCCGACTCCTCCAGCGCGAAACCGGTTGCCACCAGGGTGCGACCATCGAGCTGGAAAAGCGCCTGCCGATAGGCGGTGGGTTGGGCGGTGGCAGCTCCAACGCCGCCACCACGCTGCTGGGGCTGGATCATCTCTGGAATCTCGGGCTGGGTGTCGACCGACTGGCGAGACTAGGACTGGAGCTGGGCGCCGACGTACCGGTATTCGTGCACGGCCATACCGCTTGGGCGGAAGGTGTCGGCGAGCAACTCGTCCCCGTCGATTTGAAGCCTTCCTGGTTCGTCATCATCCATCCTGGCGTAGAGATCTCCACTGCAGCGATTTTCGGCCACCCTGGTTTGACACGTGATAGCGCGGTCATTAGTATGCGTCGCGCACTCGACGGGGCCGCCCCCGATGCGGTGTGGCGCAACGATTGCGAGAGCATCGTGCGAGCGCTTTATCCCGAAGTAGACCGCGCGCTGAGCTGGCTTGGCCAGTACGGCACGGCGATGCTGACAGGGACTGGCGCCTGCGTCTTCTGTCCGCTGGACGACGAAACGCAAGCCGAACAGGTTCTGCGACGAGTCCCGGACGAATGGCAGGCATTCAAGGCTCGCGGCAGCAATCGATCTGCGCTGCATCAGGCCCTGAACACTGCCAACGGTTTAGACAGAGATCGAGCGTGACGTCGCCATTCCGTCGACGCTGAAAAGACTGTTCCGACTACGCGGTTTTTGTCAGACTTTTCAGACGGGTTACGGCTTTACGACTGGTTTTCCGTCCAGACCTAGCCAACGGTTTGTGCTTTTGCGCATAATGGGCGCGACCGATGATTGCTGGGGTATCGCCAAGTGGTAAGGCACTGGTTTCTGGTATCAGCATTCCCAGGTTCGAATCCTGGTACCCCAGCCACTTCCTGACTTTCGACAAGCCTGCATACGGAAACCGGGTCGCGATGGCCACTCAGCCCACACGATTTCCCCACCGGCGTTGCGGTTACTTTTCCTGCCGTCTCGACGCACGACTTCGATGCCAGCCCGCATCGTTGACGGGCAAGCGTGGCAATTTTCAAAGCTTGCCTCTCGTCTCGCACTCCCTCTGCAGTCTTGTCACCCTTCTCGACTCGAAACGAATGTCCTTTACCGACCTTCTACAGCTCTCAAAGGTGGCCGCGCGTGTCTAAATTGATGGTTTTTACCGGTAACGCCAATGTCGGACTCGCTTCGAAGGTAGCCGAGAGTCTGGATAACCGACTCGGCCACGCTACGGTCGGACAGTTCAGCGATGGTGAAATCGCCGTCGAGATCAACGAAAACGTACGCGGTAAAGACGTCTTTATTCTGCAGTCGACCTGCGCCCCGACCAACGACAACCTGATGGAGCTGATCCTGATGGTCGACGCCTTGCGTCGCGCCTCGGCCACCCGCATCACGGCAGTCGTGCCTTATTTCGGCTATGCGCGCCAGGATCGCCGCGTGCGCTCGGCTCGCGTGCCGATCTCGGCCAAGGTCGTTGCCGACATGATGGTCAAGGCCGGCGTCGACCGCGTCATGACCATGGACCTGCATGCCGATCAGATCCAGGGCTTCTTCGACGTCCCGGTGGACAACGTCTACGGTTCTCCGATCCTGCTCGATGATATCGAGCGCCAGAATTACGATGACTTGGTGGTAGTTTCTCCCGATGTCGGCGGCGTGGTACGCGCCCGCGCCATCGCCAAACAGCTCAATGTCGACCTGGCGATCATCGACAAGCGTCGTCCGCAGGCCAATCAGGCCCAGGTAATGCACATCATCGGCGACATTCAGGATCGTACCTGTGTCGTGGTCGACGATATGGTCGATACGGCCGGTACGCTATGCAAGGCCGCCGAAGCATTGAAGGATCGCGGCGCTCGTCGCGTGGTCGCTTACGCCACGCACCCGATCCTTTCCGGGCCTGCCGTGGACAATATTACGGGTTCAGTGCTTGACGAACTCGTCGTTGCCGATACCATACCGCTTTCCGAACCTGCACGTCGTAGCGGCAAGATCCGTCAATTGACGGTCGCCGGCCTGATTGCCGAAGCCATCCGTCGTGTGAGTAACGAAGAATCCGTCAGCGCGATGTTCCACTGATCGTTCTTGTAACGACCTTCCTGTAACGGTTGTTCATGACGACCGTTTCAAAGAACAGGGAATCACGCGCGGATACGTGGGCTACTGCCGTGAGGGCAGTGACCCTACTGGAAACGGCATCGTCTGGTCGCGGACGGTGCCGCTTTCCATTACCTGACTATAGAGGTGACAATCATGTCCCACCATTACACTCTGACCGCCAATGTTCGTAAGGAGCTGGGGAAAGGTGCGAGCCGCCGCCTGCGCCGCAAGAACGAACAGGTCGCCGCCATCATCTACGGTGGTTCCACCGAACCGCAGCCGATCACCATCGACAAGCCGGCCTTCTACAAGGCGATCGAAGACGAAGCTTTCTTCTCGTCGATCATCGACATCAAGGTCGATGGCAAGAGCGAACAGGTCGTCATCCGTGATCTGCAGCGCCACCCTTACAAGGCGCTGATCACTCACGCTGACTTCATGCGCGTCGATGCGACCCACGAACTGACCTTGAACGTACCGCTGCACTTCCTCAACGAAGAGACGTGCAAAGGTGTCAAGGACGAGGGTGGCGTGCTGCACGTTCTGAGCAACGACGTTCAGATCAGCTGTCTGCCGTCCAAACTGCCGGAATACATCGAAGTCGACGTTGCCAGCCTGGGCCTCGGCGAGACCATTCACCTCTCCGACATCAAGCTGCCGGAAGGTGTGATAATGGTCGAACTGAGCCATGGTGAAGAGCACGATGCTGGCGTCGTCAGCGTCACGCACCCGACCGTCGCCAGAGACGACGAAGTCGCCGGTGAAGGCGTCGACGAAGATGGCGAGCCGAAAGACGACGCGTAATCTTTCGCGATAGACCGGATAACAGGCAGTCGGCATGGCAGTGAAAGCGATCATCGGTCTCGGTAATCCGGGACCGGAATACGAACACACCCGTCACAACGCCGGTGCCTGGTTGGTCGAGCAAGTTGCAAGGGACGCAGCACAAACGCTGCGTCCCGAGCGCAAGTTTCAGGGTCTCTATGCCAAGATCCATCTGAGCGGCCACGATCTGCACCTGCTCAACCCCACCACTTTCATGAATCGCAGTGGCGCCTCGGTGGCTGCACTGTGTCAGTTCTTCAAGATCACGCCGGATGAGCTTCTCGTCGCTCACGACGAGCTCGATATCGCCCCCGGATGCGCCCGCTACAAGACAGGCGGAGGCCATGGCGGTCACAACGGTCTGCGCGACATCATCAGCGCGCTGGGCAACGCCAACAGCTTTCATCGTCTGCGTATCGGTATCGGTCACCCTGGCAGTGCCAAGCTCGTCACCAACTATGTTCTCGGCCGCCCCGGCAAAGCCGAGCGCCAAGCCATCGACGATGCCATCGATGAGGTCATTGTCACCCTGCCCGATGCTCTCGCCGACAGCTGGGCCAAGGCCATGAACCGTCTGCATAGCTTCAACAAGTAAGAGATAAGAAATAAGAGGAAAGACGGATGCCTCGACATTGGGGGACGTTTCTTTCAGGCGCGTAGCGCTGTTCTTCCCTCTTCCTTCTGTTGCGGTATCTTTTAGAATAGCGGACACACTTTTCTGCCTTTCCGGCACATCAATTCAGGTATCTCTTATGGGCTTCAATTGCGGCATCGTCGGTTTGCCCAACGTCGGTAAATCGACCCTTTTCAATGCGTTGACGCGTTCCGGCATCGATGCGGAGAACTTTCCATTCTGCACCATCGAACCCAATACCGGCATCGTGCCGATGCCCGACCCGCGTCTCGACAAGCTCGCCGAGATCGTCAAGCCGCAGAAAGTGGTCCCGACCACCATGGAATTCGTCGATATCGCCGGGTTGGTCGAAGGGGCTTCCAAGGGCGAAGGTCTGGGTAATCAGTTCCTCGCCAATATTCGCGAAACCGATGCCATCGCCCATGTGGTGCGCTGTTTCGACGATGACAACGTCATCCACGTTGCCAATCAGGTCGATCCTACCGCCGATATCGAAACCATCAACCTCGAGCTGGCACTGGCCGATCTCGATGCCGTCGAGCGCTCGATTCAGCGCCTGGCCCGCGTGGTCAAAGGCGGCGACAAGGACGCGGCCGCGACCAAGGCGATCCTGGACCGAATCCAGCCGCATCTGGCCGAGGGCCAACCGCTGCGCAGCTTCGGTCTCGACGCCGACGAACAACATCAGTTGCGTAGCTTTGGCTTTCTGACTCTCAAGCCGACCATGTATATCGCCAACGTCAACGAAGATGGCTTCGAGAATAATCCCCATCTCGATATCGTGCGTGAGATCGCGGCCCAGGAAAACGCCGCCGTCGTGCCGGTCTGCAACAAGCTGGAAGCGGAAATCGCTGAGCTCGAAGACGAAGAGCGCGCCATGTTCCTCGAAGAGATGGGTATGGAAGAACCCGGTCTCGATCGCGTCATTCGCGCGGGCTACGGCCTGTTGGGGTTGCAGACCTATTTCACCGCGGGTGTGAAGGAAGTGCGTGCCTGGACGGTCAAGATCGGCGCTACCGCACCGCAAGCGGCTGGTGTGATTCATACCGACTTCGAGAAAGGGTTCATCCGGGCGGAAGTTGTCGGCTATGACGACTTCGTCGCGCTGGGGGGCGAGAATGGCGCCAAGGAAGCCGGCAAGTGGCGCCTCGAAGGCAAGACCTATGTGCTCAAGGACGGCGACGTCATGCATTTTCGCTTCAACGTCTAGTCCGTCAACCGAAACGCGAGTCCGCCGATGTCCGCGAAAATGCGTCAGATTCCTGGAAAGCGTTGACGTTTCATCAGGTTATGATAGTATTCGCAACCGTTGTCAGGCGCCTTGTCTACTTCGACATGGTTACCTCGACGCGGTTGCCCCGATGGCTACGTAGCTCAGCTGGTTAGAGCACATCACTCATAATGATGGGGTCCCCTGTTCGAATCAGGGCGTAGCCACCAGATATCACGAAAAAGCCCGCCGTTCTCTCGATCGGCGGGCTTTTTCGTATCGGGTTCTTCAGTATCCGGCTCTTATTATTAGTATCCGGCTCTTTATTGCATTCGACTTTTCGTATGCGGCTTTCGCGTGAGGCTCAGGTCGCGCGACGTCGACTTTCCTCGATATACGCTTGGCGTAGCTTTCGCGACACCTCGCCAGGCCGGCCGTCACCGATCGAGACATCGTCGATCGCAACGACAGGCGTGACGAACGACGACGCCGACGTCACGAAGCACTCCTTGGCGCTCTGCGCTTCCACGATGCTGAACGTCCGCTCTTCGACACGCAACGAGAGCGCCTCGGCCAGTTCAAGCACCACCGTACGCGTGATCCCCGGCAGGATGGCGTGGGAAAGCTCACGCGTTACCAACACGCCCTCGTGAGTCAGCATCCAGGCGTTGTTCGACGCCCCTTCGGTCACCCTGCCGTCTTCGACCATCCAGGCATCATCCGCGCCCGCAGCCTTGGCTGCCATTTTTGCCATCGCGGGATAGAGTAGCTGCACTGTCTTGATGTCACGCCGCTTCCAGCGCCAATCGGGCTGCGTCGCGACGCGAATGCCTTCGCGCCCGCTGCGACTTTCGACCAGCGCCTTGGCCTGGGTGAACAACACCAACGTGGGCGGCGTTGAGGCATCGGGATAGCCGAAATCACGATCGCCGGCGCTGCCTCGCGTCAGCTGCAGATAGACCATGCCCTCCTCAAGCGCGTTGCGCCGAATCAATTCGCGATGAATCGTCAACAGCGTGTCGTCATTCCACGGCAACGCCATTTCGAGCTCGCTGGCCGAGCGCTGAAGCCGCCGCATATGGCCAGGGAAATCGATCAGTTTGCCATCCAGCACCGAAGAGACTTCATAGACGCCATCGGCGAGCAGAAAGCCACGATCGAAAATCGATATCCTGGCGTCCTGTTCCGCGACATAGTTCCCATTCACGTAGACCGTGCGCTGTGTCATCTCATGCTGTCTCTCTCTGTCTTTATGTTCATGTCTATCTCTGCTGACATCCGCGCCGGAGTCACGATGTCAGCCCACCATAACGTCAGCTCAACTCGCGCTATCATCAGCTCAGCCCCATAAGGCCGATGTCGCCGGATGAATGCCTTCAGCGTCGAAGCGCATACCGTGCTCGCGATCCCGAGCCAGCAGCAGCGGTCCGTCGAGATCGACCACCGCCGCGCCCTGCGCCACCAGCAGCGCCGGCGCCATCGACAGCGATGAACCCACCATGCAGCCGACCATGATTTCGAAACCTCGTGCCAGCGCCTCCCGTCTGAGCGCCAACGCCTCGGTCAAGCCGCCGGTCTTGTCGAGCTTGATATTGATCATGTCGTAGCGGCCCACCAGTGACGGCAGCGAACGGCAGTCGTGACAAGCCTCGTCGGCGCATACCGGCAGCGGCCGATCGATCTCCGCCAACGGCGCGTCCGCATCGGCCGGCAACGGCTGCTCGACCATGCTAATGCCCAGCGCCAGCAGCACCGGCGCCAGGCGCGCGTAGGCCTCACGGTCCCAACCTTCATTGGCATCGACGATGATTCGTGCGTCAGGGGCACCTTCGCGCACCGCTCGAAGGCGTTCAATGTCGCCCTCACCGCCCAGTTTCAACTTGAGCAGCGGTCGCGCGGCATGCCGCCTGGCCTTCTCGCGCATGACCTCCGGCGAATCCAGCGAGAGCGTAAAAGCGGAAATCTCGGGTCTGGGCGCTGGCAATCCAGCCAGCTCCCAGACCGGCTTCCCGGCCACCTTGGCTTCGAGATCCCAGAATGCGCAGTCGAGTGCATTACGTGCCGCACCCGCCGGCAGTCGAGATTGCAACCCTTCCCGGTCGAGCCCCTGAGCCAGATCGTCACCCAGAGACTCGATCTGGGCGATCACGCTGTCGACCGACTCGCCGTAATGCGCATAAGGCACGCACTCGCCACGTCCGATATGAGTGCCGTCGCTCAATGTCGCCACGACGACTCGCGCCTCGCTGCGCGAGCCACGAGAGATGGTGAAGACTTCGGCGAGCGGAAAGACCTGCTCCTCAACGCTCAGTGTCAGCATGCCAACACCGCCTCCGCCAGACGATCGGCGCTCTGACGATAGGGGTCGACGCAGGGCAGACCCATGCGCGCCTCCAGCTCGGCTAGATAGCGATCGGCCTCGTCGACCGCCATGCCGGAGGTATTGACCGACACGCCGACGACCTGACACGCCGGATTCACCACCTGCGCCAACGGCAGCGCGGTATCGCGCAACTGCTCCAGCGTCGGTAATTGATAATGCGGCAACCCGCGCATGTGCGTGCGCGTCGGCTCATGACACAGGATCAGCGCATCCGGCTGACCGCCGTGAATCAGCGCCAGGGTCACCCCGGAATAGGAAGGATGGAACAGACTGCCCTGCCCTTCGATGATGTCCCAGTGGTCGTCGTCGTTGTCCGGCGTCAGCCATTCGATCGAACCCGCCATGAAATCGGCGATCACGGCATCCAGTGGCACGCCCTTACCGGTGATCAGAATTCCGGTCTGGCCGGTGGCGCGGAAGCTCGACTTGGCACCACGCTCGCGCAGAGAGATGTCCAGCGCGAGCGCCGTATACATCTTGCCGATGGAGCAGTCGGTACCGACCGCAAGACAACGCTTGCCGCGGCGCGGCTTGCCGTCGCCGATCGGATACTGCACCTGGGGCACACGCACATCGATCAAGCGTCCGCCATGTTTTTCGGCCGCCTCGACCAGCTCCGGCTCGTCACGCAACAGATTGTGCAGACCGGAAGCGATATCCATGCCGGCGGCCAGCGCCTGCTTGAGCACCGCGATCCAGCTTCGGGAAATCACCCCGCCGCGATTGGCCGCCCCGATCACCAGCGTCCTGGCGCCCTGAGCCACCGCCGCGTCGATATCGAGATCCGGCAGTTTCATATCCGCCTGGCATCCGGGCAGTCGGTACTGACCCAGCGCATACTCCAGACGCCAGTCGCGAATGCCCTGAGCGACCTTGGCGGATAGTGGATCGGGCACATCGCCCAGAAACAACAGATAAGGGGTGTTGAGCATGTCGTCACTACTCGTTCAGTGTAATAAAGCCGACCGACGTTCAGTCAGCATCCGAACCTCATCGCATTGGTGCGGTAGCCCGCCAATTTGGCCGCGCGATTCAGTCAATCATCAGGTCGGCCCGATCGAAGAATACCTTCAACGCCCGAATCAGATAGGCCGGGTCGCGGGTTCCGGCCGTCTCTCGAATGGAGTGCATGCCGAACTGAGGCACACCGACATCGATGGTCGGCACGCCGAGTTCGGTGGCAGTGATGGGGCCGATGGTGCTGCCGCAGCCCATGTCAGCACGGGTCACGAACTGCTGTACGGGCACATCGGCTTCACGACAGATGTCCCGGAACAGTGCGCCGGTGGCACTGTTGGTGGCGTAGCGCTGACTGGCGTTGACCTTGATCACTGGCCCGGCGTTGAGTGACGGCCCGTGGTTCGGGTCGTGCTTGTCCGCGAAATTGGGGTGAACGGCGTGAGCGTTATCGCAGGAGATCATTAGCGAGCGTTGAATCAGACGTACGAAGCCCTCGTCGCCCGGCTCGCCGAGCGCGGAATTCACGCGTCGCAGCACGTCGGCCAGGAACGGGCCTTGCGCGCCACAGGCACTGGCACTGCCGACTTCCTCATGATCGTTGGCCACGAAGAGCGCACCCTGTTGCCCGTCGGCGGCCAGCAAGGCCTCGATCCCGATGAAACAGGAAAGCAGGTTATCGAGCCGTGCACTGGCGATCATCTCGCCATTGATGCCGACACGAGCCGGCGGCTGGACGTCATAGAAGCCCAGTTCGAAGTCGATGACGTCCGTCACCTCGATCCCGTGTTCGCGCTCGATCCACTGTTTGAGCAGTCGATCGAAATCGGGGGCGTCGCCGCCCTGCATCAAAAGCGGCGCCATCTGCGTCTGCGCATTCAAGGCGCGGCCATTGTTGGCTTCGCGATCCATATGAATCGCCAGGCTGGGGATGATCGCTATCGGGTCGCTCACATTGAGCAGAACGCCCTGCAGTGCTCCATCGGCTCGGCGCACGTGAACCCGGCCGGCGAGCCCGAGATCGCGATCGAACCACGGCGCCAACAGCGCGCCACCGTAGACCTGAACGCCCAACTGCAACCAGCCCTTGTTGACGATCGCCGGTTGCGGTTTGAGTCGCAACGCTGGACTATCGGTGTGAGCACCGACCATACGCATCGCTTCGAGCGGGGACGCCGGTAGCTGAAACGCAATCAAGGCACTATCGTTGCGCGTCACATAATATTTTTCGCCCGGTGCCAACTTCCAGCTGTCAGTTTCCTTGAGCGGTCGATATCCTGCCGTCTCGAGTCTCGTCGCAAGATTGGCGGTGGCATGCCAGGGAGAAGGCGAGCACTGGAGGAAATCGATCAAGCGGTCTTCGAGAGCCTTGTCGGCGGCGTGGTCTGACATGGGTTTCCTCGGATGTCGGTCTGTAGTCACGCGGACTGACTGCTACAATAGACCCGGACCTGAAAAAGATTCATGGATCCGGTGGTCTTCTAGGGAATAGAGAGTGTACAGGAAACCGGGAGTGCTTCATTGATGACCCTGACTGTCGCCGCTCGGTACGCGGCCATGTGTTTGCTAGTGCTGGCATGGAGCGTCACGGCGCTAGCCGGTCCCACCCCAACAGACGATCAGCGTCAGGCGACGAGCGAAGTCGCCGAGTCTCTGCAATATGGCCACTACGCCGACGTCGATCTCAACGACGAATGGTCGAAGCGTGCCTTTCAACGTCTGCTGGATGTGCTGGACGATCAGCGCGCCTATCTTCTGCAACGAGACGTCGACAATTTCAACGATCTGGAAACGTCACTCGATGATGCCGTCAAGGCTGGCGACCTGGACCGCGTCTATGCATTTTATTCACGCTATCAGGACCGAGTGGAAGCCCGACTCCAATGGCTAATAGACGAGGTCCAGCGAGGCATCGACTACGATTACACGAGTCAAGAACGTCTGGCGCTCGACCGGGAAGACTCGCCTTGGGCGGGCAGCGAGAATGCGCTCGATGACCTTTGGCACAAGCGGCTTGAGAACGCAGCGCTAACGCTGTCCTTGAGCGATCAAACGCCGGCTGAGATCCAGAAGACGCTGCACGACCGCTATGCCAATCAGCTCAACCGTGTACATCAGACCAATGCCGAAGACGTGCTGGTACTGTTGATGGCCGCGGTAACCGGCACCGTCGACCCGCACACCGAGTACTTTTCCCCTCAGCAGAGCGAATCTTTCGACATCCAGATGCGGCTATCGTTGGAAGGAATCGGTGCGCTACTGCAGAGCGACGGCGAATACGTCAAGGTGTCGAGTCTGGTACCCGGAGGGCCTGCCGATAAAGCCGACGTGCTGCAGCCAGCGGATCGCATCGTTGCTGTGGGCCAGAATGAAGACGGCGACATGGTCAACGTGGTCGGCATGCGTCTCGACGAAGTGGTCGATCTGATCCGCGGGCCTAAAGGGTCGACGGTGCGCCTCGACATTATCCCTGCCAAAGCCGTTGATGTGACGCGCACCCATACCATCAGAATCACTCGGGATACCGTCAAACTCGAAGACCAGGCCGCTCACAGCCGAGTGGAAGAGGTTCAGCGAGACGATGAAACGCACAAGATCGGCATCATTACCGTGCCGGCGTTCTACGTCGATTTCGATGCCTGGCAGGCCGGCGAGTCCGATTACCGCAGCACCACGCGGGATGTGGCCGAAGAGATCGAAAAGCTCAAGGCACAGAACGTCGAAGGTATCGTGCTCGACTTGCGCAATGATGGCGGTGGCGCCCTTCAGGAAGCCAATTCGATGATCGGATTATTCATCGACCGGGGGCCAACGGTGCAGGTACGCGATGCCCGTGGACGCATCAATCTCTATGGCGATACCGATGCCGGCGTCGTCTACGATGGCCCTCTCGCGGTACTGGTCAATCGGCTTTCCGCTTCCGCCTCGGAGATCTTCGCCGGCGCGATTCAGGACTACGGCCGTGGCCTGATCGTGGGTAGCCGCACCTTCGGCAAGGGCACCGTGCAGACGCTGACCGATCTGAGCCATGGTCAGATCAAGTTGACCCGCGCCAAGTTCTACCGGATTTCCGGTGAGAGTACGCAGCACCGCGGCGTCGAGCCGGACATACTGTTTCCGAGCCTGATCGACCCTGACGAGATCGGCGAAAGCGCCCTCGATAACGCCCTGCCCTGGGATCGCGTTCGCCCGGTACAGTACCGGCTTTACGGACAGCCCTGGCGCTATCTCGAAGCGCTGCAGGATCGTCACGAGCAGCGTATCGCCAACGACCCGGACTTCGTCTATCTGGAGAAGCAGGCTCAACTGAGCAAACGGCTACGTGATCAGCAGACCAGTATCAGTCTCAACAAGGAGCAGCGTCAGCGCGAGATGGAGGCTCAGGAAACCGAGCAGTTGGCGCTCGAGAACCAACGCCGACGAGCGCTGGGCCAGGAGCCGCTCGATCACTGGGCCGATGCTCGCGAACAGGACGACGAAGCCGTAGGCAACAACGAAGGCAAGGATCAGAAAGGCGACAGCGGTGAAGATGAACCCGCCGATTCCGACGATGCCAAGCCGATCGATCGTGCCGAACTACAGGAAACCTCGCAGATACTGCTGGACTATCTGCACCTGAAGTCCAACGGGTAATCGATGGCGCGCTCCGGCACCGGATCATCCGGCGCCGGGCATGAACCAGCAGCCTCTGAAATATCGAATCACGAATCAGCCAAGGGCCTTGCGAACTCGCAAGGCCCTTTTTTGATGACAGTCGGAACGTCGAACCTCGTCCTTCCGGTGTTCAGAAAATCGCTTTTCGGTCGTTGAACGTTTAGAAGACTCGAGAGCGATGCCATGATTGCGATATTGATCCGGGCTACGGCCCTCGTCTTGCTGGGCCTGTCAGGAATCGTAGAGGCCGGCACGACTCATGACAGCACCGACCAGACGGTCCACCCCGGTACACTGAAAACCTCATGCCCACCGGGTGCGACACAAGCGCAACAGCAAGACGCCTATGAGGCACTGACCCGGCAACTGCAGTTATGGGACGATGCCTACTATCAGCAAGGCGAGCGCCTCGTGAATGATGGCGTCTACGACGAAGCCAAGCGCCGCTGGCGACATTGGCGTCATTGTCTCGCTCCTGCCGCCGCGCCATCTCGTCAGCTCACGCCGGCATCGCCCGATGATGAACTGAGACACCCTTTTGTCCAGACAGGACTCGACAAGCTCCCCGATCGCCAGGCCGTCGAAAACTGGTTATCCAGGCGGTCAGACCAGCCGCTATGGATTCAGCCCAAGGTAGACGGCGTCGCCGTGACGCTCGTTTACCGCGATGGCCAGCTCGAGACCGCCATCAGTCGTGGCGATGGGGAGATAGGTCAGAACTGGACCCGTCAGGTCAGGCAGATCGAGAGCATTCCGCAACATCTGGCGACCGACGAACCGGTCACCCTGCAGGGAGAACTCTATCTACGCCTTTCGGACCATGTTCAGGCCCGAGACGGCGGCGTCTCCGCGCGCTCCACGGTGGCCGGGTTACTGAACCGACAGGACCTGTCAGTGGAAGATGCCCGCAACATTGGCTTCTTTGCCTGGGCCTGGCCGGATGGCCCCATGCAGGGCGAACGTCGACTCGCGCGGCTGGCGCATCTCGGTTTTGCCGATACCTCCAGTTATACCCAGTCGATCACCCGACTCTCGCAGATCGAACAGTGGCGTGATCACTGGTACCACGCGCCGCTGCCTTTCGCCTCGGACGGCGTAGTCATCAAACGCAGCGAGCGACCGCCTGGAAAGCGTTGGCAAGCAGAACCGCCAAGCTGGGCCATAGCCTGGAAATATCCGGCGGCGCAGACGCTGGCCGTCGTCGAAGCGATCGACGTTTCGGTCGGACGCACCGGTCGTCTGACACCCATTGCCCAACTGGAGCCCGTGTTGCTCGACGACCGTGTGGTCAGCGCGGTGAGTCTCGGGTCGCTGGCTCATTGGCAATCCCTGGATATTCATCCTGGAGATCAGGTGTCGATCTCTCTCGCCGGCGCCACCATTGCGCAAATCGAGCGAGTGGTCATTCCGGCGACCCCGCGCGAGGCGCTGGAGCTGCCCGACGTCGAGCGCTATGACGCCCTCTCCTGCCTGACGTTGATGCCGGGCTGTCACGAACAGTTCCTGGCTCGCTTGACGTGGCTCGGGAGTCAAGATGGCCTGGATATGAAGGGTATTGGGCCCGCCAGCTGGGCCGCGCTCGTCGATGCCGGCCTGGTCGATGATCTGCTGGCCTGGCGGCAATTGAATGCCGCACAGCTACAACGATTACCCGGTGTGGGAGAGGTTCGCGCCCGGCAGTGGATCAGTGCTTTTCGTGCCGCGGAGCACCGGTCCCGAACGCGATGGCTCATCGCGCTCGGCATGCCGCCGATTCCGGAAGCGGTACGCCAGACCGCGCTGAAAGCACCACTCGCCACCCTCCGCGAACGTTCGGAAAAACGCTGGCAGGCTTTCGACGGCATCGGTGCCACTCGAAGTACGCAACTGGTCGCGTTTTTCCACGACACTACCGTCGACGCCCTGCTGGCGTCCTTGCCCTCACCTTTGCTAGCGCCAGCGTCAGCCACTTCATCAAACGATATTGATGAGGCTGAGAAACCTCACCTTTCCAAGACGATTTAAACCACCGTCAGATTCACCAAAACGCGGCATGGCAGTCAAGCCATGCCGCGTTACAGTCGAGGCGTGTCTATTCCCGGGTCCGGGCAGCGCCGCTGCCAGTCTCATCGGCATCCTCCGCAGACCCATTGATGACCTGACGCCACGCCGATATCCAAGGCTTCCCTCCGAGATGGACACTGAAGGATTTTCCCAACAACGATGTCGACGACAGCCGATTTCTCCAGGCATGGGGATCGACAGCTGGAGATCGACACAGCAAGGGATCGACACGATGTTTCCGGCGAGGCGAGCCTTCCTGTTTCTTCAAGGCCCCCGCTCCCCGTTTTTCAATCAGCTCGGGCAGCGGCTCCATGATGATGGCCACAAGGTCATCAAGGTCAATTTCAGTACCGGCGATCAGGCCGCCTGGCATGGCAAACTGACGGAGACCTTTCGCGATCCCTGGCCCATGCTGGGGGAGTACATTACCGATCTATGGCGGCGCCACGGCATTACCGATCAGGTCGCCTTCGACGACTGCCGCCTCGCCCACAAGGAGGTGATACCCGCGGCACGCCGACGTGGTATACGCAGCCATATTCTCGAATCAGGCTACTTCCAACCCTACTGGATCACTCTGGAACGTGAAGGCGCCAACGGCCATTCGCTGCTCCCGCGGGATCCGGAGTGGTATCACAGCGTCGGTCCGACCATTCCCCGAGCCTTGCCGCCCCGTCCTTTCCGACAGGCGTTTGCCATGCGCGCCATGCATGATGTCAGCTATCGCATGGCGCAGCTCGCCAACCCGCTACTCTTCTGGCATACCCGCAGCCATACCAGACTGCCGGGGGAGATCAGCTATCGCAGGCGCACAAGGCTTTTCATCGACCTGAGCCGACGTCAAACCGCCAGCCGCTGCCGGGAACTGATCGGCGACGGCCGCCCGTTTTATCTTTTCCCGCTACAACCCGACAGTGACTCGCGAATTCGCTGTCATTCGCCCTATGCCAATAACTGGGAAGCCCTGGAACGGGTCGTCAGTTCGTTTGCCCGTTTTGCCCCGGGGCGCACGCGTCTGGTCATTGTCGATCGCGCGGACGCGGTTCCTGCGAACTACATGCGGCGCCTCCGTGACCTGGCCGTGAAAAGCGATATCGGCGATCGGCTAATCGTCGTCTCTGGAGGTGATCCGAACGCGCTGATCGAGCATGCTTCAGGCTTGGTCACGATCAACGGCGACGAAGGACTCATGGCGCTCGAGAACGAATGCCCCACTCTGGCACTCGGTAACGCCATCTATCGTATGCCCGGGCTCACCTCCCCCAGTTCCCTCGATGATTTCTGGCGCCACCCGATCGGACCCGACAGACGGCTGTTTCGAAGCTTTACCAATGTCGTCATCTATGCCACTCAGATCAACGGCGGCTTCTTCAGTCGCAACGGTATCGATCTGGCCGTAATCAATGCGGTGCCCCACCTGACCAATAACGTTTCTCCCATTGAACATCTCTTATGGAACTCGCGTCTACCGGTCGTCTCTTAGCCTCGACTTTCCAGCCGGAGGGTTTTGAAGATAGCGGCACTGAAACGAATAGAAACGGCAAGCGGCCAGGTGAATGCCCCCTGGCCGCCTGTCGTTTCTTGCGATCTCTTTTTTTCCGATAGCTTTCTTTCGACTATCGGATCGTTCGGTGAATCGGCCTACGGGTTGGCCGGCAATAATGCCTTTCCAATATCGATGCGGGGTTTCACCATCAACTTGGTGAATGCCATCAATACCATCTCCTCGATGGCTGGGCCCATGTCCTGCTTGAGCGCTTCGTAACTCGCATAGCTGGGTTCCGGCGCAATGCACATCTCGAAGAAGTGCTGCCGATTGATATGCGGGTTATCGATGAAGAACTGGCTCAACCGGTTATGCTTCTCCTGCTTCGCGGCGCTTGAAACATAGTTGCCAATTCGGGCGAAGAACTGTTCCACGCTGCGCAACGGCAGGTGATAGATGCAGGCTTCCCACTCCCGGGCAAAATCCATGATTTCGGACTCTGGCTCCAGTACCGTTCCATCCTTTTTGGCCATGAGCCAGTGATAGCCCATGTGGAGCCGATGAGACTGACGGTAGATAAATAGCGCCTTGGTATCGGAAGTCTGCTCGCCCAATGACCAATATTCGGCTTCCAGCAATTTGCCTTCGAGATCCTCCTGATAGGCTATGGGTTCCTGGCAGATCACGTTGATCCACGGCAGCCGGAAGTAGAACCGCTTTAGATTGTCCTCACCCGGAAAACGCTGGGCGAACGCCGCGTAGAAATCCTTGACTGTAAGCCCCTTCTTGAAGGTCAGGAACTCATCCGCGTCAAAGCCGTAGACGACGTTGTAGCAATCCTTCTTCAAGTAGAGCTCCAGCGCCCCATTGATGTAGTCGGCCTTGCGTTTGGAGAAGCCCTGTTCGTCCTCGATCTCGACGAAGGCAACCTCTTTCTCCGGGTAGCGCTCGCGCAACTCGGCGACGCAATCCCGAAGGAAATCATGCTCGATATGACTAAGCACGATGAGCCGATCGAATCCCAGTCGCAGGTGATGCAGGCAAGAGGCGAAGACGACATCTTCTTCACCCCTGATCATCGTGATGGCGGTAAATTCAAGTTTCATGTGGGTTTCCTGTCAATGTCAAAGGTTCTTGTCGCCCTGTCGGCGACGCGGATCGGAAATATTTGCCGTCATCAACCGCGCGAAATCAGGCCTGCAGCGTTCGTCGCGACATCGCAGCTTCAGCGTCTCACCCACCAAAAGGCCCGGGCCTTCTCCGGGTTGCCGATATCGAGCGCCTTGCGAGCAGCGTTCTGTGCCATGAGGCGCGCAGCCGCCGGGTCATCGATCAACTGCTGCATCGCCGAACGCCAGGCTTCGGGCGTATCTTCCACCAGCAAGCCGTCCTCACCTTGCGAGACGATTTCCCGGTACGGTGAGCGCGCGCTATACAACCCCACGCTTCCCATCGCCGCGTTATCCAGAAACTTGATATAGGTCTTGCCGGCATTGAACGGGGTATCGCGCATCGGTGTCAGGCTGATATGCATGCGCTGCCGATCGCGATAGCGCTGGAAGGCCCGCCAGCCCATGGGTTTAGGTGTGCGCACACGCTGCAATCCCCGTAGCGAGACCGGAGAAAAGCCTCCCAGCATGATCTCGAACGTCAGTGCCTTGTTGCGTTCGTGGATATCGACCAGTGCCGGCGTGATGTTCTCGAGATCGGCCAGGTGGGCACGCGAGCCGTGAAATCCGACACGCGGCGCCAACATCGAAAAGTGATCGTGACTCGGCATCGGCGCGATCAACGAAGGCGCCAACAGCGAGACCGAATCGTGACGACGGCTGAAGTGCTGCGCCAACGGCTCGCAGCAGGCAATCACCTCATCAGCGATCGCCAGCAAACGCGGCTGCAAGTGTGACGACACGTGCGCCATTCGCCGCCGATAAGTCTCCGGCAACTGTTCGTCCAGAGCAGCAGCTTCGATATCGTCATCGATCAGATAGCGAACGGTGGCCACGCGATGACGGTTGTCTTCCAGCCAGGAAATCCAAGCGCCATTGAGCGACCGGCAAACGAGGACGTGGGCGTTACGCAGTTCGCCCACCAGCCAAGGCATGCACATGACCGGCAGCCGCCAGTAGCTGGTGTCGATACGCTTGACCTCGATGCCACGTGATTGCAGCCACGGTGCCACCGATTTCAGGAAGTAGATATCTTCGGTCGGGCAGGTTCCATCACTCAAAACCACCCAGCGCGGATAGTTCATGATCAGTCCCCTCGTAGGCTGGATTTCCATTCTTTTCGCGGCGACTCAACGCAGCGAAAAGTCCTCGTAAGTCAGTGTCAGATTGGGGTGGTAGGCCGGATCGTCGAACAGTCGATGTCGCCAGCGTCGGCGCATGTAATCCGCCTCCCGGCTCGCCCGCAGACGTTTGACGCTNGTGTCGTCAGCGCCTCGNGAGACGGACTCGTGGTGATAAAGCTCGGCAAACGGCGTCCACAGATTGCGATATCCCGCTTCCCGGACCTTGAGGCAAAAATCGACGTCGTTGAACGCGACCGCCAGGTTGTCTTCATCCAATCCGCTGACCGCATCGAACAGCGACTTGCGTACCACCAGACAAGCCGCGGTCACGGCNGAGAAATTCTGGGCGAGATGCAGTCGGCTGAAATAACCGGGCTCGTGGCGCGAAAAATACTTATGCGCATGACCCGCGACACCGCCCACACCGAGCAGCACGCCGGCATGCTGAATCGTCCCGTTGGGGTAGTAGAGCTTGGCGCCGACGCAGCCGATCTCCTCACGACAGGCCTGACTGACCATCTCCTCCAGCCAGTCCTCGTTGATCGGTTCGATATCGTTGTTGATCAGTCCCAGGATTTCGCCGCGCGCCTGGCGTGCCCCAAAGTTGTTGATCGCCGAGTAGTTGAATGGGTAAGGCCAACGCAACACCCGAACTCGGGAATCCTTGGCGATTTCATCCAGGAAGGTCAGGGTTTCCTGGCAGGTCGAGCCATTGTCGAGAATCAGCACTTCCAGATGCGGATAACGTGTGCGTTCGAGCAGTGCCTCGACGCAAGGACGCAGGATCGACACCTGATCGCGTGTCGGAATGAGCAGGCTCACCAGCGGTGCCGGATCGGGGATCGGCCATCGAATACGGTAGGTATTGGGGAACTTACCCAGCTCGGCGCTCGCGCCCGCGGCGTGCCGGGTCAGATAATCCTGCACCGCACGCAGGCCTGCCTCGGTGGTGTAGTTCTTCTCCACGGCCGCAGTCGCCGTGGAGCCTCGGCCGGCATGCCAGTGATAGAGCACTCTCGGGATTCTGACGATCCGGTCCGCCTCGAGCCCGGCGCAGAACCGCAGGGTCAAATCGTGATCCTGGCTGCCTTCGAAGCCCTGACGGAAACCGCCAATGGCTCGCACTCTCGACGTTCGGTACACACCGAGATGGGAGACATAGTTCTGGCCTAGCAGTAGATCGGGATTCCAGGCCGGCTTGAAGTGCGGATCGTAACGCTCCTCATGGTCGTCGACCTTGTCTTCGTCGCTGTACAGAAGTTCCGCGCTGGGCTGACGCTGCAACGTTGCGGCGACGTGATAGAACGCTTCCGGCACCAGGCGATCATCGTGATCCAGCAGCGCCACGTACTCGCCGCGGGCGCGTGACAGCGCGCTGTTGCTCGCCGCGCAGATATGGCCATTGACCGGGCGAAACACCACGTCGATGCGTGAATCCCGTTTTGCATAATCGGCAAGCATTTCTCCGATTCGATGGTCAGTCGAGGCATCGTCGGCAATACACAACTGCCAGTTCGGATAGTGCTGCGCCAGTACAGATTCGATGCAACGCTCGAGATCCTCGGGTGCCGGATCGTACGTCGGCAGCAGGATCGAGATCAGCGGCCGATAGGTAAAAGCCGCCAGTCGTCGCGATATCTGATCGACCGTCAGCACCGGTCGCTGCGCCAGCCACTGCCGGTAGCTCTTACGCGGGCATAGCCGAACGAAGGTTTCCTCGTAGTGCTTGAGAGCAAGCGCTCGCCAATGAACCTTCTGCTCCCTGGCACGCTGTTTCAGTTGCGATAGAACGCTGGCTTTGGGGGTTTCGAGCCACTGATCGTGCAGATTGGCCAGACGCTGAGACAGGCGGTCGTAGGCAAACCATGGACTCAGCCACACCAACCTTAGATGTTCGATGGCAAAGCACCCTTCGGTTTCCAGCGGGTCGAACCGAAGGGCTCTGATGTTCGCGCCGATGTAACAGAGCCGCTTAGCGATCCGTCCCGGTCTGAGTGCCAGATAGAAACTCTCTGCCTCGTTGAAGCCGCGGCCCGTATCGACATACAACCGTACCGCCCCGCTCGGCTGATCATGTCGGATGATGACCTCGAGCATGTTCCAGCCAGGCAAGGGTAAATGGCGTTTCCAGGCGAACTGCGGATCGTTACCCGTCGAACGCCAGGCATAATGGCGTGCCTTGTCCGCGTCCCCCGACGCCAGTCCCTCGAGCTGATAAAGAGGCTTCAATCGAGGATGACAGACGATTCGCGTGGAGCGCCTCAGCCCGCGCCAGAACATCCAGTTTCTAGCTCCTGGCACCGGCAACAGAGAGGTCGGCATGGGCATCGCCCTCAGGATTCCAGCACGGGTTGAAGGGAAGCATTTCGTTGCACGCGATGCCGGCCCAGCGACTGCTGGGTCAAGGTCACGCGACAGTCGACGATGTCCCCGGGCGCAGCTTCCAGTGGCAGATGGAAACCCACGAAAGATCCACGCGGTGCGCCCCAACGCAACATGCCGGGGCGTAGCGCATTGGCCCGGGTGCGGCCGACCTGACGGTCGTTGACCCAGACCTCGATCTCCACCGGGCTATCGTCGGTTGCCCACCAGGCCCATCCCACCACCTTGTCGGCCACGCATTGCTGTATCGCGCCATGCACGAACGGTCGGCCTTCCTGGAAAAGGCTCAGACGTGACTCGAATAACCGCTGACACTCCTGGTAAAGCTGAAAGTCCTCCGCATTCAGCTCCCGCAAGGCGCTCTCATCGGCCGGATCGATGTCGTAGACGTGATCGACGGAGGAATGACCGAGATTTTCGGCCATCCCCGGTATCTGCCAGTCGTACAACTCGTTCAGGATCGCCAGGGATTCCGCATATCGTTCGGTCAGTCCGACGAATCCCAACGCTTCGAGCCGTGTCGATTCAAGGAAGCGACTCTGGCGATTGATCATGTCGTGACGTCGATAGAACGCCGAAAACGAGTCCTGATAGCCGTGATGACGCACGAAGTGATGGTATTCGGACGCCAACCGCTGCAAAGGATCACGCACGAAAGAAAAACAGTGTCGCAAGCCCGCCAGATGGGCATATTTTTCCAGCCGGACGTGACCGCCCAACAGTTGCACATTGCGTTCGGCAAGAATCTGCCAGAGCTGCCAGTAGTCGCGTCGTTCGTAGGCCCAGCGCACCACCATGGGAGCGGTTTCACGCTGGGTTTCTCCGTAGTCGTGCCAGACCTGACCCTCGCCGAGGTGCGCCTTGGCCCCAAGTCGAAAACTGGTCCCCGCGGTCTTGGGAATGTGAACGAAGAAACAGGGCTGGCAGCGAGTCGCGGTCATCTCCGGCGACAGCTCGCGGCCGGCCTGACGCACCCGGTTCAACAGCTCGGGCGAGAAACGGACGCACACCTCATTCATGTCGTGGTTACGGAAATAATCCAGATCTCGGGAGTACGCCGGCCCCATGTTGGCGCGGCCACGCGACATCTTGGTATCGACGAATTCCTCGTGCGATTTGATGTTGTAGTGATAAATCTTCATCGGTGTGTCGGCCACGCGCTCGGTACGGCCGGACTTCACCTTACCCTCGAGGAAATCCGCCTCCTGCCCATTCGCGGTGAGATAGCGATATCCGGGTTTCAGTTCGGCCGTATGCGCGGTCATCGATAGTACCAACGACGGTTTGACGATCGATTTCACATGGCAATTGACGACCCGGGCGGTCTCGCTGGCCATGCTGAATCGCTCCAGAACACCGCCAGGTTGGCGAAAGCGCATCCCGGATGAGCCAAAGATCCGCCAATTGATTGCCACGGCGCCCACATCATGGGTGGCCAGCGTCGGCGTTAGCCATTCCAGCGGACGGTCGCAGTGCGGATGCACCAGGAATTCGTCGAGATCCAGAAACGCCATATAGGTGGCTTCTTGCCCATGTTGCTCGAGTACATGCTGATACCACAGCACCTGCGCCCGCTCCTCGGGCTCCCACTGGCGCGCCGTCACCAAGCCCTGGCGTTGCCATTTCGCCAACAGCAGATCGGTACCATCGGTACTGCCATGGTCGGCGATATAGAAATGCTCGAAACCGATCAGCCGGTGGTAGGCGATCCACTCGGCCAGGTATGGCCGTTCGTTCTTGACGATGGCGACAATGGCGTAGCGGTAACGAGCTTGATTGGCAGTACGTGAAATCATCGGCGTTAATTCCCAGGCAACACGAACTCGGCGACTATTTCGCTGAGCTCAAAACCGGGCCGACGTCCACTCGATGACGGTAAATGAATCGAGTGATGGCCCGGATTTTTCTATCGGTAATGGCTTCACCGAAGACACTTGCAGCTTCGGCAAGACTTGCGAATCGTGGCTGGCTGGCGGTACACGCCGAGAACAGCGCATCGGCGATATCGGAAGGCAACTCGGCATGCACCCCAGACTGGCCCGAACCAGACTGAAGCATGTGGCGCCGCATGGGCCCTTCCAGGCGGTCCCGAAACTGACCCGGGCTGCGCAATGGCACGTGATAGACGCAAGCCCCGCTCGCCTCGACGAACGCCAACGTCTCGGAATCCGGCAGCACCGGCACGTCCTTCTCACCTGCGAAAGTCTGGTGATAAGCCATGTGCACACGCGTACCGGGACGCTTGCGAAACAGCACCTTGTGACGACTGTTCTGGCGGGTGTCGACGCAAAGATAATCGCCATCGAGAAACTGCCCGCTCAGGTCGCGCTCCTGATAGTGGCGACGCTGAGGAATCAGATTCAGCCAAGGCAGTGGAAAGCACTCCCCAACCGAACCATCGCTTGCACCGCCCGCCAGCCCAGCGTTGAATGCAGCGAAAAAGGCCCCGATCGATGCGTGAGTTCCCAAGGAGAGAAACTCATCGGCATCGAAGCAGTAGACGTAATTTTCCATCTTGGGGTCGACAAACAATGACAGTGCCCGATTGACGTAGAAGGCCTTGCGTCGTCCAAAATGCCCCCGACTCTCGAGTTCGACCAGATTGACTTCGAGACCAGGGAAATCACACCGCAGCTTGTCGATGCACTGGCGCAGAAAGTCGTGCTCCAGATAGCTGATGACGATCAGACGCTGAAACCCCAGACGCGCATGGTGCAGAAGTGATGACCACACGATATCGTTCTCGCCACGCACCATGGTGAGAGCGGTAAAACAGATGTTTGGCGTGGCACGAGACTCCGCGCGCTTCGAATCGGCTGTCACGCTTCCCCCTCAACCACTAAGTATGTCGCAGGACCGGCACCGGAGATCGGTAACGGATCCCCAGTGGCACTCTTATTAACTGAACGACTGGCAATTAACCGATTGCTAATTAATTCAATGATCGTTAATCAAGCGATTAATAACTAACGGATTGGCAATGAGTCGACCTATCGTCATCGGTTGGATGACAGCACCATGACTCGCCACCCGGACCGCCGGGTGATCGACGTCATTCACCGATGAATGGATTTCGTCCGACTTCGTTGATCAGGCGGCCCCATTTGAGTATCTGCATCTCGTCCAATGCATCCTCACCGTGAAGTACCGGCGGGAATCCCAGAGCGGCCCACTTGTCCATCGGATGCAGGATGTGGAAAGTCGTCAGCCCTAAATCTCCGGGCATCTGCGCGTCCGCCACCACGTTGTCACCTATATGCAGGTACCGACCGATGCCTTCGTTGGCCAGGTCCTGCTTCACCTTGACCCACATCGAACCGTTGTCCTTGCGCACCTGCTCTTCGCTGGAGACCATCAAACGATAGGCAGCCGCGACGCCGGCCTTGCGCAGCATCAACCCCACTTGTTCGCGGTTGTAATAGCTGTCGGAGATGACCCATAGAATGTGCCCCTGCGCGGCAAGATGGTTGAATAGCTCAACCATTTCGTCCTTGGGCTGAATCAGTTCGAGATCGAGCTCGTACTCCAGCTCCATCCAGTCCTGAGCGGTACTCGGACTCACGTCCAGCTGATCCGCCAGTTCGTCATAGACAGCTTCGATACGAACGTCGCCCTGGAAGTTGGCGCGTCGGCGCAGCGTCGACTCGGCATCGTTGCGCAGCTTGACGAAGGCCTGTGCGGATGGGACCAATCCCTGTTCAGCCAGCATCTTGCCCAACTTCAACTTGGCGTAGTCGGGCACGGTGTACTCGCGACGCACCAGGGTATCGAAGACATCGAAACTGATGCAGGCGTGCGCCTGAATACTGGCGACATGCTGCTCCAGCCGACCGTGATAGCTCGCGGTAATATAGCCGTTGTCCGTGGTGAACTGACCGGTGGGTGGATAGAAGAACAGCTGCTGAAAGCCATGGCGCTCCGCCAACGGCCCGAGAACGCGTTCGAGCGCATGGAGCATCGAGTTGTCGTTGGGTAACGGTTCTTCAGGGAAATCTTCGTAGGCCCAGGTCTGATCCAGCACGCCCTTCATTGCCTCGGGCCGCGCCCAGAACATGCCGCCGGCGGGGTAGCTCAGAAAATCAGGGATATGCTCGATCCCCAATGTCTCCTGCCATTCACGCATAAAGCCCTTGTTCATGGTCTGGTGATTGACCCAGGACGGCATCATCCAGAACGTGGTCGGGTAATAGAGGCCCAGGGACCCGTCAGCGGCGAAGGCGTTCAACAATCGCGTAATGACGGAGGTATCACGGAGCAGATATTCGATCAGATACTCCGCCCACTGTGTCTGCTCTTTGCCCGAATAGAGCGATTTCTTCGAATGCAGGTGGCAGAAGAGATCGTACTCCTGCAGAGCCTGACCATACTCCACCAGTACCGGACCGAAGTTACGGCCGCGGTTGGGCACGATACGCGTCTCCAGCTTGCCCACCCGTGCGTGTTTGCCGAACACTTCCCGAGCGTGCGTCTCGAAACTGGCATCCGCTAGCGTGAGATAGACGTCGACGGCCACCGGGAAATGTTCGATGGCCTTGGCAAAACGATCCAGAAAATCGGCGTAAAAGACATGCAGGCAAAGCGCGACCTTCAGCTCGCTTGCGGCCTGAGTCAGCTTCTTGCTTGGAGTGACGATTTCCCGGGGGAACCAGCGTACCGTCGCGGGAACATGCTGCCGGCCTTCGCTACGCCCGTGCAGTAGATAGTGTTGAAGCGGGCTTTGCTGAGCATGAAAGACATCGATGTACATCCGGTGATAGGTTTCGCTATCGAAGCGCGGCGAGGGGTTGACCGGCGCAAAGCGGGACTTGCGAATATAGTCATCGAATGCCTCACGTTGCGTCGAAAAGCGCAGACCGTAAGTCGACTGATACCATTTGGGATCGAACAACCCCATGCTCAAGCCATCCATGAAAGTCTGACTCATCATCGCAGCATGTGCGCCACCACTGTCCGATGCGTTGCCCA